>Ga0255338_1003209_pt1 | contig 20358 bp, 20 predicted proteins | sample MeOH1_35cm_T4_19_FD_203715 | JGI IMG/M metagenome (GOLD analysis project Ga0255338, IMG submission 203715) | Sandy soil microbial communities from University of British Columbia, Vancouver, Canada - MeOH1_35cm_T4_195 | ecosystem: Engineered > Artificial ecosystem > Sand microcosm > Unclassified ...
AGCCGACGCGGATGGTGGAGGTGCCGGCCGCGACATGGGCGATCACCAGCGCCGTCGCCGCACTGGCGATTCCCGGCATGTTGTGATGCTCCGCCAGCCAGAAGCGGCGGTAACCCAGCCGCTCGGCGTGCTGGGCCAGCTCGCGCGAGCGGTGCAAGGCCTCGGCGGCGGAGCCACCCTGGATGATGTTGGAAAGGTCGAGGACGGAAAACGGAACCATGGGGGCACAGTGGCCAGAACCGCCGGATTAGCCAGTGGGGCATACGCTCATCGGATGACCGGAAACAGGATTTCTCATCTGACAGACAAAGGGGATCCCGTCCCTTCGCTATCAACCCATCTGGCCGCGGGCTGCGCTTGGTGATGCAGCATCTCCCTTGAAGGGATCAGCTGTCCTCAAATTGGATGTTCTGGGTATGCAGGAAGGGCTTGAGCATCCTGAGGCCGAAGTTGGCAAGGATCGTGCCGTGCCAATCCAGGACGGGCGCGCGGGGTTGCTTCGAGATTCGTTGCATGGTGGCGAGGGCGACTGGGTCCCGGGTGACATTCACCTCGCGGTAGCCGATGCCGTTGTTGGAGAGGAAGGAGGAGACGTCGTCGCACCAGGGGCAGGCGGTCTTGACGTAGAGGACGGGAAGTTCGGCGGGCATTGCGCTAGCTGACAGCCTCAGCCAGGAATGGTGCGGCGATGGTAGGATAACATCCCATGACATCTCGCCCACGGCAGGCCGGTGAAAGAAATTGCCCTTGCGGAACCGGGAAACGTGGCGGAGGTTAGCGGTGTTCGAGGTCAGGTCAGATGCACGGTTGGGATCGTGATTTGAGTCAGACAGCGACAGATTCCGCGTTAGCGACTTCTACGAGATAGCAGGTCAGGCAACGTCAGGATGGCGCACAGGTTGGATACACTCCGGCGGCATGGGCCGAGCGGGGCGGGCCTGGCCGGGGGATCCCACCGTGGAGGAGAGGCGTCCGGTTCAGCGAGCACAGCAACCCGCAAAACAGGAGACCACCCATCATGAACTTTCACCAACTTCTTCAGCAACGCGCCGACCTGCTGCGGCAGGCCCGGTTGGCCAATGCCGCCTTCGCCTACCAGCGGCTGGGCGATTTCGTCGCGCGCCTCGCCCGGGCGCAGCTCCATGGCCTTGTCGCCCTGTGGCCGGGGGAACCGGCGGGCGAGCAACCGTGGCCGGCTCTGACCGCGCTGGAGGACAGCCAGGTCGCCATTGAGGAGCACTTCCTCGACGAGGACATCGTCGAGCTGGTGGACATCCTCACTTTCCTCGGCGAGGACGTGCACACCGGCGGCCTCACGTTCCGACTGGATGAGCTGGAAAGCGTGTACCTGCCCCAACTGCGTCGCGAACTCGAGGCGGCCGGCATCGCCGTGGCAGACGCAGCGCGGCCGGGCAGGCATCCGCATCGTGGTCGGGCGTGACTATTCCGACAGGGCGCTGATCGGGGTGAGGTCCACCTTGCGGAACTCGACCTCGGAACCCTCGGCCTGCAGGGCGATCTGGCCGCGCACAGCCTGGCAGTCATAGCCGTAGTTCACCAGGACGCCGTTCACCCAGACCTTGATTTTGTCGGCGAGGCATTCGACGACCATGGTGTTCCACTCGCCCGGTGGTTTCTCCGCGCCGTCCGTGAGATTGGGAATCCGCCGCTGCTTCTTGCCGTCCACGCCCCAGTTTTCCCTCGGTCCCCGGCGGGCCTCCATGTCGGGCACGGTGATGTCCAGGGCGATGCACCAGAAGTCGCCGGCGTTCTCGTGCATGAGCTGGCACTCGATGGACTTGGGAAACATGCCGTAAAGCGCGCGGGGCGTCGAGGCGTGCACCAGCACGCCGCAATTTCCCGGCTTGGCGGGGAAGCGGTATTCCACCGTGAGCCGGTAATTTTCGTGGACGGCATCGGTGATGATGTGGCCGTTGGGCTTGGCGAGGCTGACGAGATTGCCCTCGCGGACAATGAACGGGCTCGGGACCGCGGGATCCTTGTCCATCGCGGGAACATCGATGTGCCAGCCGGTCAGGTCGCGACCGTTGAAGAGCGCCGCGGGCCAGGCGGTCGTGGCGCCCGCGAGGAGCAGCGTGGCGGTGAGGTGGAATGGCAGGGAGGATTTCATCAGGACGGGTTCAGATGACGGAGGATGGCACGTTGGTGACGGACGCCTTGAGCTTGGCGGAAAGGAGTATCTGCAGGGCCTGCCGGAGTTCGGGCGAGTCCTTTTCATCGTAGAAAATTGTGCAGTGGATCAGGTGTTTTCCTTCGAGCAGCACGGTGGCGCTCGTCGCGATCCGGTATTCCCCGGGCGGGACCGGTTTGCCGATCAGGGCCGGGTCCTCATTGGTGATGCAGACGGCCATGCCGTCGGGGATTTCCAGCTCGGTGAAGGGCGGGGTGTCCTCCGGGTTGGCGAGATAGGGCTGGGCCAGCAGCAGGTTGAAGCGGGCGAGGGCGACGATGTTGTTGATCGTCAGGCCGGGCATGTTGGTGGGCAGCAGGGTCAGGATGATGGAGGCATTGCGGCCGTCCTTGGGGACATAGTGGAGGGTGGGGAAGGGCGCCTCCTCCTGCCCCGTGGTGGGGGCCTCCTCGCGGATCCAGCCGGCGACCGGCGTGATTCGGATGGCGCTGCCGAGCGTGTCGGCGTGCAGGGTGGCCGCGGCGGCCAGGAGGAAAAGCAGGATGAATCGTTTCATGGGGCGGGGTCGGCCGGAAGCTGCGGACCGCAGCGTGATTCCTGCCGGGGTGACTGCAGTAGGGCCGCGAATCAGGATTGAGGCAAGCTTGAGTCCCGTTGCCGTGGGCGCACGTCCGCAAATCAGGCCGCGGGCACACCCGGTTTGGTCTCGCGGCGATAGCGGCGCGGAAACACGACCCGGAAAGTCGTCCCCGTCTCCGCCGAGCTGGCGATCTCGATGCTCGCATCGAGCAGTTCACACAGGCGTTTCACGATGGAAAGTCCGATGCCTTCACCGGGTTGGTGCCTGGAAGGCGCTACTGCCCTGGCGGCATCCCACGGGGCCGGCAGCACGTGCGAGGCTTCGCCTTGGCGGGCGGCCGTCTTGTCGTCCGTCTCCTTGGCGCTCGCGGTGGCTTCCTGCAGGCCGGTCACCAGGGGTGTGCCGGGACCTGACAGCATCCCGGGGCCGGTATCCTTGACCATCAGCCACCAGGTTTCCTTCTCCTCGCCCCACGTCACATTGACGCCGCCGGTCGGGGTGTATTTGAGCGCGTTGCCCAGGAGATTTTTCGTCAAGCGCCGGGCCTTCTCCGCGTCGCCCTCGACGGGTAGTTGGGCGGGACCTTGCACGGCGAGGAACAGCTGGCGTTCCCGCGCGAGCGGCTGGTGGGCTTCACCCAACTCGGTGATCATGGCGGCGGCATCAAAGGGGGCGATCTTCCGGGTTTCCTGGCCGGCCTGCAACCGGGCCAGCTCCATCAATTCCCCCAGCATCGTGTTCAGCCCCAGCACGGCCTGCTTCAGGAAGGTGGTGGACTCGGCGCGGTCGGTCTCGGCCAAGGCCGGGTGGTCGAGCAGCGTGGTGGCGAGATTGACGCCGAGGACGTCGCTGTTGAGGTCATGCACGGCCTGGTGGAGGAGGGTGGCGCGCTGCTGCTCGATCGCATTGACGCTGGCGAGGGCGCCCAGGAGATCGCCCACATGCCCCGCGGCCTCGGCCTGCTGCATGCGCTCGTATTGGCCGGCACTCTCGCTGATGGTGTCGTTGACCAGGGCCATGATCTGGCGGTGGGCCTCCACCAGCGTCGCGGGCTCGAACTCGGGGTGTTCCGCGGCGATGCGGCCCAGCTCGCCATACAGGCAGGCCTGGAGGTGCCCGCATTCGTTGATGAGCTCCTGCAGCCGGTAACCCTGCTGCCAGCGGTGCAGGCCGTGCTTGACGCCCTCGTCCTTCTTGTCGACCTCGGCGGCCCGGGCGTCGGCCCCGCCGGGGCGGGAACGCAGGCGATACTCGAAAGCATCGAGCATCTCGGGGATGTGGTCGAGGAATTGTCCGATGGTGAGGGAGCGCCCGGTGGTCTGGTCCGGGTCCGCCCGGTCCGCCTGCCGCCAGGCCAGCAGGATGGCGTCGCGCCGAGTCGCGAAAAGGTCACTCAAGGCGGAGAATTGCTGGCTGTTGGTCAGGGGCATCGCTCCATGCTATCCACCGAATACCGCAATAGCCATCCCCATCAACGGATCGCTTCAGGGCGCATCCCAATATTCCACGGCTTCCACGGTCACCCGCACGAGGACGAGGCGCGGGTCATCCGGGCTGGTCGGGAAGCGAGTGGCGGTGCCGGGCTCCCACAACTCGGTGGCCTTGGCCTTGTCGTGCACGACCTGTGCGCGGCCCGACACGGAATAGTAACCCGACCGGTCCGGCGCGGCATACGACAACCCCACTTCCCGTCCGTCCAGCATCTCTTCCGCCTTGGCAAAATTGCTGGCCATGTAGAACCACAGGGCGTGGCCGGACAGGTCCACCTCCCGGGTGATCAACGGCCGGCTGTGCAGCGTGCCGTCGGAAGTCATCATGGTGAAGATGGCGGTCTTGTTGTACTCGATGAACCCGGCCAGGTTGGCAAAGGTCACGAGCGACGTGGGAAGCAGCGTGGAGGCGGCGTTCATGTTCCCCTCTCCGACAGCCGTATCACCCGACCGTTGCCGCAAATGATGCAGCCGGTGGCGTTTTAAACATTTTCTTACCCGGCAGACGGCTCGACCGGGACCGGTGGATCGGCCTTGCGCGGGGTCAGGAAGGGCAGGAAGGCGAGGCACAGCAGGCCGAAGGCGGAGTCCAGCGCCAGGGTGCGGGGGAATCCCCAGCGCTCAATGGCGAAGCCCTGCCAGGAGGCCGAGTAGGAGATCACCAGGTTGAACATCGCCATGTAGGCGGTGAATTGCGTCGCGGCGACGGCCGGCGTGGTGATGTCCATGAACAGGGCCGTACGCGTGCCGTACATGAAGCCGTGGAACACGGCAAAGGCCAGGCACGCGGCCCAGAAGGCGGTGACCAGGGCGGGCGTGGGGGCGGGGTGGCCGGGCTGGTTGGCGTGCACCGGCAGGTCCCAGCCGTGCTGCGCCATGAACCAGGCCAGCACGAGGCCGGGCAGCAGGGTACCGACGATGTACAGGCCGAGCATCTTCCGCCGGCCGAAGCGGTCGGAGAGCCAGCCGCCGCCCACGCAGCAAAACGCCGTGAGCACGGTGCTGGCGAGGGCGAGCTGCGCGACCGCGTTGTCGTCCATGCCCAGCTCGACGGCGAGGGTGGTCTGGAGGGCGAGGTTGAGGCCGTACGCGCCGCAGGGCAGCAGGCCGAAGATCACGCCCAGCCACGCCGCCCGGGAACCGACGAAGGCGCGGAAGGCGTCCTTGCCGAAGGTGACGATTTCCTGGCCGGCCGCGGCAAGCGGATGACCGGGCCCGTGGGCGCGGCGCGGGAATTTGGGCTCCTGCATGGGGAGCACCACGAACATCGTGACGGAGACGATGACAGCGGAGACGAGGACGAAGGTCGCCGGCAGGCCGGTGTAGGGGATGAGGAAGAGGACACCCGCACCGCCGATGGCCTGGCCGAGATAGGCGCCGCCGAACATCATGCCGTTGGCGAGGCCGCGTTCCTTTTCCGAGAGCACGCTGCAGGCGAGGGCGTCGATGGCCACGTCCTGCGTGGCGCCAAAACAGTTGTGCAGGAAAATAATCAGGGTGAAGAGTTTCACCTCGGTAGTGAAGTTCACCGGCATCGCCGCCATGAGCGTGAGGACGAGCAGGCCCTGCATGACAATGATCCACGCGCGCCGCCGACCGAAGCGATCGGAGGAAAGCACGTCCACGAAGGGCCCCATCATCCACTTGAAGGCCCAGGGCATGTAGAGGGAGGCGACGAACGCGCCGATCTCCGCGGGCCCGAGGCCCTGCCGGCGCATCTGGGTGGCGACGGCGGTGGCGGTGAAACCGATGGGGATGCCTTCGGTGAGATAAAGGGCGAAGAAGGTGACCAGGCGCCCCGTCTTCGTGGCCAGCAGGTTCGGGAGTCTCAAGGTGTGTGCGGCCAGCTTGCTGGCGACCGGAGGCGTGACAAGGCCGGATTGCCCGCCGGACCGGAAGCGGTTTTGTGGCAGCAGCCGGCAAAATTTCGGCAAAAGATGCGGAGGACTTCGGGTCCAATCCGCTTGTCGTGATGGCGGGCGCCCGATCAAGCTGGGTCCCTTGGGGTCCGTCCGACGCGACCCCGATCCTCCACCATCCCGACCCGAAAATGAAACTGCTGCGCACGACCCTCCTCTCGCTTTTCGCCACCGGACTCCTGGCCGCCCAGGACATCAGCCCGGTCCTGTTCGGCCAGAACCACTGGCTGGCCCAGGGCGACGAGGGCCGCACGGGCTACCTCCACCTGCTCTGGCCACAGGTCAAGCAGAGCGGCGTGCAACTCGTCCGCATCGGCGGCAACGCCTACAACGTCACGCCGCCCTCGCTGGCGCGCTGGACGGCCATGGTGGATTCCGTGCAGGCCATCGGCGCCGAGCCGCTGCTGCAGGTGCCGCATACCTTCACGGCCGCCCAGGCCACGGAGCTGGTGAAGCACTTCAACGCGCCCGGGCGCAAACCCGTCCGCTACTGGTCCATCGGCAACGAGCCGATGCTGCACGACAAGCTCTCCCTCGAGGAGGCCCATGCCTATCTGGCCCGCATCGCCCCGGCCCTGCGCGCGGCCGATCCCACCATCAAGATCCTGATCTTCGACGAGGCCTGGCTGCGCCGGCCCGCCTTCGACGAGCTGTGCGGTGGCAAGCTGGACCTGACCGGCAAGGACTCCGCCGGCCGCTGGCTGATCGACGGCTTCACCTTCCACAGCTACCCCAACGGCGAGAAGTTTGGGCGCAACGACGTGATCGCGACCGGCCCGCAGAAGATCCGCCAGGACGCCAAGACGCTGGTGGGACTGCTTGAGCAGGCGAACCAGAAGCATGGCCGCACCGGCGACGCCCGCCTGATGTGGGGCCTCACCGAGGTGAACGTTACCTACGCCAACCCCGACCGCGACATCGAGGGCAACGGGAATCCCTCCTTCCTTGGAGGCCAATTCCTGGCCGAGATCTTCGGCATCGGCATGGAATACGGTGCGCTGACCGTGGCGCCTTGGTGCATCAGCGAAACCGACGACCCCAAGACCGACTTCGGCTTCCTCGGCCTGCCGCCCGACTTCTCGCCCCGCTCCAGCTACTACCACACGCAGCTGATGGCCCGTTACCTGAAGGGCCGCTGCCTGAAAACGTCGTCCAAGGACCCGCTCGTGAAAATCATCGGCGCGCGCACCGACAAACAGATCGCCCTCCTGGTGATGAACCAGGATCAGACGACGGAGCGCGTACTCAAGCTGGACCTGACGCTCGGGGATGCAGCCTTGTCGGCCGATGCCGGCCTGAAGAAGAGCCTCGAGGTGAAGATCCCCAGCCAGACGAGCCAGGTCTATGTGCTGGATGCGAAGGGCAGGGTGATCGAGAAGATCACCTACGGGATCCAGCACAACCTGCGCAATCTGCCGCCGCAGACCGAGCGCTACTGACCGCGCGACGGCGGGCGGCGGTGAACGGGCCGGAGACGTACCGACGCTCTACTTCTTTTCGTTGCCCCACAACTTGGCGTCGTTGCCGTGCTCCTTGCGCCAGGCATCGCGCCAGAGATGGATGTCGGCCGGCGTGATCTCGGGCATGGGCTTGCGCTCGTCCTTGGTGAAGCTGCGGGGCAGCGGGCTGGCGGCGTCCTGGTACCAGTAGGCGACGGAGGCGAGATCGAGAGTCAGGTTGTTGTTGTGCCCGTGCTCGATGGTGAACCGGCAGGATTTCTCGAAATACACCGGGTCGGTGACGTGGAAGCGGTACACGTGGGTGCGGCCCAGCCAGCCGGTGCCGTTGTTCACGCGCGGGTAGCCGAAGTTGGGGTGCTGGAACAGCTCCTTGGGCGACCAGGAGGTGTTGAAATAATCCTCGGTGCCGGTGCCGTTGAGGGTGGGCTTGGTGTCGCCGTCGATGAACACCATCTCGTCGCCCTCGCCATACCACATGGTGCTCGGGCAGTTGACGTAGTAATTGACGCCCACGAAGTGGCCGCGGCCCTTGATATCGGCGAACACGTAGTTGCCCTTGCCGTCGGGATTGTTGCCCTGCGGCCCCAGCACGCTCCACTCGTTTTCCCCCGTGGGCAGGGCGGGTGTGACCTCGTGGTTGTACCAGGCGTGGAAGCGGCCGAGGTCGGCGGGCAGCTGCGGCACCTCCTCGTAGTCGATGTTGTAATACAGGGCGTCGATCTTCTGGCTGCTCTGGTTCTCGATCTCGATGCGCGCGCCGGCGGCGAATGGCATCGCGAAGTAGCTGACGTAGGACTTGCCCCAGCCCGGCGTCACCGCCAGCGGGGCGCTGACGAAGTTGTAGGCCTCGCCCCAGCCGTTGCCGAAGAAGGGCCCGATGGGCGCCTCGACCGAGGGGAAGGTGTTTCCGTCCCAATACATGCGCAGGATGACGTTGTTGCGGTCCAGCTTCTCGGCCCCCGGGGCCAGGGTGATCCAGATGTGCGTGATGATGCCGGCACCTTTCACGTCCATGATCGTGACCTTGGCGCCATCGGCCGTGCCGGAGACATTGTCGCCGTTGCCCCCGGCCCGGTCATAGCTGCTGACCCGCTTGGATTTCACGCCCGAGCGCATTTTCGCCAGCGAGGCAAAATCATTGGCTGCGTCCTGGGCCCACAGACCGGTGCTCAACAACACGAGCCCGGCCAGCAGCCGGGACAAGAATGGGGTATTCATGGAATGAGATTACTCCCTTCGGGCCGAGGGAACCAGAGCAAATCAGAGGACCCGCCTTCGCCCTTCTGGCTACGGCGAGGCAAGCAGAGGACAGAGGTTAGAAGACAGCAGCACTGCGCCATGGCGCCGATAAACTCGGGGTGCGTCTGTAATGGCAGGGGCGCGGGAACTGTGGCATGCTTCGCGGCAATCCCATGAGCAACTCCTACACGATTGCCGGCAAGCCGATCCAGTGTCCCCACTGCGGCGGACGTGAATTCGAGAGCCGCAAGATACTGCTGAACACGCGCGGGGCCACGTTCTTCAATTTCGACTGGCTCAACCGCGCCGCGACGGCGCTGACGTGCGTGGAATGCAGCCGCATCGAGTGGTTCCAGGAGGAACCGCGGGCAGCGGAATAACGGCCGTTTCGAATCGCCGGATCAGGACGCCGGGAAATCGAGCGGGAGCACGACCACGCTCTGGCGGGGCACCCCCTTCGTCACGGCCGGCAGGAACAACCACTTTTCAATGCTGCGCCGGAGCTGGTCCTTGTTGACGACGTCCAGCGGGGTCAGGAATTCAACGTCATCGACCAGGCCCGCGGGACTGATGGTCAGCTGCACCCTGACCTCCGTGGTCGCCAGGGTGCGCAGGCGGGAGCGGTCGAGGCTCATGAGGTAGGGCTGGGGCTTCAGGTCGCCGTCCTTCGCGGTCTGCAGGTGCTGGGCCATGGCCAGCCGGTGCCGCCCGGCCCGTGGGGCGTTGGCGGCCGGTCCGGACGTGGACTCGAGGAGCGCGGTGAACTTGTCCAGGGGGTCATTCGGGCCGAGGTATTCCTTGCCACGATAGGAGTGAAAGAGGGCGTCGCCGTCACGGGTCAGGACCACCACGCTGGGGATGCCGTCGGCCCGCCATTGCTCGAAGACCCGGACGCTGCGGGCCTGGGAAAGCTTCAGGACCGGCCACGGCATCTTGACCTCCTTCGCATAGGTGAGCTGGTGGTAGTCATCGTCGTCGCTGCTCACAAAGATGACCTCGAAGCGGTCCGGGGCGATGGCCTTGAGGCGGTGATACGCCTCGACCAGGCTGGGGCTGAAGCGACGGCACGGCCCGCACCAGTAGGCGCCGTAGTAGATCACATAAAACTCGGGTTCCGGGCGGTCGGCGGGCTCGAAGTTCACGAACTTGCCGTCCCGCAGCACCAGCAGCTTCTTGGCGACGCCTTTCGCGACCTTGGATGAAGACTGGCTCCACGCCGGCGCGGCCGCCGGGCGCGCCGCGAGGAATTGCGCCACTTTCAACATCGAAGGATTGTCGAGGGCATCGAGATCGACGGCGAGGGTGCGCTGGTTGGAGCCGATCAGCAGCGAGTCACCGTAAAGTCCCTTCAGCTGGCCCTCGAGCTTGTCGCCGTGCAGGGTGGTGAAGGTGTCGGCTAGAGTGGGGACCACGCCCAGGACGATGGCACAAGCACCTAGGATGATACGAGGGATCACGGGTAAGATGGTATCCTCGGCCGGCCCACCAAGCTCAACCCGAATGTCGTCCGGCCATGTCATCCTAGGGGAAGACCCCCTATCAAACTCCTCCCGCGCCAGCTAAGCTTCCCGTATGATGCAAACAGTCTGCTCGCGCTGTCTCCTGACCCTGATCGCGGCGCTTGGCTTGGTCGGCTGCAGCTCGATTCCAAGTCAACCACCAGAGACGGCGGCCGCTTCCGGTTCGCACCCAACCGGGTCACAACCGCGGCCGGAACGGGAGAAAGCCCGCATCGGGGACACGCAGGAGATGGTCCAGCGCGCGATGGGCAATCCCGATGAGAAGCGGGATGTGACCGATGCCGATGGGCATCAGTCCGTCTGGATTTATAAAAACTACTTCCAGCAGGCCGGGCGCAATGAGCAGACCGGCTGGAGCGAAGTCCTCGTCCCCGGGGTCGAAGACCAGTACGGCACGGTGACCAAGAAGGCGGTCACGCAGGACATCACCTACACGCAGGTGGAGGCAGACATCCATGTGGCCTTCAGGGGTAACGTGGTCAGCTCCGTGGCCCAGGTGAGGCATTAGAGACCCCGGATGGCGAGGGAAGGGAAGGTGGGGTTACCACGCATTGACGGGTTGCCGCCGGTCAACACCCAGGCCGTTTCCATGGCCAGGATTCGGCCCAACGGTGGGTTGTGCTTTGGGGGAAAAGCGTCATAGTGTCGTTTTCCCATGAGTACCGACGAAGCCAAGACCAAGGAATCCCAGCGCAAGGAAGTGCGTTACCCGGTGAGCGACGACTGCCGCCTGCGCGCCTCGATCCGGCTGCGCAGTACCGACGAGGCCACGGCGAACAAGGACTGGCCGGGCACGCTGGTGGACTTGTCGGCCAAGGGAGCCCACATCCAGATCAGCCTCGGGGCCGTGGCCTACATCGGCAACAGCTGCGTGCTGACCCTGTCGCACAGCGGGATAAAGACGGAGATGCGGGGCACGCTCGCCCACTACGTCTGCTCGGCGCGGAACTCGGTGTGCGGGGTGCTCTTCGATTCCTCCTATTCGGGGGCGGACAAGGCGTATCAGCCTTATTTCAAGGCCATCGTGGCCAGCGCGGCGCTGGTCGCCGGACAGGCGGGCACCGAGTCGGCGGGGCGTCACCGGGAGGAATTCCGCGGGCCGGGCCATGCGAAGCTCGTGGTGTGGCGCGACAAGCTGGGCGGGACGCTGACGGGCTTCGACTACACCATGGGGCGCTTCGACGCGTCGCTGGCGACTGTAGGGCCGGACATGTTCAAGAACAAGGAGCAGGTGCACTTCAAGGCGGCGGAAGGCAGCGAGGGAATTAACCTCTCGCGGGCGCAGGAAGTCGAGGCGCGCTGGGAATTCTCCATCGCGGCGTCGAACCTGCCCAAGACCATCGCGCCCGATATCCGCCGGTTGCTGCGGCTGGTTAGCTGATTGTCCAGGCTCAGTAGTCAGAGGACAGATATCAGAGGTCAGATGTCTGACCAATAATTCCGGTTTGGCTTCAAAAAAGTCGACCTGGCACGACCCGGCAGCTAAGAAATCCGGCATGAAAGGCGTGGGGAAAAGGGAACTGACACCAAAGCAACGGGAAGAACTCCTCGGGGTGTTGAAGGCTCGTTTCGAGAAGAACATGGGCCGGCACCCGGGCCTCGAGTGGACCAAGGTGAAGATGAGGCTGGAAGCCAGGGCCGGGAAACTGTGGTCGCTGGGCGAAATGGAAAGGACGGGCGGCGAGCCCGACGTGGTGGCTCAGGACAAGAAGACAGGCGAGTTCCTCTTCGTTGATTGCTCGGCGCAGAGTCCCGAGGGCCGCCAGAGCCTGTGCTATGACCGGGAGGCGTTGGATGGCCGGAAGAAGTTCCCGCCGAAGGGTTGCGCCACGGAGCTGGCCGCAGCCATCGGCATCGAACTCTTGACGGAGGAGCAGTATCACGAACTGCAGCGGCTGGGGGAATTCGACACAAAGTCGTCGAGCTGGCTCTACACGCCGCCAGTCATCCGGAAGCTGGGTGGCGCGATCTTCGGCGACCGTCGCTTCGGGCGGGTATTCATCTATCACAACGGCGCGGATTCCTATTACAGCGGCCGGGGTTTCCGCGGCACGCTCCGGGTCTGATTTACCCGCACAGTTAGCGCCAGGGCTGCGACTGGTCAGAACTGGACGTCGGGCACTTCCTTCATTGCGGGCGGCACGGTGAAATAGTCCTGGGGCTGGAATCGGAAAGCCTGCGCGACGAGGTTACTGGGGAAGGACTCGCACTTGTTGCGATAGTCGCGGATATTGCCGTTGTAGAAGCGGCGGGCGGCCTGGATGCGGTTCTCGGTGTTGATGAGCTCCGTCTGCAGGGCGAGGTAATGCTGGTCGGCCTTGAGCTGCGGGTAGTTTTCCACCACGACCAGCAGCTGCTTCAGAGTGGCGACGAGTTCCTGTTCGTCGGCCGCTTGTCCGGCCACCGGGCCGCGGTTGGCGGCACAGCGATTGCGGAGCTCGGTGACACGTTCCAGCGTCTGGCGTTCGTGGGCCGCATAGCCTTTCACGGTCGCCACCAGGTTGGGAATGAGGTCGTAGCGTCGCTGCAATTCCGTGTCGATGTTGCTCCACGACGTGGCGACAAAGTTCCGCAGGCCCACGAGGGAGTTATATTGCACGGCGACCCAGACAAGCGGGACGAGGAGAAGGAGAAGAAGCAGGGTCATGATCAGGTTTTGGTGAAGAGATAGTCGGGCATCAGGCGGCGGATCTCTACTAGCTGCCGCAGGCTTGGCTCAATCTCCGGCACCGCCAGGCAGGAGTCGTAGGCCAGCGCCAGCAGGTTGCCATCGAACTCGATGGCCAGGTAGGGACGGGCGAGCAGGTATTCCATCATCAGGGGATGGCACACGTCATAGGCGAATTTCTTGTCCCGGCTTCGCACGCAGAAGGTCCGGGAGAACTCGGCGGACTCCAGGTCGATGTCATCGTAACCGAAGGCCTGGGCGATCTTGGAGAAAATGCCCTCCGGCGTTATGAGCAGCTCGGGAAACGACCGGGGGAGTTGCAGGGTCAGGACCGAAAAGTGGTGATGGTGCGTCTGACGGCCGCCTTTGGAGGAATAGGAGTAGGTTTCGTAGTGGAAATCGAACGCCATCACCTCGTGTCCCTGATAACCGCCACTCAGCCGGTTGTAGACATAGCGGTTGGACCCCTCGTCCAACTTGCGCAGGAAACCGAGTCGCTCCGCTAGGGCGTGGTCGTGGTCCTCCTGAAAACCCAGGCCGAGGCGGGCCGCCAGGGCGGCCATGGCATCGCGCCGTCGGCGTGCGACGATTTGGCCATAAACGATCGCCGCAACAATCACGACGATGACCGCGATGATTAAAATGATTTCCACGCCGTCCTTTGTAGCGGGATTCCGGACGCCCGGATATTACAAATTGTCCCGAAATTCGCGGCAGTGACCCAAGCGGAGAAACTCATGGCCGAGAGGTCAAGACCTGGGTCCCCGAGCAGATGAACTTTCAGGGGTGTCTTACTCCGCCTTGAATTTATCGGCGTCGGCCTTGTTCCAGGTGATGGTGGCTTCGCCGAAGCTGAAGTTGGTATTCAGGTACGGGCCGAACGTCACCTTCTCCTCGCGGGCCCGGCCGGCTTTGATCTCATGGATCAGTTGCTGCATATCGAGGAGGTACTGCATCGTGAGTTTCTCCTTTTCGCGTTTTTGCCAGTAGTGGCCGCCATAGACGAGCAGCTTGGACTCATCGACTCCGTTGGCCGGCGTGCGGATGTAAGCGATGATCTTGTCCACGCTTTGGCAGTATTGCGTGAACCCATCGGCGGAAAAGATCCAGACGCCATTCCCGGAGCCGATGCCGTCGCCGCTGAACAGGAGGTTCTTCCCTTGGAGGAAATAGGCGGTGGAGTGGTCGGTGTGCCCGGGGATTTCCAGCGCGTTCACCACGAAGCCGCCGCCCAGATCCAGCGTGGGGTGGGCCGCGATGGGCACGGTCCGCTCTGCGGGGAAGATCTCCCGGCCCTTGAACTCGTCGGTTTGGATCCAGAACGTCACGTTCCGGTCGTCCTTGAAGGCCGGCAGCATGCCGGTGTGGTCGCCGTGATTGTGTGTCACTGCGATGTGCAGCTTGCGGCCGCCAATTTCTTCCCCGACGAGCGCTTGGAGGGAAGCGACGGCGGTGGGGTCCCAGGTGACGAAATTGGACAGGTCGATCAGCAGCGCCTGGTCGCGGCCGACGATGAGGTACATGTCGGAGCAGTTATTGAATCCCTTCCGGTTGCCCGAGGCGTCGAGTTGGGTGCCGGCGGGATTGCTCCGGTTGGAGTCCTCGATGCGCATGACGCCCGGGATGATCGGGTAAAGGGTGTAGGGTCCCTTTTCGCGGGTCTGGGCCAGGGCGGCCGTGGCAAAGAGCAGTACGAGGGCGGTGGCAGGAAGTTTCATGGCGGGGGTAGGATTAACCACGATGGCACAAAGGGCCAGTAGACAGAGGACAGAGGACAGAAAACAGAGGACGGATGGGTTTCACGCAAAGGTGCAGGGACGCGAAGTGAGATCAATCACCCAAGCTGAAGCCGTTCGGCCGGAGGTCTAGCCCGGCCCGGTCAGCTCTTGTTCGGCGTGCGCTTGGCGTTCCAGTCGAGCTTCATGGGCTCGCCGCCGTCGGGCCCGGGCGCTTGCAGGGTGCCCTTGATCGTGTCGCCTTCGAGCTTGCCGCGGTACTTGACCACAAACTTCCCGCCGCCGAGCTCGCGCACCACCTCGAAGGCCAGCATATCGTCTTGGAAGGAGACGTTGCTGATCGCCGCATCGCCAAATTGGTTCGAGTAAGCGCCGACCAGCTTGCCGTCCTTGGCTTCGAGTTTGAGCGTGGTTTGGATTTCTCCGTTCGGTGACTGCGTGATCCATTTCCAGGTGCCGGTGGGGTCGGCGGCGAACGCCGAGACTGCCGCGGCAAGGGCCAGGAACGAGCAAAGGAGGCGAAGCGTTTTCATCGTGCGCAAGGTGAGCGATGTTCGCGGGAATTGCGATAGTCGAAGTGCGGGTGGGAAAGGGGCAGCCCAACCCTGTCCATCAAAGATGCTACGAGGCGTCCGTAGGTGAAAGATAAAGCACGACCCCTTCGGCCGACCTTTCGTATCAATTGCGAGACCGGTTAACTTTGAGTTTCACGGCAATTTCTGCCGCGAGCTTTACGGCGCTTGCCACGAGCTCGGCCGGGGCATCGGCTTCGATAATGGATGCAGCCTTCTTAGCAACATCATGTCCCATTTCTCGGGCGAGCATAAACCACGCAAGAGCATGTTTGGTTTCGGTTTGAGAACGAACACCACCATAGTAGAGCAAACCGATATTATATACAGCGTCAGCGTATCCATGTTCGGCAGCCATGAGAAACCACTTCATAGCTTCGTCCGGGTCCTCTGTAATGCCTTCACCTCGCGAGTAAGCGCGTCCGATTAGAACCTGCGCCGGAGCATATCCGCGAGTTCCTGCCAAACTCCACCACTTGATGGCAGTGGCACAGTCCTTAGGAACTCCTTCTCCCCTAGCGTGTTTAGTGCCGATGTCTGTAAGCGCCTCGAACGCCAGTTCTGGTCCGAATTTCTTAATCGCTACTCGTGAAAATTCTTCTCTTTCGTCACTCATCGTCAGTTGCCGCGATAGCGTGGTGTCGTGTGACCTGTGTGGGGAGCAAGCCCGAATCAACTCGGGAGCGCAACCACCAAGGCTGCGTCGGATCTGGCGAAGGATTGGCCCGGCCTGGTCAGTGAGGGTGAATGGTCAAGCGTGACCCCTTCGACTGGCCCAGCCATTTCCTAAGAGGCGAGATAGACTGTCGCGTCGTCAAAAAGCGTTTGAACGGCCGGCCGATGGTTTGGCGAGAGCTGTTGATTGCTATCGAGCAATCCGACTACTGCAGGTTTTTGGGGCTGTGCGGACTTACTGCGCACGTCATCTGTCGGTATTGTGTAGAATTTGAAGGCTGGGAATTGCGTGCGAAGTGCAGCTGCGGTATGCGAATGATTATTATCGAGAATGCCAACGACTCGCATGAACCCCAAGGCCTTAAGGACTTCTGCAATGAGCGCCATGTTGCCCGCTCCGCCAACGCCCCATCCCCAAAACTTATCAGCGAGTGAATGACCGAGTTGAGCGGCGATCATTCGGTAACAAACGACATCCTCCTGACCTTCGACCAACACTATGCCATCCTCGCCAAGAAGAATCTGTTTTGCATCAAAACCAAAAACATGAGGATTGTTCAGATTCTTGGAAAAGGCGGAAAGCTGTGCCATCAGAGTTTTACACGGTTGGTAAATCGCGCATCCGGCGTCGCTTCGTACGACGCGTGCAATTATTCCGGCACCACAATCTTCAGCTGCAGGAATGAAGTATGGTGAGTGCGTTGAAATGATAACCTGTCGGTCGCTAGTCAATTGCTTGATATACTGAAACGCACGTAGTTGAAGACTCGGGTGAAGAGAAAGCTCGGGCTCGTCTATCACAATAATGCTTCCAGCCGTTGAGTCATAGAATGCATCAGCCAGACAGAAGGCGCCCATTAGCCCGTCCCCCGCGCCATCACTGTTGTGAAATGCACCGCCGAAATTGAACTTCACGAAGTAATTTCCTCCATCATTTTGATCAATGGTCCAGCTTACAGAGCGTCCTAGAATTCGTTCCAATACTGGCGAAAAATTGGCTGCCTGAGCTAGAGCTAGAAATAGTCGACCCGTGAAACCGCTTAGTTCGCTATTGCGACTGGTCGGGACCTCATAGGCTTTGGCAAAGGTGTCGCGTGACGTCTGGCCGCGTCCGAAAAAGGGACTAAACGATCGGCGCGATGGCAGTACATGCATCGACTGAATATCCTCTGAATGCTCTTCAATGCGTGTGGTTTGGCTTCCACCTGTAGAAACTGTCTTGATTTCACGAAACGCATTGGTGCCGAACTCCGCCTTGATTAGAACCGTATCGCCCGCAGCCTTATTTCTCTTCCCTTCGGTGAAAGTCGGCGTGGAATCTTTAGAGAGATAGGAGAGTGACTCGATCACTGTTGATTTTCCCGAATTGTTGGCACCGGTCAGTACGGTGAGGCCACTGCCGGGTGTACCGTCTGGAACGGCAAAATTAAGTTCACCAGAATTAGTGAAGCCGCGATATCCTTTCACGGTCAGTTTTGTTATGGGCATATAGTATGTAGTAAAAGGGCCGCGGTGACTTGCGTCACCAGCGGCCCGTAAGTTTTAGAGTTGTGAGGGTGGTTTACTGGCAGGCTTCACACTCTTCACCGTTTTTCATGGCTTCGATGGAGCAGACTCTCTTCTCCTCGGCGGAGAAGGTGCGCTTGGGCGCACTTGCTGAAGGCTGAGCGCTGAGGGCTGAAGGCTCGGTAGCAGCGGCGAAGGGAGCGGCGCTGAGGGAGGCTGCAGCCCGTTCGGCTTCGCTCAGGGCTACAGCTGCTGCTGTTGCGGCTGTGACGACATCCTTGGCATCGCGGGTGGCGGTCTCGGCCTTGGTCTCACCGGTGACACCACGGACGTCCTTCTTCACGTTGATCGTGGCCTTCTCGATGTTGGAGGCGCCGAGAGAGCGAAGGTAGTAGGTCGTCTTGAGGCCGGCATGCCACGCGGAGCGGTACATGTGGCTGAGGGTCTTCAGGTCGGGCGTCTTGAGCCAGAGGTTCACAGACTGGGCCTGGTCGATCCACTTCTGCCGGCGGGCGGCGGCGTCGATCACCCACTTGAACTCGACGTCGAAGGCGGTGAGGTACCGGGCCTTGAGGTCGGCGGGGATGGCCTCGATGTCCTTCAGCTCGCCGTCGAAGTACTTGAGGGCGTCGATCATCTCCTGGTTCCAGAGCTTGCGGGCCTTGAGGTCCTTGACCAGGTAGGGGTTGAGGACGACGAACTCGCCGGAGAGGTTGGATTTGACGTAGAGGTTCTTGTACGTCGGCTCGATGCAGGGGGAGGTGTTGGTGATGTTGGAGATCGTGGCCGTGGGGGCGATGGCGAGGACGTTGCTGTTGCGCATGCCCTGCTTGGCGATCTTCTTGCGGAGGGGTTCCCAGTTCATGCGGCCGCCGCGGGGGACCTGGATGGGAAGGCCGCGCTCCTGCTCGAGGAGGTCCACGGTGTCGGGGGGGAGGAGGCCGCGGTCCCACTTGGAGCCCTTGTAGCTGGAGTAGGTGCCGCGCTCGGCGGCGAGATCGGAGGAGGCCTCGTAGGCGTAGTGCGCGATGGCCTCCATGAACTCGTCGTTGAACTCGACGGCCTCCTGCGAGGCGAAGGGCACGCCCTTCAGGTAAAGGGCGTTGGCGAGGCCCATGATGCCAAGGCCGATGGGGCGGTGGCGGAGGTTGGAGCGCTTGGCGGCCTCGGTGGGGTAGAAGTTGATGTCGATGACGTTGTCGAGGGCGCGGACGGCGACGCGGATGGTGTCGCGGAGCTTCTCGAGGTCGAGGGAACCGTCGGGCTTAAGGTGCGAGTCGAGGATGACGGAGCCGAGGTTGCAGACGGCGGTCTCGTCGTTCGACGTGTTGAGCGTGATCTCGGTGCAGAGATTGGAGCTGTGGATGACGCCGACGTGGTCCTGCGGGGAGCGGACGTTGCAGGGGTCCTTGAAGGTGATCCACGGGTGGCCGGTCTCGAAGAGCATCGAGAGCATCTTCTTCCAGAGCTCGAGGGCCTCGATCTTGTGGGACTGGATCTTGCCCTCCTCGCCGAGCTTCTCGTAGCGGAGGTAGGCCTCCTCGAACTTGCGGCCGAAGAGGTGGTGCAGGTCGGGGGTCTCGTTGGCGCGGAAGAGGGTCCAGGTGCCGCGGGCCTCCATGCGCTTCATGAAGAGGTCGGGGATCCAGTTGGCCGTGTTCATGTCGTGGGTGCGGCGGCGGTCGTCACCCGTGTTGCGGCGGAGCTCCAGGAACTCGAAGATGTCGTTGTGCCAGGTCTCGAGGTAGGCGCAGCCGGAGCCCTTGCGCTTGCCGCCCTGGTTGACGGCGACGAGCTGGTCGTTGTGGAGCTTGAGGAAGGGGATGACGCCCTGGGACTCACCGTTGGTGCCGGCGATGTGGGCGCCGGTGCCGCGGACGGAGGTCCAGGACCCGCCGAGGCCGCCGGCCCACTTGGAGAGGTAGGCGTTGTCGGCGATGCCGCGCTGGAAGATGCCCTCGATGGTGTCGTCGACGTAGTACAGGTAGCAGGACGACAGCTGGCTGTGGAGGGTGCCGGCGTTGAAGAGGGTCGGGGTGGAGCTGCAGAAGCGGCGGCTCTTGTAGAGGTCGTAGAGGCGGATGGCCCAGTCCTCGCGGCCCTTCTTCTTCTCGTCGAGGAAGAGGCCCATGGCGACGCGCATCCAGAAGAATTGGGGGGTCTCGAGGCGGCGGGAGCGCTTGCCGGTCTTGTCTATGATCAGGTAACGGTCGTAGAGGGTCTGGATGCCGAGGAAGTCGAACTCGAGGTCGGCGGAGGGGTCGAGGGCGGCGGCGACCTTGGCGAGGTCGTATTCCTTGAGGCGGGGGGAGAGGCGGTTGATCTCTATGCCGCGGTCGATGTAGCGGGCAAAGGCCTGCTGGTGGGCGCGCTTGAGGGCACCGATGCCGTCCTTGACGATGTCCCAACCGAGGACCTCCTCGTAGATGTAGCTGAGCTGGATGCGGCCGGCGAACTTGGCGAAGTCGGCGTCCTTCTCGATCAGAGTCTTGGCGTTGAGGATGATGGTGTTGTTGAGGTCGCCGAGGGCGATGTTGTCGAACAGGGCGCGGCGGAGCTCGGCCTCGATCTCGTCGGAGGTGAGGCACAGCTCGAGGCCGATGGAGGCGAACTCGATGCGCTTCTTGAGGTCCTCGCCGTTCCAGAAGAAGGTGGTGCCGTCGGCGGCCGTGACGACCACCATGGTGTTCTGCTGGACGGGGGCGGCGGGGGTGGCCTCGGCGGGGGCGGCGGCCCGGGCGGCGGCGCGGTGGGCGCGGTAAAGGATGTAGTCCTCGGCGACCTTGTAGTGGCCGGACTTCATGAGCTCCTCCTGGACCATGTCCTGGACCTCCTCGATGT
>Ga0255338_1003211_pt1 | contig 20348 bp, 16 predicted proteins | sample MeOH1_35cm_T4_19_FD_203715 | JGI IMG/M metagenome (GOLD analysis project Ga0255338, IMG submission 203715) | Sandy soil microbial communities from University of British Columbia, Vancouver, Canada - MeOH1_35cm_T4_195 | ecosystem: Engineered > Artificial ecosystem > Sand microcosm > Unclassified ...
GCAGATCGGTGGCGGCCACCGGCAGCACCAGGCCCGGGGCGCGATGGCCGGCGGCCAGCAGGGGCTGGCGCACGGCCTCGTTGAAACCAAGGTTGAGCTGGTCCCAGCCCTGGTCCTGCTGGGGCTGGGCCGGATCGTGGTTGCGGCCATGGCCGAACACCAGGATGCAATCCTGCGGCAGCTGAGGCTGCGGCTGCGCCCGGACCGCTCCGGGCCCACCCAGGACCAGCAGCACCGCCAAGGCCCAAGCCCGGCGATCTGTCTTCATCGATCGCACCTCCCGATTCCCTGCGGACGGGCGCGATTCTCCCACCCGGCGGTGGGTCCGGCTCAGAGCAGGCCCAGGCCGCGCGCCGCCTCGCGCAGCTCGGCGCGGAAATCCGGATGGGCGATCGCGATCATCTCCTGGACGCGCTGCTTGGCCGTCTTGCCGCGCAGCTGGGCCACGCCGTATTCGCTGACCACGTAGTTGATGTCGTTCTTGCCGGTGGTGACATGGGTACCCGGCGTCAGGGTGGGCACGATGCGCGAGATCGTGTCGTCCTTGGCGGTGGAGGGCAGGACGATGAAGGCCTTGCCGCCGCGCGAGCGATTCGCCGCGCGCACGAAGTCGACCTGGCCCCCGCTGCCCGAGTAGGGCGCGGGCCCCAGGCTTTCCGAGCCGCACTGGCCCAGCAGGTCGATCTGCAGGGTGGCGTTGATGGCCACCAGCTTGTCGTTCTGGCCGGCCAGGTAGGGGTCGTTGGTGAAGTCCACCGGGTGCATCTCCAGGCCCGGATTGCGGTCCATGAAGCGGTAGAGCTTCTGCGAGCCCAGCGCGAAGGTGGCCACCATCTTGCCGGGCAGGTAGTTCTTGCGCCGGTTGGTGACGGCGCCGGCTTCGACCAGGGTCAGGATGCCGTCGCCGATCATCTCGGTGTGGATGCCCAGGTCCTGCTTGCCGGTCAGCTGCATCACGACGGCGTCGGGGATGCCGCCGTAGCCGATCTGCAGGGTCGAGCCGTCCTCGATCATGTCGGCCACGTATTTGCCGATGGCCTGCTGCACCGGCCCGATCTTGGGCAGGCCCACCTCCAGCACCGGCTCGGCGTTCTCCACCAGGGCCGCCACCTGCGAGACATGCACATGGCAGGCACCGAAGGCAAAGGGCACGTTGGGGTTGACCTCCAGCACCACGGCGCGCGCCTTCGCGACGGCCGCCATCGTGTAGTCGGGGCCCAGGCTCAGCGCGAAATAGCCATGGGCGTCCATCGGCGAGGCCATGGCGAAGACCACGTCGGCCGGGATATGGCCGCGCTCGATCAGCTGCGGCATCTCCGAGAAATAGCTGGGGATGAAGTCGATCCAGCCGGCCTGGCCGCCGGCGCGCGAGGCGCCGCCGAAGAAGAAGGAGACATGCCGCACATGCTCGACCGTCTCGGGGTCGAAATAGCCGAACTTGCGCACCGGCAGGATCTGCGCCACCTTGACATCGCGAAAGCGCCGGCGCTGCTCCGACAGCGCGGTCAGCAGGGCGGGCGGCTCGCCGACGCCGGTGGGCACGACGATGAAATCGCCGTCGCGCAGGGTTTCCAATGCCTCGTCGGCGCTGCGCAGTTTCTGGCGGTACAGGTCTTGTGGGGACATGGGCGGACTTCCGGTACAACGAAAGCCGCAGTGTCCGCGCCCAGGCTGACCGCAGCTTGACCACCGTGCCGCCAAGCGCACAAACACGCACAGGCCGTCTGCGGCGCCATAATCGGTTTGTCACTCCCTGGCGTTCACCGTCCCATGCCCGGCCCTCACCACCTGCTCACCGCCCTGGCCCTGGCTGCGGCCCTGGCCATGGCCGGCTGCGCCACGCTGGGCCGGGCCGACGATCTGGTGGTCGGCAGCAGCACGGCCGAGACCGTGATCGCGCGCTATGGCCCGCCGGTGCAGGTCTGGCCCGAGGCCGACGGCGGCCGCACCCTCGAATATTCCTCCCAGCCCTTCGGCCGTACCTGCTACATGGTGCGCCTGGGTCCCGATGGCAAGCTGCTCGGCGTGCGCGACACCCTGCTCTACGCCAGCCGCTTCAGCATCGAGCCGGGCATGAGCGAGGAGCAGGTCAGCCGCCTGCTGGGCCGGGAGCGCAGCCGCGTGTTCTTCCGCTTCAGCGGCGAGGACGTGTGGGACTGGAACGTCGACCCCGAGCAGAGCGGCTACCTGCTGCGCTTCAACGTCCACTTCAAGGACCACCGCGTCGTGCGCCTGAGCCAGAGCATGGTCTTCCCGGGCAAGTTCCCCTTCGACGAGCGCTGAGCGGGCGCCGCGGCCGGGCCCGGGCGATCAGCGCCGGAGCGCCGAGCGGCGCCGCGCCCGCAGCCCCAGCAGTCCCAGACCGCCGGCGATCATCAGCGTCATGGAGCCGGGCTCGGGCACCGCAGCCAGCGCGTGGAAGGCCAGGTCATAGCCATCATCAAGGCCGTTGTTGTTGAGGTTGCCGATGCTCAGGCTGTTGACGTTCTCGAACAGCACCAGGCCGCCGCTGGGGCTGTTCAGCACGATTTGCGTGCCGTTCAGGCTGACGCCCTGGTATTGGGTGGGAACCAGGCCGAAGTTGATCGAGTCGGCGGTGTTGTCGTTGCTCAAGGCGACCAGCAGCTTGGCAATGGGCTGAGCAAAGCTGATCGTGTAGTTGCCGGAGGGATGCAGGTTGTCGGTCGTCAGGGGCAGGGCCGCGAAGGCGAAGCTGCCGTTGGTGACCGTGCGGCCCGACCACAGCGGCGTGGCGCTCAGGGTCCAGGCGATGCCATTGCTGGTGCCGGTGGCGGCCGGCGTGCCGCCGCTGGCGTTGTAGTCGACCGTCAGCACGTCGAAGCTGAAGCTGTTCAGCTCGATGCCGCCGAAACTGGCGGCCGAGGCCAGCGCCTGGACGGCGGTCAAGGAGGCGGCGATCAGGCCGCGGCGCAGGACATGGAGGTTCATGAGGAGGCGCTCCGCTTGGCATCGAGACTCGGGGCCACTCTAGCGAGCGGCACGGGGGACGTCTGCCACCTGAACAGGGCGCAGCCTCCGCGAGAGCGTAGAGCCCGGCCGTCGTGCGCGGGTGCTGGGACTCGGCACCGACGGACCTGCGGCGCCGGTAGACTTCCCCGATGATTTCCTTCAGCGCCGGCCCCTGGCGTTTTCATATGCGCGCCGCCGCCGTCATCCGCGACGGCGATTTCGTGCTGCTGCACCGCGTCGGCTCCGATCCCTTCTGGGCCCTGCCCGGCGGGCGCGTCGAGCTTGGCGAGACGGCCGAGGCGGCCGTGCGCCGCGAGATGCGGGAGGAGCTGGACAGCGAGGTCGAGGTCGGGCCGCTGATGCTGCTGCTCGAGAACCTCTACAGCTACCGCGACCGGCCGCAGCATGGCGTCGAGCTGTATTTCCCGGTCCGCCTGCCCGCGGGCTCGGCGCTGCTGGACAAAACCATGGCCTTCGAGCGTCAGGAGCTGAGCGGCGGGCTCAACGGCGAAGCGCCGACGCCGGTGCGGCTGGAGTTCCGCTGGTTCCATGCGACGGAACTGGCGGCGCTGGACCTGCGCCCCGCGGCGCTCGCCGACCTGCTGAGCGCGCCGCCGGGGACGCTGCAGCACCGGGTGCAGGATCACCAGCCACTGCGGAAGCTGCCGGTCTCCTGAAGACCGCAAAAAGGCCGCGGCCCCTTGCGGGACGGCGGCCTTCGGCATGCGGCGGGCGGGAGATCGGCCCGGTCCTGCTTCAGCCCGCCCCCGCAAGACGGGAGCTGGCCTTCGACAGGCGTCGGCCCCGGCGCAGGCAGGGGCCTCGGTCCGGTCTCAGCGCACGCGGCCTTCCTTCCAGGCGCCGAGCAGCTTGTCATAGGCGATGGTCTCGCCCTTGGGCTTCTCGTTGGCCAGCTTGGCCCAGGGCGCGCCCTTGTCGGACAGCCACTTCTTCGGGTCTTCCTTCTTGTTCAGCTTGGGCGCGCACTTGGCCATGCCGGCGCGTTCCAGGCGGGCCATCACCTGGTCCATTTCCTCCGCGAGGTTATCCATCGCGGCCTGCGGGGTCTTCTCGCCGGTGACGGCCTGGGCCACGTTCTTCCACCACAGCTGGGCCAGCTTCGGGTAGTCGGGCACGTTGGTGCCGGTGGGCGTCCAGGCGACGCGCGCGGGGCTGCGGTAGAACTCGATCAGGCCGCCGTACTTGTTGGCGTTCTTGGTGAAGTAGTCGCTGCGGATGTCGCTGTCGCGGATGAAGGTCAGGCCCTGGATGCTCTTCTTCAGGCTGGTGGTCTTGGCGGTGATGAACTGCGCATAGAGCCAGGCCGCGGCGGTCTTGTTGGCGTCGTGGTTGGCGAAGAAGGTCCAGCTGCCAACGTCCTGGTAGCCGTTCTGCATGCCCTGCTTCCAGTAGGGGCCGTTGGGGCCGGGAGCCATGCGCCACTTGGGCGTGCCGTCGGCATTGACCACGGGCAGGCCGGGCTTGGTCATGTCGGCGGTGAAGGCGGTATACCAGAAGATCTGCTGGGCGATCTGGCCCTGGGCCGGCACCGGGCCGGCCTCGCCGAAGGTCATGCCGGTGGCTTCCTTGGGCGCGTACTTCTTCATCCAGTCCACGTACTTGGTCAGCGCGTAGACGGCGGCCGGCGAGTTGGTGGCGCCGCCGCGCGAGACCGAGGCGCCGACCGGGGTGCACTTGTCGTCGGCGACACGGATGCCCCATTCGTCGACCGGCATGCCGTTGGGGATGCCCTTGTCGGCCGTGCCGGCCATCGACAGCCAGGCGTCGGTGAAGCGCCAGCCCAGCGAGGGGTCCTTCTTGCCGTAGTCCATGTGGCCGTAGATGGGCTTGCCGTCGATGGTCTTCACATCGTTGCTGAAGAACTCGGCGATGTCCTCGTAGGCGCTCCAGTTCAGCGGCACGCCCAGCTCATAGCCGTACTTGGCCTTGAACTTGTCCTGCAGGTCCTTGCGGGCGAACAGGTCGGCGCGGAACCAGTAGAGGTTGGCGAACTGCTGGTCGGGCAGCTGGTAGAGCTTGCCGTCCGGCGCGGTCGTGAAGCTGGTGCCGATGAAGTCCTTCAGGTCCAGCCCGGGGTTGGTGTATTCCTTGCCTGCGCCGGCCATGTAGTCGGTCAGGTTCATGATCTTGCCGTAGCGGTAATGGGTACCGATCAGGTCGGAGTCGGAGATCCAGCCGTCGTAGATCGACTTGCCGGACTGCATCGAGGTCTGCAGCTTCTCGACCACGTCGCCTTCCTGGATCAGGTCATGCTTGACCGTGATGCCGGTGATCTCGCTGAAGGCCTTGGCCAGGGTCTTGCTCTCGTACTCGTGGGTCGTGATGGTCTCGGAGACCACCGAGATCTCCTTCACGCCCTTGGCCTGCAGCTTCTTGGCCGCCTCGATGAACCACTTCATCTCGGCCATCTGCTGGTCCTTGCTGAGGGTCGAGGGCTGGAACTCGCCATCGACCCACTTCTTGGCCTCGGCCTCGCCGGCGAAGGCGCCGCCATGAACGCCCAGGGCCAGCAGGGCCGCCGCGGCGAGCGCGGTGTATTTGATCTGCTTGTGTTGCACTCTTGTCTCCTCTGAAAATTCCCCCGAATTGCAGCGCGATGCGACCCTGGGGGAGTGGCGGGCCGGATCCTTGAAACAGGTACGTAGGCGGCTAACCCTTGCGCATGATCAGCGCCAGCACGGCCATCGAGATCACGAAGCTGATCCAGACGCTGGGCTCGCTCTCCAGGCTCAGCCATTCCATCAGCTTGGCCGAGAGGCCGACGAAGGCCAGGTTGATATAGGCCGCCGTCAAGAGGCCGATGAAAAGCCGGTCGCCGCGCGTGGTCTTCAGCGGCAGAAAGCCCTTGCGCAGGGTCGTCGGGGACTTGATCTCCCAGACCGTCATGCCGGCTAGCATCAGCACGATGCAGGTGAAAAACACGGCGACAGGCGTCGTCCAAACCATCCAATCAAACATTCCATACTCCTCTCGAGCCGCCCAGCGGGCCGGCGCAGCCCGGCCCATATCCAGCGGCGTGCGGCGATCCGGCTTTGCCGGGCGCTCGCTCGCGCCCCCTTGAGGGGGCCGCCGCAGGCGGTAGGGGGTGGTCTGTCATACGCGGCCCATCGCGAAGCCTTTGGCGATGTAGTGGCGCACGAACCAGATCACGATCGCGCCGGGCACGATGGTCAAGGTGCCGGCCGCGGCCAGCGTGGCCCAGTCCATGCCGGAGGCGCTGACCGTGCGGGTCATGGTCGCGACGATGGGCTTGGCGTTGACGCTGGTCAGCGTGCGGGCCAGCAGCAGCTCCACCCACGAGAACATGAAGCAGAAGAAGGCGGCGACGCCGACGCCGGCCTTGATCAGCGGCAGGAACACGGTCAGGAAGAAGCGCGGGAAGCTGTAGCCGTCGATGTACGCCGTCTCGTCTATTTCTCGAGGGATGCCGCTCATGAAGCCCTCCAGGATCCACACCGCCAACGGCACGTTGAACAAGAGGTGCGCCAGCGCGACGGCGATGTGCGTGTCCATCAGGCCCAGGGTCGTGTAGAGCTGGAAGAAGGGCAGGAGGAACACCGCCGGCGGCGTCATGCGGTTCGTCAGCAGCCAGAAGAACACATGCTTGTCGCCGAGGAAGGAATAGCGGCTGAAGGCATAGGCCGCCGGCAGGGCCACGGTGATCGCGATCACCGTGTTGATGCCCACATAGATCAGGCTGTTGATATAGCCCGAGTACCAGGACGGGTCGGTGAAGATGGTCTTGTAGTTGGCCCAGGTGAAATGCTGGGGAAGGAGGCTGAAGTGGGACAGGATCTCCTCGTTGGTCTTGAAGCTCATATTGAGCATCCAGTAGATGGGCAGCAGCGCGAAGACCAGGTAGGCGATCAGGAAGATCGTGCGCTTCTTGAAGCGGGTCTCATCCATGGGCGGCCTCCGCTTTTTCTGCCTGACCCAAGGCCTGCATCCAGTTGTAGAGGATGAAGCACAGCAGCAGGATGATGAGGAAGTAGATCAGCGAGAAGGCCGCCGCGGGGCCGAGGTCGAACTGGCCGACGGCCTTCTGCGTCAGGTACTGGCTCAGGAAGGTGGTGGCATTGCCGGGGCCGCCGCCGGTCAGCACGAAGGGCTCGGTGTAGATCATGAAGCTGTCCATGAAGCGCAGGAGCACCGCGATCATCAGCACGCCACGCATCTTGGGCAGCTGGATGTAGCGGAACACCGCGAACTTCGACGCACCGTCGATGCGCGCGGCCTGGTAGTAGGCGTCGGGGATCGAGCGCAGGCCGGCGAAGGCCAGCAGCGCCACCAGCGGCGTCCAGTGCCAGACGTCCATCACCAGCACGGTGAGCCAGGCGTCGCCGGCATTGCCGGTGTAGTTGTAGTCCACCCCCAGCCATTGCAGCGCTGCGCCCAAGAGGCCGATGTCGGCGCGGCCGTAGATCTGCCAGATGGTGCCGACCACGTTCCAGGGGATCAAGAGCGACAGCGCGACGATCACCAGCACCAGCGAGGATTTCCAGCCCTGCGCCGGCATCGACAGCGCCAGCGCGATGCCCAGCGGGATCTCGACCAGCAGCACGGCCAGCGAGAAGCCCAGCTGGCGCCACAGCGCGCTGTGCAGTTCCTCGTCGCGCATCACGTTGGCGAACCATTCGACGCCGACGAAGACGCGGCGTTCCGGCGAGATGATGTCCTGGACCGAGTAGTTCACCACCGTCATCAGCGGCAGGATGGCCGAGAAGGCCACGCAGATGAAGACCGGCAGCACCAGGAACCAGGCTTTTTGATTGATGGGCTTCATGCGGGCGAGCCCTCCTTGCTATTGATCAGCTGCTCGTCCCGCCCGTAGAAGCAGGTATGCGTGCCCAGCACCTGCAGCCAGACCTGGCTGCCGACGGCCGGCGGCGCGACTTCGGCGCCCAGGCGGACCTTGACGTCGGCGTCATCGCCGATGCGCGCGCTCAGCAGCCAGTAGGTGCCGATGTCCTGCACCTGGGTCACGGTCGCCGGCAGCGCGCCGGCCGAGCCCTCGGCCACCAGGCCCAGGTATTCGGGGCGCACGCCCAGCGTGAACTCGCGCGCCTGCTCCAGCTGCTGGTAGAGCACGCCGAAGGGCAGGCTCAGGGGCTGGCCCGCCAGCTCCAGCGCGCCGCCCTGGCGGAAGCGCCCGGGCAGGAAATTCATGCCCGGCGAGCCGATGAAGTTGCCGACGAACATATGCTGGGGCTGCTCGAACAGCGCGTCGGCCGAGCCGACCTGCACCGCGCGGCCGCGCGACATCACGACGATCTGCTCGGCGAAGGTCAGCGCCTCCACCTGGTCGTGGGTCACGTAGATCAAGGTGAGCTTGAGCTCATGGTGGATCTGCTTGAGCTTGCGGCGCAGCTGCCATTTCAGGTGCGGGTCGATCACGGTCAGCGGCTCGTCGAACAGCACGGCCGAGACGTCCTCGCGCACCAGGCCGCGGCCCAGCGAGATCTTCTGCTTGGCGTCGGCCGTCAGGCCGGCGGCGCGCTGGTTCAGCTGGCCGCTCATCTCCAGCATCTCGGCGATCTTGCCGACGCGGGCCTTGATCTTGTCCGGCGCGACGCCGCGGTTCTTCAGCGGGAAGGCCAGGTTCTCGGCCACCGTCATCGTGTCGTAGATCACCGGGAACTGGAACACCTGGGCGATGTTGCGCGCCTGCGGTGACAGCGCGGTGACATCGCGGCCGTCGAAGCTCACCGTGCCATGCGAGGGCTTCAAGAGGCCCGAGATGATGTTGAGCATCGTCGTCTTGCCGCAGCCCGAGGGGCCCAGCAGCGCGTAGGCGCCGCCATCCTCGAACGTCATCTTCAGCGGCAGCAGCGCATAGTCGGTGTCGCTCTGCGGATTGGGCCGGTAGGCATGGGCCAGGTCGAGGTCGATTCTTGCCATCTCAGCGGCCTCTCTGGGGTGCGATCGCCAACGCGCCCTGCGCGTCGAACACATAGGCCTGCGCGGCGTTCAGGTACAGCGTGATCGCCGCACCCAGCTCGAAGTAGTGCACGCCGGTCAGCTGAGCGACCAGATCGCCGATCTCGCTGTGCACATGGACGAAGGTGTCGGAGCCCGAGATCTCGGCCAGCTCGACCCGGCCCTTGAGCGCGATGTCGCCGGGCTGGCTCGTCACGCGCAGCGCGCTGGCGCGCACGCCCACGGTCACCGCGCCCTGCGCCGCGAGATCGAGGTTCAGACCCGGCATCAGCTCGACGCGCTGGCCCTGCCCCCGGGCCGGCAGCAGGTTCATCGGCGGATCGCTGAAGGCGCGCGCCACGCGCAGCGAGGCCGGCTTGTGGAAGACCTCGGCCGTGGGGCCGTACTGCAGCAGCTCGCCGGCGTCCAGCACCGCGGTATAGCCGCCCAGCAGCAGAGCCTCGGCCGGCTCGGTGGTGGCGTACACGACCGTGGACTCGCCGCTGGCGAAGAGCTGGCTCAGCTCCTCGCGCAGTTCCTCGCGCAGCTTGTAGTCCAGGTTCACCAGCGGCTCGTCCAGCAGCATCAGCGGCGCGTTCTTGATCAGCGCACGCGCCAGCGCGACGCGCTGCTGCTGGCCGCCGCTGAGCTGGGCCGGCAGCTTGTCCAGGTGCATCTCGATGTGCAGCTTGGCGGCCAGCGCGTCCACCTGCTTCGTGATCGCGTCGCGGCTCATACCGCCGCGCAGCTTCAGCGGCGAGGCGATGTTGTCACGCACCGTCATCGAGGGGTAGTTGATGAACTGCTGGTAGACCATCGCGACATTGCGCTCGCGCACCGGCATGCCGGTGACGTCGGCGCCGTCGACCAGCACCTTGCCGGCGCTGGGCCGGTCCAGCCCCGCCATCAGGCGCATCAGGGTGGTCTTGCCGGCCTGGGTCGCGCCCAGCAGCACGGTGACCGCCCCGGGTTGGAGCATCAGGTCCAAGGGGTAGAGGTGCTCGGCGGCACCCACCCGGTGGCTGATGCCCTGCAGACTCAAATGCATCGTGGTCTCGTCTCTCTGGTGTTCTTGAAATCAGTCAACAAGCGCGGGGTGGGCAGCGAACCATTCGGCCACCGCCGCGCGCTGCGCCTCGCTGTAATGCAGGCCCAGCTTGGAGCGGCGCCACAGCACGTCCTCGGCGCTGCGCGCCCATTCCTCGGCAGCCAGATAGCGCAGCTCGGCATCAAACAGGCCCGGGGCCACCTCTTGCCCCAGCCCGGCCAGGCCCGCCGCCCCGCCCAGCACGCGGCCGACGCGCGCGCCATAGGCGCGGGCCAGGCGCCGCGCCAGCGCCTCGGGCAGCCAGGCATGGCGTTGGCGCACGGCCGCGACCAGGCGCTCGAAATCGCTGTCCGGGCGCTGCGGCGCACCTATCCATTCGCGCAGATCGCCGCCGGGCAGGTAGGCCTTTTCTGTCCAGGGCCGGCGCTTGTCACCGAGCATGCCGCCCACCAGGGCCGCCGCGTCCTCGGCCAGCTTGCGGAAGGTGGTGATCTTGCCGCCCCACACGCTCAGCAGCGGCGCGCCCAGGGTGTTGGTTTCCAGCAGGTAGTCGCGCGTCACGGCCGAGGGGTCGCCCGAGGCATCGTCCAAGAGCGGGCGCACGCCGGCATAGCTCCACACCACGTCCGCGCGCGTCACCGGCTTGGCGAAATAGCGGCTGGCCTGCTCGCAGAGGTAGGCGATCTCCTGCTCGTCGATCTGCGCCTTGGACAGGCCCACCAGCGCTTCCTGCGGCAGCTCCACGTCGGTGGTGCCGATCAGCGTGTAGTCGTCCTCATAGGGGATGGCGAAGATGATGCGCTTGTCGGGGTTCTGGAAGATGTAGGCATGATCGTGCTCGAAGCAGCGCTTGACGACGATGTGGCTGCCCTTGACCAGGCGCAGGTTCTTGGTGGCCAGGACCTCGCCGCGCGCCGGCCGCGCGACCTGGCGCAGAAAACTCTCGGCCCAGGGGCCGGCCGCATTGACCAGGGCGCGGGCACGTACGACGCGCTCGCCATTTGGCGTTGCAATCGTCGCGGTCCAGGCATCCGCATCGCGCTGCACCGCGGTCACGGCGCTGCGCGTCAGCAGCTCGGCGCCCTTCTCGCGCGCGTCCAGCGCGTTCAGCAGCACCAAGCGGGCATCGTTGACCCAGCCGTCGGAATAGACGAAGCCGCGCGTGTAGCTGGGCTTCAGCGGCTTGCCGACCGGCGAGTTACGCAGGTTCACGCCGGCCGAGCCCGGCAGCACCTCGCGGCGCGCCAGGTGGTCGTAGAGGAACAGGCCGATGCGGATCATCCAGGCCGGGCGCATCGCCGCGTCGTGCGGCATCACGAAGCGCAGCGGCCACATGATGTGGGGCGCGCTCTTGAGCAGCACCTCGCGCTCCTGCAGCGCCTTGCGCACCAAGGAGAACTCGTAATACTCCAGATAGCGCAGGCCGCCGTGGATCAGCTTGGTCGACGAGGACGAGGTGTGCGAGGCGAAATCGTCGCGCTCGGCCAGCAGCACCTTCCAGCCGCGACCGGCCAGGTCGCGGGCGATGCCCGCGCCATTGATGCCACCGCCCACCACCAGCACATCGAAGTTCTGGGCGGGCTGGGCGGCAGTGGCGGCGGCGAGAGGCTGGACGGCGGCGTTCAAGAAGGTCTCCTGGAGCGAATCTGAAGTTCGCTATTTTGTTCTTCTTTTTTCTTTTTAGCGCGTTTCCGTGCGTTTTACGCCAGGGTAAACCCTGTTTTGTGTTCGTTTTGATTCGCTTTAGGCTGGAGCCCAGGCCAGAACGGTGCGATCGCGCACCCGTACACTCCCGCCCATGATTCCCAGCAATCCCCGCCAGAACGAATTGCTGCAAGAGGTGCGCGCACGCGGCTCGGTCAGCGTCGAGGCCCTGGCCGAGCAATTCGGCGTCACCCTGCAGACCGTGCGCCGCGACGTGCAGCGCCTGGCCGAGGCCGGCCTGGTCGCGCGCTTCCACGGCGGCGTGCGCGTGCCCGCCAGCACCACCGAGAACATCGCCTACCGCCAGCGCCAGGCCCTGCAGGCCGACGGCAAGGCGCGCATCGCCCGGGCGATCGCCCAGCGCATCCCGAACGGCTGCTCGCTGATCCTGAACCTGGGCACGACGACCGAGGCCGTGGCCAGGGAGCTGCTGCAGCACAAGGGCCTGCGCGTCATCACCAACAACCTCAACGTCGCCACCATCCTGAGCGACAACCCCGACTGCGAGCTGGTGATGGTGGGCGGCACCGTGCGGCACCGCGACCGCGGCGTGGTCGGCGAGGCGGCAGTGGACTTCATCCGCCAGTTCAAGGTCGACATCGGCCTGATCGGCATCTCCGGCATCGAGAGCGACGGCTCGCTGCGCGACTTCGACTACCGTGAGGTGATGGTGGCGCGGACCATCATCGAGCATGCGCGCGAGGTCTGGCTGGCCGCCGACGCCAGCAAGTTCAACCGCCCGGCGATGGCCGAGGTGGCACGGCTGCCGCAGATCGATCTGCTTTGCACCGACGCGGCGCCACCGGAGCCCTACCCGGCCTTGCTCAACGATGCCGGCGTGGAACTGGTCGTCGCCGATTGAGCCGGTCGCGACAACAAACAACAACGAGACAAGCCATGACCTATCTGCTCGCCCTCGACCAGGGCACCTCCAGTTCGCGCGCCATCGTCTTCGACGCCCAGGGCGGCATCGTCGCGATGGCGCAGCGCGAGTTCCGCCAGATCTACCCGCAGCCGGGCTGGGTCGAGCATGACGCGCTGGAGATCTGGGACAGCCAGCTGGCCGTCGCGCGCGAGGTGCTGGCCAAGGCGAACCTGAAGGCCGCCGACATCCAGGCCCTCGGCATCACCAACCAGCGCGAAACCACCGTGGTGTGGAACCGCAAGACCGGCCAGCCCGTCTACCACGCCATCGTCTGGCAGGACCGCCGCGCCGAGCCCACCTGCGCGGCCCTGCGCGAGCAAGGCCTGACCCCGCTGGTGCGGCAGAGGACCGGCCTGGTGATCGACGCCTACTTCTCCGGCACCAAGCTGAAGTGGATCCTCGACAACGTGGCCGGCGCGCGCGCCCAGGCCGAGCGTGGCGAACTGGCCTTCGGCACGATCGACAGCTGGCTGGTCTGGCAGCTGACGAACGGCGAGGTGCATGTCACCGACGTCAGCAATGCCGCGCGCACCATGCTGTTCAACGTGCACGAGAACCGCTGGGACCAGGAGCTCCTGGAGCTCCTCGAAATTCCGTCTTCCATCCTGCCCGCCGTGCATCCCTCGGCCCATGAATTCGGCCAGGTCGCGCCCGCGCACCTGGGCGGCGCGATCACCATCGGCGGTATCGCCGGCGACCAGCAGAGCGCGCTGTTCGGCCAGGCCTGCTTCAGGGCCGGCATGGCCAAGAACACCTACGGCACCGGCTGCTTCATGCTGATGCACACCGGCACGCAGTTCCAGACCTCGGCCAACGGCCTGATCACCACCAGCGCCGCGCAGGCCAGCACCACGCCCGAGTTCGCGCTGGAGGGCAGCGTCTTCATCGGCGGCGCCGTGGTGCAGTGGCTGCGCGACGGATTGCAGGCGATCAAGGGATCGGGCGAGGTCCAGGCCCTGGCCGAGAGCGTGCCGGACGCCGGCGGCGTGATGTTCGTGCCGGCCTTCACCGGCCTGGGCGCGCCCTACTGGAACGCCGAGGCGCGGGGGTCAATAGTCGGCCTGACGCGCGGCTCCACGGTCGCGCACATCGCGCGCGCGGCGCTGGAGAGCATCGCCTTCCAGAGCGCGGCCCTGCTGCAGGCGATGAGCCGCGACGCGGTGGCGGCCGGCGGTGCGCCGGTCAGCGAGCTGCGCGTCGACGGCGGTGCCTGCGTCAACAACCTGCTGATGCAGTTCCAGGCCGATCTGCTGGGCATCCCGGTGGTGCGGCCCAAGGTGATCGAGACCACGGCGCTGGGCGCGGCCTATCTGGCCGGCCTGTCCGGCGGCGTCTACCGCAATCTCGACGAGCTGGGCCAGCACTGGCAGGCCGAGCGCGTCTTCCGTCCCACCATGTCGCGCGAGCGCGCCCAGGAGCTGATGGCCCAATGGGAGCGCGCGGTGCGGCAGGCCTGCGCCGGCTAGACCGCCTCGCTGTTCCAGGCCGACACGATCAGCAGCACCTTGCCGCTGATGCCGGGCTTGGCGTTGCCGGCCGGCAGCTCGACCTCGATCTTGATGGCCCCGCCCCTGACCTTCTCGTAGCTCAGGGCCTCGGTGGCCACGCCGATGCGCTCGCTCTCCCAGTTGTGCTTGATCTGCCAGTCGCCGCCCTCGCCCAGCGGCGGCTCCAGCGAGATCAGCAGGCTGTCGCGAAACAGGTGGCTGCCCTCGAAATGCTGGTCGGGCCAAAAGCGCCGGTTGACCTGGTAGTCGGGCACGCGCACGCCCAGGTCCATCGCATAGGCCAGGGTGCGGTCGGCCTGGCTGACCTTGGCGCGGTTGGCCAGGAAGACGCTGGAGAGATAGACCATATTGCCGCCGCTGGCCTTCTGCGCGCTCAGCTGCTCATGGGTGCGGCAGGCCGGCGAGTCCTCCTCGGCGACGCGCCGGCTGAGGAACCAGCGCTTGCCGCGCGGCCTGGCCAGCAGCTCGAACTGGTAGAGCGCCTGCACGTCCTCGGCGGCCTCGATCTTCTGCGGCAGGCGCACCTCGTCCACCTGCAGCCAGATGTCCACGCGCACGTCGCCGAACAGGAAGCGCGCCAGGTTCTGGTAGGCCTCCTCGCTGTTGACGATGCCGTAGTAGCCCGAGTGGCTGCGGTAGGCATAGGCGGTGGCGGCGGTCTTGCTGATGTTGTTGTTCCTGTCCAGGCCCCAGACCGAGGCGTTGTCGACCTTCACCAGGCCGTCGCTGCCATTGCCCGCGAAGGCCCGCGACAGCCCCATGGCCACCTCGTAGTCGGCGCGGTTGGTGCCCACCATGCAGAAGATGCGGTCGATCGGAAAGCTCTGCTCGGGCACGAAGTCCACGCGCTTGTACTTCTTGTAGACCTCCTGCAGGTTCAGGTAGTCGGCCATGCGCTCGTGGCTGAAGGTGTTGATCTCGGCCAGGCTCAACCAGGCGGGCACGTTGATGCCGGCGGCCTGGATGCCGTTGTGCGGCGTGGCATAGGTAAAGATCTTGTCGACCGCGGCGCGGGCCTCGGCGGCGCCCAGGGCCTTGTTCTGCAGGAAGCCGCGCACCACCAGCCCGCCCATCGAATGCGCCACCAGGTAGCAGCGGAAGTCCCGGGCCTCGATGCCTTCCTGCGCCGTCACCAGCTCGCGCACGCGCAGGATCAGCGCGGAGAGGCCGCGCGAATAGTCCTCGATGTCGCGCGCCTGGCCGTCGCCCAGCAGGCCGGAGCCGCTGTCGTAGTAGCGGTAGATGACCACCGAGCGCGCCGGGATGCCGCTGTTGCCGGTGCGCGGCAGCCAGTCGCGGTCCATGATGTCCAGCCCGTTCTCGTAGACGTCGCTGTAGCCGAACTCGGCCGAGAGCCGCAGCAGCGGCGATTCGAAGACGAACTTCTTCGGCGACTCGCGCTTGTCCGTGCTGGCGCGGTAGACGGTGGAGCCGAGGTTGAAGCCGCAGAAGGGATCGGCGGCGGTCTCGTTGCGCTCGCTCTCGGTCATGGCGTAGCCGCGCACATAGATGATGGGATAGAACGGAGCTTGCATCGTCGGTCTCCTATCGGGTCTTGCTGCCCTGCTCGCTTATAGCGAGGCGGCCGGGCCGGGGCAATCCTGACGATGCGCGGCGCGCCAAAAGAAAAGCCGCCCCGGGCGGGGCGGCTGGCAGCGGCGGCGGAGACGACGGGCCTACTTGAACTGGTAGGCCACCGAGCCGTAGTAGAAGCGCCCGCGCGGGTCGACGAAGGAGCCCGCATAGCCGGCGGCATGCGAGCCGTAGGACGGCGCCGCGGTATAGGGCGGCTCCTTGTCGAACAGGTTGCGGATGCCCAGGCGCAGGGTCAGGTTCTTGAAGCCCTGGTAGTTGCCGGAGATGTTCCAGCGGCTCGAGTCCTTCACCTTGTGGGCGGCGCTGCCGCCGACGTTGTTGTAGACCAGCAGGGCCGATTCGGTCCAGCCCTTGACGAACTGGTTCTCCAGCGCCACGCCCCAGGGGCCTTGCGCCCACTCGAAGGTGGCCGTGTGCTGCCAGCGCGGGATCGGCTGCACGATGGCGCCGTCGCCGGCCGTGCCGACGTACTTCAGATAGGCCGAGTCCTTGCCGACCTGGCGCTCCCACTGGCTCACATAAGTGCCCGACAGGCCGGCACTGAAGCGGCCGTAGTCGGGCAGGCTCCAGGTGCCGCGCACGTCGATGTCCAGGCCCGAGGTGCGCAGGCCGCCGAGGTTCTCGATCGGCGTGTCGATATAGGAGATGATGCCGGCGTTGGCGCCGGTCTGGATGCGGTGGATGCGCGACTGGTAGAGGCCGTAGAGGTAATCGTCGCTGAGGATGGCGTCGCCGCCGACCTGGCTGATCTGGTCGCGCTTGCGGATGCTCCAGTAGTCCAGCGCCACCGACAGCCACTTGGCCGGCTCGGTGACGATGCCGAGGGTGAACTGCTTGGACTTCTCCGGCTTCAGATTGGCCGAGGCGGTGTTCAGCACATTGAACTGGTTGTCCACGCAGCGCGGATCACCGTCGTCCAGCAGGACCTGCGGGCAGTTCTTGTCGGTGGCCGGGTTGGCGGTGTTGGTGAAGGCCGCCGGCGCATGCACGTCCCACAGGGTCGGCGCGCGGAAGCCCGTGCCATAGGAGCCGCGCAGCAGCAACTCGCGGCTGGGCTGGAAGCGCAGCGCCACGCGCGGGTTGAAGGTCGAGCCGAAATCGCTGTAATGGTCGTAGCGGGCCGCCAGGGTGCCCTCCCAGCCCTTGGCGAAGGGCAGGCTCAGCTCGGTGAACAGTGCGCTGATGGTGCGCGAGGCGCTGGTCGGCGGCACCGTGCCCTCGCCGCCCACATGCAGGCCGGCCGCGTAGTCGGCATTGACCGGCCGGTCGTTGGCCTTCTCGCGCCGCAGGTCCAGGCCCACCGCCAGGGCCATATTGCCGCCGGCCATGGCGCTCAGGTCGCGGCTGGCCTTGGCGTCGAACTCGGTCACGGTGCTGGTGGAGCGGCGCATCGGTCCTTCCATGCGCGTGCTGTTCCAGGCCGCCATGTCGGCGCTGGGGCCGAAGGGGTTGATGTTGCCGGTGGCCAGGGCCTGGATGAACTTGGCCTCGTGCACATAGTTCTCGAAGTCCAGCGCACCCTTGGCCTTGGAGAGGGTCAGCGCGCTGTCGTAGTCCCAGCCCGCGAGCAGACCGCGCGCGCCCAGCACCAGGCGGCCCTGCTCGTTGGTGTTGTCGTTGATGCGGTTGCCCAGCGGCACCGAGCGCAGCGACACCTCGGCCATGCCGGTGTTGTTCGGGTCCCAGTCGGCCGCGGTGTAGCCCAGCTTGCTCAGCAGCGCCGCGGGGAAGTAGCGGCTGCTGGTGGGCATCTTGAACGAGGGGTATTCGCCGGAGGCTCGGTCGAAATGGCCGGCCAGCGAATCGATGGGCACGGCGGCGGTGCGGCCGATGTTGTGGTTGCGGCCATAGGAGGCCTCGGCGAACAGCTCGGTATCGGCATTGAGCCGGAAGCTCAGGCGACCGAACAGATCGCCCTTCTCCTGGTCGGGCAGGTTGTCCAGCATCGCCGGATAGATGAAGCGGCAGCGCTTCTTGTCGAGATTGCCGGGCGTCTTGCCGACCACCTGCGTGACGGTATTGATCGGGTCGCAGGCGGCGAAGTCGGTGCCCGGGTTCAGCTCCGGATAGGCACCGGGCGTGATGCCCACATCGACCAGGCGGCCCGGATAGGCCCGGCCCGAGGTCGGCGCGCCGCCGTCGACGATCTCGTCGAAGCGGTTGTAGAGCTGCTGGTCCACGGCCTTGAGCCGGGTGTTGCGCTGCACATTGGCGGTCACGAGCACATTGAAGCCGTCGCCGTGGTAGTCGCCCAGGCCCAGCGACAGGGTCGCGCCCTTCTCGCTGCCGCCGATGCCGGCCGAGGTCGTGCCGTAGCGCAGCGCGACCTCGCCCTTCTGGTAGTCGCGCCGCGTGATGAAGTTGATCACGCCGCCGACCGCATCGGTGCCGTAGACGGCCGAGGCGCCGTCGCGCAGCACCTCGACGCGCTCCAGCGCCGCGAACGGGATGCTGTTCAGGTCGACCGCGACATTGCCGCCGATCGAGCCGAAGGGATGGTTGGCCAGGCGCCGGCCGTTCAGCAGCACCAGGGTCGAGTTGGCGCCCAGGCCGCGCATGTTCGCGTTCGAGGTCGCGTAGCCGGCGCCCTGGGTGCTGTCGGAGAAGGCCGCGGCGCTGGCCGAGACGCGGCGCAGCAGGTCCTCGACATTGGTGGCACCGCTCTTGTCGATCTGCTCGCGGGTGATCACGGTCACCGGCAGCGCGGTCTCGGACTCCAGCCGCTTGATCGACGAGCCGGTGACGACGACCCGCTCCAGGGCGGCCTGGGCCCAGACGGCTCCGGCCGCGCCATAAGCCACGGCCAGCGCGGCACAGAGTCTGGTGGTCTTGCGCATGAAACTTCCCTTCGTGAGGACTTGGTGAGGCCCCGGCGACCGCTGCCTTGTTGGTCTTGGTTGGGCGCGGATTAGCGCGGCGGGACCGAAGCAGCGATTTTTGGCCGGGACCCGCCCGTCCCCCATCGGGAAAAACAGCGGTTTGTGTCAGGGCAGCAACGTTGTGCCGGCCGGGCGCAAGACCCGGCCCCTCACAGGTCCCTCACAGGCCCAGCGAAGCGCCCGCGCCCAGCAGGGTGGCCACGCCCAGGGCCGCGAAGATCAGTGCCGCGATGCCATGCACCAGGCGCACCGGGATGCGGCCCGCGATGCGGTCGCCCAGCAGCACGGCCGGCACGTTGGCGATCATCATGCCCAGCGTCGTGCCGGCCACCACGGCCCACAGCGACTTGAACTGCGCCGCCATCGCCACCGTCGCGATCTGGGTCTTGTCGCCCATCTCGGCCAGGAAGAAGGCCACGATGGTGGTGCCCAGCACGCCGAGCTTCAGGCCCTTGCCGCCTTCCTCCTCCTCGTCGATCTTGTCGGGGATCAAGGTCCAGACCGCCATCGCCAGGAACCCGAGGCCCAGGCCCCAGCGCAGGGTTTGGGGCGAGAGCTGGGTGGTGATCCAGCTGCCCAAGGCGCCGGCGCAGGCATGGTTGACGGCGGTGGCGATCAGGATGCCCAGGCAGATCGGCAGGGGTTTGCGGAACCGCGCGGCCAGCAGGAACGCCAGCAGCTGGGTCTTGTCGCCGATTTCGGCCAGGGCCACGAGGCCGGTGGAGACGAGGAATGCTTCCATCACGAGAACTCACACGGCCTGATGCACGAAGACGGCATTGACCATGCCGCCCCGGCCGTGTGATGGTTGCCGGGCAGCATGGTCAAAGGTCTTGCCAGGTGTGGGCACTGCCGGCGCCATGGCTCTTGCCGAGCCAAGTGTGTTGACGCAGGCCTGCAACGCGGTGCAGCGGCTACTCCCCAATGACAAGGCGGATTGTAGCGGCTCAGCCGCGCCCGCCCTTTTTCGTCAGCGCAGGGCTGCCCAGGTCCAGCTCCGCCGCGCGTATCACCCAGGCCTGCGGATCGAGGCGGCGCAGCCCTTCGCCGGCCTCCTGCAGGTCCGCCACGATCACGCTGCGCAGCCGCGCGGCCTGCCAATGCGTGGCCGCGAAATCCTGCAGCTGCGCCGCATCGACCGCCGCCCATTCGGCCGGCAGCCGGGCCAGGGCCAGCGGCTCGGCGCCGCGCTCCAGCTGGGCGGCCAGCAGCGCGGCCAGGCCGGCCGTGGTTTCCAGCTGGCGACCATGCTCGCCCAGCAGGCTGGCGCGGCGCGCCTCCAGTTCGGCCACGGGCACCGGCTCGCGCGCCAGGCGCAGCAGCTCGGCGCGCATCAGGGCGGCCACCTCGGCGGCGCTGCCATGCTTGGTCTGGGCCAGGGCCGAGAGCAGGCCGCCGGCCGGCAGGCATTCGGCCGTGCTGTTGGCGCCATAGCTGAGGCCGCGCTTGATCCGCACCTCCTGGCTCAGGCGCGAGGAATAGCCCTGGCCCAGCACCGCATTGGCCAGGGTGCCGGCGCGCTGCGCGGACAGGTCGCCGCGCGCGGCGAAGGGCGCCAACAGCAGCACTGCGCTCTGGCCGGCCCCCGGCAGGTCCAGCAGCAGGGTCTGGGGCGCGGCGGCCGGCGCGGCCGGCGGCAGCGGAAGCTGGGCCATGCGATGCGGCCGCCAGTCGCCGAAATGGCGCTGCGCCAGGGCGCGGGCCGCGGCCGGCTCGACGTCGCCCGTCAGGATCAGCACCGTGTTGTCGGGCCGCAGCTGCTGGCGCAGCAGGGTCAGCAC
>Ga0255338_1003212_pt1 | contig 20344 bp, 19 predicted proteins | sample MeOH1_35cm_T4_19_FD_203715 | JGI IMG/M metagenome (GOLD analysis project Ga0255338, IMG submission 203715) | Sandy soil microbial communities from University of British Columbia, Vancouver, Canada - MeOH1_35cm_T4_195 | ecosystem: Engineered > Artificial ecosystem > Sand microcosm > Unclassified ...
CGCTCGACCACCGCAACCTTGAAACCGAGCTGCGCGGCGCGGATGGCGGTGACGTAACCGCCGGGACCCGCGCCGATGATGATGACGTCGAAATTGGTATCGGCCATGAAGCCTCGCTCGAATTTGCGCTGGCCTCTCGATCTGTCATGGCCGGGCTTGTCCCGGCCATCCACGACTTTTCGTCCAGCAAGCAAGGCGTGGATGCCCGGCACAAGGCCGGGCATGACGGCAGAGTTTAGACGACCATCATCACCGGGTTTTCGATCAGGGTCTTGAAGGCGGTGATCAGCTCCGCGCCCAGCGCGCCGTCGATGGCGCGGTGATCGCAGGACAAGGTGCACGACATGATGGTCGCCGGCACGATCTGGCCGCCCCGCACCACCGCGCGCTCCTCGCCCGTGCCGACCGCGAGGATCGACGCCTGCGGCGGATTGATCACCGCGGTGAAGTCCTTGATGCCGTACATGCCGAGGTTCGACACCGATGACGTGCCGCCCTGGTATTCGTTCGGCTTGAGCTTGCGCGCGCGGGCCCGCGTGGCGAGATCGCGCATCGCGTTCGAGATCGCGGACAGCGACAAGGTCTCGGCTTTGTGGATGATCGGCGTGATCAGGCCGCCGGGCAGCGCCACCGCGACGCCGATGTCGGAATGCTTGTGCTTGAGCATGCCGCTTTCGGCCCAGGAGACGTTCGCCTCCGGGATGCGTTGGAGCGCGAGCGCCAGCGCCTTGATGACGAAGTCGTTGACCGAGAGCTTGAACAGCGGCTTGCCGTCCGCGCCCTTGGGCGCCGCGGCGTTGATCTCCTCGCGCGCGGCGGTGAGCTTGCCGATGTCGCAGTCGATGGTGAGATAGAAGGTCGGCATCGACTGCGTCGCGGCGGTGAGCCGCTGCGCGATCGTGCGGCGCATGCCGTCATGCGGCACGAAGTCGTAGGAGCCTTCTTCGTAGAGCGCGCGGATCTGGGTGTCGGACAGTGCCGGCGCGATCGCGCCGGCGGCGGGTGCCGCCGTCGGCGCAGCGGCCGGTGCACGCAGGCCCTTGCCTGACTTCGCCTCTTCGATGTCGCGCGCAACCACGCGGCCATGCGGGCCGCTACCGTTCACACGCGACAGATCGATCCCGGCATCCTTGGCGAGACGACGCGCCAGCGGCGACGCGAAGATGCGGCCGATCGCCGGCTTCGGTGCCGCCGCTTGCGGCGCAGGCGCCGCGGCCACAGGCGCCGGCGCGGCAGGCGCGGACTTGGCTTCGGCCGGCTTGGCCTCAGCAGGTTTGGGCGCGGCCGCCGCAGGAGCGGCCTGCGGCTTGGCTGCGGCAGCACCAGAAGCCGCCGCCTTCACGTCCTCGCCTTCGTTCGCGAGCACGGCGATGACCGCGTTCACCGCCACGTCCTGCGTGCCTTCCGGCACCACGATCTTGGCGATGGTGCCCTCGTCCACCGCCTCGTATTCCATCGTCGCCTTGTCGGTCTCGATCTCGGCGATCACGTCGCCGGATTTGACTTTGTCGCCTTCCTTCTTGAGCCACTTGGCAAGGTTGCCCTTTTCCATCGTGGGCGACAGCGCGGGCATGAGAATATTGGTGGGCATGGGCGAGGCTTACCGATAGCAGACGGCTTTGGCTGCCTCGACCACCTCGGCGGCGGACGGCAGCGCGAGCTTTTCGAGATTAGCGGCATAAGGCATCGGCACTTCCTTGCCCGACACGCGCGCGACCGGCGCATCGAGATAATCGAAGGCGTTCTCCATGATCCGCGCGGCGATCTCTGCGCCGACGCCGGACTGAGCCCAGCCCTCTTCCACCGTCACTGCGCGGCCGGTCTTCTTGACCGACGCCACGATGGTTTCGGTATCCATCGGCTTGAGCGTACGAAGATCGATGACCTCGGCGTCGATGCCCTGGCCCGCCAGTTCTTCGGCCGCCTTCAGCGCGTAGTTCATGCCCATCGACCAGGAAATGATCGTCACATCGTTGCCGGGGCGCACGATCTTCGCCTTGCCGATCGGCAGCACGAAATCGTCGAGCTTCGGCACCGGCGAGGAATGGCCGTAGAGAATTTCGTTCTCGAGGAAGATCACCGGGTTCGGATCGCGGATCGCGGCCTTGAGCAACCCCTTGGCGTCGGCCGCAGTCGACGGCGAGACAACCTTCAGGCCCGGAATGTGCGAATACCAGGACGAGTAGTCCTGGCTGTGCTGAGCGGCGACGCGCGCGGCCGCGCCGTTCGGACCGCGGAAGACGATCGAGCAGCCCATCTGGCCGCCGGACATGTACAGCGTCTTGGCCGCCGAGTTGACGATCTGGTCGATCGCCTGCATGGCGAAGTTGAAGGTCATGAACTCGACGATGGGCTTGAGGCCCGCGAGCGCGGCACCGACACCGAGACCGGCAAAGCCATGCTCCGTGATCGGCGTATCGATCACGCGCGCGGCGCCGAACTCCTGCAGCAGCCCTTGCGTCACCTTGTACGCGCCCTGATACTCGGCAACCTCTTCGCCCATCACGAAGACGTCTTTGTCGCGGCGCATCTCCTCGGCCATCGCATCGCGCAAGGCTTCGCGCATGGTCATGGTGACCATCTCGGTGCCTTCGGGAATGTCGGGATCGGCGGCGGCGGTGACGTGGGGCGCTTCGGGCGCCTTCTGGTCTTGTTTGGGCGCCGGTGCGGCGGGCGCCTTGGCTTCGGTCGTTTCGGATTTGGCGGGAGGAGCGGACTCGGCGGCTTTCTGCTGGGCTGCGGGGGCGGCGGCTTTAATCGCCCCTTTGTCCTCGCCTTCGCCGAGGATCACGGCGATCGGCGTATTCACGGCAACATCGGCGGTGCCTTCGGGAATGAGAATCTTGCCGAGCGTTCCTTCGTCGGCGGCCTCCACTTCCATGGTGGCCTTATCGGTTTCGATCTCGGCGATCACGTCGCCAGACTTTATGGGGTCGCCTTCTTTCTTCAGCCACTTGGCGAGGTTGCCCTTCTCCATCGTGGGGGAAAGCGCGGGCATCAATACTTCGGTCGGCATGGGCGATTCTGTTTCCTCGGGGCCCGGCTTACGGCCTTCAGCGGACTCTTGAACTCAGCGATAGATGTCGGTGTAGAGCTCGGACACGTCCGGCTCGGGATCGTGGGTGGCGAACTCCGCCGCCTCATTGATCAGGTCGCGCACCTGGCCGTCGATCTTCTTCAGATCGTCTTCCTTGGCGAGCTTCTTCTCGAGGATGCGGGCGCGGGCCATGTCGATCGGATCGTGCGTGGTGCGCACCTTCTCGACCTCTTCGCGCGTGCGGTACTTGGCGGGGTCGGACATCGAGTGGCCGCGATAACGGTAGGTCAGCATTTCGAGGATGAACGGGCCCTTGCCGCTGCGGCACCAGGCCGCGGCGCGCTCGCCGGCGGCCTTCACCGCCCGCACGTCCATGCCGTCGACTTGCTCGCCCGGAATATTGAACGACAGGCCGCGCTTGGAGAAGTCGGCCTGCGCGGAGGCGCGGTTGACCGCCGTGCCCATGGCGTAGCGGTTGTTCTCGATGATGTAGATGACCGGCAGCTTCCACAGCTCGGCCATATTGAAGCTCTCGTACACCTGGCCCTGGTTGGCGGCCCCGTCGCCAAAATAGGTGAGCGAGATGTTGTCGGTGCCGCGGTAGCGGTTGGCGAAAGCGAGCCCGGTGCCGAGCGGCACTTGCGCACCAACGATACCGTGGCCGCCATAGAAATTCTTCTCGCGGCTGAACATGTGCATCGAGCCGCCCTTGCCGCGCGAATAGCCGTGCGCACGTCCGGTCAGTTCGGCCATCACGCCCTTCGGGTCCATGCCGCAGGCAATCATGTGACCATGATCGCGGTAACCGGTGATGACCTGGTCGCCTTCCTTCAGCGCCATCTGCATGCCGACGACGACGGCTTCCTGGCCGATGTAGAGGTGGCAGAAGCCGCCGATCAGACCCATGCCGTACATCTGACCCGCCTTCTCTTCGAAGCGGCGAATGGTCAGCATCGTGCGATAGGCGTCGAGCTCTTGCTGTTTGTTGAACTCAGCGATGGCCCCTTGCGGCGCCAGTTCTTTCTCATCGGTGCTCTGGGATTTCTTGGCGACCGCCATGGGCACTCCTTACGACGAATGGCGCAACCGGCTCGTTCCGTCCCCATAGCCTACTTCGGTGAAGGGCGGAAGCGCGACACTGCGTGACTTATGTGCGGCGACATCATCAAAATTTCATGGGCCTGCGCCACCGCCGCATAGCGATAACGCCCAATTCTCCAAAAGGATTCTGCGACTGTTTTGCAGTGCCACCGGCGCGGCCATTTGCTTGCGCGCCAACAAGCGGCCACGCAATTTCATGTCATTGGAATGCGCCGACGCGCAATCCGTTATGCTGCACTGCAATCAAACGTCAGCGGGACGGCAGGAGAAAAGTCAGATCGCGCGGATCGGCAAAACCGATCAGCTTGCGGGCACGCTCATCGAGCATATCAGGGTCGATGCGATCGGATCGCAGAAGCGCGACTCGCCGCTCCCAATCGGTCCGTTCGGTCTTCAGGTCCTGAAGCTCCTGCTGCATGGCGCCCAGCTGCTGCTCAAGGTCCTTCTGCGCGCGCAGGCCATGGTTGCCGCTATAGGCGTTCATGCCGAAATAGCCGATGAAGGCAGCGGCAAAGACATAGAGACCGAGCGCGGTCAGTACGGCACGGCGGCGACGATGCGAGACCATGAAGATCAAAATGCCGCATGGCCGTTAAGGGGGTTTTAATGGCGGCTTGTCGTCCCGGGCGCGCTAGGGGCCTGCGCGAAGCGCGGCCCGACGGCGAGGCCCGGGATCCATACGCCGCGGGGACAAGGCGTATGCCCTCCCCGCCTTCGCGGGGGCGACAGTTACACCCGCTGCCGGATCTCGTTGAGGACGAAGTTGCCCAACCGCTTGCCGCGGTTGCGCAGCACCTTCAGCACGCCCTGATCGACGAAATACGTCAGCAGGATCGAATCGCGGGTCTTCACCCGGTTATGCACCGCATCGGCCGAATGCCAGGTGTCGCTGCCCACGGCGAAGGCATAGCCGGTATTGGGCGCAAAACGCATCTGCGAGTGCTTGGGCTTCGAGCCGTCCGGCTTAACGTCGTGGAAGATGGTGCCGATGTCGGTATTGGCGTCGTCCGCCGGCAGATAGAGCTGGACGGTGATTCCCTTCCAGCGGGTATCCGTGTGCGGCGTGATCAGATAACCCGGGATGTCGCGCGTCAGGATCGGGATCGGGTACATGCCGACCTTGGCGAACTCCGCCCCGAAGCGCTTCGACAGGCCGGGCGCGAGGCGCTGGATGAAGGCCTGCTTGACCTTCTCCGAGCAGAGCGCGCGGCCCACCACATCCCACAGTGCCTTCTTCTCGGGCGGCAGGTTGCGGATGTATTCCGGGAAGAGGTCGATCTTGACCCGCGTATGCGTGCCGTCGTCGAGATCGTGGCCCTTGCTGCGGCCGTGCATCGGCCGGTAGTCGCGCGACTCCGGCATCAGCGCCAGGATCTTGGCGTAGAGGTCGGCCGGGAACACGTGATCGAATTCGAGATGGAAAAACGGCTTCTCGACCGCGCGCGCGGACTCGACCGAACGAGCCACGTAACTTGCAAGCTGGTCGACGGCCCGTGCCCGGTCATTGCGGGCGAGCGATACGGTCTGATCCATGCGGGGCCTCTCGGTGCAACCGACGATAACGGCCCCGCAATCTGATGTGATTTGGTGCCCGTGACAAGCCGCCACGTGTGTAAGAGTGTCGCTTAGAGACGCTCTAAAGAAGCCTTAGCCAGCCGCCTTCACCACACTGCGGCCGGCATATTTGGCCTGCTCGCCAAGCTGTTCCTCGATACGCAGCAACTGGTTGTACTTGGCCGTGCGGTCGGAGCGCGCCAGCGAGCCGGTCTTGATCTGGCCGCAATTGGTCGCGACCGCGAGATCGGCAATGGTAGAATCTTCCGTCTCGCCGGAACGGTGCGACATCACAGCCGTGTAAGCGGCCTTATGCGCCATCTCGACCGCGGCCAATGTCTCGGTGAGCGTACCGATCTGGTTCACCTTGACCAGGATCGAATTGGCCAAACCGTCCTTGATGCCCTGTGACAGGCGCGCGACGTTGGTGACGAACAGATCGTCGCCGACGAGCTGACACTTCTTGCCGATCAGATCAGTGACGAGCTTCCAGCCTTCGAAATCGTCCTCGGCCATGCCGTCCTCGATCGAGATGATCGGATAGGCGCCGACGAGCTTGGCGAGATACTCGGCCTGCTCCTTCTTGGAGCGGGTCTTGCCCTCACCTTCGTAGACATAGGCGCCGTTCTTGAAGAACTCGGTCGAGGCGCAGTCGAGCGCCAACATGACGTCCTGGCCCGGCTTGTAGCCGGCCTTCTCGATCGCCTTCATGACGAAGTCGAGCGCATCCTCGGCCGACTTCAGGTTCGGCGCGAAACCGCCCTCGTCGCCGACATTGGTGTTGTGGCCGGCGGCCTTGAGTTCGGCCTTCAGCGTCTGAAAGACCTCAACGCCGGCGCGCAGCCCTTCGCTGAAGCTCTCGGCGCCGACCGGCATGATCATGAATTCCTGGAAGTCGATCGGATTGTCGGCATGCACGCCGCCATTGACGATGTTCATCATCGGCACCGGCAGAAGGCGCGCAGCCGTGCCGCCGACGTAGCGGTAGAGCGGCAGGTTGGAGGCGCTGGCCGCCGCCTTGGCGACGGCGAGCGAAACGCCGAGGATGGCATTGGCGCCGAGACGGGCCTTGTTCGGCGTGCCGTCGAGGGTGATCAACGTCTCGTCGATCTGGGCCTGGGCTTCCGCGTCCATGCCGCCGAGCGCATCGAAGATCTCGCCGTTGACGGCATCGACCGCCTTGGTCACGCCCTTGCCGAGATAGCGCTTCTTGTCGCCGTCCCGCAGCTCGACCGCCTCATGCGCGCCGGTCGACGCACCCGACGGGACCGCGGCGCGGCCGAGCGAGCCATCCTCCAGGAGCACATCGACTTCGACGGTGGGATTGCCGCGGCTGTCGAGGATTTCGCGGCCGATGATGTCAACAATGGCGGTCATGAGCGTGCTTCGGTTCCGACGGAAGTGGACAGGGGAATATGCCCGGCTTCTAACAGGATGACGCGGCCCGGGCAAAGGGGCGCTGCCTTCGGTTGTCATCCCGCCGTCACGTGCCCTTGACCGGCGCGGCCCGATCGGTGAAAGGCTCACGTCCATGGCGAAGAAATCCATCAAGCAGCCGTTGCAGCTCGGTCAGCCGACCGTCATCCCCGCCTCGCCCGACGAGGCCGTGCTCGACCGCGTGCCGAACCCGCACCGCGACACCAATTACCTCGCGCGCTTTACCGCGCCCGAGTTCACGACGCTCTGCCCGGTCACCGGCCAGCCGGACTTCGCGCACCTCGTCATCGACTATGTGCCGAACAAGTATCTGGTCGAGTCGAAGTCGCTGAAGCTCTATCTCATCAGCTTCCGCAACCACGGCGACTTCCACGAGGGCTGCACCGTCGCCGTCGGCAAACGGCTGTTCAAGCTTCTCGAGCCCAAATGGCTGCGCATCGGCGGCTACTGGTATCCGCGCGGCGGCATGCCGATCGACGTGTTCTGGCAGGCGGGCAAACTGCCGAAGGATGTGTGGGTGCCGGATCAGGGCGTCGCGCCCTACCGCGGCCGCGGCTAGATGATCGGCGGCCGTCGCAGCTTGGCCGCGCAGACAAGTCCCGTGAGGGCCAGGATCACCGCACCGACAATGAGGCTCGGCGCCACACCGGCGAAGGCAAAGCCCACGTTGTAGATCGCCGGACCCGCCGCCTGCCCGAGGAAAAAGAAAAACGAATGTAGCGCGAGGGCCGAGCCGCGTGCGGCCGGCGCGAGTTCGCTGGCATAGACCTGAATCACCGCGTGCAGCACGTAGAAGGCAAGGCCGAGCGCGATGAAGTTCGCGAATTCGAAGGGCCACGGCAGACGCAGCGCGATGATGAGCAGGCAGGCGCCCATCGCCATGCCGCCGGAGCGCATCATCCAGGTCTCGCCGACCCGCGACAACAGCCAGCGCACAATGAACGCATAGGCAGCGCCGCCAATGCCGAAGCCACCGATCACCAGGCCGGCGATCGAGGCGCGCGTCTCACCCGCCTGATGCAACAACTCGGCCATGTGCGGGAACACGCCGTACATGAAGGCGCCTTCCAGCAGCACTGCGCCGAAGCAAATCTTGGCGAGCGGGTGCGAGAAGATCGTGCGGTAGTTCGGCCCGATGCTGCTCAGATCGAACTTACCGCCCGCCTTGCCGACGCCGCGCAGGCCGGGGACGGCGACGCCAAGCGTCGCGAAGCCGAGCACCGCCATGGCGATGAACACCGCGCGCCAGTCGAACAGATCGGCCATCGCGCCGGCACTGAACGCGCCGAGCAGATTGCCGGTCATCAATGCGAACAGCACCCGGCTGATCGCCACCTGCCGGCCGGAGACCGGCACGAGATCGCCGACAAAGGCGAGCGCGATCGGTACCGTGCCACCCGAGGCAAGGCCCGCGATCACGCGGGCCGCGAGCAGCATTTCGAAGCTCGTCGCCATCGCGCACATCAGCGACGCCGCCGCCAAGGTCGCGAGGCAGATCAGCATCAGCCGCGCTTTGTTGAACATGTCGGCGAGCACGCCGAGCAAGGGCTGCACCAGCGCGTAAGGCAAGGCATAGGCGGTCGACAACAGCGCGGCGGTCGACGGCTCGACATGAAGCCCGACCGCGATCTGCGGGATGATCGGATCGGCCGAACGCGTGAACAGCGAACTCGCAAAGCCGATGAGGGCGATAAGATTGAGAACGCGATTCATGAACCGTCCAGACCCGCCTAGCGCTTGGCGAGGCGGTCGAAGTCGACGAGCGTGCGCAGCAAGCCTTCCATCTCTTTCAACGGCACCATATTGGGGCCGTCGGACGGCGCCTTGTCCGGATCCTGATGCGTCTCGATGAACACGCCGGCAACGCCGACGGCAACCGCGGCCCGCGCCAGCACCGGCACGAACTCGCGTTCGCCGCCCGAGGACGTGCCCTGCCCGCCCGGCTGCTGCACCGAATGCGTGGCATCAAAAATCACGGGTGCATTGGTGGTGCGCTTGAGGATCGGCAGCGCGCGCATGTCGGAGACGAGCGTGTTGTAGCCAAAGGACACGCCGCGCTCGGTCACCAGCACGTTGCGGTTGCCGGCGCTGGTGATCTTGGCGACCACATTCTGCATGTCCCAGGGCGCGAGGAACTGCCCCTTCTTCACGTTGACCGCCTTGCCGGTCTTGGCGGCGGCGATCAGGAGATCGGTCTGGCGGCATAGGAATGCCGGGATCTGCAGCACGTCGACCGCCTGCGCGGCAAGCGCGCATTGTTCGGGCTCGTGCACATCGGTGAGCACCGGCAGACCGAGGCTGTCGCGGATCTCGGCAAAGATCGGCAGCGCCGCCTCAAGACCAAGGCCGCGCGCGCTTTTCGCCGAGGTGCGGTTGGCCTTGTCGAACGACGTCTTATAGACGAGGCCGACGCCGACCTTGGCCGCGATCTCCTTGAGCGCGGAGGCCATTTCCAGCGCGTGCGCGCGGCTTTCGAGCTGGCATGGGCCGGCAATCAGCGCGAGCGGCAGATCGTTGCCGAAGCGCGTGGCGCCAAGGGTTACGGTAGCGTTCGGAATGAGGGTCTGGTCCAAAGACTTGTCCAAGAGTCGTCTCGCGGCCGGACCATGGAGCGGACGGCCCGCTTGGTCAACCAACCAGCGTCAGGCGGGCTCGAATACCAGGACGGCCCCCATCGCATCCTCGGCACCGACGATCGCGGCACTGCCGGCATCGAGGCCGCCGAGACCGGCCAGTTCCGGCAGCGCCTGCAACGGCGCCGCATCGGCAACCCGGATGCGAAGCGCCGCGAGCCGCGCTCCGCCGCTGGTGTCCGGGGCCCTGACCCCGAAACGATGCAGGAAGGCGGCGGGCGTGATCACGTCGAGCGCGCCGCGCGGCGTCGGAACAGTGAAGCCGCCATCGGCTGCTCCGGCCGGCGCGCCGGTATAGGTCTCGAAGAAAGACAAATGCCGCTCCGGCACATCGGCGACCGCCACCACGCCAGCAACACCCGCCGCGCCATTCGCATGCTGCTGAAACGACGGGTTCCAGAAATTCTCCGGAAAGTGCTGCTGCGAGGTGCAGAAGTGGATATCGGGCGCGAGGGCGTCGTTCGCAAAGGTCAGCGAAAAGCCGACCTTAACCGTCGTGCCGTCCGGCCTCGTGCCCTCACGCTCGAAACGCATGACGGGCGAACCGGCGATGCCTGCGCTACGAAAGGCCGCTTCGTCCGCCGCCGCCGCCCGCGATTCAAGCACGAGCAATGAAAGCCCCTCACCGCGCGCGATGAAGTCGCGGTTATAGGCCGCGAACAATGTCGAGAACCCATCGGTGCCGAGTTTGTCGGGCTCGACGAAGCTCAGCACTTCGATGAAGAAGCCGGGCAGTTGCACGATGTGGTTATGTGTGCCCCAAGGGTGCTTGTTGCGCGCGCCAACGGTGAAACCGAGGCTGCGATAGAGCGCCGCCGCGGCGTCGAGATCGCGCACCGCATGGACGATATGATCGAGACCGCGCGGCATCTCATCCTTGTGCGTCGCGTAAGCCCATACGCCATATTGGCGTGAACGAGTCGCGTGTCAAATCTCCCCGAGTCCGCTGATATGACCCGACAGCAAGACGCCCGCAATGCAGCCGCAATGCACACGTCATAGATCGGCGCCCGAGGAGACTGCATCGGATGAGGATTCTGCTCGTTGAAGACGACCCGGAAATGGCAGCGGCCTTATCGACGGCGCTGAAGGGATACAACATGGTTGTCGACCGCGTGCCGACCCTGGCCGGAGCCGAGGAAACTATCTCCTCCGATCTCCACCGCGCCGTGCTTCTCGACCGGCAATTGCCCGACGGCGACGGCCTCGCGCTGATCCCGAAACTGCGGTCGAAGGCGGACGGCGTGCCCATCATCGTCCTGACGGCACGCGGCGACGTCGCAGACCGCGTCGACGGGCTCGATCGTGGCGCCGACGACTATCTGGCCAAGCCCTTCGCCATCGAAGAATTGCTGGCGCGCTTGCGCGCCGTCTTGCGCCGGCCTTCCGGCCTACAGCCTGACGACGTGACGGCCGGCCGCCTCACCTTCGATTTCGCCCATCGCGAGGCCAGCGTCGACGGGTCTGTGCTGAACCTGCCGCGGCGCGAATTGCTGGTGCTGGAAGCACTGATGCGGCGCCTCGGTCGGACCGTGCTGCGTGCCGCCCTCGAAGAGGCGGTCTACAATTTTGACGACGAGATCCAATCGAACGCCCTGGACACGCATGTGTCGCGGCTCCGACGAAAACTCGCGGAGACCAACGCCGGTGTCGAGATCCACGGCATCCGCGGCGTCGGCTATCTGCTCAAGCGGACGCCATGACTCAACCGGCGACCGCGAACTCGCTGCGATCTCGGCTCGTCCGGCACCTGCTGCCCCTGCAAGCGGGACTGCTTTCGCTCCTCGCCATCCTCGTCGTCGGCACTTTGTGGGCGACAGGCATTATCCTCGACAACCGCGATGAGGACCATGTCATTGATGTCGTGGCGCAGGCTCTCACGCGCGATGAAACCGGTAGACTGACCTTGCGCCGGACCTCGGAATTGCAACGTCTGCGTTCCGCCACACCCGACCTTTGGTTCACTGTCCGCGACAGGCAGGGACAGTCTCTGACGGAAGGTCCCTTGCCGCCGGAATTCGCGCATATCGGCAGCGCGCTCGACCAGATCAGTCAGGCGAGGCTCGGCTGGCAGCTTTTCGACGACGATCCGCACAAACCGGCCGCGCGCTTGAAGCGCGTGCAGACGGCCGCCGGCAACGTTCAAATCCTGACCGCGACGCAAGGGAGCATGTCGGCGGGCAAAGCCATCATGGCAACCGCCACCGTGTTCGTCGGCTTCGTCCTGCCGAGCCTCGCGCTGATGACGCTGGCCACTTCGATCGCCACGCCCATCGTCGTCCGGCGCGCGCTCAAGGGCCTCGGCGCGGCAGCGGCGCAAGCCCGACAAATCGACATCCACAGGCGTGGCTCGCGACTGCCCGTGGAGGCGGTGCCGTCCGAAATCATGCCCTTGGTCAATGCCGTCAACGATGCACTCGCCAGGCTCGATGACGGGCACACGCGGCACAAGCGCTTCCTGGCCGATGCCGCGCATGAAATGCGGACCCCGATTGCGATCTTGACCACGCGCCTGGAGTCGCTACCGCCCGGCCACGACAAGACGCGCCTCATCGAGGACGCCGCCCGGCTCGCCACGCTGGCCGAGCAATTGCTCGACGTTCAACGTCTCGACCGCAGCCGGAACCATTTCACGCGGGTCGATCTGGTCGCACTCGGACAACGCGTCGCCGCCGACCTTGCACCGCTGGCGATTGCCGCCGGCTACGACCTGTCGTTCGACGCCGATGCCGAGCATATCGAAACGCTGGGCGATGAAGCCGCGCTCGAGCGCGCCCTCAGGAATCTGGTTCAGAATGCGATCCAGCACGGTGGACGCCACGGCGCGATCAGCATCGCCGTCTCGAGCCCGGCAACCATCGACGTCATCGATCAGGGCAACGGCGTGCCCGCGGACCAGCGCGCGCTCATCTTCGAGCCTTTCTACCGTGTGCAACCGCTCGATCGCGGCGCCGGTCTCGGTCTCAACATGGTGCGCGAAATCGCCCAATTGCACCACGGCCATGTCAGCGTGATCGACAGTCCCGGCGGCGGCGCGTGCTTCAGGTTGATGTTGCCCGCGGCACCGCAAGCAAGCTGACGCCTACCTTAGCGTCGCACGCGCGTCGCGGCTGCACCGCACGCAATGCTCTCGCAATGCAACGCTTCGACATTGCTCCCGCCGCGCCTTCGACCGAGTCGGAGCGCGGGCGAACGCGGCACTGCCGCACATCAATCCATTGCCGGAGCAATGATGCCGCACGACCTGTTCTCGTTCTTACTTGCCTGGATGTCGGCGCCCAAGAGCGTCGGAGCCATCGCGCCGTCCGGCGAAGCGCTTGCCGATCTGATCACCCGCGAAATCACGCCATCGACCGGGCCGATCATCGAGCTTGGACCGGGCACGGGCGCGTTCACTTACAAGATGTTGGCGCGCGGCATTCGTCAGGAAGATCTCACACTGGTGGAGTGCGGCTCCGATTTCATTCGGCTCCTGCAAGTACGTTTCCCCGGCGCGCGCATCCTCTGGATGGACGCGGCGCGCTTGGCGAACGAGGCATTATACGAGGATAGGCCCGTCGGCGCGGTCGTCAGCGGACTCCCGCTCCTGAACATGTCGACGCGCAGGATCATGTCGATCGTCGGCGGCGCGTTCAGCTATGTGCGCCCGGGCGGCGCGTTCTATCAATTCACGTATGGGCTGACCTGTCCGGTACCGCGGCCGGTCCTCGACCGGCTCGGTCTCAAGGCGACGCGGCTTGACCGGACGATGCGGAATGTTCCGCCGGCGACCGTCTACCGGCTGACGCGACGAGGCCGCGTCAGACCGACGCTCCCGATGACGGCGCTTCGATGATTTTGCCGCGCCGCGATTGCATTGACGTCGCCGTTTGATCGAGGAACCGAGACAATTGCATACAAGAAGCAACTTTATGCCGTGATGGCGACCACCGGCTCACAAAGCAGCACGCTCTAGAACCACGCTTGCATCGATACCTGTTGAGGGCCAAAGCGCGGGCAAGGACATTTTGCCCCTTTAGGCGCATTCTACGCCCCTGGAATCACTTAGGAATACTGCAATGCAAAAACCACTCGCTGAGTTCATCGGCACGTTCACCTTGGTGCTCTTCGGTTGCGGCGCGGCCGTCATCGCCGGCATGGGGAAAGGCCCGACGGCGATCGACGTTCTCGGCATCGCATTCGCGTTCGGCCTGGCCATCGTCGCGATGGCCTACGGCATCGGCCCGATCTCAGGCTGCCACGTCAATCCCGCCGTCAGCTTCGGCGTGTTCGTCGCCGGCCGGATGTCGTTCGGCGAGTTCATCGTCTACGTGATCGCGCAAGTGCTCGGCGCGATCGCCGGCGCGGCCGTGCTCTATCTGATCCTCTCGGGCAAGGCGTCAGGCTGGAATGGCGGCCTCGGCCAGAACGGCTGGGGCGCAGGCTATCTCGGCGAGTACAACACGACGTCGGCCTTCGTCTTCGAGGCGGTGGCGACGTTCCTGTTCCTCGTCTGCATCCTCGGCGTCACGCAGAAGAGCAACCCGCTGCACATTCAAGGGCTCGCGGGCCTGGCGATCGGCCTGACGCTGACGGCGATCCATATCGTCGGCATCAACGTCACCGGCGTCTCGGTCAACCCGGCGCGCTCGCTGGGACCGGCGATCATCGGCGCCGCGACCAACCCGACGGCGCTCGCGCAGATCTGGCTCTTCATCGTCGCGCCGCTGATCGGCGCCGGCGTTGCCGGTTTGCTGTTCTCCAGCGGCGCGCTCGCCGCCAAAGAGTCGTGATCGCGTAGGAAAACGAAACGTGCCGCCACGGACTTTGCGCCGCGCGGCACGTTTTGCCTGTTCTCACGTCGCCGCTGACAGCTCCATCGACGTGTCGAGCTTGCTGCGGACATAGGCGCCCGCATTCACCGGCGTAAAGCGCGCGGGATTGATCGCACTGCAACAACTCGGCAGGCAGGCAATCTCGGACTGCTCGTTGGGCCCCGTGAAGGCGACCATCGAGAGCCGCGCCGACGAGCCCGTCAGATTGCGATCGGGATTGGACACGCGATGGAGCGTCGATCGCCAGCGCTCGTTCGTCCAGCGCGCGAGCAAATCACCGACATTGATGACGAACGATTCCGGCACCACGTCCGCTTCGTGCCACACGCCCTCACGATCGCAGACCTGCAAGCCGCCCGGCGCGTTGTCTTGGCGTAGAATGGTCAGTCCGCCATAGTCGTGATGTGCGCCGTAGCGCAACTGCCCGGGTGCCGGTGGCATGACCTGATCCGGATAATGAACAAAACGGAGCGTTAGCGCCGGATCGCCGTACCAAGGGCCGAAATAGTTCTCCGGCAGATCAAGCGCGAGCGCGGAGAGCTTGGTCAGGTGATCGCAGAGATCGATCATCGCGCCGCACCAAGCCTCGACCAGCCCGCGCAGGCGCGCCGGCCTTTGCGGCCAAATGTTCGGCCTGACGCTGTTTGCCTCGCGATGAGGCCCGCTGAAAACAAGCGCCTCGCAGAGATCCGGCGGCGTCTCGCCGCTCAAGGTTCTTGCCACCCGCTCGACGCCCATCGGCAGATAGCCGCGTGCCTTGGTCTTCTCCGGTGGCGTGTCCGCGAGCTTTTGGTCGAGCGGCCGGGCGAAATACTCCTTCATGACCGCGTACGTATCTGAAGCAAGTTGTTCCGGCACGCCGTGACCGACGACGACGGCAAAGCCCGTCGTCTCGAACGCATTGCCGAAGGCGCGACCTACTGCTTGGCGAGCGGCCGCATCGCCGTGCAGAAACGGCCCGATATCAACGAGCGGAAGTTTCATGACCGAACGTCTCCTCTCCTGACGACAAACGGGTCCTGTCACTTCCGCGCGATGAAACGCAACGTGTAGGCAGCCTTGTAATCGAGCGTCTTCGGATAGACGCCGGCCTCCGACATGACCTTGAAGAAGGAAGCCCATCGCTCGTCGGTCATGGCGCCGACCCCGAGCTTGGCGGCATCGCCGCCATCGACCATGCCACGCTTGCGCATTTGATCGATCTTGAAGTTGAACAGCTCTTCACCGCCCGTCGGATCGAGCGCGAGAATGGCTTTCATGGCCGGCGTCGGATCGCCCGTCATGCATTCCTCGTAGCCCTTCGTCGTCGCGTCGACGAAAGCCTGCACGGTCTTCGGATGGGCATCGATGTATTTGTCGGTGGCGAAAATGCCCGTCGCGTAATTGTCGTAGCCGTAGTCGGCGAGCAGCAACACCACCGGCGCTTCTTTCATCGCCTTGCCGAGCATGAACGCGTCTTCGGTCACGTAGCCTTGTTGCACGGCCTTCGGATCGGCGAGGAAGGGCGCCGAGGAATAGCTGTAAGGCCGCAATTGATCGTCGGTGAAACCGAAGCGAGCCTTCAGAAATTGCCAAAACTCGTTGCGCGAGAAGTTGCCGACCATGATCGGCCGGCCTTTGAGATCGGCGAGTGTGCTCACGCCCTGCCCCGGATGCGCGACCAAAGTCTGCGGATCCTTCTGGAAATAGGCTGCGACCATGCGCGCCGGGACGCCGCGATTGACCAGGTTGAGCGGGGTAAAGCTTGAGCCCATGCCCATATCGAGTTCGCCCGAAGCGACGAGCAGCGGCATGTTGACGTTCGGATTGCCGGGCCGCAGTTCGACGTCGAGCCCCGCCTCTTTGTAGTAGCCACGCGCCTGCGCCTGGAAGAAGCCGCAGTGCTCCCCCTCAGGAACCCAGTTCAAGCCAAAGCTGACTTTTTCGAGCGCCAGCGCGGGCGCTACGGCGAGGCATGTAAATGCCGCAGCGGTCACCGCGAGACGAGAAGTCGACCGAACAAATTGTAAGGCCCAGCCGTGCATTTGACGAAGCTCCCTGCGTGCCGGCGGGAACGATCAATGCAAATGGCGCGCCAATGCCTCCGCCAGAGGCACCGGCGCATAAACGGGGCAAAAGGTCTGAAGGACCCGCGACTAGACCAACCGGCTCCTCACCACCGCCGCCTCGATGAACGAGGCGAACAGCGGATGCGGCTCGAACGGCCGCGATTTGAGCTCGGGATGGAACTGCACGCCGATGAACCAGGGGTGGTCTTCGTACTCGACGATCTCCGGCAGGATGCCGTCCGGCGACATTCCAGAGAAACGCATGCCGTGCTGTTCGAGGCGGCCTTTATAGGCGGTGTTGACCTCGTAGCGATGGCGGTGGCGCTCCCAGATATCGGTCGAGCCGTAGATCTGCGCCACGCGGCTGCCGCGCGTCAGGTGCGCTTCATAGGCGCCCAGCCGCATGGTACCGCCGAGATCGCCGTCGGCCGCCCGCTTCTGCAATTCGTTGCCCTTGAGCCATTCGGTCATCAGACCGACCACCGGCTCGTTGGTCGCGCCGAACTCGGTCGAGTTGGCGTCGGCGATGCCGCACAGATTGCGCGCGGCTTCGATGCAGGCCATCTGCATGCCGAAGCAGATGCCGAAGTACGGCACCTCGCGTTCGCGCGCGAACTGCGCCGCGCGGATCTTGCCCTCGGCGCCGCGCTGGCCGAAGCCACCGGGCACGAGGATGCCGTTGACGTGCTCGAGGAAAGGCGCCGGGTCTTCGTTCTCGAACACCTCTGACTCGATCCAGTCGAGATTGACCTTCACCTTGTTGGCGATGCCGCCGTGCGAGAGCGCTTCGATCAGCGACTTATAGGCGTCCTTCATGCCGGTGTACTTGCCGACGATCGCGATGGTGACGTCGCCTTCCGGATTGCGGACGCGCTCGTTGATCGTGCGCCAGCGCTCGAGGTCCGGCGGCTGCTTCGTCTCCATGCCGAAGGCCGCGAGCACTTCGCGATCGAGCCCTTCGGCCGAATAGGCCTCCGGCACCGCATAAATGTTGTCGACGTCGCGCGCCTCGATGACGGCGCTTTCACGCACGTTGCAGAACAGAGCAAGCTTGCGACGCTCGCCTTCCGGGATCGGCCGGTCGGTGCGGCAGAGCAGAATGTCGGGCTGGATGCCGATCGAGCGCAGTTCCTTCACCGAGTGCTGGGTCGGCTTGGTCTTCAGCTCGCCCGCGCTCGGAATGTAGGGCAGCAAGGTCAGATGGACATAGACCGCGTGGTTGCGCGGCAGATCGTTACCGAGCTGGCGGATCGCCTCGAAGAACGGCAGGCCCTCGATGTCGCCGACGGTGCCGCCCACTTCGACGAGGACGAAGTCGTAGCCTTCGTTGCCCTCGCGGACGAAGTCCTTGATGGCGTTCGTGACGTGCGGAATGACCTGGATGGTGGCGCCGAGATAGTCGCCGCGGCGCTCCTTGGTCAGGATGTCCTGGTAGATGCGGCCGGTGGTGATGTTGTCCTGGCGGCTCGCCGGCCGGCCCGTGAAACGCTCGTAATGGCCGAGGTCGAGATCGGTCTCCGCGCCGTCATCGGTGACGAAGACTTCGCCGTGCTGATACGGCGACATCGTGCCCGGATCGACGTTGAGATAAGGGTCGAGCTTGCGCAGGCGGACCTTGTAGCCACGCGCCTGCAGGACCGCGCCAAGTGCTGCGGATGCGAGACCCTTACCGAGTGAAGAGACCACGCCGCCGGTGATGAAAATGTACCGCGCCATGGGGCCTAACCTTTAACCCCCGCGAATCGATTCGACGAGCGCGAAAAGAAGGCGATGCCCCCGCGCCTGTGCGCAGCCTGTGAATTCTCAAATTTTACCGCCGCTTGCATCTCTCTATTCACGTTCTCTCTTACCCCATAACGCCGAAGGGCCGGATTTCCCGGCCCTTCGTTGAACCCGCTTACTGCGACTGCGGCACTTGCGGCCCGGAGGGCGCAGCCGGCGCGGAAGGCGCCGCCGGCGGACCGCCCTGCAACTGGTTGAGCAGGCCGCCCTGGCCGCCGAGCGGCGGCACGGCACCGCCGGGCGCCGGCGCGGTCGGGCCGCTCTGGCCGCCCTGCAGGATCGAGGTCGGCTTGCGGTCCATGCCGGCGAGGATCGACAGGATCAGGCTGGTCGCGAAGAACAGTCCCGCGAGGATCCCGGTCGCGCGCGTCAGCACGTTGGCCGTGCCGCGGCTGCTCATGAAGCCGCCGCCACCGCCGCCGATCCCGAGGCCGCCGCCTTCCGAGCGCTGCAGCAGCACCACGCCGATGAGCGCCAGGACGAGCATCAGATGAATGACGATAATGACGTGCTGCATAAGGCCAAATCCGTTCAAAAGCCGCGCGCGACCGTCCGGCCGAGCCGGCGTCCACGCGCTCCATATAGGAATTCGCGGCGGTGTCTACACGATCACCTTGGCGTTTTCCACCCCGCTGGCGGTTACCGGTAAACCCCGGCAATCCCGAGGAAATCCTCCGCCTTGAGACTGGCGCCGCCGACTAGGGCGCCGTTCACGTCGGCGATGGTCAGCAATTCGCCGGCATTCGACGGCTTGACCGAGCCGCCATAAAGGATGCGGACGGCGCCGCCCTCCTCGCCGAAGCGCTCCGTCAGACGCTTGCGGATGAAGGCATGGACCTCGGCGACATCGGTCGCCGTCGGCGTCAGGCCGGTGCCGATCGCCCAGACGGGTTCGTACGCAACCACCAAGTTCGTCGCGGCGGCGCCATCGGGCAGCGAACCGGCGAGCTGGCCGCCCACCACGTCGAGCGTCTTGCCCGCCTCGCGTTCGGCGCGCGTCTCGCCCACGCACACAATGGCCATCAGACCGGCCCGCCAGGCGGCCAGCGCCTTGGCCTTCACCTGGGCGTCGGTTTCATGGTGATCGGTGCGCCGCTCGGAATGGCCGACGATCACGGCCGTCGCGCCAGCGTCCGCCAGCATCTCAGCGGCGATGTCGCCGGTATGCGCGCCGGAGGCCGCCGCATGACAGTCCTGCCCACCGATAGCGATCGGCGAGCCCTCGGCGGCCTTGGCAAAAGCCGCGACCAGCGTGGCCGGCGGACACACCATCAAATCCGCCTTCAGCCCACCAACGCCGGCGGTCATCTTGGTCAGCTCACCGACCGAGGTCGTGAGCCCGTTCATCTTCCAGTTGCCCGCAACCAACGGACGAATCTTCTGAACTGCCATTTTCGTGTAACCCCTCTGCGGCGCAGCGGTTACCAGACCCGCCCGGCATGCGCCAGGGTACCCCGAGCGCCCGTTGGTCGCAGCCGATCCATGTTGAGTTGCAACGAGTTGACCCCGGCCTTAAAAGGGCCCGCTCCGCTCCCCCTCTTTTGGTTCATCGACGTCTATAAGCCCGGGAAGAAACGCGCGCATGCTCCGCGGTATCCACAAAGCCTCATCGACCTGGATCGGCAAGGCCCTGATGGCCCTCGTCATGGGCACGCTCGTGGTGGCCTTCGCCATCTGGGGCATTGGCGACATCTTCCGCGGCTTCGGACGCAATGCGGTCGCCAAGATCGGCGGCACCGAAATCTCGATCGAGCAGTTCCGCCAGTACTACACCGACCGCCTGCAGCAGCTCGGCCGCCAGATGGGCCGCCCCGTGACGCCCGATCAGGCGCGCGCGCTCGGCCTTGACCGCCAGATCCTCGGCCAGATGGTGGCCGAGACGACGCTCGATGAAGAAACGCGCCGGCTGCGCCTCGGCCTGTCCGACGCCGAGATCGC
>Ga0255338_1003213_pt1 | contig 20342 bp, 7 predicted proteins | sample MeOH1_35cm_T4_19_FD_203715 | JGI IMG/M metagenome (GOLD analysis project Ga0255338, IMG submission 203715) | Sandy soil microbial communities from University of British Columbia, Vancouver, Canada - MeOH1_35cm_T4_195 | ecosystem: Engineered > Artificial ecosystem > Sand microcosm > Unclassified ...
GGAGCGGGTTTGTCCGCTTCCGGAAGTAAAGGAGGAGGCACGGCCTTCAGGCCGTGCCGGGGGACATGGAGTGAAGCGGACAAATCCGCTCCGGGCCGTATCGGAGGCGACGATACTCGGATCGGAGGCGACGCTACTCGGATCGAAGGCGACGCTGCTCGGATCGGAGGCGACGCTGCTCGGATCGGAGGCGACGCTGCTCCCCGTCCGCCTTCCGGGAGCCCGCGCCACACCGAATCGTCTGCGCGCGCAACTCCGCGCCTCACCCCAGCGCGTCGTTCACCTGCTCGTTGAACTCGGTCTGCGACAGCGCCGCGTCCACTTCGCGCGGCAGCGCGTCGCGCACCGAGAACACGCCCATCACCTTGCGGTCCGCGCCGACGATGGGCAGGTGCCGGAAGCCGCGCTCGATCATCATCAGCACGGCATCCGAGACCTTGGTCTGCGGCGAGACGCACAGCGGATTGGGCGTCATGATCTGCGCCAGCGTGGTCTGCTTGGGATCGAGCGCGCGCGCCAGCACCCGGGTGGTGAGGTCGCGCTCGGTCACGATGCCCAGCAGCTTGTCGGGCGGCTCCATCACCAGCACGCTGCTGAAGTTGGCGCGCGTCATCGCGCAGGCCGCCTCCCACACCGTGGCGTGGGAGGTGAGGCTCAGGATGACCCGCTTCGGGATGGACTGGAAAACGGTGCGTTCGGCCATGGCGACCCCCTTTCCTCTTTCAGGACCGGTCCCCTCTTTGTAAAGGGAAGTCGGGCTCAACGCAACGAGGCGTTGATCTTTTCCAGCAAGGAAACGCCCGGACACAAGTGCGGCGCCTCCAACGTGTTGAGCGGACGTGTCGTCGTGTTCAGCGCCGTGTGCAGATCGGTCGCCAGAGGGTCGACATAGAGCAGCCCCGTGACAATCTCGCCGCGCGCCTGGTGCTCCTGCATGAAGGCCATGGCCGCATGCCGATCGGTGGCGTCGTAGTCCTTGTGCAGGCTGCGCAGGCGCAGCAGGGTGCCGTCGTGCTGGCGCACGTCCACCGCCTCGCCCGGCGCCGCCTCGGCCGTGATCTCCGCGCGCGGCGAGACGAAGTCGATGCGGCTCACCGCCTCGTTGTGCTCGCGCACGTAGTCGTAGCTCTTGGTGCTGCCCGGGTGGTTGTTGAAGGCGATGCAGGGGCTGATCACGTCGATGAAGGCCGCGCCGCCGTGGCTCATGGCGCCCTTGATCAGGGGCACCAGCTGGGCCTTGTTGCCCGAGAAGGTGCGCGCCACGTAGGTCGCGCCCAGCTGCAGCGCCATGCCCACCAGGTCGACCGGGCTGTCGCTGTTGATCACGCCCTTCTTGCTCTTGGAGCCGGCGTCCGCCGTGGCCGAGAACTGGCCCTTGGTGAGACCGTAGACGCCGTTGTTCTCCACGATGTAGGCCATGCGCACGCCGCGCCGCATCGCGTGCGCGAACTGGCCGAGGCCGATCGAGGCCGAGTCGCCGTCGCCCGAGACGCCCAGGTACAGCAGTTCGCGGTTGGCGAGGTTGGCGCCCGTCAGCACCGAAGGCATGCGCCCGTGCACCGTGTTGAAGCCGTGCGAGGCGCCGAGGAAGTAGTCGGGCGTCTTGGAGCTGCAGCCGATGCCCGACAGCTTGGCCACGCGGTGCGGCTCGATGTCCAGCTCCCAGCAGGCCTGGATGATCGCGGCGGAGATCGAGTCGTGGCCGCAGCCGGCGCACAGCGTCGAGATCTTGCCTTCGTAGTCGCGCCGCGTGTAGCCGACGCGGTTCTTCTCCAGCGTCGGGTGGTGCAGCGGCGGCTTCGCGATATAGGTCATGCCACGTTCTCCCTTTGTTCCTGCACTTGCGCGGAAATGGCCTTCGTGATGAAGCGTGCGGTGATGGGCGTGCCGTCGTAGTGCACCACCTTCACCACCCGTGCCGGGTCGACCTCCAGCTCGTTGATCAGCAGCGTGCGCATCTGACCGTCGCGGTTCTGTTCGACCACGAACACCTTGTCGTGCGAGGCGATGAACTCGGCCACGCTGTCCGGGAAGGGGAAGGCGCGCAGCCGCATCGCGTCGAGGGCGATGCCCTCGTCCGCCAGCACCTCCAGCGCCTCCAGCATGGCCGGGCTGGTGGAGCCGTAGTAGATGACGCCCAGCCGCGCCTTGCGCGCCGCGCGCCGGACCACCGGCTGCGGCACCAGCAGCGCAGCGGTGCGGAACTTGCGCAGCAGCCGCTCCATGTTGTAGATGTAGTCCGGGCCGCGCTCGGAGTAGCGCGCGTACGGGTCGCGGGTGGTGCCGCGGGTGAAGTAGGAGCCCTTGGTCGGGTGGGTGCCGGGCAGCGTGCGCCAGGGGATGCCGTCGCCGTCCACGTCCTTGTAGCGGCCGAAGTCCTTGCCGGCCTCCAGCTCCTCGTAGCTCATGACCTTGCCGCGGTCGTATTCCTTGCCCTCTTCCCACTCGAAGGGGTTGCACAGGCGCTGGTTCATGCCGATGTCGAGGTCGGTCATCACGAACACGGGCGTCTGCAGGCGGTCTGCCAGGTCCAGCGCCTTGGCGGTGTGCTCGAAGCACTCGTGCGGGTCTTCCGGCAGCAGCAGCACGTGCTTGGTGTCGCCGTGCGAGGCGTAGGCGCAGGACAGGATGTCGGCCTGCTGGGTGCGGGTGGGCATGCCGGTGGACGGGCCGCCGCGCTGCACGTTGACGATGGTCACCGGGATCTCGGCGAACTGCGCCAGGCCGATGAATTCGGTCATGAGCGAGACGCCCGGGCCCGAGGTGGCGGTGTAGGCCCGCGCGCCGTTCCAGCCCGCGCCCACGACCATGCCGATCGAGGCCAGTTCGTCCTCGGCCTGCACGATGGCGTAGTTGTGCTGGCCCGTGTCCTTGTCGACCCGCATCCTGCTGCAGTACTTCTCGAAGGCCTCGGCCACCGAGGACGAGGGCGTGATCGGGTACCAGGCCATCACGGAGGCGCCGCCGTACACGGCGCCGAGCGCGCAGGCGCTGTTGCCGTCGACGAAGATGCGCTTGCCCACGCGGTCGGAGCGGCGCACGCGGATGCCCAGCGGGTACTGCAGGTGCTCCAGGGCGAATTCGCGCCCGAGGTGCAGCGCCTGCACGTTGGAGGACAGCAGCTTTTCCTTGCCCTTGTACTGCTCGCCGAACAGCTTCTCGATCTCCTTCGGGTCGATCTCCAGCAGCACCGACAGCGCGCCGACGTAGACGATGTTCTTGAACAGCTGGCGCTGGCGCGGATCGTCGTAGACGGCGTTGCAGATCTCCGTGAGCGGCATGCCGATCACCTGCACGTCGTCGCGGAACTTCGAGGGCGGCAGCGGCCGCGTGTTGTCGTAGAACAGGTAGCCGCCGGGCGAGAGCTCCGCCACGTCGCCGTCCCAGGTCTGCGGGTTCATGGCGACCAGCATGTCGACGCCGCCGCGCCGACCCAGCCACCCCTTCTCGGTGACGCGCACCTCGTACCAGGTGGGCAGGCCCTGGATGTTGCTCGGGAAGATGTTGCGCGGGCTCACGGGCACGCCCATGCGCAGGATCGATTTCGCGAACAGCTCGTTGGCCGAGGCGGAGCCCGAGCCGTTGACGTTGGCGAACTTGACGACGAAGTCGTTGACGGCCTCGATGCGGTTCATGCCGCGACCTCCTCGTTTTGTGCCACCTTGCGGCCGCTGCCGGCCAGCGCCATGTTGAGCCTGAACTTCTGCATGTCCCAAGCGCCGGTGGGGCAGCGCTCGGCGCACAGCCCGCAGTGCAGGCACACGTCCTCGTCCTTCACCATGATGCGGCCGGTCTTGAGCTGGCCGGACACGTACAGGTCCTGCGCCAGGTTGAGCGCGGGCGCCTTCAGGCGCTGCCGCAGCTCGGGCTCGGCGCCGTCGGGCGTGAAGGTGATGCAGTCCATCGGGCAGATATCCACGCAGGCGTCGCATTCGATGCAGGCGCTCTGGTTGAAGACCGTCTGCACGTCGCAGTTGAGGCAGCGCTGCGCCTCCTTGAAGGCCACCTTGGCGTCGAAGCCCAGCTCCACTTCCACGCGGATGCTGGCCAGCGCCTTCTCCGCCTGGGCCCATGGCACCTTGAAGCGGTTGTCCAGCGAGGTCGCGTTGTCGTAGCTCCACTCGTGGATGCCCATCTTCTGCGACATCAGATTGGTCATCGGCGCGGGCCGTGCGCGCGGATCCTGGCCATTGAGCAGCAGGTCGATCGAGACGGCGGCCTCGTGGCCGTGCGCCACGGCGGTGATGATGTTCTTCGGCCCGAGCGCCGCGTCGCCGCCGAAGAACACGTTGCGCACCGTGGACTGGAAGGTGGCCCGGTCCAGCACCGGCAGGCCCCACTTGTCGAACTCGAGCCCGCAGTCGCGCTCGATCCAGGGGAAGGCGTTCTCCTGGCCGACGGCGACCAGCACCTCGTCGCAGGCGAAGAAGGCGTCCGGCTCGCCGGTGGGCACCAGGCTGCGCCGGCCCTTCTCGTCGTACTCGGCGCGCACGATCTGGAAGCGCATGCCGGTCAGCCGCCCGTTCTCGTGCACGAAGGCGAGCGGCACGTGGTAGTTGAGGATCGGGATGCCCTCGTGCATCGCATCCTCCTTCTCCCACGGCGAGGCCTTCATCTCCTCGAAGCCGCTGCGCACGATCACCTTCACGTCGGCGCCGCCGAGGCGGCGGGCCGAGCGGCAGCAGTCCATCGCGGTGTTGCCGCCACCGAGCACGATCACGCGCTTGCCGACGCTGGTGACGTGGCCGAAGGACACCGAGGCCAGCCAGTCGATGCCGATGTGGATCTGCCTCGCGGCCTCCTGGCGGCCGGGGATGTCGAGGTCGCGCCCGCGGGGGGCGCCGCAGCCGACGAAGATGGCGTCGTAGCCCTGCCCCATCAGCGCCTTCATCGACTCGATGCGCTGGCCGCCGACGAAACGCGCGCCGAGCTCCAGCACGTAGCCCATCTCCTCGTCGATCACCGACTCGGGCAGGCGGAAGCGCGGGATCTGGGTGCGCATGAAGCCGCCGGGCTTGGGCTCGCCGTCGAACACGGTGACCTCGTAGCCCAGGGGGGCGAGGTCGCGGGCGACGGTGAGCGAGGCGGGCCCCGCGCCGACGCAGGCGATGCGCTTGCCGTTGCGCCGCGGCGCCGGCTGCGGCATGCGCCGCTTCACGTCGTCCTTCAGGTCGGCGGCGACGCGCTTGAGCCGGCAGATGGCCACCGGTTCCGGATCGCCGGCGTTGCTCTTCTCCACGCGCCCGCGCCGGCAGGCCGGTTCGCAGGGCCGGTCGCAGGTGCGCCCGAGGATGCCGGGGAAGACGTTGGACACCCAGTTGATCATGTAGGCGTCGCCGTAGCGGCCCTGCGCGATCAGTCGGATGTATTCGGGGACGGGGGTGTGCGCGGGGCAAGCCCACTGGCAATCCACCACCTTGTGGAAATACGCCGGAGCGGCGATGTTGGTCGGTTGCAAGAACCCTCCTGGACTGCACGGCCCGTTCTCAGGGCCTCTTTCAGTCTACGCCGCAGAGGCGCAGACCGGCTCTCGGTGGATTCCACTACGAGATGGAGGGTCGGCAGTTGACGAAGCTCAGGAAAGATCGCTTGGCATCGAAACGCGCACACCCCGGCCGCCGCGCGCGAGCCACTTCGCCGCGAACACCAGCGCAGTGGCAGCCTCGCCGAAATAGCGGCCCTGCCCCTGGTCCCAGCCGTTCTTCTTCAGGAAGGCCGCCTGTTGCGCCGTCTCCACGCCGCAGGCCACGCAGGCGAGCTTCAGGCGCCGCGCCAGGTCGCCCATCCCGAGCAGGATGGCCTGCGCCATCGGATCGCGCTCGATGTCGCGCAGGAAGGAACCGTCGGGGATGATCTCGTCGCAGGCCAGCTGGCGCAGGTGCGACGCCGAGGCGCTGCGGCCGAAGCGGCCCAGCGCGATGCGCACGCCCTTCTTGCGCAGGCCGGCCATGGCGGCGGCCTCCTTGGCCGGCAGGTTGTCCAGCGCGGAGACCTGCTGCAGCTCCAGCGCGAGCTGGCGCGCCTCCAGGCCGCTGGCGAGCGCGGCGCCGACCATGTAGGCCAGGTCGCTCGGGCGCATGTTGGCCAGCGACACCTTGACGGCGATGGGCACCAGCTGCATGCCGGCGCCGCGCCAGTTCTTCATGTGCGTCAGCAGCGCCTCGAACAGCCACTCGGTCAGCACCACGTCCATCTCGGAGCTGCCGGCCAGCTCCATCAGCTCGTCGCCCTCGATGATGCGGCCGGAAGCGTGCTTCCAGCGCAGCACGGCTTCGGCTGCCATCACGCGGCCGCTGGCGAGCTCCACCCGCGGCTCGTACAGCAGCTCGATCTCGTCGCGGCTCACCGCGTGCCGCAGCTCCGCGCTCAGGTCCAGGCGGCTCAGCGCCATCTCCTTGAACTGCGGCGAGAAGAACTCGTAGCGGTGCGGGCCCGCCAGCTTGGCGTGGTGCAACGCCAGGCCCGCGTTGCGCATCAGCACGTCGGGCTCGGTGCCGTCGTTCGGGAACACCGAGACGCCGATGCTGCTGGTGACGAACAGCTCGGGGAAGCCGGAGCGCTGGAAGCTCACGGTGGAGTCTTCCAGCAGCTTGCTGATGAAGGCGGCGCTCGGCCCGCCTTCCATGGCAGGCACGATGATGGCGAACTCGTCGCCGTCGAAGCGGTACAGGCTCGGGTTGTGCTGCTGCGTGCTCAGCTCGCCGCCGTGCTCGGTCTGCACGCAGCTCGCGAGGCGCTTGGCGATGCGCTGCAGCAGCTGGTCGCCCACCGCGCGGCCGAGGGCGTCGTTGATGCGGCCCAGGTTGTCCACGCCGACGTGGATCAGCGCGCCGGGCTGCTCGCCCCCGAGTGCCTGCTCCAGCACCGCCGCCACGCCCTTGCGGTAGCGCTCCTTGTTCGGCAGGCCCGTGAGGCCGTCGTGCTGGCCCAGGTATTCGCGGTAGGCGCTGGCGGCCAGGGTGTTGCGGATGCGCAGGGCCAGCTCGCTGGGATCGACCGGCTTGGACAGGAAGTCCATGGCACCCAGCGCCAGCGCCTTGAGCTTCACCTGCGGATCGGTGCTGCTCGTGAGCACGATCACCGGCACGTGCCGCAGCACGCTGTCTTCGCGCATCGACGCCAGGATGTCCAGGCCGCTCACCTTGGGCATGCTCAGGTCCAGCAGCAGCACGCCCGGGGGCGCCTTGCGCATCGCGGGCACGGCGCGCTCGGGCTGGTCGGTGTGCACGAAGTGCCGGTAGCCCGCATCGGCGAGGAAGGCCTCCGTCATCTCGATGTTGAGCATCTCGTCGTCGACCATCATGATCAACGCATCGGACAGCCCGGTCGAGCGCATGCGCCACGGGTCTTCCTGCGGTGCGAGCGCGCGCAGCTCCTTGAACGACAGCCTGTCTTCTCCCGGCGCGAAGACCGTGGGCTGCGTCGCGAGCATGTCGCGGTCGGAGTCGAAATCCATCACGTCCCGGCGCTGTCTCCCGCCGCCCTCGGTCTTGCTCATGGTTACATTGTGCCCGCGGATCAACCGATCGCGAGCTCGGGTACTTCGAGCTGCGCGGCCATCCGTGCAATGCGTTGCAGCACTCCCGCGGTCGTCTCGGCGTCGAGCGCCTTGGCCGCCGCCTCCATCTCGCGCGCCGGTTCGGTGAAGGCGTCGTAGCCCACCGTGCCGGCGGCGCCGGCCAGCCAGTGCGCCAGGCGCTCCACCTCCGGCAGGTCCCCGGCGTCGAACGCGCTGCGGGTGAGTTCCAGCTGCTGCTGCAGGCGCGCCGCGAACTTGCGCACGATGGGCACCAGCTTCGCGTTGTCGGCGAAGCGCGAGCGGATCGGGCCGTCTTCGGCTGCTTCCTCGCTGAGGTCGATGAAGACGGAGCTCGCTGCCTCGGCCGGCGCTTCCTCGGCCGAGCCGCCCAGCGACAGCGCCACCTGCTGCAGCAGGATGTCGATGTCCACCGGTTTGGTCAGATAGGCGCTGCAGCCGGCCTGCAGCACCTCCTCCTCGTAGCCCTTCATCGCGTGTGCCGTCAGCGCCACCACGGGGATCCGCAGGCCGCGCCGGCGCAGCTCGCGCGTGGCCGCATAGCCGTCCAGCACCGGCATCTGCATGTCCATCAGCACCAGGTCGTAGCTGCCGGCCGCCAGCTTGTCCAGCGCCAGCTGGCCGTTGTCCGCCTCGTCGACCCACAGGCCCTGCTCGGTGAGCACCAGCGAGAGCAGTTCGCGGTTCTCCGGGCCGTCGTCCACCACCAGCACGCGCGCCGGGGGGATGCGCCAGCGCGTGCGCTGCTGCGGCGCGGCTGCGCCGAGCGTCGCGAGCTGCGCGGCATCGATGCTGCGCACGCCTTCCAGCGGCCCGGTGGCAAAGGTGAACAGCATGCTGGTGCCCACGCCCGGCTGGCTGCTGCCCGTGAGCTCGCCGCCCAGGGCGCGCGCGAGCCGTCGGCTGATTGCCAGCCCGAGGCCGGTGCCGCCGTAGCGCCGCGTGATCGAGGCCTCGGCCTGCGTGAAAGGGTCGAACATCGTTTCGACCTTGGCCGGGTCCATGCCGATGCCGGTGTCGTTGACCTCCAGGGTGTAGGTGGTGCCGTTGCAGGCCAGCACCACTTCGACGCTGCCGCGATCGGTGAACTTGACCGCGTTGCTCAGGAGGTTGAGCACCACCTGGCGCAGGCGGGCGGGATCGGACTGCACGCGCTCGGGCACGGGCGTCTGCAGCCGCAGCGAAAGGCTGATGCCCTTTTCCTGCGCCTTCAGGCCCAGCTCCTGCAGCGCCGCCTGCACCACCTGGTGCGGCGCGCAGGCGATCTTCTCGACCTGCAACTGTCCCGCCTCCACTTTCGACAGGTCCAGGATGTCGTTGATCAGCCCGAGCAGATGCTTGCCACTCTGGTGGATCGTGTCCAGGTAGCGGGACGACTCGCGCTCGCTCTTGCCGAAGCCGCGTTTCAGCAGCTCCGTGAAGCCCAGGATCGCGTTCATCGGGGTGCGGATCTCGTGGCTCATGTTGGCCAGGAACTCGCTCTTCGCGCGGTTGGCGGCCTCGGCCTCCTCCTTGGCGCAACGCAGTTCGACCCGGCTTTGCTCCAGCAGCGTGATGTCCTCCAGGCTGATCAGGACGCCCGAGGCCTTGCCGCCGCTGGCCAGCACGGGCGAGCAGTTGACGACGAAGCTGCGCAGCCGCCCCTCGGTGTCTTCCAGCTTGAGGTTCAGGTTGCGCTGCACGGCCGCCGTCTCCAGCGCCAGGCTCCACGGCGGCCGGCCAGCCAGCGCTGCGCCAGACTCCTGCAGCCACGCGATCTCGCCCACCGGCCGCCCCATCAGGCGCTCGTTGCTCTTTCCGAGCAGGCGGGTGAAGGCCTCGTTGGCCAGCACGATGTGCTGCTGCTGGTCGATGACCAGCAGGCCCTCCGTGAGCGAGTCCAGCGCGGAGCGCACCCGGCCCGGGATCGCGCGCGAGGGATCCAGGTGGCGCAGCACGCGGCTGAGATAGACGTAGAAGGAGGGCACGCACAGCAGGCCCGCGAAGGCCAGCAGCAGCACCAGCGGCGTCTGCAGGATGCCCAGGATGCCTTGCGGCGCCGTCGGCTCGAAGCGCATCTCGAGCTGGCCCCAGGGCCGGTCGGCGGCGTAGAGGGTGACCTGCACCTGCGCGTCGCTCGTGTGCCCACCGTCGAGGGGAATCCAGTTGCGCGCATGCTCGCCGATCGCCACCGCCAGCCGGCCCTCGCGGGTGCGCAGGCCGATGGAATGCAGGTCCGGATTGCGCTTCTGGATGAAGCGCAGCACGTCCTCCAGCCGGCCGGGGTCGCTGCTGCCCAGGAAGGCGGCGCTGCTCGCCGCCACCGATTCGGCCAGCGCCAGCCGGCCCGCGCGCACCGCCTCCAGCCGGTCGGGGATCAGGCCGAGGAAGGAGGCCGCCAGCAAGGCGGTGCTGACGATCGAGGCGAGCCCCAGGCTGATGTAGGTGCGGGTGTCGAACAGCTTCAAGAGAATCCTCTCAGGGGATCGGCGCGGCCGGTCTCGCCCGGTGCCAGGGCCTCGTCGTCCTCGTCCTCTTCCGGGCCCTCCTCCTGGCGCCCGAGCACGGGCAAGGGATCGAGCAGGCGCCAGGCCGGCAGGGCCGAGAGATAGCTTCCCAGCAGCACGCCGCCGCGCACCAGCCACAGCACGTAGGCCACGGACACGCCCAGCGACAGGCCGGCGACCGAGACGCTCAAGGTCTTGTCGAGGTCGAACTCCTGGCGCAGTTCGTTGCGCAGGCGGTTCAACTCCTCGATGAAGACGCCGGAGCGCAGCGTCTGCTGGAACTGCTCCGGCGTCAGGCGGCCGGCGTCCAGATCCGCCCCGCCGAGGCCCAGGATCCGGAACTCGCCCGCGCCCTGCTCGAATCCCATCAGCACCAGCTCGCTCGCGACGTAGGGCCCGGCGCCCGGCACGCGCGCGACCTCGGGGACCTCGATGCCATGCGGCGGCGCCAGGGCGAATTCGGCGGCCGGCGGCATCAGGACGGCCGGCGGCGTCATGGCGATCAGCACATCGCCCCCCACCGCTTCGCCGGCCGGGTGCGGGGCGGCAGGGGGGGCGGCTGCAGGAGCCGCTGCCGGCACGACGGGCCGGGACTCGGCCGCCGCGGGTGCGGCAGCGGGCACCGTGGCGGGGGCAGGCGCGGTAGCCGGCGCAGGCGTGGGCTCAGGCGTGGGCTCAGGGGTGGGCTCAGGTGCAGGTGCAGGTTGCGGCGTGGACGGCTCCGGGCCCTCCGCCGGCGCCGCTGCGACCATCGTCAGCCTGACGCTGCCCGCAGCCTGGTCGACGCCGCCGCGCGCCGTGCCGCCGTCATCGCGCACCACCCAGGCGATTTCCGTCGTGCCGCCCTGGCCGGCCGGCGCGGCGATGAAGCGGATGCCGCGCAGTTGCTCCTGCGTGTAGCTGCCGCCCGCGTCCACCGGAGTGCTGCCGTCGGCCAGCACGAGGCGCCCCACATCGCCGGCCGGCACCGCGGTGACGGTGACGGTCAGGGCCTGGCCGGCCTCGTCGCTGCCGCCGCCGGCAGCATAGGTCCAGGCCAGCTGGTCCAGCGTGCGGCTGCCGTCCGCGGGATCGAGCTCGATCAGGGCCGGCAGCGCGCCGGGCGGCCGCGGCGCGTCGTTCACCGCTTCGACCGTCACCGAGGCGGTCGCGGTGGTGGCGCTGAAGGGCGACTCGCCGCCGTTGCTGCGCGTGTCGGCGCGGGTGGCCTCGGCGGTGCCGCCGCTGCCGTCCCAGGCGCGGAAGGCCAGGCCCGCGGCCGTGCCGTTCCAGTCCGCGTTCGGCACGAAGCGCAGGCGCGCCGGGCCGTCGGCGCGCAGCAGTTCGGCGGAGGCGGCGCCGACACCGTCGAAAGTGGACCAGTGCGCTCCGCCGTCGCGCGAGAACTGCCATTGCCCTGCGCTGCTGGACGCATCGGTCACGGCGATACCCAGGCGGCCACCGGCATCGGAGGCATGGCCCGCGAGCAGGTCCGCGATCGCCATGCCGGCATTGTCCCGGTCGTCCTCGGCCACGGCGGGCAGCGCGTTGGCCGCGCCATCGAGCACCGGCGCCGCGTTCACGACGCGCAGCGCCAGCCGCTCCGACAGGCTGTCGGTCCCGCCGGCGCCATCGGAAACCGTGAAGGCGAAGGTGGCGCTGCCGCTCGCGCCGCCGGCGGCCTGGAACACCATGCCCTGGAGCTGCGCCAGCGTGTAGCTGGCCCCGAGGCCCACGCGCGTGCCATCGGCCAGCAGGAGGGTCCCCAGCTCCGAGGGCAGCCCGGTCACCCGCACGGTGAGCGCCTGCGTCGCGGCCTCGTCGGCGCCGCCGCCCACGGTATACGACACGCCTGCCAGGCCCAGGGGGGCCGTCGTTCCTTCGGCCAGGGTGAGTTCCGGCGGCGTCCCGGTGCGAACCGGCGGATCGTTGACGGGCGTGACGCCGATCGCCAGCACCCCGGTGGCGCCGGTGTTCGTGGTGTAGGTCGCCAGCGGCACGCGGCCGGCCCAATCGGCCGCCGGCAGCCAGGACCAGGCGCCGTCGGCCGCCAGGCTCAGAGTGCCGAGGCCCTCCAGCGTGACGCTGCTGCCGGCCGCGCAATCCTGGCCGGCGATGCGGAAGCTGGCGACGGCCAGGGCGGAGTCGACGTCGCTGTCGTTGGCGAGCACGTTGCCGGCGGCCGGCGTGTCCTCCTCGGCCTGGGCGGAGTCGTCGAGGGCCAGGGTGGCGTCGTCGACCGGCGTGATCGCGATGCGCACCGTGGCTTCGCTGGTGGCGCCGCTGGCATCCGTCACCCGGTAGGTGAAGGCGTCGCCGAAGTTCTCGCTGCCGTCGTGGCGATAGCTGAAGCTGCCGTCGGCGTGGACGATCACCGCCCCGTGGTTCGCCCCGCCGACCAGCGCGTAGGCCAGCCGGTCGCCGGCGTCGGGGTCGGTGGCGGCGAGGCTGCCATCGACCGTCGCGCCCTCGTCCACCGTCGCACGGCCCGCCAGGGCCAGCGGCGCGTCGTTCACCGGCGCGATCGTGATCTCGAAGGTGGAGCGGCTGGTCGCACCGGCCGCATCGCTCACCTCGAAGGTGAAGCTGTCGCCGACGTTCTCGCTGCCGTCGTGCCGGTAGGTGAACGTGCCATCGGCGTCGAGCGTCACCACGCCGTGGCCGGCGCCGGCCACCAGCGCGTAGCGAAGAGGATCGCCCGGGTCGGCGTCGCTCCCGCTGACGCGGCCGGCGAACTCGCCGCCCTCGGCGACGCTGGCGCTGCCGACCAAAGCCGCGGGCGGATCGTTCACGGGGTTGATCGCGATGCTGACCGTCGAGCGGCTGGTCGCGCCGGCCGCGTCCGTCGCTTCGAAGGTGAATGCGTCGGCAAGGGTCTCGCTGCCGTCGTGGCGGTAGGAGAAGGTGCCGTCGATGTTGAGCGTCAGGGTTCCGTGGCCCACGTCGCTCACGACGGTGTACGTGAGGCTGTCGCCTGCGTCTGCATCGGTCGCGACCACGTTGCCCACCACTGCGCCGCCTTCATCCACGGCCACACTGCCGGCTTGTGCGACCGGCGCATCATTCACCGGGTTGACCGTGATGCTCACTGTCGACCGGCTGGTCGCACCGGCTGCATCGGTCACTTCGAACGTGAATGCGTCCGCAAAGTTCTCACTGCCGTCGTGGCGGTAGGCGAAAGTGCCGTCGGTGTTGAGCGTCAGGGTTCCGTGGCTCACATCGCGTACGAGGCTGTACGCGAGGCTGTCGCCAACATCTGCATCAGTCGCAGCTACGTTGCCGCCCACCGCGCCGCCCTCGTCCACCGTCACGGTGCCCGCCTGCGCCACGGGGGGATCGTTCACCGGATCGACCGTGATGCTCACCGTCGACCGGCTGGTCGCACCCGCCGCGTCGGTCACTTCGAAGGTGAACGCGTCGCTGAAGTTCTCGCTGCCGTCATGACGGTAGGCGAACGTGCCGTCGGTGCTGAGCGTCAGGGTTCCGTGGCTCACACCGCTCACGAGGGTGTAAGTGAGACTGTCGCCCACATCTGCATCGGTCGCAGTCACGTTGCCGCCTACCGCGGCGCCTTCGTTCACCGTCACGGTGTCCGCCTGTGCCACCGGAGCGTCGTTGACGGGATTGATCGTGATGCTCACAGTCGATCGGCTAGTCGCTCCCGCCGCGTCGGTCACTTCGAACGTGAACGCATCGCTGAAATTCTCGCTGCCGTCGTGGCGGTAGGTAAACGTGCCGTCGGTGCTGAGTGTCAGGGTCCCATGACCCACACCACTTACCACTGCGTACGTCAGGCTGTCGCCGGAGTCTGAATCAGTTGCGGTCACGCTGTCGCCCACGGCCGAGCCTTCATCCACGGCCACACTTCCCGCCTGCGCCACGGGAGCATCGTTCACCGGGTTGACCATGATGGTTACCGTCGACCGACTGGTCGCGCCCGCCGCGTCCGTGGCCTCGAAGATGAACGCATCGGTCAGGGTCTCGCTGCTGTCGTGGCGGTAGGTGAAGGTGCCGTCGATGTTGAGCGTCAGAGTTCCGTGGCCCACGTCGCTCACGAGGGTGTACGTGAGGTTGTCGCCAGCGTCTGCATCGGTGGCGGTCACGTTGCCGGCCACCGCAGCGCCCTCGTCCACCGTCACGGTGCCCGCCTGGGCCACCGGAGCGTCGTTCACCGGATGGATCGTGATGCTCACCGTCGACCGGCTGGTGGCGCCCGCTGCGTCCGTCGCCTCGAAGGTGAACGCATCGGTCACGGTCTCGCTGCCGTCGTGGCGGTAGGTGAAGGTGCCGTCGGTGTTGAGCGCCAGGGTTCCGTGGGCCACACCGCCCACAAGTGCGTACGTGAGGCTGTCGCCTGCGTCTGCATCAGTCGCGACCACGTTGCCCACCACTGCGCCGCCTTCATCCACGGCCACACCGCCGGCTTGCGCCACGGGAGCATCGTTCACCGGATGGATCGTGATGCTCACCGTGGACCGGCTCGTCGCACCCGCCGCATCCGCCACTTCGAACGTGAACGCGTCGCTGAAATTCTCGCTGCCGTCGTGCTGATATGTGAAAGCGCCGTCGGCGTTGAGCGTCAGGGTTCCGTGGCTCACACCACCCACGAGTGCGTACGTGAGGCTGTCGCCAGCGTCTGCATCGGTCGCGATGACGTTGCCGGCAAGCGCGGAGCCTTCATCCACGGCCACCCTGCCGGCTTGCGCGACCGGAGCATCGTTCCTGGGCTGCACGTTCACCGTGACGCTCGCTGTCGCGGTGCCGCCGATGCCGTCCGACAACCGGTACGTGAAGCTGCCCTGCCCTTCGAAGTCCGGCAGCGGCGAGAACAGGACATCGCCGCTGGGCAGCAGCGACACCGTGCCGCCGACGGGGTCCGAGACGCCGATGATGGCGAACGCACTCCCGTCGACGTCCGTGTCGTTGGACAGCAGCACCCCGGCATCGATCGTGAGCGGCTCGTCCTCCACGGCGACCACCGTGTCGGCGACGCCGACCGGCGCGTCGTTGACGGCCGCCAGTTCCAGCGTGACCGTGGCCGTCGCGGTGCCGCCATGGGCGTCGCTCACGGTGTAGCTGAAGCTGGCAACGCCGTTGAAGTCCGCCGTCGGCGTGAAGACGATCCGGCCACCGGAAAGCTCCACGGTGCCACCCGCCCCGTTCGCCACGCCGGTGATCGTCAGCGCGTCGCCATCCTGGTCGCTGTCGTTGGCCAGCAGGGTCGCCGGCGCGATCGTCAGCACGGCGTCTTCGCTGCCGCCCAGTTCATCGTCGTTCGCGAGCGGCGCATCGTTGATCGGCCGCACGGTGACGGTGACCGCCGCCGTGGCGGTTCCCCCCTGGCCGTCGCTCACCGTGTAGCTGAAACGGGCGTCGCCACGGAAGTCGGCGGCCGGGGTGAAGAGGACCGTCCCGCCCGAGAGCGTCACGGTTCCGCCCGAGCCGTTCGCCACGCTGACGATGGCGAGCGTGTCGCCCTCGGCGTCGCTGTCGTTGGCCAGCAGGTCGGCCACCGGAATCGCGAGCGCCGTGTCCTCGTCGGTCACCAGCGTGTCGGACCGGGCGACCGGCGGGTCGTTCACCGCTGCGATGTCCACCTGCACGCTCGCCGTGGCGGTGGCGCCCCCCGCGTCCCTCACCGTGTAGCTGAAACCGGCGGCGCCGTTGAAGCCCGCGTCCGGCGTGAACACGATGTTGCCACCCGCGAGTTCGACCCTGCCGCCGATGCCCGCCGCCACCGAGACGACGGTCAGCGTATCGCCGTCCACGTCGCCGTCGTTGCCCAGCAGGGCCGCCGGGGCGATCGTCAGGACCTGGTCCTCCACGCCGGAGATCGCGTCGTCCGCGGCCTGCGGCGCGTCGTTCACGGCCGCCACGCGGACGGTCACGATCCCGGTGGCGGTGCCGCCGTGGCTGTCGCTCAGCGTGTAGGTGAAGCGCGCCGTGCCCGCGAAATCCGGGGCCGGCGTGAAAGTGATCGTGCTGCCCGCCAGGCTCACCGTGCCGCCGGTCACCGCCGTCACGGCGGTGATGGAGCGCGGATCGAGCCGTTCCAGGTCGGGGTCCGTGTCGTTGGCCAGCAGCACCGCGGTGTCGAGGGTCAGCGGCGTGTCTTCGAAGGCGTCGAGGCTGTCGTTGCCCGCCACGGGCGGGTTGTTGCTCAAGAGCACGCTGACCTGCACGATACCGGTCGCCGTGCCGCCGCGGCCGTCGCTCACGGTGTAGGTGAAGCTCGCCGGTCCGCTGTAAAGCAGGTCCGGGGTGAACCGGATGGTGCCGCCGGAGAGGGACACGCTGCCATGGCTCGCGGCGCCGACGCCGACGATGGTGAGCGTGTCGCCGTCCGCGTCGGTGTCGTTGGCCAGCAGCGTGCTGGCCGGCAGGTCGATCGCGAGCCCGAGGGCGGCCGTCGCCGTGTCGTCGGCGGCGACCGGCGGGTCGTTGGCCGGGGCGACATTCACCGTCACGGTGACGCTGGCCGCGCCGCCGTGGCCGTCGGACACGGTGTAGCTGAAGCTCGCGGCGCCGCTGAAGTCCGCACGCGGCGTGAAGACGATGTTGCCGCCGCTCAGTGCCACCGTTCCGCCCGCGCCGGCGGCCACACCGACCACCGCCAGCGCGTCGCCGTCGGGGTCGGTGTCGTTGGCGAGCAAGTCCCCGGCCGCGATCGCCAGCGGCGTGTCCTCGCTGGCGGCCAGCGTGTCGGCCGCGACCCGCGGCGCGTCGTTGACCGCGGCGACATCGATCCTCACGGTGGCGGTGGCCGTGCCGCCGTTCGCGTCCGCGGCGGTGTAGGTGAAGCTGGCGGCGCCGCTGAAGTCGGGCGCCGGCGTGAACACGATGCTGCCGTCGACCAGCGCCACGCTGCCGCCCGACGCTTCGCCCACGCCGATGATCGCGAAGGCGTCGCCTTCCACGTCCATGTCGTTGCCCATCAGCGTCGCCGGCGCGATCGTCAGGGGCTGGTCCTCCGTGCCGGTCAGGCTGTCGTCCGCGAGCCGCGGCGCGTCGTTGACCGGCGTCACCGTGAGGGTGGCCGTGGCCTCCCGCACGCTGAAGGCGCTGCGGCCGCCGGTGGCGGTGATCGGGGTGACGCTGCCCGCCGTGCCTGCCGTCCGGTCCCAGGCCAGGAAGGTGATGCTGCTGTCGCCGACATAGTCCGCCGCGGGCGCGAAGCGCAGCCGCGTCAGCGCGTCGGCGTTCAGGACCAGGGCGCTGCCCGCCGCCGGAGCGGCCAGGGCCGTCCAGTTCGCGCCGCCGTCGACGGAGAACTGCCAGCTGCCATGGCTGGCGTCGAAGCCGGTGATGGCGATGCCCGCCAGCGCGCCCGCGTCGGCGTCCAACACGTGGCCCGCCAGCAGGTCCGACACGAGCGTGCCGGCGGCCGGCACGTCCTCCTGCTGCGGATCGAGGTTGTTGGTGCCGAGCAGCACCGGCGCGACGTTGCTGAAGCCGGAGAACTGCGCCACCACGCCGTCGCCGCCGGAACCGTAGGCGGGCTGGTAGCCGTCGGGCGTGGCCAGGTCGATGGTGGCGTCGCTGCTGCTGCCCACCAGGTAGAAGCTGCTGCCGGCCCAGGCCACGCCGCCGGTGGCCAGCCCGGTGCCGTAGTAGCTGCCGTAGACCAGGTCGCCGGCGCCACCGCGCTGCGGCGTCAGCACCAGCGCGAAGCCGGTGTCGCCGCTCGTGTTGGTGCGGCTGTACGCATCGGCCGTGGTCGGCAGGTCCGAGCTGTCGGTGTGGCCGACGATGACGACCAGCCCGGCGGACACGGCGATGCCGGTGGGCGTGTCGCTCAGCGTGGCGGACAGGCTGCCGGTGGCATCGCGCGAGCCGCCGATGAAGGAGGAGTATTCGAGCGACGCCGCCCCGGCCAGGGTGGTGTCGTAGATCCGCAGGAAGCCGGTCTCGTGGCTGTAGGCCGTGGCGGCGAAGGCATCGGCGGTGGTCGCGAAGCCGGTCGCGGCCGGGTTGTTGGTGCGGCCGATCACGTAGGCGCGCCCGCTGCCGTCGACGGCCACGCCGGCGGCGGTGTCGGCCTTGCTGGCGCCGACGTAGGTGGCATAGGCGAGCCCACCGGTGCTGTCGTACTTCGCCAGGAAGCCGTCCAGGCCGCCGGGCTTGGTCGCCTGCGCGCCGTCGACGATCAAGTTGTTGCCGGAGCGCGTGGTGCCGACGACGTACGCGTTGCCGGATGCATCGACGGCGACCGCGGTGCCGTCGTCGTCGCCGTCGCCGCCGTACTGGAGCTTGTACACCGAGGCGCCGTCCGCCGTGTACTTGTTCAGGAAGGCGTTGTCGGAGACGCCGGAGACGGTGCCGGCGACGTAGATGGCGCCGCCGGCGTCGACCGCCACGCCCGCGCCCATGTCGGTGTTGCCCGCGCCGCCGAAGTACGTGCTGAAGACGAGGCCGTTGCCCGCGCTGTTCAGTTTGTAGACAAACGCGTCCTGCGGGTTGCCGTTGCGGATCGCCTGGTCGGCGCCCGGGGTGACCACGAAATCGATCGAGCGCGTCCAGCCGGTGACGATGGCGTTGCCATCCGCGTCCACCGCGATCGCCTTGCCCATGTCGATGCCGGATCCGCCCACGCGGGTGAGGTAGAGGAGGCTGGTTAGGTCGGCGTTGAACCTGGCGACGTAGCTGTCGTTCGCGTCCGTCCCCGCGGGCACGCGGGCGCCGAAAGCGCCCGTGCTGGAAGTGGTGTGGCCGGTGACGTAGACGGAACCGTCGGCGCCGATGGCGACCGCCGCGGCCGTGTCGCCGCCGCTCTCGCCCAGGTAGCTCGCATGGGCCAGCACCGGGTCGACCACCAGCGCGCGGCCAGGGTCGTAGTCGCCCACCGCGATGCGCACCGTGCCGTCCGGCTGCAACTCGTAGCGGCTGCGCACCGCCTCGCGGCCGCCCGGGCCGTCCTGGTAGCTCACGGGGGCCTGGAAGCGCAGGTCGCGGTCGGTGCCCGCCACGCGCAGCAGCAGGTCGCCGTTGCCATCGATGCTGGCGTGCTCTACGCCGCCGAAGCGCAGCTGGATCTGCGACGCGTCGGCGCCGGCGGCGACCACGAAGTCGTATTCGAGCTGCTGCTGGTTGCCGTAGTAGCGGACGTCGATGCCTTCGTAGACCCCGCGGTACAGCACGCTGCCGTAGTTGACGATGTCGGTGATCCACTGGCTGCTGTCGCTGCCGACCAGCCAGTTGCTGCGGGTGGCCAGCAGGTCCTGGCCTTCGGCGGCGCCGGGCCGGCCGCCCACCAGCGTCAGCGTGACGGGCTGTTCGGCGCCTTGCAGCAGCAGTTCGGCGTTGCCGTCGCCCAGGCGCACGGCGTAGCCGATGCCCGACGCCGCGAAGTCGACGCCGGCCCCGAGCTGGCCCGCGTCGGCCTCGAACTGCAGCGGCGTGAGCGCGAAAGCGGTGCGCACGTCCACGCCCGCCGCCACGGCCGCGGACTGCGCCGCGTACTCGAAGCTGGCGTCCAGCGTGCGCTCCTGCGCCGCGGGTGCCAGCGCGGTGTCCAGGCCCAGCAGGCCGGCCGCGTCCGCCGAGTACAGCAGGCGCGGCTCCAGCCATTCCGCGTGCGGCGCGACGCGCTGCGCCCGCGGGGGCTTGTTCCGGCGCAGCCAGTGTCTCGGCATGCGGGCCTCAGAGGCGCGGCGATAGGCGGGAAGCGGGCGCGCCCTGGAGCCGGATCTCGGTGGCAGTCCCCGGCTTGGCCGGCGCGGCCGGCTTGAACGGCGCGGCCGGCTTGACCGGCGCCGCCGGCTCGGCCTGCCCCAGTTCGGCCTTGCAGCGCAGCCCCGCCGGCAGCTTGTTGTCCGCGTTCGGCAGCGTGAGCCGGGCGCGGAAGGTGTTGCTGGCCCCTTCGATCACGCGGTCGACCAGCATCACCTTCGCCAGCCGCGCCTGCGCGCCCGGGAATTCGGGCGTGATGCGCATCTCGGTGCCGCGGCTCACGGCCGGATAGAGGCTCGCGGGCAGCACCACTTCCACCCGCAGCGGATCGATCACCGCGATGCGGAACATCGGCTTTTCCTCGACCCGTTCGCCGGCCGACATGAAGCGGTCGGCCACCACCCCGGTGCTCGGGCTGCGGATCGTGCGCAGCCCCAGCTGCGCCTGCGCCAGTTCGTGCTCGCGCCGGTAGATGTCGCGCTGCTCGCGCGCCTGCACCAGGCGGTTCTCGGCCACCAGCGCCTCGGCCCGCGCCTGCTCCAGGGCCTGGGCGGAGATGAACTCCTGGCGTGCGAGATCCGCCGCCCGCGCGAGCTTCTGGCGCGCCAGTTCCGCGTTGGCCTCGGCCGCCCGCAGTTCGCCCTGGGCCAGGGCGCGGCCCTGCGCGACGT
>Ga0255338_1003214_pt1 | contig 20332 bp, 22 predicted proteins | sample MeOH1_35cm_T4_19_FD_203715 | JGI IMG/M metagenome (GOLD analysis project Ga0255338, IMG submission 203715) | Sandy soil microbial communities from University of British Columbia, Vancouver, Canada - MeOH1_35cm_T4_195 | ecosystem: Engineered > Artificial ecosystem > Sand microcosm > Unclassified ...
GAAACAGCAGCGCTGTAGTGTTGCGAAGATCGAGCATCATCACCGCGTCCGATACCGTTGCGTCGGGCACGTCGACCCGGGTTTCGGCGATGATCGGCGGGAAATCCTCGATCACCTCGTCCTCGGTCTCCTGGAACACGGTATAGCCGGCATTGTCGTACGCGGCACCATCGACCCCATTTGCAGCTGCGCCATTTGCCTGGGCTGAATTCCGGTCCTTGAGCCGGCGCATATAGCGGCGGAGCTGCTTCTCGATCTTGTCGGCCACGCCATCGAACGCGCCGTGCGCATCCATGCCGTCATTGCTGCCCTTGAGCACCAGGCCCTGCATCACATGCGCGACGATATCGCAGGTAAAGCCATTGTCGTGCGGCCCCTTGCCGAAGGTGACATGGGCGGAAATGGCGCGGGAGAAATATTTCGCGGCGATACCCTGGAGCCGAGTCTCGACGTGGCTTTTCAGCGCGTCTCCGGTAGCGACCTGGTGGCCCGAAATCCGGATGTCCATGAGCATTCTCCAGTCAGTGGGACCAGACAGCTAGGCCTGCCCCCATGGCGGCGTCAACCGGACGCCTCGACCCCCCAAAGCGGATTCTTTATTTTCTTCATGAATTCCCTGTGTCGCACCAGTTCGAGCTCACTTGCTTCGAACAGGCGCGCCGGCCGCACCACCGCCGGTGCCGCAACCGGAACGAAACTGGTCTGCACCTCGATCGTTTCGGTGACGAGCGTCAGCCCGATCTGGCGGCCCCCGGTGAGCTCGACATAGACCTGCGCAAGCAGCTGGGCGTCGAGCAGCGCGCCATGAAGCGTGCGATGACTGCGGTCGATGCCGTAGCGCGAACACAGCGCGTCCAGGCTGTGCTTCGCACCGGGATGCCGGGTGCGCGCCAGCACCAGCGTATCGACCATCCGATCGAGATGGATATGGCCGCGCCCGCAACGCGTCAGCTCGCCATTGAGGAAGCCGAAATCGAAATTGGCATTGTGCGCAACCAGCGGGCTATCGCCAAGAAAGTCGAGCAGATCGTCGACGCCATGTGCGAACAACGGCTTGTCCGACAGGAAGGCATCGCTAAGCCCGTGCACACGCTGCGCCTCGGGCGGCATGGTTCGTTCGGGATGGAAATAAGCGTGAAAGCTACGGCCGGTTTCAACCCGGTTGACGAGTTCTACGCAGCCGATCTCCACCATCCGGTCACCATCAGCAAAGCTGAAGCCGGTGGTTTCGGTGTCGAAGACGATTTCCCGCATGACCTATGTTATCGGGATTGCGAGCCGCGTAAGCAAGACACCAATGCTTCGACCGCCGCGCGCGTTTCCTCAAGCGATCCGCCCGTCGGAATGACAAAATCGGCGCGAGCGCGCTTTTCCGCATCCGGCATCTGCCTTGCCAGGATCGATTCGAATTTCACCGGGGTCATTCCAGGCCGCGCAAGCACCCGCGCCCGCTGCACCTCGCCGGGCGCGGAAACAACCACGACCTTGTCGACATGCGACTCGCCGCCCGTTTCGAACAGCAAGGGCACGTCGAACACGACCATGGCTGCATCGGCATGGTCGGCGAGAAAGGCAGCGCGTTCCTCGGCCACCGCGGGGTGGACCAGTGCCTCGAGCCGTGCGAGCGCGCGCGGATCGGCGAGCACCGCCTCGCCGAGCTGGGTCCGGTCGACCCCCAATGGTCCCGTCGTATCCGGAAACATCGCCTCGATCGCCTTGACCAGGCGTCCGCCCGCGCCTTGCAGCCGATGCACCGCCGCGTCGGAATCGAACACGGGAACGCCCAGCGCCTCGAACATGCCCGCGACGGTCGACTTGCCCATGCCGATCGATCCGGTGAGCCCGAGCGTGATCATGACGTCAAGAGAGCGCGGAGTTCGTCATCGCGGTCGCGTGGCGGTTCCACCCCGAACAGCAGTTCGAAGGCCAGCGCGCCCTGGCCGATCAGCATGTCGAGACCGTCGACGGTGTCGAGCCCGCGATCTCGGGCGGCGCTGAGCAGGGGCGTTTCGAGCGGGGCATAGACAATGTCATAGACGAGCGCGTCTGCGGGGAGCGGCGAGAGATCGATCTCGAGCGGTGGCTGCCCGGTCATGCCTAGCGAACTGGTGTTCACGAGCAGGGCCGCGGCCGGCGGCGTCGCGCCGAGCGGCAGTGCCTTGCCTTTCAATCCGAAGGCGGAGAGCAGCGCAGCCGCTTTGAGCACGTTGCGATTGAGGATCGTCACGTCTCCCACACCGATCCGGGACAGGGCGAACAGGATCGCCCGCGCAGCACCGCCGGCGCCGACCACCACGACCGGGCGGCCGGACAGGGGCATATCCGCGATCGGGGCATAGAAACCACCGGCATCTGTGTTCGTCCCGATGATCGCGCCGTCATCGGCGCGCATCGCGAGGTTGATCGCCCCAATCGTGGCCCGTAGCCCGCCACGATCCTCGACTAGATCAAGCGCCGCTTCCTTGTGCGGCAGGGTGATGTTGCACCCGCGCCAGGCCGGATCTTCCCGTCGCATCGCGAAATAGGCCGCAAGCTCCTCCGGCCGGACATGATGCGCGCGATACTCCGCCTCGAGGCCAAGCGCATCGATCCAGAAGCCGTGGATGAGGGGCGACTTGCTGTGCTTGATCGGATCACCGATCACCTCGGCATAAGGTTTCGTCATGACGTCATAACTCCGCGAACCCGCAGATAATCGAGCACCGGCAGCAGCGGCAGGCCGAGCACGGTGAACTGGCTGCCCTCGATCCGGGAAAAGAGCTGGGCGCCCGGCCCCTCGATCCGATAGCAGCCGACACAGCCCGAAATCTCGGGCCATTCGAGATCGAGATAGGATTCGATGAAAGCGTCCGACAGCATCCTGACGTGCATCTTCGCCCGATCGACGACGCGCCAGACCGGGCGACCGTCGACCGCCATCACCGCTGCGCTGATCAGTTCGTGGCGCTTGCCCGACAGCCGGCGGAGATGATCGGCAGCGTCGGCACGATCGACCGGCTTGTCGAGCATCGAGCCATCCTCGAGCGCGACGATCGAGTCGCTCCCGAGCACCAGCGCCTCGGGATCGCGATGCGATACCCGCAGGGCCTTCAATTCAGCCAGCCTGTCCGCCAGATCACGCGGCGCGACGCCTTCACCGCGCAGCGCCGCCTTGGCCGCGTCCTCGTCAACGCTGGCGGAAACCGCCTCGAACGGCACGCCCGCGGCCGTCAACATCGCGCGACGCGAAGCGCTTTTCGACGCAAGGACCAGCCTCATGCCTCGGTCCCTGCGCTGTCACGCTCGTTGACCAGCGCCACGATCGCCGCCGCAGTTTCCTCGATCGAGCGCCGCGTAACGTCAATCACCGGCCAGCCATTGTCGGCGAACATCCGCCGCGCATAAGCAACTTCGCGCGTAACCGCCTCTTGGTCGACATAAGCGGTTTCGGTCACCTGGTTCAGCGAGAGCAGGCGGTTGCGCCGGACCTGGATCAGCCGGTCGGCACTGGTCGTCAGGCCAACCACCAGCGGATGACGAAGCGAAAAGAGGATCGCGGGCGGCGGACTTTCGACCACGATCGGGATATTCGCGGTCTTGAAGCCACGATTGGCGAGGTAGATCGAGGTCGGCGTCTTGGACGAACGCGAGACACCGGCAAGGACGATATCCGCCTCCTCCCAGTCTTCCCAGTTGATCCCGTCGTCATGCGCCATGGTGAACTGGATCGCATCGACCCGTGCGAAATAGGCGGCATCGAGCACATGCTGGCGCCCGGGCCGCGCCTTGGCCTGTTGTCCGAGCAGGCTCGACAAGGCATCGGTCACCGGATCGAGCGGCGCGACCGCGGGCAGGCCCAGCGCCCGGCAACGTGTCTCCAGCGTTCGCCGGGTTCCGCTGTTGACGAGGGTAAACAGCACCAGGCCCGGATTCTGCGCGATTTCCTGGAGGATGCGCTCAAGATGCGCTTCGGTGCGGACCATCGGCCAGAAGTGACGGATCATCTCGACATCGTCGAACTGGGCAAGCGCCGCCTTGGCGATATTTTCGAGCGTCTCGCCGGTGGAATCCGAGAGCAGATGGAGGTGCAGCCGCATCAGCCGAACGTGCCTGGGGATGGAGCTGTGGAAAACATCCGGAAAATCGCTAGCGTAACTTTGGCCGGACGAAAAGCGCGCGTCAGCGGTGGAAAACCGGCAAGTTGCCCACAATCTCGCAAACAGCCCGGGATTCGCCGCACAGGCTGTGGATAACGGGGATGCCAGCCATCGACTCAGGGGAGTCGGGCGAGACTCCGCACGTCAAGCTGTTGGCATTTCGGGGACGAACGCATAAGCCCCGCCATCCACGTGCCAACCACCGCTACATCCTTTTCTAGATTCTAATTCTTTTAGAAGAAGGACTCTCGAGATCCCGACTTCCGCACCCAGAAACAAGCCCCTGCTCGCAACGCTGAAGGGCAAGCGGCTCGACATTCCGCCGATCTGGCTGATGCGCCAGGCGGGCCGGTACCTGCCCGAATATCGGGCGCTACGAGCGGAAAAGGGCGGCTTTCTTGCGCTCGCGACCGATCCCGAGGCAGCCGCCGAAGTGACGGTGCAACCGATCCGGCGCTTCGGCTTTGATGGCGCAATCCTGTTCTCCGACATTCTAATGGTCCCTTGGGCGCTGGGACAGGCGCTGAGCTTCGGCGCGGGGGAGGGCCCTGCGCTGACCCCGGCGCTGGTCGATCATGCACTGGCGGGGCTCCAGGCGGCACCCGAGCGGCTCGATGCCGTCTATGCGACCGTCGCCAGGGTCGCGCCGATGCTGCCGGCCGAGACGACCTTCCTTGGTTTCGCCGGCAGCCCCTGGACCGTCGCCACTTATATGGTTGCGGGCCATGGCAGCCGTGACCAAGGTGAGACGCGGCGCTTCGCCTATGCCGATCCCGGGGCGTTCGGCGAGATCATCGACGCAATCGCGAAATCGACGATCGAGTATCTGTCGCGACAGATCGAAGAGGGGGTCGAGGCGGTGCAGCTGTTCGACAGCTGGTCGGGCAGTCTTTCGCCGGCGCAGTTCGAGCGCTGGGTGATCGCCCCGACCGCGGGCATCGTGACAGCGCTTCACGCGCGGCATCCCGGTGTGCCGGTGATCGGCTTTCCGAAAGGTGCCGGCGACAAACTGCCGGCCTATGCCCGCGAAACCGGGGCGGATGCGATCGGGGTGGACGAGACGGTCGATCCGGTCTGGGCGCATGCGAGTCTGCCCGAAGGGCTTCCGGTCCAGGGTAACCTCGACCCGCTCGCGCTGATCGCGGGCGGCGCGGATCTCGACAAAGCAGCGACCCATATCATCGACGCATTTGCGGGCCGGCCGCATGTCTTCAACCTCGGCCACGGCATCCTCCAGGATACGCCGATCGCCCATGTCGAGCGCCTGCTGGCGCATGTCAGGAGAGCGCGATGAATTTTCTCGGCAATGCCTATCTGTGGGTGAAGGCGGCGCATGTCGTCTTCGTGATCTTCTGGATGGCGGGCATGTTCATGCTGCCGCGCTACCTGGTCTATCACCAGGAGGCGGCGCCGGGATCGGCTGAGGCAGAGGCTTGGGTCGAGCGCGAAACAAAGTTGCGCAATATCATCCTGACGCCATCGATGACCCTGGTGTGGATCCTCGGGCTGATGCTGGCGGTGAATGCCGGGCTGTTCTCCGGTGTCGAGGGCCTTGGCTGGCTCCATGCGAAGCTGCTGCTGGTTCTGGTCCTGAGCGGCTATCACGGCTGGGCCGTCGGCTATGCGAAGAAACTGGCGAAGGGCAAGCCGACGTTGTCGGGCAGGCAATTGCGCATGATCAACGAGATTCCGGCGATCATTGCGGCGATCGTTGTGATCTTGGTGATCGTCCGGCCCTTCTGAATCGACCCTTCCGGCTTGACTTGACGGGGGCCGGCACCTAGGTCGCAAGGCGTCGTAGCGCGTGGTGCCCCGAGCGCCAGCCTGCGGCAAAATTCCTCCAGCATCGTCGCGTATCCTTCGCCGACCGACGCTCTTCCCCGACCATCATACGTCCGGACGCCATCCATGCATCTCAAAGACCTCAAAAAGTACAAGCCGGCCGAACTGGTCGCGATGGCCGAAGAACTCGGTGTCGAAGGCGCGTCGACCCTGCGCAAGCAGGATCTCATGTTCGCGATCCTGAAGATCAAGGCCGAGAATGGCGAGCAGATCATGGGGCTGGGCACGATCGAGGTGCTGCCCGACGGCTTCGGCTTCCTGCGTTCGCCCGAAGCGAACTATCTGGCCGGCCCGGACGATATCTACATGTCGCCCAACCAGGTCCGCAAGTTCGGGCTGCGCACCGGCGATACGGTCGAGGGCGAGATTCGCGGGCCGAAGGATGGCGAGCGCTATTTCGCGCTGACCCGGCTCACCTCGGTCAATTTCGACGATCCGGATGCCGTCCGCCACCGCGTCAATTTCGACAACCTCACCCCGCTCTATCCCGACGAGAAGCTGACGCTCGATCCGCAGGATCCGACGATCAAGGACAAGTCGGCGCGGGTCATCGACATCATCAGCCCGCAGGGCAAGGGCCAGCGCGCCCTGATCGTGGCGCCGCCGCGCGTCGGCAAGACCGTGCTGCTGCAAAACATCGCCAAGGCGATTACCGACAATCACCCCGAAGTGTTCCTGATCGTGCTGCTGATCGACGAGCGGCCCGAGGAAGTGACCGACATGCAGCGCTCGGTTAAGGGCGAGGTCGTCTCCTCCACCTTCGACGAGCCCGCCACGCGCCACGTCCAAGTCGCCGAGATGGTGATCGAAAAAGCCAAGCGCCTGGTCGAGCACAAGAAGGATGTCGTCATCCTGCTCGACTCGATCACCCGCCTCGGCCGCGCCTACAACACCGTCGTCCCGTCATCGGGCAAGGTGTTGACCGGTGGTGTCGACGCTAACGCCCTGCAGCGCCCGAAGCGGTTCTTCGGCGCTGCGCGCAATATCGAGGAGGGCGGTTCGCTCTCGATCATCGCCACCGCGCTGATCGACACCGGCAGCCGCATGGACGAAGTCATCTTCGAAGAGTTCAAGGGCACCGGCAACTCGGAAATCGTGCTCGACCGCAAGGTTGCCGACAAGCGCATCTTCCCGGCGCTCGATGTCGGCAAGTCCGGTACCCGCAAGGAAGAGCTGCTGGTCGACAAGGGCAAGCTCTCCAAGATGTGGGTGCTCCGCCGGATCCTCATGCAGATGGGCACCATCGACGCGATGGAGTTCCTGCTCGACAAGATGAAGGATTCGAAGACCAACGAGGACTTCTTCGATTCTATGAATCAATAGCAACGGGCGGCTTGCAGCACGCTGCTGCAGGACTCACCTGAGCGCGGCGGACGGGGCAGCGCCCCGTTCGACGACACGGGCTTGCCCGTGTCGCGTGTTATGAGAACCACCCATGATCCTCGAACACGCCCTCCTCTCGATCAAACCCGGCGAATCCGCCGCCTTCGAAGCTGCCATGGCCGAGGCGCGCCCGCTAATCGCCGCCTCCCCCGGCTTCCGCTCGATCACCGTGCGCAAAGCCTGCGACGTCCCCGACCTGTATCTCCTGCTGGTCGAGTGGGACGATATCGCCAGCCACCGAGACGGATTCCGCGCATCCGAGCGTTACGAGCAATGGCGGGCCTTGCTTCACCGCTTCTATGACCCGATGCCAAGGGTCGGTTATTTCGGAGACTCGCTGTGATCAATTTCGCCGATGTGTTCACCGCCGCCGGGCTCGCGACGCTCAGCCAGGTGATCATGATCGACCTGATGCTGGCCGGCGACAACGTCATGGTGCTCGGCACGCTGGCGTCCGGCCTGCCGGCGAAACAGCGCAAGCAGGTGCTCGGCTTCGGCGTCGTCATCGCCATGGTGTTCCTGATCGGCTTCGCGCTGGTCGCGACACAGCTGTTGCATGTCGTCGGCCTGTTGTTCGGCGGCGGATTGCTGCTGCTATGGGTAGCGTGGAAGCTGTTCCGCGAACTTCATCCGGCAGCGGTGCCCGAGGCGGTGGACGATCCGTCGACCCCGGAGATCGAAGGCGTCAAGCCGACCAAGACCTTCCTCAAGGCTGCGATCCAGGTGGCCATCGCCGACCTGTCGATGAGCCTCGACAATGTCCTCGCGGTCGCGGGTGCCGCCCGCGAACATCCCACCGTGCTGCTCTTCGGGCTGATTCTGTCGGTGACGCTGATGGCGGTCGCCGCAAATTATATCGCCCGCCTGATCGAGCGCTATCACTGGATTGCCTATCTCGGCCTTCTGGTGATCCTTTATGTATCCGGATCAATGATTTACCACGGCATTATCGATAATGACGTGGGCATCCTGCACCTGCTGGTGTAACTGCCATCGCCATGTTCCGGCCGGACCGTGTCCGCATCCTCGTCCTGACGAGAAGGCGGATCATGGTCCCCCGAACATGGGCCACTGGGCGGTGCGATTGGTCCAACCGCCCCGTTTCTAACCCTGGTCGAGATTCTTCGCGAAGAAGGCTGCGGTGCGTTCGTCCGCCAGCGTCGCCGATGCATCCGAGCGGCGCTTCCCGAATTCGGTGGCAAAGCCATGATCTTCGCCCGGATAATCGCAGAGCACCGCCTTGGGATGGTCGTCGAGCCCGTCGTGCATCCGCTGCTGCGCTGCCCGGTCGACGAAATGATCTTCCTGCGGGATGTGCAGCATGACTGGATGGGCAATCGCGTGCTTCTCGCCGAGCAGGCCGTCAATCCCGACCCCGTAATAGCATACGCTGGCCTGCACATCGGTCCGCGCCGCAGCCATGAAGGCGAGGCGGCCGCCGAGGCAGTAGCCGACCGCGCCCACTTTACCGCCCTCGGGAAGTTTGGCGCGGGCAGCGCGGATCGTCGCTTCGATGTCGCGCACGCCGGCGTCCTGGTTGAACTTGCCCATCAGCGCGAGCGCCTGCTGGAATTCCTCCGGAATGTCCGGATCGAGTTCGACGCCGGGTTCGAGCCGCCAGAACAGGTCGGGCGCGATGGCGAGATAGCCGTCTTCGGCCAGCCGATCGCATTTGCGCCGGATCCCGGCATTTACCCCGAAAATCTCCTGGATGACGATGATCGCCGCGTGCGGCGTGCCGGCCGGCTCCGCATAATAGGCGGAAAAGCTGCCGGTGCCGTCCAGCGTCTCGATGGTGATGGTGCCCGTCATGTCAGCCTGAAACCTCCATTGTGGCGTTGCTCGTGATCGAGCAGCCAGATCTTTGTGGCGGGCCCATTGCCCGCCGAATAGGCGCCGAGCCCACCATCCGCGTTGAGCACGCGGTGGCAGGGCACGACGATCGGAAAAGGATTGCGCGCGCAGGCCTGGCCGACGGCACGCGGGCTCGAGGCGACTGCGCGTGCGAGCGCTGCGTAGCTCATGGTTTCGGCATAGCGGATGGCGAGCATCCCCGCGCGCAGAACCGCACCGCGCGATGTTGCCGCGGGGGCCAGCGGAAGATCGAAATCGGTAAGCGTTCCCGCGAACCAGGCGTTGAGCTGCTCGGCTGCGCGTCGCACCGCAGCGGTTGCGGGCTTGATCGATGCGGCATCGCCGGGCTCGATCGAGATCGACTCGATCCGCGTCTCGTTGCCCGAAATCCTGACATTGCCGATGGGCGTTGCGATCAGGGCTGTGTCGCGCGCATACATGGCCAAGCTTATGCAGCGCGGCCGTCGCCCGCTCAAGCGGAGATGAGCCGATGAAGATCAATGTCGAAGTCGAATGCACCCCTGAAGAAGCACGCCGGGTGATGGGCTTGCCCGACTTCACGCCGGTCCATGAGAAATATGTGCAGAGCGTAATGGGGGCGATGGACGGCGCTGTCGCGCCCGAGCTGATCGAGAACATGATGAAGAGCTGGGCCCCGATGGGCGACGCAGGCATGAGTTTCTGGCGGAAGATGTTCGAGACCTCGGGGAAATAAGCCGACGCTCATGGACACGATCTTCGCCGTTTCCAGTGGCGCACCGCCGGCGGCGATCGCGATCCTGCGGGTGAGCGGGCCGGCCGCCCGCGATGCCGTGCGCCGCCTGGCGGGCACGCTGCCGGCCGCGCGGCAGGCAAAACTCCGGGCGCTGCGCGATGACGGTGGCCATTTGATCGACCGTGCCCTTATCCTCGTCTTTCCCGGACCGGACAGTGCGACGGGCGAGGACCTGGTCGAATTGCATGTTCATGGTGGTCGCGCAGTCGTGCGCGCGGTGGAGGCGGCGCTAGCGGCGACCCCGGGGCTGCGACGGGCCGAGCCCGGGGAATTCACCCGACGCGCCCTCGCCAATGGGCGGATCGACCTGACGGAGGCCGAAGGGCTCGGTGATCTGCTGGCGGCGGAGACGGAAGGCCAGCGCCGGGCTGCGCTGGCGATCGCGGAAGGGGCGGTGCGGCGACTTGCCGAAGGATGGACCGATCGCCTCGTCGCGCTCGCAGCCCAGGTGGAGGCCCAGCTGGACTTTGCCGAAGAGGATGAGGTCGAGTTCAGCGCCCCAGCAGCGTTCGTCCGCGAAGCGCTGATGCTGAGCGAGGAAATCGCAGCGGTGCTGGCGACGCCCCCGGTCGAGCGGTTGCGGGACGGCCTTCGCGTGGTGATCGCCGGGCCGCCGAACAGTGGCAAATCGACTCTGCTCAACGCGCTGGCCGGGCGCGACGCGGCGATCGTTTCGCCGATTTCGGGAACGACGCGCGACCGGATCGAGGCGCCGGTGATCCGCGACGGCATTGCCTATGTCCTGACAGATACCGCGGGACTGCTCGACCGGACCGATGATCCGATCGAACGGATCGGGATCGCGCGCGCGGAGGAAGCCATGCGGGACGCGGACCTGATCTTGTGGCTCGGCGACGAGCAGCCGCCATCCTCGTCGATGATTCATATTCACGCCCGTGCTGATATCCTGGCGCGGGAGACGCGGCCGGCGACGGCTGCGGTCGCCATCTCGGCGGTGACTGGGGCGGGCCTTGGCGATTTATGGACGCTGCTCCATCGTCGCGCGGCCGCGCTGCTGCCGCTGGAAGATGCCGTGGCCGTCAATCGGCGGCAGCGCGACCTGCTTGCCGACTGTGCTGCAAATGTACGAGCGGCGGCGGAGCAGGGCGACCTGATCCTGTTTGCAGAGGATCTTCGGCTTGCGATGCGCGCGCTCGATCAGCTGGTCGGGCGCAGCGACGTTGAGGCGATGCTCGACGCGCTATTCACGCGCTTCTGCCTCGGCAAGTGATGTTCCACGTGGAACAGCTTTGACAGGGCGGTAAGGCGGACCTAGCGAAACGGGATGGATTTCGATGTCATTGTCGTTGGCGGCGGGCACGCCGGCACCGAGGCCGCTGCAGCCGCGGCGCGGCGCGGCGCCCGCACGGCACTGATCAGCTTCGATCCGGCGAGGATCGGTGCGATGTCCTGCAATCCGGCGATCGGCGGATTAGGCAAAGGGCATCTCGTTCGCGAGGTCGATGCCTTTGACGGGCTGATCGCCCGGGCAGCCGATGCCGCCGGGATCCATTATCGCATGCTCAACCGCAGCAAGGGCGCGGCAGTGCAGGGACCGCGCGTGCAGGCCGACCGGCAACGCTACGCCACATCCATCCAGGCGATGCTCGCGGCGCAGGCCGGGCTGACCGTGGTGGCGGGGGAGGTCGCCGCGCTGCTGCTCGATACGGCGGGCAAGGGCGTGCAGGGCGTTTCCCTGGCGGATGGCGTGCAATTGCGGGCGCGGGCAGTCGTGCTTGCCACTGGTACCTTCCTGGGCGGCCGGATTTTCTGCGGCGAGGAACGGCTGACGGGTGGCCGTGTCGGCGAAGCGGCGGCATCGCTGCTCGCGGTGCAGTTGCGTGACGCCCGGCTGCCGATGGCGCGGCTCAAGACAGGTACGCCGCCACGGCTCGATGGCCGCACGATCGACTGGAGCCGCCTCGACGAGCAGCCGAGCGATGGCGATCCCTGGACCATGTCGCCGCTGACGCCGGGGCGGACGCTGCCCCAGCTGTTCTGTGCGATCACGCGCACCACCCAGCGGACGCATGACATCATTCGGGGCGGCCTCGATCGGTCGCCGCTGTTCGGCGGGGCGATCGCTGGCCCGGGGCCGCGCTATTGCCCGTCGATCGAGGACAAGATCCACCGGTTCGGCGATCGGGACGGCCATCAGATATTCCTGGAGCCCGAGGGGCTGGACGATGCGACCATCTATCCCAACGGCATCTCGACGTCGCTGCCGGTCGATATCCAGACGGCGATGATCGCCTCGATCCCGGGGCTGGAGCAGACGCGGATCATCACCCCGGGCTATGCAGTCGAATATGACCATATCGATCCGCGCGCGCTCGATCCGACACTGGAAGTGCGCGCCATGCCCGGGCTGTTCTGCTGCGGGCAGATCAACGGGACCACCGGCTATGAGGAAGCGGCCGGGCAGGGGCTGATCGCGGGCCTGAACGCCGCGGCCCGGGCACTGAAGATCGATGCGGTCGTGCTCGATCGCGCCAGCAGTTATCTGGGGGTGATGGTCGATGACCTGGTGCTGCAGGGCATCACCGAGCCCTATCGCATGCTGACGGCGCGCGCCGAGTATCGGCTGCGCTTGCGCGCTGACAATGCCGAAACCCGGCTGAGCCCCGTTGCGGCCACGCTAGGATGCCTTGGACGGGCGCGCCGGGCTCGGCTGGCGGAACGGTCGGCGCAGCGGGAGGCGATCGAGGCGATACTCGCGCGGCCCGTTCCCGCCGCTGCCATATTGGCCAATGGGGCAGCCGTGCAGGTCGACGGGCAGCGTCGATCAGGCATGGACTGGCTGCGCTTCGCCGGCATTGCGGTCGATCATGTCGCGCCCGATCTCGCCGCTGCGCGGCATGATCCTGCCCTGGTGGCTGAGATCGCGGAAGACGCGCGCTATGCGCCCTATCTGCGCCGGCAGGACGACGAGGTCGCGCAGCTGCGGACCAACGATGCCGTTCGGTTGCATGACGATCTGGACTATGCCGCCATTCCCGGGCTCTCCACCGAGATGGTCGAGCGGCTGGGCCAGGTGCGACCGGGGACCTTGGGGGCTGCCAGCCGAATCCGTGGCGTGACGCCCGCAGCGCTGACCGCGATCCTGCTGCACGCCCGTCGACACGCCGCATGACCGAAGAAGAGGCCAGGAACTGGATCAGCGAGCGCTTCGGTCCGGCCGGCATGGCGAGCATGACCGAGCTTGCAGCGCTGGTGGAAGCGGAAGCATCGCGACAGAACCTCGTCGCGCCTTCGACCCTCACTGCGATCTGGTCGCGACATATTGTCGATTCAGCCCAATTGATCGGGCTCGCGCGGGAGGCAGAGGGCGACTGGCTCGATATCGGCACGGGAGCGGGGTTTCCCGGCCTGGTCGTGGCAGCACTGACTGCGCGGCGGACGATCCTGGTCGAGCCGCGCAAACGACGCGCCGAGTTCCTTCAGGCAGCGGCTGATACGCTTGGTATCGCCGATCGGACGGTTGTGGTCGCCGGCAAGGTCGAGGCAGTGAGCGAACCCGTGGCGGTGATTTCCGCGCGGGCGGTGGCGCCGCTGCCGGCGCTTTTCGCTTCCGCGCTGCAATGCAGCCGTCGAAAGACGCTTTGGTTGCTGCCAAAGGGACGAACGGCGCGCGAAGAGGTAGCGGTCGCGCAGCAGACATGGCATGGTGTGTTTCACGTGGAACAGAGCCTCACCGATCCTGAATCCCTCATCGTCCTCGCCAAAGGGGTGTCACGCCGATGAATGCGATGAATGTCATTGCCGTCGCAAACCAGAAGGGTGGGGTGGGCAAGACCACGACCGCGATCAATCTGGGGACTGCCCTGGCCGCGACGGGCCTGCGGGTGCTGCTGATCGATATCGATCCGCAGGGCAATGCCTCGACCGGCCTCGGCATCAACCGCGCCGAGCGCGACAAGTCGATCTATGACGTGTTGCTGGGCGAAATGCCGATCGCGGAAGCGGCCATGCCGACCTGTGTGCCCAAGCTCGATATCGTTCCCGCCACGGTCGACCTGTCGGGCGCCGAGATCGAGCTGGTCGATTACGAGGAGCGCACCCACCGGCTCAATCGCGCGCTGGAGCGGTCCGATCATCGCTGGGACGTCGTGCTGATCGACTGCCCGCCATCGCTCGGCCTGTTGACGCTGAACGCGATGGTTGCGGCGAACTCGCTGCTGGTGCCGCTGCAATGCGAATTTTTCGCGCTGGAGGGCCTTAGCCAGTTGCTCAACACCGTCGAACGCATCCGCGAACGCTTCAATCCGGGGCTGTCGATCCTCGGCGTCGCGCTGACCATGCATGATCGCCGCAACCGTCTGACCGACCAGGTCTCCGCGGATGTCCGCGCGGTATTGGGCCGGGTGGTGTTCGATACCGTCATCCCGCGCAATGTCCGCCTGTCCGAGGCGCCGAGCCATGGGCTGCCGGCGCTGATTTACGATTATCGCTGCTCGGGTTCGGAAGCCTATATCGGCCTTGCGCGCGAACTGATCATCCGCCTGCCCAACAAACCCGCCAAGGCCGCATGACCGATCCAGCCACAGACCCGTCCGCTCCCTTTCCCCGCCCAAAGCCGCGCTCGGGGCTTGGTCGCGGCCTCAACGCGCTGATGGGCGATATCGCCCGCGAGGAACCGGTAACGGGCGGCGAAGCACTTTCTACCGGCGTGCGGACATTGCCGGTCGGTTCGCTGACCCCGCATCCCGGGCAGCCTCGCCGGCACTTCAGTGAAGCCGCGCTCGAGGAACTGGCCGAGTCGATCGCAGCGCGGGGGCTGATTCAGCCGATCGTCGTGCGGCCGCACGGCAAGGGCTATCAGATCGTTGCGGGCGAGCGCCGCTGGCGCGCCGCACAGCGCGCGCGCCTCCACGAAGTCCCCGTCATCGTTCGCGATTTCAACGATGCCGAGACGCTCGAGGTCGCGCTGGTCGAGAATATCCAGCGCCAGGATCTCAACGCGATCGAAGAAGCGGAAGCCTATCACCGCCTCATCGACGATTACGGCCATACCCAGGAAGCGCTCGGCAAGCTCGTTCACAAATCGCGCAGCCATATCGCGAACCTGTTGCGACTGCTCGACCTGCCCAAGCCGGTCCAGGACAAGGTCGTCGAAGGCGCGCTGACGATGGGCCATGCCCGGGCGCTGATCGGGGCACCGGATATCGAGCAGCTTGCCTATCAGGTTGTCGCGAAGGGGCTGTCGGTGCGCGATACCGAGCGCCTCGCGCGGGCGGCGAAGCCCGAAGCGGCGCGAATCCGAAGCGGCGACTCGGGGCGGGACGCCGATCTTGCCGCGCTGGAGCATCACCTTGCCGATCTGCTCGGCCTGGCGGTCCGCATCGCGCACGGGCCGAAGGGCGGATCGCTGACATTGTCCTATTCGACGCTCGATCAGCTCGACATGGTGTGCCAGCGCCTGACCGGCGAGCGGATCTGAACGACCGCCGCAGCCCTCCGGTAGAAACCGGTCGTGAACGACTGATATAAAACGGGATTCAGCCCGAGGCTGCGCTCAGCGCTGCCGAGCCGCCATCCGGGCCACCGCCACCAGCGCCGACTGGGCGAGAACCGTCCCGGCCGTTGCCGTGCTCATCAGGGCACGCTCGGCAAGCCGAACGCGCTGGATCGCCTCGTTGATCTTCGGAGAGGACCAGGTGCGCAGCGCGCGACCCGTGGACGCGCGTTCGCGAAAGAAGACGCGCTCGATCACGGTGCCGGGATTGGCCCCTGCATCGACCTCGGCGCGAAGCTCGGCAAGCGTCATCAGGCGCCGGACGAGCTGGCGCAGGACCGGGATCGGCGACACACCGGCCTCTTCGAGCCGGCTCAGCTCGGTGCCGAGGAGATCGGGGCGGCCGTCGATCGCTGCGTCGATGGCGCGGCTCATTTCCGAATCGCCAAGATCCGCCCCCACCGCATCGAGCGCGGCATCGTCGAGCTCGCGCGGCCGCTCCGGCGAAGCGTCGAGATAGAGCGCGAGCTTTTCCAACTCGCGGGTCATCACTGCGCGGTCGCCGGCGGTTGCGCTGGCGAGCCGCGCGGCCGTGTCACCAGTGGTGCGGAGGCCCTGTTCGCGCGCGATCGCCGTCGCGAGCTTCTCGGCATCGCCACCTTCGGGGAGATAGCAGGCAAAACTCATCGCGCGCGCTGCGCCCAGCGCGAGCTTCACTGTCTTTGCAGTCGATTTGAGCGACGGCGCGATCGCCACGACGGGATTGCCGGCACGTTCGGCGTCGAGCAGCAGCGTAAAGGCCTCGAGGCACTCGTCGCCGGCGCCGCTGATGCGGATGTGCCGGGCGCTGCCGAACAGCGACATGGAAGCTGCCTCGTCAGCAAGGCGGCCGGGACTCGACTTGAGCAGGGATGGTTCGAGATCGACGCGCTCGGCGTCGGGGCCCATCGTCCGCGCCAGTCGAGCGGCAATCTCCTGAGCGCCGGATTCATCCGGCCCATGCAGCAGATAGAGACGAATATCGGGGCTTGCGGCGTCGATCGCAGCACGGATCTGGTTGGCGTTGGCCTTCACGCCTGCCTACTCCCACCAAGCCCGTGCGGCGCTTGATCGGGCATCATTGCTTCGGTGCGGCAGTCCGCTGCGCGTAGAGCGCGACGCGAGAAACGATCTGATCGGCGACGATATCCGACAGGCGCTCAAGCGCCGTATTCTCGGCCGCGATCGTCGCATATTCGGAATTGACCACGTCGATGCCGGCGTCGGACCCCGCGGTCGCGTCGAGCAACACCGTGCCATTGGCCAGATCGATCAACTGATAGCGGGCACGCAATGTCCGCCGCTCGCGTGAGACACTGTCGTCGCTGCGTACGCCGAGGCCGATGATCTGGTCGTCCAGCTTCACTTCGAGCCGGTAGAGCGGGGTCGCGCCGCCGGCGGAGAGCCGGTCGTGCAGCGCGTTGGTCATCAGCCAGCCCGATTTGCCTTCGATCGGCCCGACCTCGATCCGCGTCAGCGTCGTGGCTACCGCGCCCGATCCGCCGCCGGAATAGAGCGGATGCAGCCCGCAGCCCGAGAGCAGCAGCGCAAGCGCGGGGAGGACAAGGCCGGGCCGGCGCTTCATGCGACGATGTTCACGAGACGGTCCGGCACGACGATCACCTTTTTCGGGGCGGCGCCGGCCAGGATACGCTGCACATGAGCATTGGCCAAGGCGATCGTCTCCATCGCCTCGCGCGGCGTGCCCTTGGCGACCGTGATCGTATCGCGGAGCTTGCCATTGACCTGGATCGCGATCGTCACCTCGTCCTCGACGAGCAGCGCCGGATCCACCTCGGGCCAGGCGGCATCGGCGATCAGGCCATCCCCGCCATTGGCCGCCCAGGCTTCCTCCGCGAGGTGGGGCGCCATCGGCGAGACCAGCCGCATCAAGGTGCGGATCGCCGCCATGCGCGAGGCGGAGGGCTTGGCGCGCTCGATCGCGTTGACGAGCTCGTAGAGCTTGGCGACCGCCTTGTTGAAGGACAGCGCCTCGATATCGGCGGCAATGCCGGCGATGGTCTGGTGCGTCTTGCGATCGAGCGCCGCGTCCTTCGCGTCGCCCGGCGCGGCCTCGGCCAGCCCGTCGAACAGCCGCCACACCCGCTGAACGAAGCGCCATGATCCTTCGATGCCGGCTTCGCTCCACTCGAGATCGCGCTCCGGCGGCGAATCCGACAGCACGAACCAGCGCACTGCGTCCGCGCCATATTGATCGACGATCTCGGTCGGGTCGACGGTGTTCTTCTTCGACTTCGACATCTTCTCGATGCGGCCGACGATCACATCCTCGCCCGTCTCGGTGACGAAGGCGGTCCCGTCGGCACGCCGCGAGATGGCGGAGGGCTCGAAATAGGTGGGCCGCTCGGATCCCTCATGGCGCTGGTAATAGCTGGCATGAGTCACCATGCCCTGGGTGAACAGTCCGGCGAACGGCTCGGCGATGTCGAGCATCCCGATATGCTGGAGCGCGCGCGTCCAGAAGCGGGCGTAGAGCAGGTGCAGGATCGCATGCTCCACACCGCCGATATATTGCGCGACCGGCAGCCATTTCTCGGCGACGGCCCGGTCGAACGGCGCATTGCCCGGCTGGCTGGCGAAGCGGATGAAATACCAGGACGAATCGACGAAAGTGTCGAGCGTGTCGGTTTCGCGCCGCGCCGCGCCGCCGCAGCTTGGGCAGGCGACATGCTTCCAGGTCGGATGACGGTCGAGCGGATTGCCGGGAATGTCGAAGGTGACGTCCTCGGGCAGGATCACGGGCAGCTGATCGCGCGGCACCGGCACCGCGCCGCAGGCCTCGCAATGGATGATCGGGATCGGCGTGCCCCAGTAGCGCTGGCGCGATACGCCCCAGTCGCGCAGGCGGAACACCGTGGAACCGCTGCCCCAGCCTTCTTCCTCGGCGCGGCGGATCACGGTGCGCTTGGCATCCTCCACGTCCATGCCGTCGAGAAAGTGGGAATTCACCAGCGTGCCGGGCCCGGTATAGGCCTCGTCGCCCTTGAATGCCGGCTCGGTGACGTCGCCGTCGGAGACGACGCGGCGCACCGGGAGATCATATTTTCGGGCGAAATCCATGTCGCGCTGGTCATGCGCCGGCACGCCGAACACGGCGCCGGTCCCATAGTCCATCAGCACGAAATTGGCGATGTACAGCGGCAGCTTCAGCGTCGGATCGAAAGGATGCGCGGCGCGCAGCCCGGTGTCGAAACCAAGCTTCTCCTGTGTCTCGATTTCCGCGGCGGTGGTGCCGCCGCGCTTGCACCGTTCGATGAACGCGGCCGCCTCGGGGTCACGTTCCGCCGCCGCGCGGGCGATCGGATGATCGGCCGCGACCGCGACGAAGCTGGAGCCGAAGATCGTGTCGGGCCGGGTAGTGAACACCTCGACCTGCGCGCCGTCCGACAGCGTGAAGCGGAAGGTAAGGCCCTGGCTCTTGCCGATCCAGTTCTCCTGCATCAGCTTCACCTTGTCCGGCCAATGCTCAAGGCCGTGGAGGCCTTCGAGCAGGTCCTCCGCGAAATCGGTGATCTTGAGGAACCATTGGCTGAGCTTGCGACGCTCGACCAGCGCGCCCGAGCGCCAGCCGCGGCCGTCGATCACCTGCTCGTTGGCGAGCACGGTCATGTCGACGGGATCCCAGTTGACCGAGGATTCCTTGCGATAGACCAGGCCTGCCTTGAACAGGTCGAGGAACAGCGCCTGCTCATGCCCGTAATAATCGGGCTCGCAGGTGGCGAGTTCGCGCGTCCAGTCGAGCGCGAAGCCGAGGCGCTTCAGCTGCGCCTTCATCGTGGCGATGTTGGCGCGGGTCCAGCCGCCCGGATGCACGCCCTTTTCCATGGCGGCATTCTCGGCGGGCATGCCGAACGCGTCCCAGCCCATCGGGTGGAGCACTTCATGCCCGGTCATCCGCCGATAGCGGGCGAGCACATCCCCCATGGTATAGTTGCGGACATGGCCCATATGAATCCGCCCCGAAGGATACGGAAACATTTCAAGGACGTAGGTACGCGGCTTGGGCGAATCGTCGCGCGCGGCGAAGGTGCGGCGCTCGTCCCACACCGTTTGCCAGGCCGCGTCCGCTTTCAGCGCGTTGAAGCGTGACGCCATAGGGGAAAACGCCTTCTAGTTGGCGATGGCGGCACGGCGCAGATCGCGCGCCCGCGTCAGGATGATATCCTCGAGCTTCTGCACCGTCGCGGCCGCAACCGGCGAGGCGACCCACTGGCCACCCTGGTTGACCTGGCGCAGCGCAGCGACGCGCAGGCCGTCGGCGCGAAGATCCTGGTCAAGGATGGTCACCGTGACCTTCATCCGCTCATTCGGCGCCGACGGGTTCACATACCAGTCGGTGACGATGACGCCGCCGTTGGAATCGGTCTGGAGCAGCGGCATGAAGCTCAGCGTGTCGAGGCTGGCGCGCCACAGATAGCTGTTCACACCGATCGTGGTCACCTTGGAGGCGGCAAGATCGGGCGAGGGGCGATCGCGCCCGCCATGGCCGCAGGCGACGAGCGGAAGGGCGAGCGAAACCACAATCGCGGTGCGCAACGGGCGGTTCATCGGCGGTTTCCTGGACGGTTTCATGAAATCACGGGCATCTATAGATGGTCTCGCGCCCGCCGCAAGCGGGGTGGGCGCGGGCGGCCTGTGTGCCGCGTGCAACACTTCCACGGAAAATGAGTCAAGACGGTGGCAGCGGCGGATAGAATCATGTTAGGCGCGTTTTGGAGTGGGGTGCCGGTTCGGCGCCGATATGAGGTTGCACGTGCTGTTACGGGGCTGGATGTCAGGAATCGGGGTGGGGGCGTTGATCGCCGCCGGCCTCGCCGTGGCGCCGGC
>Ga0255338_1003215_pt1 | contig 20332 bp, 14 predicted proteins | sample MeOH1_35cm_T4_19_FD_203715 | JGI IMG/M metagenome (GOLD analysis project Ga0255338, IMG submission 203715) | Sandy soil microbial communities from University of British Columbia, Vancouver, Canada - MeOH1_35cm_T4_195 | ecosystem: Engineered > Artificial ecosystem > Sand microcosm > Unclassified ...
GCGGCACGAAGCCGCCGAACCCGCGCAGATATTGCAGGCGGATCGTGGCGGCGGTGACGCCCGGTCCCGCATCGATCAGGGCCTGGGAGAATTTGGGCCGGTTGCGCCCCATCTTGCGATTGTCGGGAAAGCCCACGCCGTCGCTCCAGATCGAGAACTTGTCCTTGCCGATGCGGTTGTGGCGCACCATCACGCTGTACCGTCCGGCGTGCGGCACGCGGATGCAGATCGACACCGGGCCCGAAGCGGGGAGCCGTGCGCGCGTGCGGCGGAAAGTCTTGCCCTCGGCGACCAGATCCATGTCGGGCCGAAGGAAATCGGCCTCGGTCGCGGGATAGAGTTCGAACCAGATTTCGCCGGCCCGGTCCTTCAGCCCAAGCACATTGGCCTGGATCGCCGGGCCCCGGCCGGTCTCGCAATAGGCGGCGTCCCCGCCGACGGTTTCAGCACCGAGCGGCGTGGTGGCGAAGGCAAGCATGGCGGCGAAAGGCAGGCATTTTCCGGCAGTCGACATCATCATAGTGGCAGCGAATCCGACCAGGGACAGATACCGGTAAGACGGCGCCCGGCCCGGCGACCCGCAGCAAGACTATCGATTCAGTCAGCGTTGAATCACGCTGCCTCGCGCAACGGCGTGCCGGCTGCCGCATCGAGCAGCCGCTTTTCGATCGTCTTGAGCCGCGCCCCGCCGGATATCTTGTCCCCGATCAGATCGGTCAGGTAGAAGGTATCGACGGCGCGCTCGCCATAGGTGGCGACATGGGCTGAATGGATCGTCACCTTCGACTGGAACAGCGCATGCGCCAGCTGGTGGAGCAGCGCCGGGCGGTCGCGGGCATTGACCTCGATCACGGTGAAGCGGTTCGAGGCGCGGTTGTCGATCAGCACGTTCGGGGCAATGTCGAATGCCTCGGCGCGGGCGCGCGGCAGCGGCTTGGCCATCAGCCGGTCGGCAAGCCTGGAGCGATTGGCCAGCGCATCCTCGATCGAGCCCTTGAGACGGTTGAGCTGGGCCGTATCGTCGAACGGCCGGCCGACCGGATCCTGGACGAGGAAATTGTCGAGCGCCATGCCGTCACGCGTGGTGTGGATACGCGCGTCGATGATGTTGCCGCCCGCGACGCTGATCGCGCCGGCGATGCGATAGAACAGGCCGGGGTGATCGGCGGCATAGACGGTGACGAGGGTTGCGCCGCGTTCCGGATAGACCTGGGCGGCGATGAACAACTGGGCGGCGCCGGCTTCCTCGATTACGCGCGCATTGCGAACCAGCACGTCCTCCGGCTCGGCGACCCAATAGGGCTCGGGCAGGCGTTTCACGAGGGCGGCGAAGCGCTGCTCGTCCCAGCCCAGTGCTGCCTGGAGCGCCTCCTGCTTGGCAGCGACGCGCTCGCTGCGGCCCTTCTGCTTGTGGCCGAGGCGGAGCACTTCCTCGGCCGATTCATATAGATCGGACAGAAGCTGGCGCTTCCAGCCGTTCCACACGCCGGGGCCGACCGCGCGGATATCCACGACGGTGAGCGCCAGCAGGAGGCGGAGGCGTTCAGGGCTCTGCACGATCTCGCAGAAATCGAGGATCGTCTTGAAGTCCGACAGGTCGCGCTTGAAGGCGGTGGCCGACATCAGCAGATGCCAGCGCACCAGCCAGGCGACGGTCTCGGTCTCGGCGGGGCTGAGGCCGAAACGCGGGCCGAGCCGGTTCGCGACCTCGGCGCCGAGCAGCGAGTGATCGCCGCCGCGGCCCTTGGCAATGTCATGCAGGAGCACCGCGACATAGAGCACGCGGCGCGAGACGATCTGCTGCATGATCGCGGCGGAGAGCGGATGGTCCTCGTTGAGTTCGCCGCGCTCGATCTTCGCCAGCAGCCCGATGGCGCGGATCGTGTGCTCGTCGACCGTATAGTGATGATACATGTCGAACTGCATCTGCGCGACGACCTTGCCGAAATCGGGCACGAAGCGGCCGAACACGCCCGCCTCGTTCATCCAGCGCAGCACGGTTTCCGGATCGCGCGGAGAGGTCAGGATATCGAGGAAAAGGGCATTGGCCTGGGGATCGCGCCGGATATCGTCGGCAAGCTTTGCGTCGCGCGCGGCGGCACGCATTGCCAGCGGGTGGATCTCCATCCCGTATTTGTCGGCGAGGGCGAACATCTCGATCAGGCGCACCGGCTTGACCGCGAGAAAATCGTCCGACGGGATCGCGAGCCGGCCGCGATCGATCTTGAAGCCGTTGAGCCGGCCCGGCGAGCGGCGGAGCGTCGGGAAGCCGAAGCGGCGGCCGCGCGCGGCGAACTTCTCGTCGAGATGGGCGAGGAATACCCCGGTCAGATCCCCAACGGTCTTCGCCTGGAGGAAGTAATATTGCATGAAGCGCTCGACGCTCGACTTGCCCGGACGGTCGGCGAAGCGCATCCGCTCGGCGATCTCGCGCTGCAGGTCGAAGGTCAGGCGATCCTCGGCGCGCCCGGCGAGCGAATGGAGGTGGCAGCGCACCGCCCAGAGGAAATTCTCCGCGCGATGGAACTGGCGATACTCGGCACGGGTGAGCAGGCCGGCATCGACCAGGTCGGCGGGCTCGGTGACGTTATAGGCGTATTTGCCGATCCAGAAGAGCGTGTGGAGATCGCGCAGGCCGCCCTTGGCTTCCTTGACGTTGGGCTCGACGACGTAGCGGGTGTCGCCCATCTTCTTGTGGCGCACGTCACGCTCGGCGAGTTTCTCCGCGATAAAGGTCCGCGCGGTGCCGGCCTGAACCTCGGCGCGAAAGCGTGTGGCAGCCTCGTCATAAAGCGGCATGTCGCCCCAGACGTAGCGCGCCTCGAGCAGGGCGGTGCGGATCGTCACGTCGCTCTTCGCCTGGCGGACCATCTCGTCGAGCGAGCGGCTGCTGTGGCCGACCTTCAGGCCGAGATCCCACAGCGCATAGAGCATGGTCTCGATCACCTGCTCGGCCCAGCCGGTCTGCTTCCATGGGGTGAGGAAGCCGATATCGATATCCGAATAGGGCGCCATCTCGCCGCGACCATAGCCGCCGACCGCGATCAGGGTGATGCGTTCGGCAGCGGTGGGGTTGCTGGTGCGATAGAGGCGGGTGACGGTGAAATCATAGAGCAGGCGCAGGATCTGATCGGTCAGGAACGCCTGGGCGGCGGCGGCTTCGAGCCCGCGCGAAGGATGGTCGATGAGCCGACGGGCAATCTCGGCGCGGCCGGCATCCAATGCGGTGCGCAGCAGCGCGGTCGCGTCGCGGCGCAGCTTGGTTTTGTCGTCGCCCTCGATCGCGACGAGCGCATCGGCAAGCGTGCGGCGATCGATGATCGCGCGGCGATGGGGGAGGGTGTCGAAGCGGGAAGGCATGATGGCTAGGTAGAGACTCCGGGGCGGTGCGTCACGCTGGTTGGTTTCCGGAGGCTCACGATGTCTTCGTGACCGCCGGCAAAGGGGAAAAGGCGGTGTTCACCCCTCGCGGGCCAGCGCCTTCAGCTTGTAGAGCACGTCCAGCGCCTCGCGCGGTGTGAGGGCGTCGACGTCGATCTTCTCCACTTCGGCCTTGAGCGCGTCGGGCGTCTCCTCGACTTCGGCCGTCATCGCCGCGAACAGGGGGAGGTCGTCCAGCCCCGCCGCGAGGCCGCCCGTCCTGGCGCGGCCGGCCTCCAGCTTCGCCAGCACCGCCTTGGCCCGGGCGATGGTGACGGGGGGCAAGCCGGCCAGCCGCGCCACCGCGAGGCCGTAGCTGCGGTCGGCCGGGCCCTCGCTCACTTCGTGCAGCAGGACCAGCTCGCCCTTCCATTCACGGGCACGGACGTGGTGCAGGGTCAGCGCCTCGCAGCGTTCCGCGAGCCGGGTAAGCTCGTGATAGTGCGTCGCGAACAGGCAGCGGCAGCGATTGTCCTCGTGGATCGCCTCGACCACGGCCCAGGCGATGGCGAGGCCGTCATAGGTGGAGGTGCCGCGGCCGACCTCGTCGAGGATCACGAAGCTGCGCGGCGTCGCCTGGGCGAGGATCGCGGCGGTCTCGACCATCTCGACCATGAAGGTCGAGCGGCCGCGCGCGAGATTGTCCGATGCGCCGACCCGGCTGAACAGGCGATCGACGAGGCCGAGCCGGGCGGAGGTCGCGGGGACATAGCTGCCCGCCTGGGCGAGCACCGCAATCAGCGCGTTCTGACGCAGGAAGGTGGACTTGCCGCCCATGTTCGGGCCGGTGACGAGCCAGAGGCGCGATTCCTCGGAAAGCCTGCAGTCGTTCGCGACGAAGCGCTCGCCGCGCGCGGCAAGCGCGTTCTCGACGACCGGGTGCCGGCCGCCCTCGATCTCGAAGCAGCTGTGCTCGACCAGGCCCGGGCGCGCCCAGCCGCCCTCGGCGGCGCGCTCGGCCAGCCCCGCGGCCACGTCGAGCCGGGCGAGCGCGTCGGCGGTGGCGGCGATCGGCTCCCGCCGGTCGAGCGCGGCATTGGTGAGGTCCTCGAGATGCGCCGCCTCGGCGGCGAGCGCATGAGCGCCGGCCTGGGTCACCTTCATCGCTACCTCATGCAGCGCGGGTGCATTGAAGCGGACGACGCCGGCCAGCGTCTGGCGGTGGGTGAAGCCGCTCTCGGCCTTCATCAGCGGATCGGCGGCGCGCGCCGGTACTTCGATATGATAGCCGAGCACGCCGTTATGGCGGATCTTGAGCGCGGTCACGCCGGTCTGTTCGCGGAACTGCGCCTCCAGCGCGGCGATGGCGCGACGGCCGCCGGCGCCTGCATCGCGCAGGTCGTCGAGTGCTGCGTCATAGCCCTCCGCGATATAGCCGCCCGCCGACGCATCAATCGGCGGCGAGGGAACGAGCGCGCGGGTGAGCAGGTCGATCAGCGCGCCATGCCCGCGCAGTTGCGGGGCGAGCTCGGCGAGCAGCGCGGGCGGCTTAGCGATCCGGTCGAGCCGTTCGCCAAGCTTCCATGCGCCGTCGAGCCCGTCGCGGAGCTGGCCGAGATCGCGCGGGGAACCGCGCCCGGCGGCGAGCCGGCCGAGCGCGCGGCCGATATCGGGCAGGCTGCGCAGCGTGCCGCGCAGCGCCTCGCGCAGGCCGCTATCGTCATGGAGCAGCTGGACCAGGTCGAGCCTGGCCTCGATCCGCGCGCGATCGACCAGCGGCGCGCCGATATCGGCCGCGAGCGCGCGGGCGCCGGCACCGGTGACGGTGCGGTCGACCGCGTCGAGCAGGCTGCCTTTGCGCGCGCCGCTCGCGGTTGCGGTCAGCTCGAGGCTTTCACGGGTCGCGCCGTCGATCGCCATCTGCTGCGCGGCCTGGAGCAGGCGGGGCGGACGAAGGAAGGGCAGGGCGCCCTTGGCAGTATGGTCGAGATAGGCGACCAGCCCGCCCGCCGCGGCGAGGCCGGCGCGGCTGAACTGGCCGAAGCCGTCCAGCGTGGCGACGCCGAACAGCGCCTTGAGCCGTGCCTCGCCGCTCGCACTGTCGAACTCGCTGCGGGGGCGCAGCGTGGTCGCTGCCTCGCCAAAGGCAGTGGTTTCAGCGGCGATCGTCTCGGCCGGGGCGAGGCGGGCGAGTTCGGCCGGGAGGCCGGGAGCGCCGGTCTCGATCAGCTCGAAGCGGCCGGTCGAGACATCGGCGGCGGCAAGGGCGACGGCGCCGGCGACTTCGCCGATCGCCACGCACCAATTGGCGGTGCGTGCATCGAGCAACGCCTCCTCGGTGAGCGTACCCGCGGTGACGACGCGGATGATCGCGCGCGAGACGAGCGCCTTCGAACCCATGCGCGCGCGCGCCTCGGCCGGGCTTTCGGTCTGCTCGGCGATGGCGACGCGGTGACCGGCCTTGATCAGCCGGGCGAGATAGCCCTCCGCCGCGTGGATCGGCACGCCGCACATCGGGATCGCGACGCCGTCATGCTCGCCGCGCGCGGTGAGCGCGATATCGAGGCAGGCGGCGGCGATCTTCGCATCCTCGAAGAACATCTCGAAGAAATCGCCCATGCGGTAGAAGAGCAGGCAATCCTCGGCTTCGGCCTTGAGCGCGAGATATTGCGCCATCATCGGGGTGGGGGCGGGGTTGGGGGCGTGCATCCCGGTCTGGGTAGCGGGAATTTTCGGAGTCGTCATGCGGCTGGTTGGCGGGGCTCCGGGGATTTTGCAGTGACGGTGTTGGGAGCGGCGACGGGCGCGCAATAGCCGGATGGAAAATATGTTGGAGAAGGCGCTTCGCCGCGCCTCAATCTCCCGTCACGGCGGGTGGAAGCGGGAAGATGGTGACCGGCAGCACCATGGTGGCCCCGGCAAGGGCGAGGCTCTGGGCAGGGGTGAGCTCGGCCGCTGCGATTTCGTCGGCACCCGGCACCGCCGTCAGGCCCATCCGGATGGCGTGGTCGAGCCACAGCATTCGTTCCAAATCATTCAGCAGGGCCGGATGATATCCCGGCAGGATTGTCAGGGCGAAGCAGCTTTGCCAGGCGCGGTCGATCTGGAAGGCATAGTCGGCCGCGGCAAGCCATTGGCCGGGATCGCCGGGCATGCCGGCAACCGCGCGCCGGAGCTTCTCGAGCCATGCCGGGTGCACGAGCGTGGCGGAGCGAAGGCCCTGAGCAATCGCGACGAAATCCCCGAGCGGCGCGGCGAGCGCCCGGGGGTCCGAGACGAAGCCATCGCCGCCGGGTGTTGCGCCATCGACATAGGTAGCGGCCAGAGCCTCCATTGCTGCGCGGCCCTGCGGGGCGGCCGCGGCCAGGCGATCAACCAGGCGATCGCCGGAGGAGCCGTGCGGTTCATAGCCGAAAAAGGCGTAGCTATGCGTATCTCGGGCGGTCCCGCCCGCCTGATCCGCGGACATTTCTGGGGGCAGGAGAAAATCTTCTCCCTGGGGCGGGGGCGTCATGATGGATGTTCTCCGGCAAGCCGTGGCGATGAATGCAGGACATCATGGCAGCGGCCGGGGGAAAGTCGATCGATTCCGGCGAGATGCGCGGTGTCGCCTGATCCGGTCGCTGAGGTGAAGCACCGGCCGGCATCCCCCCGGATAGCCGGCCGATGGCCCCGGCGCCTCGATCAGGCGACACCGCTGAAGACGAGGCTGGTGCTGCTGTCGTTGCTTGAGGCGGCGGAGCCGTAGGTGCCCGACGCGCTGATGCTCTGGCGCAGATTTTCCAGGAACGCGATGAGCGAATCGAGTTGGTCGCTGGCGCTGCTGGTGCTGTTCGTCGTGGCCGAACTGCTGCTGTCCGACGCCGTGTCCGTATCGCTGTCGGAATCGCTGTCCGATGGCGGCGGCGGCGGGCCGCCTGGGCCGCCGGGGCCACGCGGTCCGCCAGGTCCCTGCGCGCCGGACAGGGCGTCAATGCTGTCAGTTGAAGCACTTTGGTCGTTGCCGCCGAGCGGCGGGCCATTGCCGGGCGCGCCCTGGGCGAAGAGCGTCTTCAGTTCGGCCGCCTGATCGTCGGTCAGCGTTCCCTTCGATACCTGCTGCTCGATCAGCGAGTCGATCCGGTCCTTCATCGACGTGCCGGAACCCGACGCGGTGCCGGCCGAGGAGAGGGTCGAATCGATGCTGTCGAGGGCGGTCGTCAAGGCGGTCTGGTCAGTGGCGCTGATCTCGCCCGCCGAGGCGGCTGAACTGATCCTCGCATTCATTTGTGCCCGCGGCGACAGCTGCGTCGCGAAGCAGGATATGGACGATAGATTTGTCATCACATGCTTCCCCATCACACCGGCAAAATCCGGTGCGTCAGTCTTGCACATCATGGTTAACATAATGTTCGCGATGATCGGGCCGACGGCGGTTCATGACGGTTCCGGGACAGCCAGCGTCGCGAAATGCTGAGCCCATCGAACGAATACTCCGATCATGGCGGGAATTTGTGTCTGCAATATTTCCCGATATTTCCAGTGGACACATGAGTAATGGTTGGGGCGGGGTGGTCGTTCGCCGTCCGCGAGCGGCGCGACGCGGAAGGCCGTCACCGAAACGCTGACCGATCGAGCCGGAGCTGCCGAAAAGATAATCGCGCCGCACACCACTGCCCGCGCCGATCCATTCTATGATGCCTGATACGGGTCAGGAGGCATTCTGGGCCGCTGTTAATCCGTCGAAATTCGGGAGGGGATATCGTGGCACCGTCAGCATCCCTTCCCGATCGCGCGGCCGGCTTGCCGATGCGCGCACGGATCGCCTCATCGTCGATCATGGGCTGCCATGCTTAAGAGAATTTCCGCCGGCTGCGTTTCGGCTGGCATGTATATCCACAGCTTCGAGGGGAACTGGATCGATCATCCGTTCTGGCGGGCGCGCCTGCTGGTGGCCGACGAGGCGATGGCCGGTCGCATTCGTGCCGCGGGAATCTTCGCGGTCACCATCGATGAAGCGCGCGGGACGCCGGCCCGGTGCCGGCCACTCGGGCCGGACGCGAGCAAGCCGTGCGGATGCCGGCAGCGCGCAGTCGTCGCGGACGCGACCGCACCGGCATCACCACCGCGGCTTGCCCCGGGCGAGGCGCAGGAAGTGGCGATCGCGCTGATCGCGCGGACGCGGGGCGCCATCCAGGCGCTCTATGAAGAGGCCCATCGCGGCGTCGCCCCGACCGCGGCCATGCTGGAACCGCTGGTGCGGGACGTCACCGAATGCGTCGAGCGGAGCCGGGAGGTGCTCTACCATCTCGGGCTGTTGAAGAAGAAACATGAATACACCTTTCTCCACTCGCTGTCCGTGTGCGGCTATATGGTCAATTTCGCGCGCGAACTCGGGTTCGACGATGATGGCGTGATGCGCCTCGGCATGGCGGGCCTCATGCACGACCTGGGCAAGTCGGCGATCGACGAGTCGATCCTGATGAAGCCCGGCCGGCTGACCGCCGAGGAATTCGACGTCATCCGCGGCCATCCGAGTTCGGGCCACGAACTGCTGCAAAGCTCGGACGATCTGCCGGAGGAAGTGCTGAGCGTCTGCCTCCAGCACCATGAGCGCCTTGACGGGAAGGGCTATCCGCATGGGCTCAGCGGTGCCGAGATCAGCCTCGCCGTCAGGATGAGCACTATCTGCGACGTGTATGACGCGCTGACCTCGGCGCGTCCGTACAAGGACGCCTGGCTTCCCGCCCGCGCGCTGCGCGAGATGCGCGGTTCCCCCGGCCAGTTCGACCAGGAACTGCTGCGCATCTTCGCCGACAGCCTGAGGGTGCCGGACAGGCGCGCGCGCCGGACGGGCTAGGGCTGAGAGCGCCGCCGCGCGCGCTTTGCGGCGCGCGGCGGCGGCGATCCGATCGCGCGGCCGCTTCTCGACACTGATGCCGTTTTGCAACACGCAAGAAAAATCGTGGAAACATCGCCCTGCGAGATGACCCGCCCCATCAGCGGAGAGCATCATGGACGACCCCGATTCCGCCTGCATCTATCACCTCCGCCGGGCCCAGCAGGAGGCAGTGAGCGCGATCCGTGCGGGCGCCTGGCGCATCGCGGCGCTGCACGAGGAATTGTCGCTGCGGCATTCGCTGGAGGCGCTGGCGGTGCTGATGGCCTGCGCCCGGTTCGTACCGAGCGCGGGCTGGACGGGCACTGCGGTGGCAGCCGCGCCCTTGCTCCATGTCCCGCGCGCGGCTGACGGGCAGGCGCTGCGCGGCACGGCGCTGACGGTGCGCTATGCCGATGGGCCATGGCCGCACCGCCGGGCGAGCGGCGGGGGCAACCCGCCAAGCTGGTCGATCATCGTGCGGCGCGCAGGCGTGCCACAGGGCAACCGGGCGGAGGCCTGACGGTGCGGCTGCTCGACTGCGTCATGCAGAGCCGCTCGAATGTCCGGGTGGACCTGCCGGGCTGCGGCACGTTCGAGCTGCCCGGGGCCGGGGTACGGGCCGAGGCGCTGGTGTCAACGCCGCTGCGCTATGTGCTTGGCGATAGTGTGCGCGCACTGTGCATCAAGATCGCGACCGACTGGCCGGCCTTGCTGCGACCCGACAATCCGGGCCTGCGCCTGCCGGTCGAGCGGCTGTGGATGGAGTGGCGCAGGCCCGCGGTGAGCATCGTCGTCGGATCGCAGCCGCAAAGCTGCGGCCTGCTGGTCGAGGCTGACGCCGGTGGCCGGCGCGGACGGATCGAAAGCTTCTGGGAGGATCCGGTCCACGGCGCCGATCGCGGACAGGTGCATATCGAGTTCGATCTCGACCTGCCGATCGGTCGGCGGGTGGATGGGATGCGCAGCTTCGCCATGCCCGCCGGCTGCGATCCGGCGCTCGCGGCGCATGCCCGGCTCTGGGTCGATCCCGGCTGGCGCGATTATTTCAGCTTCACCAGCGCGCGGCATCTGCGGCTCGACCGGGTGATCGAGATGTGCGCGGAAAGCGTCTGGCGCGACCTGCCGATGCTGCTCGCCTTTTGCCGGCTACTGGCAGCACGGCCGGAGGTGGAGACGGTGCCGGTGGAGCGGGCGAAGCTCAATGCCGCGCGGGCCAGATCGGGCAAGCGGCCGTTGCTCGACCATCTCGAATTGTCGCTGAAACTCGGTGAGGGCCTGGCTGCGGGATCGATTGGGGCCGGGGCCGGCCGGCGCGCCGACCCGCGGCTGCACCTGGTACGCGGGCACATGGTCAACCGGCGCGGGCAATTGTTCTGGCGCTCGACTCATATGCGCGGGCGGCCGGACCGGCCGGGGGCGCAATCGAAGACGTTCACCGTGTCGCTGGGCGGCCCGTCCCCCGTCGGGCCCGGCTGACGGGCCGGGGCGTCACCTGACCGTGTGGGCGAATTTGATGATATAGTTGACGTAGATGTTTGCCGGGCGCGTCTCGGCCGGGCTGATCCCGGGCGGGTAGCGCGAGTCTCCGTCGCTGATGGGCGGCCCGGTGACGCCGGATTGCGGCGGCGTGGCGCCCGGGGTCGGGCCGGGTTCGCTCCCGCCGCCGAAGCCCGCTTGCTGAAAGGCATGGGCATGATGCTGGAGGGCGCTGCCCTGGGTCGAGCCCACGCCGCTGGGCGCGCCCTGGGGCGCGGGCGTCCGCCAAGCGGCATCGGGATCCATGCCGCGGCCATCGTCCGTGCCGCGCAGGAACGTGCCGCGATAGTCCGGGAGGTTGAACTGGTCGCCTTCGCCCTGGGGGGTGTAGAGATAGCCAAGGGCGGCGAAGAGCCGCGGATACTGGTAGATCGACAGCGCGCGGCCATCGCACAGCATCCAGCCCCACGCCTCGATCGGCGCGCTTGTCCCCGCCGTGCCCGGCGGCCCGCCGATCTGGCCCGCATAGGCCATAACCGAGCCGATCGGCGGCTCGCCGAAGCCTGGCCGCGCGAGGCCGGGGGGAAGGGCGGAAAAATCGGTTATGGCGTGATTCCTTTCGCGGCTGGAACGACGGTCGCCGCTGGCGGCGATGTCGTCAACCGCCATCGCGGCGCGCGGCAGCGCGGACGGTGCGTGCGAACAGCAGCACCGCCCCGCTCATCAGGGCGGCGGCGAGCACGAAGGGCGCGCCGGGGAAATACAGGCCGTGCCCATCGGTGAAGCGGCCGAACACCCCCGCCATCACCAGCGGGCCGATGATCGCGGCGACCGCGACCGTGCTGGCGATCGCACCCTGCAGTTCGCCCTGCGCATTCTCCGGCGTCGCGCGCGACATCAGCGCCTGCATCGCGGGAAAGGCGATATTGCCCATCGTGCCGATCGCCATGCCGGGAAACAGCATCCAGCCCGCCGGGGCGAAGGCGAAGATCAGATAGGCAGGCACCGCGCAGCACAGCCCGGCCAGGCCGGCGCGCCCCTCGCCGAAGCGGCGAAAGGCCGGGCCGCTGAGCCCGCCCTGGACGACCGCGACGAGCACCCCGAACAGTGCGATCGACAGGCCGATCGTCAGCGGCGTCCAGCCGAATTTGAGGATGGTGTAATAGGGCCACACCGCGATCTGGCTCTGCACGGCAAGCTGCATGACCAGGATCGCGGCGAGAAAGCCGACCACCACGGGCAGGCGACGCATCTGGATCAGGCTGCCCAGCGGATTGGCGCGATGCAGGGTGAAGGCGCGGCGAAGCTCGCGCGGCAGCGTCTCGGGCAGGATCGCCCAGCCGATCGCCGCGCCGCCCAGCGCGAGCGCGCAGGCCACTACGAAGGGAACCCGGTCGCCGAGCGAGCCGAGCAGGCCGCCGATCGCAGGTCCCGCCACGAAGCCGGCGGCACCGAACGCGCCGAGCAGGCCGAAGGCGCGGCCGCGCGTCTCGGGCGTCGCGGTGTCGGCGACGCAGCTGTTGGCCGCTGCCCAGGTCGCGCCCATCAGGCCGGAGACGATCCGGCCGGCAAACAGCCAGGCAAGCGTCGGCGCGAACGCCATCAGCGCGTAATCCAGCCCAAGCGCCGCAAGGGTGACGAGCAGGACGGGGCGGCGGCCGAAATGGTCGCTCAGCCCGCCGATCACCGGGGCGAACAGGAACTGCATGGCGGCATAGGCGAACAGCAGGAAGCCGCCGAGCTCGGCCGCGCGATCGATCCCGACATGCGCGAGATGACCGATCAGCGACGGCAGCACCGGCATGATCAGGCCGATCCCGCACATGTCGATGAAGCAGATGAAGCCGACGAACAACATCGTCCGGTTCGAATCAGGCACTGTCGGCGTTCCCCCCGCGGGTCGCCTATGGGAATGGCGACGGTGTCGCAATCGGGCCGTGGTGCCCAATCCCCGACGGGCTCGGCTGGCGTGTCAGGCGGCGACCCTTGCCGCGAAGTCGCCGGCGCTGCCCTTGAGCGTGCCGAGCCGCGCATCGAGCCGGTCGAAACCACGGCCGACTCCGTCGATATCGTCGGCGACGGCTTCCGTATCCTCGCGGATCGCGGCAATCGTGTTCGACATGGAATCGGCGGCAAGCGCAGTTTCGTCGACCGCGGCGGTGATCGCGGTTACCGTCTGCGCCTGCGCTTCCATCGCGAAGCGGATGCGGTTCGCGCTCTCCTGCACCTCGGTCACGATCGCCTTGATCGAGGCGTTGGTCGCGACCGTGGAGCGCGTGGCCGACTGGATCGCGGCGATCTTGGCGGCGATGTCGTCGGTGGCGCGCGCGGTCTGGCTGGCGAGGCTCTTCACTTCCTGCGCGACCACCGCGAAGCCGCGCCCGGCGTCGCCGGCGCGCGCCGCCTCGATCGTCGCGTTGAGCGCAAGCAGGTTGGTCTGCCCGGCAATGTCGCGGATCAGGCCGAGGATCGATTCGATCGATTGCGCATGGCCGCTGAGCGTTTCCGACATGCCGACGGCGGCGCCTGCCTGGGACAGGGCCCGGGTCGCGATTTCGGCGGCTGCCTCCACTTCGGTGCGCGCGCCCTCGATCGCCCGGATCAGGCCGGCGGCGGTTCGCGCCGCCTCGCGCATCGCCAGGGCCGACTGCTCGGCGGCGGCCGCGACCTCCGAGGTCTTGCCGATCATGCCGCGCGCCGATGCAGAACTGCGGACGGTCTGCTGGCGCAGCTCGACGCCCTCCTGTGTGGCTGCCTCCACCATGTTGGCGATGCCGTCGCGGAAATCGCCAGCCAGTTGGTCGCGCTGCCGCTTCGCGTCGAATTCGATATAGGCGGTGTAGAGCGAGGCGTAGATATCGCATTCGAGCGAGCGCAGCCGGAAGAACACGTCATTGAGCCGCTGGCGCTCCTCCTTCGAGCAGTCGTGCCGCCGGGACAGGATTTCGAGCATCTGCGTCGCGCCTTCGCAGGTCATCGAAATCAGCGCGGTCAGCGACACATTGGCGGCGAAGGCCTGGGCAACCATTCGCTCGGCCGAGCGCACCCATTCGGGCCGATCGGCATGATCGTAGCGGTTGCGGAGATACGCGATCCCGGTCTCGACCGTCCAGGCGGTGCCGCGCGCGGTGACCGCATCGCGGCCGTTGAAATGACGCCGCCACTGCGTACGCTGGGTTTCAGCGACAAGCGCCATTTCCGGCTCGACGATCGCCCACATTTGGCGCGCCACGGCGAGATCGTCTGCGGTGAAGTTGAACAGGCGGAGCCGCTCGGCGAGGTTTAGGGTATCGGCGACGCTGCCCGGGACGGGTAGGTGCTTGCGCGGGATTGGCTCGTTCACGGCGTGGACCTTGCGACATATGCCGGGCACCGGCCGGATATGACTAGGCGCCGCCGGTTAAGGAGCGGTTATGGCGTCACAATTGTTGCTGTCCGCCGGCGCGGGGCGGGACGGGCGCATCGATCGTGAGCCGCCCCGGCCGTGCGACGCTACGGTTTTTGTTTGTACGGCCTTGTCCCAGCCCCCGCCATGTCGCAAGAGCCTGCGCAACCAGCATTGCGGTGCAATCGGCCCCGGAGCGAGTTCGGGGTGACGTAGGGTCACGGTACCTCTAAAGGCAGTGATCCTATAGGATTCGCGCCCGCGTGATGGCGACGACGAAAGCGAGAGATGCATGGCCGACGAATCGAACGTCCAGTTTTCCGAGCGCGAAGCGCTGCTGTTCCATTCCGAAGGCCGACCGGGCAAGATCGAGATCATCGCCTCCAAGCCGATGGCGACGCAGCGCGACCTCTCCCTGGCCTATTCGCCCGGCGTCGCGGTGCCGGTGCAGGCGATCTACGACGATCCCGCCACCGCCTATGACTATACCGCCAAGGGCAATCTCGTCGCGGTGATCTCCAACGGTACCGCCATTCTCGGCATGGGCAATCTCGGCGCGCTGGCGTCGAAGCCGGTGATGGAAGGCAAGGCGGTCCTGTTCAAGCGCTTCGCCGATGTCGATGCGATCGACATCGAGCTGAAGACCGAGGATGTCGACCGGCTGATCGACGCGATCGAGCTGATGGAGCCGAGCTTCGGCGGCATCAACCTGGAGGACATCAAGTCCCCCGAATGCTTCATCATCGAGCAGACGCTGCGCGCACGGATGAACATCCCGGTGTTCCATGACGACCAGCACGGCACCGCGATCATCGCCGCCGCCGGGCTGATCAACGCGCTGTACCTGACCGGCCGCGACATCAAGGACACCACGGTCGTGGTGAACGGCGCCGGCGCGGCCGCGATCGCCTGTGCCGAGCTGATCAAGGCGATGGGCCTGCCGCACGACCAGTTGCTGATGTGCGATCGCACCGGCGTGATCTGGCAGGGCCGCACCGACGACATGAACCAGTGGAAGTCGGCGCACGCGGTGAAGACCGAGAAGCGCTCGCTGGCCGAGGCGCTGGACGGCGCCGACGTGTTCTTGGGGCTTTCCGCCGCCGGCGCGCTGCCGGCCGAGCTGCTGATGAAGATGGCGCCCAAGCCGATCATCTTCGCCATGGCCAATCCCGACCCCGAGATTACCCCGCCCGACGCCAAGCGCGCACGTCCCGACGTGATCATCGCGACGGGCCGGTCGGACTATCCGAACCAGGTCAACAATGTGCTCGGCTTCCCCTTCATCTTCCGCGGGGCGCTCGACGTACGGGCGACGACGATCAACGACGAGATGAAGGTGGCGGCCGCCGAGGCGCTCGCCGCGCTGGCGCGCCAGCAGGTGCCGGAGGAAGTCGCGGTCGCCTATGGCGTGCGCCACACTTTCGGCCCCGATTACATCATCCCGGCGCCGTTCGATCCGCGGCTGATGGAGATCGTGCCTGCCGCCGTCGCCAAGGCGGCGATGGATTCGGGCGTGGCGACCAAGCCGATCCTCGACATGGAGGCCTATCGCCAGACGCTCCGCGCGCGAATGAACCCGACCACTTCGGTGCTCAGCCTCGCCTATGAGGGCGCGCGGGCGCACCCCAAGCGGGTGCTGTTCGCCGAGGGCGAGGAAGAGGTGGTGCTGCGCGCTGCGATCGCGTTCAAGGACGGCGGCTATGGCACGCCGGTGCTGGTCGGCCGCGAGGACGTGTATGACCGGCTGAAGGCGCTCGGCGTCAGCGACCCCGAAAGCTATGAGCTGCATAACAGCCGCAATTCGCCACTAGTGCCGGCGATGGTCGAGTTTCTCTACAAGCGGCTGCAGCGGCGCGGCTATCTGCGCCGCGACGTCGAGCGCATGATCAACCAGGACCGCAACATCTTCGGCGCGGTGCTCCTCCAGCTCGGCGAGGCCGATGCGATGATCACGGGCATCACCCGCACCTATGCGCACACGATGCGCGAAGTGCGGCGCGTGATCGATCCCGAGCCCGGCCGGACGCCGTTCGGCATCCACCTGATGGTCGGGCAGAGCCACACCGTCTTCATGGCCGACACGACGATCAACGAGCGGCCGTCCGCCGAGGAACTGGCCGACATCGCCGAGCAGACAGCGCTGGTCGCGCGCCGCATGGGCCATGAGCCGCGCGTCGCGTTCCTCAGCTATTCCACCTTCGGCAATCCCGAGGGGCGCTGGCTGGAGAATCTGCGCGATGCAGTGAAGGTGCTCGACGAGCGCAAGGTCGGCTTCGAATATGAAGGCGAGATGGCGCCGGACGTGGCGCTGAACCCGAAGCAGCTCGCCAACTATCCGTTCGCGCGGCTGTCCGGCCCGGCGAACGTGCTGATCATGCCGGGGCTGCAGAGCGCGAACATCTCGGCCAAGCTGCTGCGCGAGCTGGGCGGCGATTCAGTGATCGGCCCGATGCTCGTGGGTATGGAGAAGTCAGTGCAGATCGCGCCGATGACGAGCACCGCGAGCGAGCTGGTGACGCTGGCGGTGCTGGCTGCCGGCGGGATCGCGCGATAGCCGTCGCCCCGGCGAAGGCCGGGGCCGCTACGCTTTGGTCGGGTCGGTTGCCTGGAACGCAGCGGCCCCGGCCTTCGCCGGGGCACGCATAACGCGTCAGTCGACGCCTTACGCGTCGATGCTTGTCCCGAGCGCCGCGTGGACCAGGCCGCCGTCGACGGTGATCGTGTCGCCCACCACATAGTCGCCCGCGCGGCTCGCGAGGTAGATCGCGGCGCCCGCCATATCCTCGGCGACGCCGATGCGCCGTGCCGGGATGCCCTTGGCGATTGCCTCGCCATGGTCGCGTGCCGCCTTGTTCATCTCGCTGGCGAAGGCGCCGGGGGCGATCGAGGTGACGTTGATCGAATCCTCGATCAACCGCGCCGCCATGCGCTTGGTGAGATAGATCAGCGCCGATTTGGACGCGTGATAGCTGTAGGTTTCCCACGGATTCAGCCGCTGGCCGTCAATCGAGGTGATGTTGATGACCTTGGCCGGCTGGCCGCGGCTGGCGGCTGCCTTGAGCGCGCCGTGCAGCGCCTGGGTGAGGAAGAAGGGCGACTTGACGTTGAGGTCCATCACCTTGTCCCAGCCCTTTTCGGGGAAGACGTCGAACGGCTCGCCCCAGGCGGCGCCGGCATTGTTGACCAGGATGTCGAGCTTGTTGGTATGCTCGGCGAGCTGGGCGGCAAGCGCCTTGCAGCCGGCGACGGTCGAGACGTCCTGGGGCAGGGCGATGCATTTCTCGCCCAGTTCCGCAGCGGTCGCGAAGCAGGCATCGGCCTTGCGCGCCGAGATATAGACGGTCGCGCCCTGCGCGATGAAGCCGGCCGCGATCATTTTGCCGATGCCGCGCGAGCCCCCGGTGACGAGGGCGATGCGGCCGTCGAGGCGGAAGAGGTTCGTCGTGTCCATTCATGTTCTCCTGATCGTCGCCCCGGTGAAGGCCGGGGCCGCGCTGTGATGATGCGGAAGCGTACCCAAACGCAGCGGCCCCGGCCCTCCGCCGGGGCGACGCGGGCTAGCCTCCCCGTTTGATCGTCTCTCGGGCGATGATGATCTGCTGGATCTGGCTCGTCCCCTCATAGATCCGGAACAGCCGCACATCACGGTAGAGCCGCTCGATCCCATAGTCCGCGATATAGCCCGCACCGCCATAGATCTGCACCGCGCGGTCGGCGACGCGGCCGACCATCTCGCTGGCGAAATATTTCGCCGCGGCGGATTCCATCACCACGTCCTTGAGCGCATCCTTCGCGGCGGCGGTTTCGAGGACCAGCGCGCGGGCGGCGAGCGCCTCGGTCTTCGAATCGGCGATCATGCCCTGGATCAGCTGATGCTCGGCGATCGGCTTGCCGAACTGCCTGCGCTCGGTCGCATAGGCAACGCAGTCGGCGATGAGCCGCTCCGCCACGCCGACGCAGACCGCGGCGATGTGCAGCCGGCCGCGATCGAGCACGCGCATCGCGATCTTGAAACCCTCGCCCTCGGCGCCGAGCCGGTTGGCGGCGGGAACCGCGACGTCGTCGAAGATCACATCGGCGACCTTGGCGCCCTTCTGCCCCATCTTCTTCTCGGGCTCGCCGATCGAAACCCCGGGCAGGTCGCGCGGCACGAGAAAGGCGGAGACGCCGCGGCCGCCGGCTTCCGCGCCGGTGCGCGCCATCACGGTGAACAGGTCGGCCTTGTCGGCATTGGTGATGTAGCGCTTGGTGCCGGAGAGGCGGTAGACGTCGCCGTCCCGGATCGCCCTGGTCTTCACGCTGCCCGAATCGCTGCCGACATCGGGTTCGGTGAGGGCGAAGCTGGTGATGATCTCGCCGCTGGCGATCTTCGGGAGCCAGGCTGCCTTCTGCTCGGCGTTGCCCGCCATGACGAGGCCCTGGCTGCCGATCCCGACATTGGTGCCGAAGGTGGAGCGGAAGGCGGGCGTGGTGCGGCCGAGCTCGATCGCCACGCGCGCTTCCTCGCTCATGGTGAGCGCCAGGCCGCCATATTCCTCGGCGATCGAGAGGCCGAACAGGCCCATCTCGCGCATCTCGCGGACGATCTCCGCGGGGATCGCGTCCGCCTCCTCGACGGCGCCTTCGAGCGGGCGCAGCCGCTCCGCCACGAAGCGGCGGACCGTGTCGATCAGGGCGTCGAAGGTTTCGGGATCGAGGGCCATCCTGTCCTTTTCCGGTTGGCCGCGGGCGCGCCGCGGCGGGTTGACGCGTTGGTAAGGCGGAGTGCGAGCGCGGGCAAGCCTGCCCTACCCGAAATTCCAAAAAGCCCCGATTGACCGGGCGAAACCCCATACTATGGTGCCCAAAACGACAAGCAGGAGAGAGTGAATGCGCTTTGCGGGCAAGCGCGCCGTTGTGACCGGCGGCGCTTCGGGTATCGGTCGTGCAACCGCGCTGAGGCTGGTCGACGAAGGTGCCGAGGTGTGGATCGGCGATGTCGACGAGACGGGCGGGCGGGCGCTCGCCGAGACGTCGAACGGGCGAATCCATTTCCTGCGGACTGACGTGACCGAGGTCGACGACATCGCCGCGCTGATGGCGGCGGCGGACTCGGCCGGCGGGCTCGACGTGCTGTTCAACAATGCCGGCGCCGGCGGCTCGCGCGACCGGATCGACGAGATCTCGGCGGACGACTGGGACCGGACTCAATCGCTGCTGCTGCGCTCGGTCGCGATGGGCATCCGCTATGCGGCACCGCTGATGACGGCGCGCGGCGGCGGCGCGATCGTCAACACCGCCTCGATCGCGGCCCTGCAGAGCGGCGCGGCGCCGACCGCCTATTCGGTCGCCAAGGCCGGCGTGCTGCACCTGACCCATCTCGCCGCGGCCGAGCTGTCGCGCCACAATATCCGCGTCAACGCAGTGTGCCCGGGGTTCATCACCACCAACATCTTCACCGCCGCGCTCGGCCTGGATTCGGACAAGCGCGCGGCGGCGAATGGCATGATCGCCGGCATCGCGGCGCAGGCGCAGCCGCTGCAGCGCGCCGGGCGGTCGGAGGATATCGCCGCCGCCGTCGCCTATCTCGCCAGCGACGATGCGGGCTTCGTGACCGGCACGCACATCACCGTCGACGGCGGCATGACGATCGGGCCGCGGCACAGCTGGGATCCGGCCGCACCCGCGATGTTCGCCGCGCTCGAGAAGTTCGCTTCGTGAGCCGGGCGCCGGCGGGCGCTGCAATCGCTGCGCCGCCACCGCGGCGGCTCGGCCTGCAGAGCCGGTTGTCCTTCGGCATCGGCTCGATCGCATATGGCGTGAAGGACAATGGCTTCGCCACCTTCCTGCTGCTGTTCTACAACCAGGTGGTCGGGCTGCCGGCCAACACCGTCGGCATCGCGATCATGTGCGCGCTGGTGGTCGAGGCGTTCGTCGATCCCGCAATGGGCTTCCTGTCGGATCACACCCGCAGCCGCTGGGGCCGCCGGCATCCCTGGATGTATGCCTCGGCGATCCCCGTCGCAGTCGGCTGGCTGCTGCTGTGGAACCCGCCGCACTGGTCCGAGACGGCGACCCTCGTCTATGTCTTCGGCAGCGCGCTGATGGTGCGCATCGCGCTCTCGGCCTTCGAGATTCCGTCGTCGGCGCTGGGTCCCGAACTGAGCTCCGACTATGACGAGCGGACCCGGCTCTTCTCCTATCGCTACCTGTTCGGCTGGGGCGGGGGGCTGGCGATGCTGTCGCTTGCCTATGCCGTATTCCTGGTGCCC
>Ga0255338_1003216_pt1 | contig 20331 bp, 19 predicted proteins | sample MeOH1_35cm_T4_19_FD_203715 | JGI IMG/M metagenome (GOLD analysis project Ga0255338, IMG submission 203715) | Sandy soil microbial communities from University of British Columbia, Vancouver, Canada - MeOH1_35cm_T4_195 | ecosystem: Engineered > Artificial ecosystem > Sand microcosm > Unclassified ...
CGACAGTGCAGAAAAACGGTATCCTTCTGGACTCTTCTGTATTCCCCTACGCGGCTGTAGCTCAGTGGATAGAGTATTGGCCTCCGAAGCCAAGGGTCGCTGGTTCGATTCCAGCCAGCCGCACCAGTTTTTCTGCCTTTCGGTGAGAGTGGGCACTGACTGAATTTGTCTATGCCCACACTGTTCCAGAATTGTGCCCATCTTTTTTGATGAATTTCGACGGGCGTCGATTTTCGACCTTCGGTCAAATTTGGGCACGGGGCTAATCTGTGGAGGATTTTTGCCTGAAAGCCATCTTGTCTTTCAGGCATACCTCACACAAAATTACTGTTCGCTCGTCACCACTGCATTGCTGGGTTCACCCGGAACATATTCAAACTCTAGCATCCAACCACGAAAGGAGAGCGGAAAGGTGCGAGGCAGGCTATCGGAATGGGATTCCAGACCCAGGAGGGGGCCGGTATGGTACTCATGGTAACTTTTCTGTACGACCTTGGTCGGACTCGAGGTGGAAACCTGATGTCGGTGACCTTCCTTGAGCTGGAGGCGATCGGCATCATCGTCTCGGCTGGCTGATCCATCGTGGCACCTCCTTGCACCGTAATATTTCTACTGGCTCGTCCCGCTTTTACTCGGCGTCGGGCTGATTTTCCGGAGCCGCCTTCTTGAACGCTTCAAGCCGGAGGCAGGCATCGTTAATGCGCATCAGGGTCGGCATTGCAGACAAGTCGCAAGTGAAACGCTGTGCATTGAAAATCTGCGGAACAAGGAAGCAGTCGGCAAGCGACGGCGAATCGCCATAGCAAAATGTGCCCACCCGTGCGTCCCGGGCAAGCGTCGCTTCCAGCGCTGCCAGGCCTTGTTCGCACCAGTGGCGGTACCATGTATTTTTGCCGTCTTCGCTCGCTTTCAGATTGCGCATGAGGTAATGCAGCACGCGCAAATTATTCAGAGGATGGATTTCGCAGGCAATTGACAACGCGAGGGAGCGGACAAATGCTTTATCCGCCGTGTTCTTCGGCAACAGGGCGCGCTCGGGATACATCTCGTCGAGGTATTCGATGATGGCGAGCGACTGCGTCACTGGCGGGCTGTTCTCATCCACGACCAGCGCAGGCACGAGCGAAGCCGGATTGACCTTGCGAAATTCCTCGGAGAATTGCTTGCCACCTTCTTTTACGAGATGAATCGGCACTGTGTCGTACGGAAGACCTTTAAGATTGAGCGCGATGCGCACCCGGTACGACGCCGAGCTGCGGAAATAACTATAGAGTTTCATGTTGGCTTCCTCTAATTAATCGGAATGCGCAGGACGCATCTGTGCGACGCGCCCTGGCGGCGAAGGAACTGGTTCTCGATGCTGCCGCCAGTCAGGCCCAGGCGACCGGAACCGAGCGCATCAGATACTGATCGCTGCGTTCGAGCAAGATCTTGCCTGCAGCTCTTGCCTCAATCGTGCGCATGTCCAGCGTTTCCAGTGCGCGCGCACGTTTTTCCATATCGGGCCAGCTGATGAAGAACACAGCACAGGGAAGCGGACGGCCGCTCATCACGTCGAACACGCCATGCACGGTTGCACCGGCGGCTTGCAGCGCGGGAACAGTACCTTGCAGGATTTCGTCGCGGACCTTCACTGTCTGTCCATTCGCAACCGACTGGATCACCATCTCGACCATCGGCGCCGGACCGGATTTCGTATCCGATGCGGGCGCTTCTTCCCATTCCTTGATCGCGCGGAGAAACAGGATCTCATAGCGTTCGACCAGTTCGCTGCCAGCGTTGGTGCGCGCACGGCATTCGGCCCAGGCGGGATCGGCATAGAAGCCGCCCCAGTTTTCATTCCGTTCCTGCATGTTCCGGAATGGCGTCAGATAGACATACAGCGGTGTTGCCGGTCCGGCGACAACGCTCCAGCCGCCCAGAGGCCGCACACCATGGCGCGGGAAGATCGTGCACAGGTCATTCTGTACACGTGCTTCCAAGTCGCGAATTCGGCCAGGTGCGACGGTGTAGAGGCGAAGCTCGTATATCGGGTCGTCTTTCAGTTCTTTTGCCATTCGTTTTCCTTTCAATTGTCGTCTGATTTGCGTGTTCTCGGCGCCGGGTTATTGCATGCGTTGGCCGCCGTTGACGTCGAATGTCGCGCCGGTGATAAAGCTTGCTTCGGGAGAGACGATGTAACGGATAGCGCCCGCCACATCCTCCGGCTGGCCCACGCGGCCAACTGGAATGACCGTCGGGTCGACCGGCGTACCGGCAGGGATGTTCTTGCGCAGCATTGGTGTTTCGATCTGGCCCGGGGATACCGCGTTCATGGTGATGCCGAGCGCGGCGCATTCGCGCGCGGCTGCGCGCATGAAGCCGATGACAGCCGCCTTAGATGCGGCGTAATCCGCGAAGGTAGTCTTGGAGCCGCCTGTCTGCGCGGTCACTGAAGTGAACAGCACGACGCGGCCGTGCTGCACCGGTTTCTGCAGCCGCAGCTTCACGAATGCGGCCGAAGTCAGATAGGCGCCGCGTGCGTTGACGGCCATGCTGGTTTCCCAGCGTTGCAGGCCGGACTCCCAGAATTTCAGGTGCTTACCGTTGGGGGCGGTCAGCATGATGCCGGCAGCGTGCACCAGTACGTCGATCGGACCGGCGTTGGCCTCGGCCGTAGCGAAGGCGCGCTCGACGCTGTCGGCATCCGACACATCGATGCGGACCGCGCTATGGCCGGAACCGGACAGTCCGGCCACAACTTCAGCAGCACGCTCTTCGTTCAGATCGGCCACGACGACACGATAGCCATCCCGCGCAAGCTGGTTGGCAACCTCGGCGCCAATACCGCTGGCGCCTCCTGTGATCAGTGCGCTGCGACGCGTTTCTGTTGCTTGCATGGCTTCACGCCTCCTTTAATTGATTGAACGATGCGGACGGATGATGCCTGACCGATTGTGCGAGATGTTGCCCGGCCAGCCAGCCGAAGGTCAGCGCCGGGCCGAGCGTGATGCCGGCGCCAGGATAATGTCCGCCCATCACCGAATGCATGTCATTGCCGACGACATACAGTCCACCGATCGGGTTGCCTTGTGCATCGAGGGCCTGGCTGTCTTCATTGCAGCGAATGCCGAGCGCGGTGCCGATGTCGCCGGGGTAGACCGCAATCGCATAGAACGGTGCCCTGGCCAACGGGCCGAGGCAGGGGTTGGGGCCATGGTCTGCATCGCCGAGATAGCGGTTGTATTCGTCACTGCCTTTGCCGAACGCATGATCGGTGCCTAGCCGTGCCGCCTCGTTGAATTGCGCGGCGGAAGCTTCCAGTGCGCTGACGTCCATGTTCAGCGCTCGCGCCAGTTCGCGCAGCGATGGCGCCTTGTAAAGATAGCCATCGCGGATCAGGTGCTTGCGCGGACGGCCGCCCGGAAGTGCCAGCCCAAGTCCCCACTTGTTGATGAAGTCCTCGTCGCAAACGAGATAGGCAGGAATGGTGGGTTCCTGCTGATGCGAACGGTGCATCGCGAGCACGAATTCATGGTACGAGGTGGCTTCGTTGACGAAGCGCTGCCCTTTGCCATTGACCGCCATCAGGCCCGGCTTGGCACGGTCCCAGACGAGGTGCGGGTAACGCACTTCTGTTCCATCGGGCTGACTGTGCACCGAGACCGGCGCCCACAGTGCCGGCCCCGCGTGGCCGGTTCCGAGCACGGCTCCCGCGCTTTGCGCCAGTTGCAAGCCTTCGCCGCGATTTGCCGTCGGCGACATCGACCATGGGCCGCTCGGCTTCGGATAGAGGCGATTGCGCATTTCGGTATTCCACGGGAATCCACCGGTGGCCACGACCACGCCGCACCGTGCGCGAATGTTGATCAGTTCGCCCTTGTAGGCGACGTTGACACCATGCACGCCGTTCTCATCTGCATGCAGCTGATGCACCGACGCCGACAGCCAGTAATCGATGCCGCGCTCGATGACGGTATGGAAAAGCCGCCCTGCCAGCGCATTGCCAAGCAGCAGCCGCGTGCCGCGATGGTAGCCGCGCACGCGGTCGCTGAAGTAGCGCAGCACCAGCCGCATGCCATGGCGCCAGGACGTGATTGAACGTGTCACTGCCAGCAGATGCTTGACGTCGTAGGTGTTGACCATCATGCCGCCAAGCACCAGGAACTGCGGCATCGGATCGCGCAGTTCGACGAAGTGCTTGCCGAGCTTGCGGCCGTCGAATTCGAGCGGGTCCATCGCGCGCCCGCCAAGGGCAGCGCCCGCGCGATTCGGGTAATAGTCGGGAGCGACGGCGCGCGCGGCAAACTTGAGTGAGCTGTGCTTTGCGAAGTAATCCACCATGCCGCGTGCCGATTCGACAAAGCGTTGTTGCAGTGACTTCGGCGTGGCGTCACCCACCGTTGCGGCAAGGTAGGTCATGGCACGCTCGGGCGTGTCCGGTTGCCCGACCGCGGTAGTCTGAGAGTTGGCAGGCGCCCAAACGACCCCACCGGAAACCGCCGTCGAACCGCCAATCCGGTCGGTCTTTTCTAGTATCAGGACAGATAAGCCTTCAATGCTTGCCGTCACGGCGGCGGCCATTCCGCCTGCGCCTGCGCCAATGACGACAACATCGACCTCTCGGTCCCAGCGCATCGATGTCATTCCAGTCTCCTGATTAATGTGGTGGGGAAATTCGGATTCTCGTTGTTATTGTTAGATAGTCAAAGAGCCACTACCGGCTAGCTTGACGATAACTGACATTGTATCATTTTTATTTTGTTTGCCAATCGGTGAGAAAAAGCGAGGGCCGTCGACCTCTTGCGTCAACATGGCGGGTGGCATGGGCCACCGTAAATGGAAGGATTGGATGGAAGGGCTAGACGAGCATTTCTGCGCCTTGCCAGTTGCCGTCGTCGACATGACTGGAAAGCAGTTCTAGGGCGAGCCGCTTGCCTTCCCGGACCGCGGTGGAATGCGTGCGCGTCCCGTTTTCGTACAAGGTCCAGGTCAGTTGCAAACCAGCCAGCGGCGACCAGCTGAAGTCGTGCGTGGTGGTTTTGTCATATAAGGTACAGCTCGGGACTACGGTCGGCGCCACTCCGGTACGCGCCATGCTCAGGCATAGCATGAGCGTGTCTACCTCCGCTGCCAGCTTGAACGTGAATCCTTTGCGCGCCAGCGCATGTTCGACCTGAAGCCGCAGCCCGTTCGGTCTTGCCGGCAACACCAGTTTGACGCCGTCAAGCATCGATAGCGGCACCGACTCGTCGGCGCGCAGCCCTGCTTCTTTCGCGCGCACCAGCATCGCCGGTTCGCGCACCAGCCTTGTCGGGTGGTAGCCGGGAGTCTCTTCCGGATTGAACGGCAGGATCGCCAGATCGAGCAGGCCGGCTGCCATATATTCCCGCAGCACGTTGCTCGCGCCTTCGTATATCCGCAGCTTGACTGCGGGCGCATCCGCGATGATGCGGGACACAAAATCCACCGTGAATGCATGATGCCAGGAGGGTGGGATCCCGATTGACAACTGGCCCGCCGCCTGTTCGCCTATCTGCTCTTTGAGGATGGAAAGCTGGCGCAGGATGGGGCGCGCGCGTCCGGCGAGCAATTCGCCGGCTTCCGTCAACTGGACGCCGCCGTGCGTGCGATTGAACAAGTGGGCACCGAGCTCATGCTCCAGCGCTGAGATATGCCGCGACAAGGCGGGTTGTGACAGGTGCAGGTCGAGCGCTGCCTTGGTAATGCTGCCCAGCTCGGCAACACGAAGGAAGTATTCAAGCGGGCGGGAGTCCATGTTATTGGTGGGCATGCAGAAAGTGGATGACTAGTATAGCGGTAAAACATTATCGCGATGAGCGCCCCCTCTTTAACATACTTCCACGCAAGTGCACTGCGCGAATTTTCCTGGACAAGAAGGAAACCCGCTCAGCCGGTGCCAACAATTTGAAAAGAGGAGAAACCATGACCGCTCGCAAGATCATCGTCACCGTCGCCCCCACCGGAGGCATGGCCAGCAAGAAGCAAAACCCGCATCTGCCGACGCAGCCGCAGGAAATCGCAGACGACGTTTACCGTTGCTATAACGCTGGCGCCAGTGTGGTGGCTGTGCATGCGCGCCGTCCTGATGACGAGGCGACTTGTGATCCGGCGGTGTACACCAGCATCAACCGGCTGATTCGCGACAAGTGCGACATCATCCTCAACAACTCGACCGGCGGCGGTATCAACGGCGACATGGTGCATCGCGTCGGCGACAGCGAGTACTGGGAAATCCGTTGGGCCGAGCGCCTCAAGGGCATGGAGGGCGAAGGCGTCGAGATGTGCACGCTGGATGCGCAGACCGTGGTCGCGAGCTTCGGTGGCAAGGAAATCCTGGTGCCGACCATGCCGTCGCGCATCCGCCAACTTGCCGAGATGATGAAGGCACGCGGCATCAAGCCGGAGTGGGAAGTGTTCGGTCTGGCCGACATCGTACAGGACGTCCACCGCATGATCGGCGAAGGCCTCGATGAGGCGCCGTACTTCATCAACATCGTGCTGGGTGTGAATGCCTTCCAGGGCGCGTTGCCGTACACGCCGCGCCTGTTGCAGGCCATGGTCGATCACCTGCCGAAGGACAGCGTGTTCAACGTCAGTGCGATCGGTCAGGCGCAGCTTCCTGCGGCGATGAATTCGCTGCTGCTCGGCGGTCACGTGCGTGTCGGTCTGGAAGACAACCTCTTCTACTCCCAGGGACAACTGGCGACCAATGTACAGTTGGTCGAACGCCTGGTCCGCCTCGTGCGCGAAATGGGCTATGAGCCCGCGACGCCGGAAGAGGCGCGCCAGATCATGGGACTCCGTCCCCTCAAGTCCTGATGGACCGGGCCTCATCTCAGGAGACGATTGTGCCGCGCGATGAATTGAACCAAGTCAGACAGCAAAACCTTGAACGGCTCTTCAATCCGAAGAGCATCGCCGTGGTCGGTGCTTCCACCGATCTGGCCAAGGCCGGATCGCAGGCATTGCTGTCGCTGAAGAACTTTCCAGGCCGCCTGATGGCGGTCAATCCCAAAGCGACGGAAATCCAGGGCTTTCCCTGCTATCCGAGCGTGAAGGATCTGCCGGAAGCCGTGGACCTGGCCGTGCTTGCGATTCCGGCAGAGCATTGCATTCGCGCCGCGGAAGAAGCAGCGCAACGCGGCGTCGGTGGCATTTTCATCATTTCCGGCGGCTTCGGCGAAACCGGAGGCGAAGGCCTGAAGCTGCAGGAGCGCCTCGCCGAGGTATGTCGAACGACAGGCTTGCGCCTTCTCGGTCCCAATACTTCCGGCTTTATCAACACGCATTCGCAATGCATCGCGAGCTTCGTTCCCGGCGTCGATCAATTGCGCCAGGGGAAGGTCGCGGTCGTCGCGCAATCGGGCGGCGTAAACCTGTCCATCAGCTTCCTGATCGACCGACTCGGCCAAGGCATATCGACCGCAGCCGGATTGGGCAATGCAGTCGATGTAAGCGCTGCGGATATTCTTCCGATGCTCGCGGCCGATGCCAATACCGACGCCATCGCCTTGCACCTCGAAGGCGTGCCAAACGGCCGCGCGCTCTACGACGCGGTACGTCAGGTAACGGCAGTAAAGCCGGTAGTCGCACTGGTCGCCGGCAAGGCAGACATCGGCGAGTTCGCCGTATCGCATACCGGCAACCTGATGGGCTCGCACCAGCGCACCGTCTCCGCATTGGTGCAGGCAGGCGCGGTCGTCGTGAATTCCACTGAAGAACTGGCCCAGGCCGCAGTGCTGCTGGCCAACGGACGTCTTCCGGCGAAACCGGATGCCAGCTTCGCACTGGTGACCGGCCAGGCCGGCCCCGGCCTGTTGATCGTCGATGGCCTCAAGAGCGCAGGCGTGCGCGTTCCCGAAATCGACGTGGTAACCCAGGAAGCAATCCAGCAGCATCTGCCGCCGATGACCTTCATCAAGAACCCGGTCGATACTGGACGTCCCGGCGCCGGTTTCCCTCGCATCGTCGAGGCGGTCGCCAAGGCGGAGGCGATCGACGGCGTTCTCGTGTACGCATTGAGCGAGCCTTTGGTACTGGATCCGGCAGTCGCGCTGTCCCCAGCGGCGGAGACAGGCAAGCCGATCATTTTCGGGACCCTTGGTCTGGAGCGGGACCTCACGCCGACACTCGCGGCATTGCGCGAAGTGTCCATCCCGGCGGTCCTCAGCCCCGAGCGGCTGGTGCTCGCCGGCGTCGCGCTCGCGGCCGATGCGCGTGGCAGGTGGCTGCAGCAACAGCGCGGCGATATGCCGGTTGTCCGCGAGCAAAACGCGCTGACCGGCACCTATGACGAAAATCGTGCGAAAGGCCTGTTGGCCGAATATGGCATCCGCAGCCCGCAGCGCGTGCTGTGCCATGGCCGAGCGGAGGCCGTCGAAGCATTCGAACGCATCAATGCACCGGTGGTGGTCAAGATCGCTGCGGACGACGTGCCGCACAAGACCGAAGTGGGTGGCGTGCATCTCAACATTGTCGACCACAAGAAGCTCGATGAAGCGCTGGATGCGATCGCACGCATACCGACCAACGATCCTGGAAAGATCCTGGTCGAGGAAATGGCGCCGCAAGGCGTCGAGCTGATTGTCGGCGGCGTGCGCGATCCGTCCTGGGGCGTCGTGGTCATGGTCGGTCTGGGTGGCGTTCTTGCCGAGGCTGTCGCCGACAGCAGCGTCAGGCTTGCGCCGCTGGCTGATGTTGATGCCGAGGGCATGCTCAATGAGCTGCGTGGCCGTAAATTGCTGGATGGCTTCCGCAACCTGCCAGTCTGCGATCGCGCCGCGATCGTCAAGGTCATCAAGAGCATCGGGCAGCTGTTGCTGGAACATCCCGAAATCACCGAAGTGGAAGTCAATCCCCTGCGTGTGAACGCAAGCGGTGCGCTGGCGCTCGACGCATTGGTCGTGATCGACCGCTAGCAAGGAATGAACGGGGCAGCCTTGCCCCATCTTTTGGAAAGGAAGTCGAATGAGCAACGAACTCGGACGCGTGGAAGACCTGCCGAAGGATTATTACGACGGCCTGGTGTCGCGCAATACCTTGCCGCTGTGGCCGTCGCTGCGTTCCGTGCTGCCGCACGGAATTCCCGCACGCCGGACCAAACCGGTCATGTGGCGTTACGGCGATGTGCGTCCCGATCTCATCAAGGCGGGCGAACTCACGCCGATCGAGAAGGCGGAACGGCGCGTGCTAGTCTTGTGCAATCCCGGATTCGGCCTGCAAAACATGCAAGCTACCGGCAGCATTTATATCGGCCTGCAACTGATCCAGCCCGGCGAGACCGCGCCGAACCACAAGCATTCTCCGTCCGCCGTGCGCTTCGTGATCGAAGGCGAAGGCGGCTTCACGGTCGTCAATGGCGAGAAGCTGCCGATGGAAAAGGGCGACCTGATCCTTACGCCGCCCGGCCTCTGGCACGAGCACGGTCACGAGGGCAAGGGCCCGGTAGTCTGGCTGGATGCGCTCGATCTTCCTCTTGTCTATGGCATCGATGCTTCGTACTGCACCGACAGCAAGAAGTCGCAAGAGATCACGAAGGTGGCGGGCGATTGCAACCTGCGTTTCGGCCAGAGCGGCGTCGTGCCTTATCGTTCGCTCGACCGCAAGGACTCGCGCTATCCGCTGTTGCGCTTCCCGTGGAAGGACGTGCGTCAATCGCTCAACGCGCTGGGAAAGGTGACGCCGAAGAACGAACTGGTGCATCTGGCTTACGTCAATCCGGAGACCGGCCAGGAATGCCTGCCGACGCTCGGCTTCTCCGCCATCATGCTGCGCCCCGGAGAGACCGTGCGCATGCCTAAGCGTTCCGCCTCCGCAGTACTGCACGTGGTCGAGGGAAGCGGACGCGCGGTGATCGACGAAGCGGAGCACAGCTTCAACGAGTCGGACACGATGGCCGTGCCGACCCACGCCGGTATCACATTGACGAATTCGTCGGCAACACAGACGGCTTACCTGTTCATGGTGGACGACGCCCCCCTGCATCGCAAACTTGGTATCTACGAGGTTTTTGAATGACAACATATCTGTTCACCCCGCCCCCGGTCGTCGCTATCCCTGTCAAGGGAAGTGCCGAGCAATATCCGGTCCGCCGCATCTTCTGCGTCGGCCGCAACTACGAGGCGCATGCCAAGGAAATGGGCGTGCAAGTGGATCGTGAAGCGCCGTTCTACTTCACGAAGGCGCACGACACCTATGTGCCGTCCGGCGCCAGCGTTGCCTATCCGCCGGGAACGCTGAACTATCACTATGAAATGGAGCTGGTGTTCGTCATCGGCAAGGCCGGCTTCGAAATTTCGAAGGAAAGCGCGCTCGACCATGTGTTCGGCTATGCGTGCGGCCTGGACATGACGCGCCGCGACCTTCAGCTGGCAGCGCGCGAGCAACGCCGGCCGTGGGACCTCGGCAAGGATTTCGAAGAGTCGGCAGTGATCTCGGACATCGTGCCTGCCGCTGATATTGGTCATCCTGGCAAGGGCGCAATCGAATTGTGCGTGAACGGCAAGACGCGCCAGTCCTCCGATCTGAGCCTGCTGATTCATGGCGTCGCCGACCTGGTGGCGCATCTTTCACGCTTCTATCACCTCACTCCCGGTGATGTGATCTTCACCGGTACGCCGGAAGGCGTGGGCCCGGTCGTTGCCGGCGACCGCATCGAAGGATCGATCGCGAACGTCGGAAGCATCAGCCTGAACATCAAGCAGGCGTAGGGCGCGATCGCCAGTTCGCATAGGCAAGCACGCAGAAAATGAAATGCAGCATGGTGGCATAGCGCAATCGTCCTGCATCCATGCGGCCGGTTGCGAACATGAGTCGAGCCATTCACGGATCGGTTGCCATCGATAAGCAACCAGCATGACGCGCATGGCTCGAATGGCGATACGATTAAGTCATTGATGGCGCTTCCCTGAATGAACAGCAGGGAACGAAACGCCATATTAGGAGGAAAGATGCAAATCTCGAAAGAGCAGTCGGCATATATTCCGCCCGACAAGGTTTCAGTCGTCGGCATCATCGGCACCGGCGCCGTCGGCGCAAGCTGGGCCGCCTTGTTCCTGGCTCATGGTTTGAATGTGCTGGCGCACGATCCGGCCAAGGATGCTGAAAAAAACACCAGGGAATTCATCCGCGATGCGTGGCCGTCGCTGATGACACTGCTTGGCACGCCGGACAAGGCAATTCCCGAGTCGAAGCTGCAGTTCCTGTGTTCCACCGAAGATGTGGCTAGCAAGGCCGAAGTCATCCAGGAGAATGCGCCTGAACGCCCCGAGCTGAAGGCACAGATACTCTCTGCCATCGACGCCGCCGCATCGAAAGAAAAAATCATCATGTCGAGCACGGGAGGAATCCCGCCGACCGAATTGCAGAAGGCATGCAAGCATCCTGAACGCTTCGTCGTAGTTCATCCATTCAATCCGGCGCACCTGATTCCGCTGGTGGAAGTCGTCGGCGGCGTGGCGACCGCGCCGGAAGTGGTCGATTGGGCAATGGCATTTTCGAAGCTGATGGGAAAGCATCCGATCCGCCTGATGCGCGAAGCCACCGGCCACATGACCAATCGCCTGCAGTTTGCACTGCTGCGCGAAGCGGTGCATTGCCTCGCTGAAGAAATCGCCACCGCATCCGATATCGACGACGCAGTGCGTTACGGACTCGGCCCGCGCTGGGCGCTGATGGGCGGCCTGCTGACCATGCATATGGCCGGCGGCCCTGGCGGAATGAAGGGAATTCTCGACCATGCCGGCGATGCGATTGAAGGATGGTGGGAAGCATTGGGGCAGCCGCGCCTCGATGCCGCGACGAGAGAAAAACTGTTGGTGGCAGCCAAGGAAGTGTCTCACGGGCGTTCCATTCCCGAACTGGTCCAATGGCGCGACCGCAACCTCGCGCAAGTCGTCAAGCTGATTCAGCAAGAGGACGGGTTGGCCGAACACAAATGCAAGAATTGAAATCCCGAGGATAACCATGTCAAATTCCACGAGCACACTTCCCGCAGTTCCTGACTGCATCAAACTGTCCCGCGACGAGACTACTTTAGTCGTTCGCATCTCGCGTCCGGAAAAGCGCAACAGCCTGAGCGACGAACTGGTGCTCGGCCTGTCGGCATTGTTTGCGGCGATCCCGACCGAAATCACCGGTGTGGTGCTGCACGGCGAGGGCGAACACTTCTGCGCCGGCCTCGACTTGAATGAAGTGAAGGAAGGCAGCCTGAACAAAGGCCTGCAAACTTCCGTCATCGGTCAGCGCCTCAACGACCTGATCCAGTATTGCTCGGTTCCGGTGATCACCGTCCTGCAAGGCGCCGTGATCGGCGGCGGCCTCGAACTAGCGGTCGCATCGCACATCCGTATTGCTGAACCGTCCGCGTTTTATGCGCTGCCGGAAGGCGTACGCGGCATCTTCCTTGGCTCCGGCGGCTCGGTGCGCATTCCGCGTCTGATCGGCACCGACCGTGTACTGGACATGATGCTGACCGGTCGTACCTATGGTGCGGAAGACGGTTATCGCCTCGGGTTTTCGCAATATCTGGTCGAGGCAGGCGCCGGTTTCGCGAAAGCGATGGAACTCGCGAAAAAAGTCGCACAGAACGCACCGCTGGCCACTTACGCCGTGCTGCAGGCATTGCCGCGCATTGTCGAGCAGGATCCGGTCAACGGCTTGCTGACGGAACGCTTAATGGCGACCATCGCCCAATCCGACGAGGAGGCAAAGAAGCGGTTGCGCGACTTCCTCGAGCGCAAGATGAACAAAGTCACCCACAAGTGATGTGCGAGCGCATTAACGATAGGAGTCGGCGGTCATGCACGCAACCGAAGTGAAGTTATGGGGAGACCTGTGCGACGATCTCGCTGACAGGTTCGGAGACAAGACCGCCTTCGTCAATACCGACGGCGTCGAGTTGAGCTTTGCGGGATTCAGGAACCGGGTCAATAAGCTGAACAACGCGCTGGCGGCCAAGGGATTGCACAAGGGCGACCGGGTCGCGATTCTGTCGAAGAATTGCACCGAGTATCTGGAAACCTACGGCCTGGCAAAGTCGGGATATATCGTCGTTCCGCTGAACTGGCGGCTGACGGCCGAGGAGTTGCTGCGCCTGCTCGAGCATTGCAAGCCTCGCGTCATCATCGCCGATGTCCAGGATGTCGCGACCATCGAGTCGATCCGCTCGCGTCTCAGCGATGTCGATTTGCTGATTTCCATTGGTGGCGCGCAAGACAACTGGATCGGCTATGAAGATCTGATTTCCAATGTCTCCGATGAGCAGCCCAGGACCGAGGAGCCACTCGATCCTGGCGATGTCGTCTGCCTGATGTACACCAGCGGAACGACCGGCATGCCCAAGGGTGTGGCGATGAACCATCGCGGCGTTCTTGGTAACGCGCGCGTCTCCGCCGGGCACATCCTGCATCTCACGCCGGAAGACAGGACGCTGGCGGCCATGCCGTTGTTCCATGCTGGCGGCATGTGGTACCACCTGCACCCGAGCTATTCGGCCGGCTGTACTTCGGTCATCATGGCCGGATTCGATGCGCCGAAAGTGCTCGACAATATTTCGAAGCATGCGATCACCAATGTGCATCTTGTTCCGACAATGATCGGCGCGCTGCTGGCCGCCCCCGGCATCGGCAGCGCAAAGCTGGAGACGCTGCGGCTGATCTTCTACGCGGCTTCCTCCATCCCGCTCGAACTGCTCAAGCGGGCGCTGGCGACCTTTGCCGGATGCGACTTCGTGCAATCGTATGGATCGACCGAAGCGGGAATGATTACCGACCTCACGGCGAGCGACCATCTGCGCGCGATTGGCGGCGGTCTCGAACGCTTGCTTTCTTCCTGCGGCCGTCCTGTCGGCGGCAGCGAGATTCGCATCGCCGACGATGACGGCGTAACGCTACCGGTGCGCGAGATCGGTGAAATCCTGATCCGGGGCAAGAACATGATGTCCCACTACTGGAAAAACGAAGAGGCGACGCAAAAAGCAGTGGTCGATGGCTGGTTCCATTCCGGCGACCTCGGTTGCCAGGACGATGAAGGCTATATCTATCTGGTCGACCGCAAGAACGACATGATCGTGACCGGCGGCGAGAATGTGTATCCGAGCGAAGTCGAAGAAGTGCTGTGCAGCGATCCGGTTGTCGCCATGGCGTCCGTGTTCGGCATTCCCGACCCGGTCTGGGTGGAACGGGTGGTCGCTGCTGTCGTGCTCAAGCGCGGTGCACAGACATCGGAGCAAGAGATCATCGCGCGCGCGCGCCAGCATCTGGCCGCCTACAAATGCCCGAAGGAGATTTTTCTGCACGAGAAATTGCCAATGAATGCCGTCGGAAAAATTTCCAAAAAAGATTTGAAGCTTGCCTTCATCAACAAATAAATCACGAGAGGAGCCGTTCGAATGAACCACCTTCATCCAGATGTACAGGAATTCAGAAACCATTTGGCCCGCTGGGTAGACGAGAGGCTCGTTCCCCAGGCGGAAAAGCTCGACGAGTCCGGCGAGTTTTCCTTTGAACTCATCAAGGAGCTGGGCGAACTCGGCTACCTCGGGATCATGTATCCGGAAGAAGCCGGCGGCACCGGCATGTCTTTCCCGTACACTTGCTACACGATCCTGTGTGAAGAACTTGCACGCGGCTCGATGGGCTTCGCCGCTGCGGTCTGCATGCAGGGTTCGACCGCCACGCACACCATTTATGAATGGGGCAACGACAAGCTCAAGGATACCTATCTGAGGCCGGCACTGCGCGGCGAAAAAATCGGCGCGTTCGCGATCACCGAACCGAACGCTGGTTCCGACGCCGCGTCGCTGCGCACGAAAGCGACCAAGGTGGACGGCGGATATTTGATCAATGGCAGCAAGATATTTACCTCCAATGGAACGGTTGCCGATTTCATCACGGTGGTCGCTACGATGGATCCGTCGAAAGGCGCGAAGGGTCTCGAACTGTTTGTCGTCGACACGAAGTCGAAGGGTTTCACGATCGGCCGCAAGCTGGACAAGTTCTCGATTCGCTGCTCCGACACGGCGGAACTTTCATTCCAGGATTTGTTCGTGCCCGATGACCATTGCCTCGGCGACGGCCAGGGCGGCGGCTTCAAGAATGCCTACAAGTCGCTGACTGTGGACCGCATTTTTACTGCTGCGTTGGCGCTCGGCACCGGACGCGCGGCTTATGAAGCAGCCCTGCGTTACGCTGGCGAGCGCAGCCAGTTCGGGCAGTCGATCGGCAAATTCCAGGCTGTGCAATTCAAGCTTGTCGACATGCTCGCCAAGCTGGAGCAGGCGCGTTTGTATACCTACTACGCGTCGGCGCTTGCCGACAACGGTGCGCCGATCACCACGGAAGCGGCACTGGCCAAGATCGTAGCCGGTGACGGTTGCAACGAGGTCTGCCAGAAGGCGCTGTCGATTTTCGGCGGTTATGGCTTGATGAATGAATTTCCGGTCCAGCGTTTCCTGCGCGACTCGTATTTCCCGATGGTCGGCGGCGGCACCAGCGACATCATGCGCATGATTGTTGCGCGCCAGATAGGACTCTGATTCTGCAAAAAAGACTCACTGGAAGTCGTTGAGAAATCTTTAAAACTGATATATCATCAGTTTTTGGAATTCATAACTGCCTGCCTGTTCAGACCGAACAAACCACTTTCAGGCTTTCACCCGCGACACCGGCAGGCGCCAGCAAGTCAGATTTGATTGAGAGGAAAAACATGAAGGCGCTTGTAGCAGTTAAACGTGTAGTAGATTACAACGTCAAGGTGCGCGTCAAATCCGATGGTTCGGGCGTCGAGCTCGTCAATGTCAAGATGTCGATGAACCCGTTCGATGAAATCGCCGTGGAAGAAGCCGTGCGCCTGAAGGAAGCCGGCCGTGCCACCGAAGTCATTGCAGTCTCCTGCGGCGTGACGCAATGCCAGGAAACCCTGCGCACCGCCATGGCCATCGGCGCCGACCGCGCCATCCTGGCCGAAACCGATGCCGAACTGCAGCCCCTGGCCGTGGCCAAGCTCTTGAAAGCCATCGTCGACAAGGAAGCCCCGCAGCTGGTCATCCTCGGAAAGCAAGCCATCGATGACGACTGCAACCAGACCGGCCAGATGCTGGCAGCCTTGCTGGGTTGGCCCCAAGCCACCTTCGCCTCGAAAGTCGTCATCGAAGGCGACCGCGCCCTGGTTACCCGCGAAGTCGATGGGGGTCTCGAAACCCTGTCGCTGGCGCTGCCGGCAATCGTCACCACTGACCTGCGCCTGAACGAGCCGCGCTACGTGACGCTGCCCAACATCATGAAGGCCAAGAAAAAGCAGTTAGATATAGTCAAGCCGGAAGACCTGGGCGTGGATGTTGCGCCGCGCCTGAAGACCCTGAAAGTGGTCGAGCCGGCCAAGCGCTCCGCCGGCATCATCGTGCCGGACGTGGCTACGCTGGTTGCCAAGCTCAAGACCGAAGCCAAGGTCATTTAGCGGATCAGAAAAGTACAAGAGACCGTGTCATGGACAACATTCACCAGCCCACGAAAGAGCAAATCAGGCAATGGCTTGCCAACCGCAGGCAAAGTCCTGCTCCGCTGCCTGACGCCGAAGCTATCCGGCTTCAGCTGGACTGGAAACAGGTCGACCATGCATGGCAGCAACCCATTCAACAAGCCGCCTGAGAGTTAACGCCGTCCCCGCTCAGGATAATCATTTTGTCAGGAAAATCATGACTACACTCGTCATTGCCGAACACGACAACGCTTCCCTCAAAGGCAGCACCGCGCACACCGTCACCGCCGCTGCCGCTTGCGGTGGCGATGTCCATGTCCTTGTCGCCGGCCACAACTGTGGCGCAGCCTCTGCAGCCGCGGCTCGGCTGGCTGGCGTGGCCAAGGTATTGGTCGCCGATGCGGGGCAGTTTGCCGATGGCCTGGCAGAGCATGTCGCGGCCCAGGTGCTGGCGCTGGCGGAGGATTATTCGCATATCCTTGCTCCTGCCACAGCCTATGGCAAGAACATTGCCCCGCGCGTGGCGGCCAGACTGGATGTGGGCCAGATTTCCGAAATCACCAAAGTCGATTCCCCGGATACGTTCGAGCGTCCCGTTTATGCCGGCAACGCCATCGCCACGGTGCAGTCGCTTGATCCGATCAAGGTGATCACCGTGCGCACCACCGGCTTCGATGCGGCTGCTGCCGGCGGCACGGCCACCGTGGAATCCATTCTGACGGTCGCCGATGTGGGAAAGTCGGCGTTTGTTTCGCGTGAAGTGGCGAAGTCGGACCGTCCGGAACTGAGCGCCGCCAAGATTGTGGTCTCAGGAGGACGCGGCCTCGGTAGTGGTGAAAATTATCGCGCCGTGCTCGAACCGCTGGCCGATAAACTGGACGCGGCGCTGGGGGCATCGCGCGCTGCAGTCGACGCCGGTTTCGCGCCTAATGATTTCCAGGTCGGTCAAACCGGCAAGGTTGTCGCGCCGGAGGTTTATTTTGCGGTTGGTATCTCAGGTGCAATTCAACATTTGGCGGGAATGAAGGATTCGAAAATCATCGTCGCCATCAACAAGGATGCCGAAGCGCCGATTTTTTCCGTGGCGGACTATGGCATCGTCGGCGACCTGTTCGAAATCGTGCCGCAATTGGCTGCCGAAATTAGCTAGATCAACTTTCAAAACACGATTTATCCAAGCAATTCAAAAGGCAGGAAAATGCTGCCAGCCAGAGATTTTTACAATCAGTTAGGAGATTGAAATGCGCCTTATCCTGTTGGGAGCGCCTGGTGCCGGCAAGGGCACACAGGCCGGATTTATCAAGGAAAAATTCAATATTCCGCAAATTTCTACCGGCGACATGCTGCGTGCCGCCGTCAAGGCGGGCACGGAACTAGGTCTGGCGGCAAAGAAAGTGATGGATGCTGGCGGCCTCGTGTCCGACGACATCATCATCGGCCTGGTCAAGGACCGCCTGAAGGAGCCGGATTGCGCCAACGGTTACCTGTTCGACGGTTTTCCACGCACCATTCCCCAGGCTGAAGCCATGAAAGAAGCCGGAGTGGCAATCGACTGCGTGCTGGAAATCGATGTCCCCGACGAAGTTATCGTCGAGCGCATGAGTGGGCGCCGCGTACATCCGGCATCGGGTCGCACTTATCACGTCAAGTTCAACCCGCCCAAGGTCGAAGGCAAGGACGACGTGACTGGCGAAGACCTGATCCAGCGCGATGACGACAAGAGCGACACCGTCAACAAGCGCCTGCAGGTATACCACGAGCAGACCGAAGTGCTGGTCGGCTATTACAACCAGTGGGCCGAATCCGGCCAGTCGGGCGCGCCGAAATATCGGCGGATCTTCGGCGTTGGCCCGGTCGATACCATCCGCGACGCGGCTTTTGCCGCGCTCGAAGATGGAAGCAGCGTATCAGAAGCTGAAATGGCTCGTACATATTGAATAACGTGATTCCACGCATGGCTTGGCACTTCACTTTTTTTTGTAATGTCAATGTGAACATTGCCCTGGTAACTTAGTTCAAGCGTTATTTGGCATTTGAAATTCAGAAGCCATTCCGTAAACGGTCCAATAGCGGTAATCGGCGAAGCCGCAGCATGTCCCCCCAAACACACTTTTGAAAGGAAAGTGCTATGAACCGTGAAGTAGTCATTGTTAGTGGCGCCAGGACCGCAATCGGCGATTTCGGTGGCAGCCTGAAAGATTTTTCACCCACCCAGTTAGGCGCCAAGGTGGTCGCCGAATCGCTGCGGCGTGCAGGTGTTGCAGGAGAAGAGGTTGGGCATGTCGTATTTGGCAATGTCATTCATACCGAACCGAAGGATATGTATCTGGCACGGGTGGCAGCCATCAACGGGGGTGTGTCGGAGTCCACACCGGCATTGACGTTGAATCGGCTCTGCGGCTCCGGCCTGCAGGCAGTTCTGTCTGCGGCACAAAGTATTTTGCTGGGCGATGCCGATATTGCTGTGGGCGGCGGGGCGGAAAGCATGAGTCGTGCCCCATACCTGGCCTCTGCCGCGAGATGGGGCGCCCGCATGGGCGACAGCACGCTGACCGATATGATGCATGGTGCCTTGCAGGATCCTTTTCATTCCATCCATATGGGTGTCACGGCGGAAAATGTCGCCAAGCGCTATAGCATCACCCGTGAAGAGCAGGACAGCCTGGCAGTGGAATCGCACCGCCGTGCCGCGCAGGCCATTGCCAATGGCTACTTCAGGGAACAAATTCTGCCGATCGTCTCCGCGACACGCAAAGGCGAAGTTATCTTTGATACCGATGAACATGTGCGTGCAGATGTCACGGTAGAGCAACTCGCGGCAATGCGCACGGCATTTGACAAGTCGGGAACTGTAACCGCAGGTAATGCATCTGGCATCAACGATGGTGCAGCATCCCTGGTGCTGATGGAAGCCAAGGTCGCCGCGCGTCGCGGACTACGGCCGTTGGCACGCCTGGTTAGTTACGCGCATGCCGGTGTCGCACCAGAATACATGGGAATTGGTCCTGTTCCTGCAACGCGCAAGGCACTGGAACGGGCGGGGCTCCGCATTGCCGACCTTGACGTCATCGAAGCCAACGAAGCGTTTGCAGCCCAGGCTTGCGCTGTAGCGAAGGAGTTGCAGTTAGATCCTGCCAAGGTCAATCCGAACGGATCCGGCATCTCCCTTGGTCACCCTATTGGGGCAACCGGCGCGATGATCACTGTAAAAGCGCTGTATGAACTGCAACGTATCGGCGGGCGCTATGCGCTAGTCACAATGTGCATTGGGGGCGGGCAAGGCATCGCTGCAATTTTTGAAAGACTTTAAGAGCTCTGAATCAGTCCCTGTGGCCTTTGGACTTTATTTTGCAAAATTTATATCGAGGACGACATATGAAAATCGGCATACCCGCCGAGACGCGGCCCGGGGAAACCCGGGTTGCGGCGACCCCCGAGACCGTCAAGAAACTGGTGGCGGCCAAGCACGCCGTCATCGTACAAGCCGGTGCCGGCATTGCTGCCAGCGTCACCGATGAAGCCTATGTGGCCGCCGGTGCGCAAATCGGCACGGCTGCCGACGCCTTCGGCGCCGAGATGGTGCTCAAGGTGCGTGCGCCTGCGGCCGAAGAGCGGGCGCAGATCAAGCCGGGCAGTGTCGTGGTCGGCATGCTCAACCCCTTCGATGCCGACAACACCGCTGCCATGGCGGCGGCCGGTCTCACCGCCTTCGCGCTGGAAGCGGCACCGCGCATCACCCGCGCGCAGTCGCTGGATGTGCTGTCCTCGCAAGCCAATATCGCCGGCTACAAGGCCGTCATGCTGGCAGCGAACACCTACCAGCGCTTCATGCCGATGCTCATGACCGCCGCC
>Ga0255338_1003217_pt1 | contig 20327 bp, 19 predicted proteins | sample MeOH1_35cm_T4_19_FD_203715 | JGI IMG/M metagenome (GOLD analysis project Ga0255338, IMG submission 203715) | Sandy soil microbial communities from University of British Columbia, Vancouver, Canada - MeOH1_35cm_T4_195 | ecosystem: Engineered > Artificial ecosystem > Sand microcosm > Unclassified ...
GCCCGGGTGCCGTTCGCCGACGTGGGGCCGCTCAAGATCCCGGACGGGATCCCCGACGAGAAGGTGCTGTTCCTGTCGGACATCCTGCCGACTGGCTACATGGGCGCCGACATTGCCGAGATCAAGCCGGGCCACGTCGTCGCGGTGTGGGGCGCCGGACCGGTCGGGCAGTTCGCGATCGCGAGCGCGTTCCTGCTCGGCGCCGAGCGGGTCATCGCCATCGACCGGTTCCCGTACCGACTGCAGATGGCGCAACTCAAGTCCGGGGCCGAGACGATCAACTACGAGGAGGTCGACGTCCTCGACACGCTCAAGGAGATGACCGGCGGCCGTGGGCCCGACGCGTGCATCGATGCCGTCGGGATGGAGGCGCATGCGCCGGGCTTCCAGTACGCGTACGACCGGACGCTCCAGGCGGTCCGACTGGAGACCGATCGGCCGATCGCGCTGCGCGAGGCGATCCAGGGCTGCCGGAACGGCGGGATCGTGTCAGTGATCGGCGCCTACGGCGGGTTCGTCGACCGCTTCCCGATCGGCACGGTCATGCAGCGCTCGCTTACGATCAAGAGCGGTCAGGCGCATGTCCAACGCTACATGGCGCCGCTGCTCGAGCGGATCCAGAAGGGCGAGATCGATCCGAGCTTCGTGATCACCCACCGGATGAAGCTCGACGACGCGCCGCGCGGCTACGAGATGTTCCTCAACAAGGAGGACGACTGCGAGAAGGTGGTCCTGAAGGTCCACTGAGGCCTGACGCGCAGCCTCGAACGTCGTGACGGCGACACCTGCCGGCCTCGCGGCGACGGGGCAAGCCCGCCGCCTAGTCCGGGTCGACGAGCGCGATCCGGATCCGCTTGTTGATCCGGCCCTTCGACTCGTAGCCGGTGACCCTGATCTGCCCGACCTCGCGGGTGTTGGCGACGTGCGTCCCGCCGTCGGCCTGGAGGTCGAGTCCAACGATCTCGATCGTCCGGATCTCGTCGATCCCGGGCGGGAGCAGGTTCACCTTCGTGCGGATCAGGTCGGGGATCGCGAACGCCTCATCGCGCGGCAGGACGTTGACGCGAACCTCGCGGCCGCGCACGAGCTCGGCGTTGACCTTCGACTCGATCTCGTCGACGAGATCGCCGGTCATCCGCTCGAACTCGAAGTCCATCCGCCCGGCCCCCGGCTCCATGTTCCCGCCGGTTACGGGCGCGCCGTAGTCGCGCCACACGACGCCACACAGCGCGTGGAGGGCCGTGTGGGTCCGCATCAGCGAGAGCCGGCGGACCCAGTCGAGATCGACCCGAACCCGGTCGCCGACGCGCGGCGGCTCCGCGTCCGGCTCGAGCTCGTGGACGATCTCGCCGCCCGCCTTGCGCCCCGCCCGGACCGTCCATTCGCGGCCGTCCTCGGCCCTGAAGAGCAGTCCGCGATCCGACGGCTGACCGCCGCCGCCGGGGTAGAAGACGGTCGAGTCGAGGACGACGAGCGGCGCCTCGCCCTCGTCGACCGAGACGATCCGCGCCTCGATCGTTCGGGCGTAGGCGTCCGAGTAGCAGAGCTGGGCGAGCGCGGTCATCGCCTCATCCGCCTACTTGACCGTGAGGACTCCCGTCATGTTGGGATGGACCTCGCAGTGGAACTTGTAGTCCCCCGCCGCGAGGGCCGGCACCTGGTAGGTCCGCTGGGCCGGGCCCGTGAAGAACGCCGTGTCGCCCATCGACACCTTCGAGCCGTCCGGGTTGACGATGACGACGTTGTGGGGCGCCGAGGGGTCCTGGTTGTCGAAGACGAGCGTGAACGGCTTGTCGGCCGCAGTCGTCAGGGTCGGCGTGTCGAACTTGGCCGCCGTCGTCGCGACGACGGTCACCGTCTCACCGGCCGGAGCGGACGCGCCGGGCGACCCGGCCGGACCCGACGCGGCCGGACCGGACGGAGCCGCGGAGGGAGCGGCGGACGCGGGGGCGCTCGCCGAGGCGGCGGTCGACGGGACCGGGGTGGCGGCGGGGGCGGGGGCGTAGGTCCAGCCCGGCCCGGCGGCGGAGGAGCACGCGGCGATGGCCGCGGAAGCGAGGAGGGCAATCGGGACGAGACGCAGCAGCCGCATGGATCACGGAACCTCGTGTGGGTGGACGGAGGCGGGTCGCGGCCGACGGGCCGTGACCGCGGCGAATGGACTGAATCTAGCGCCGATCTGACGGTTGCGCCCGAATCGGGCCGGGTCCTGGTACCCATCGCCGAGGCGCGGGAATCATTTCGCGCGCCGGCGCCGACCGACCGGTACCCGGCAGTACGATCGTCACGGTTGTCGTCGGGACCATCGACCGGCTAGTCTCCGCCTCCCTGAAACGCGGCGTGCATCGGGGAGCGCGCCCGGCAGTTGGAGCCCGAGATGCTGACCCGTCACGTCTACCGACTAGCGCTGCTTGCCACCACCTTCGCGCCCGTCGTCGCCCTCGCCCTGTTCTTCGCCACGGGTCGCCGCTGGGTGGCCTGACCGTCCTGGCGGAGCGTGCGCGAGGGCACGTTCGAGCGCAGACATGACCGCCGCGTCCGGTGCCCATCCGGACGAGTCGGATGTACCACGAGACCCGGACCTCCTCCGTCCGGGTCTCGTGCCATTTTCCGGAGCCGGGCGACTCAGCGGCTCGGTCGCTCGTTCAGCCCCAGCCGGATCGCGACCGCTGCAGCCTCCACCCGCCCCGACACCCGGAGCTTGGCGAGGATGTTCCCGACGTGGACGCCGACGGTCTTCTGGCTGATGAAGAGCCGCTCGCCGATCTCCCGGTTCGTGCGCCCCTCGGCGATCAGCCCGAGCACCTCGCGCTCCCGGGCCGACAGCCCAAACGTGTCCTTCCGCGCGGGCGCCGGGACACCGACGACCGTCCGCACGACCTCCGACTCGCCGGTTCCATTTGTGCCGGCGGCCTCGGAGGTGAGGACCGGCAGCGGGGCGCCGTCCGCGGAGAGGGCCAGGTCCACCGCCGGCGGCAGCGGAAGCAGCGCCCGTCGCGACAGCTCCCGCAGCTCACGCAGGAGCGGCCGCGCGCCGAGCTCGAGCCCAATCGTCGCCGCCTCGGCGAGGGGCTTCAGGGCCGGCCGCCGCGCCGCCCGGCCCGCACCCGAGGCGAGGATCGCCTCGGCCTCGCGCCAGCGCGCCCGCGCGACCTCGTAGGGGTTCGACTGCTCGGTCCACGTGGCCGCGAGCGCTCGCCATGTCCTCGGGTCGTCCCGACCGTTCAGCCGTCCCTGGTAGGCGGCCGCGGTCGCGAGGTGGGCGTCCGCGTCGCGGCGTGATCCGATCGTCGCCCCCACGGCCGACCGCTGGACGGCCGACAACGCCGCGGCAACGGTCGCGGCTGTCCGCTCCCGCGCCGTCGCGAGCGCCGCGAAGTCGCGCCGCTCGGTCGATTCGGCCGCCACTGCGGCGTCGACCTCGGCGACGGTGGCTGCCGTTCGCGCCATCAGCACCCAGTCCTCGGTCGCCCGGACGAGCTCCCAGCCGCGATCTACCGCGCGGCGTGCGTCGGCGAGGTCACCATTCCAGCGCGCATAGGACGCGGCCGCGCGGTAGACCGGGACGGCGTGCTGCGGGTCCCGGACGGTCTCGAGCTCGAGGAGCAGCCGGCCGAGCAGCCGCCCGGCCAGCTCCCCCGCACCGGTCTCGATCTCGACGATCGCGAGGTTCGAGACGGAGTTGACGAATGCGACTCCCGCCGGGCTCCACTCGAGGGCCGTCGCGGACAGCGCCCGCGACTCGGACCACCGTCCGAGGAGGAACAGCGACTCCGCCGCGTTGCCGCGGAGGAAGTTGCCGTAGACCGCCTCGAGGCCGGCCCGGCGCGCCGCCTCGATCCCCTCGTACGCGACCTCGACCGCCTCGGTTCGCCGGCCCAGGAGATCGAGCACCGTCGTGAGGTTCGCGTAGACCCGGAACAGCTCGTCGACGTCGTTGAGCTCGAGCGCCATCGAGCGCGCATTCTGGAGCAGCGCGACGCCGGCCTCGGGCTCATTCCCCCAGCCGAGCGAGACCGCCAGGGTCGTCGTCGCGTGGAGCTCGACCCGACGTCCGGCCTGGCCGCACTCGCGCGCCATCCGGATCGCCTCGCGGGCGTCACGCTCGGCCTCGGAGAACGTCCCCTCGAGCATCCGGACCTGGGCGAGCGACGCCAGGAGCAACGCGCCATCGACCGACGGCTCGCGTGGGATGAGCTCGACCGCGCGCCTGTGGGCCCGGACCGCGCCGACGTGATCGCCCGCCGCCCGCCGGTAGCGCCCGAGGCGGTCGTGCAGCCGAGCGAGCGCGAGCCGGTCGGGGCGGCTTTCAAACCGGGCGATCGCCGCCTCGACGAAGGCGACCGCGCGGTGGGGTCGGCCCGCCGCAAAGGCGGCCTCGGCAGCACGAACATGGAGCCCCGTCGTCGAATCGTCGTCCGGCATCGCGGTGCCGGTCGCGTCTTCGGGCTGTCGAACGACCCTGCCCGCCGTGCTGCTGCCCGGCCCGCCGCCACCCGCAGCGGCCACCGAGCCTTCCGCACCCGACAGCGCCAGTGCGATCTCGAGGTGGTAGAGCTCATCCTGTGGCGCGTGAACTCGCTGGGCACGGCGAGCCGCGTCCAGGGCGGCCGGCCGCGCCCGGACCGACTCGTGCGCCGCGAGCCAGTGGTGGGCGGCCGCGACCGGGGTGTCGCCAAGACCGATGGCGATCGCGAGATGGTGCCGCGACCGGGCGAGCGGCAGGATGTCCGCCTCGATGGCGCGGCCGATCAGCTCGTGACGGAAGTCGACCGTCCCGTCCGCGGCCTCGACGAGGAACCCGTGTTCGACTCCCTCCGCGATCCCGGCGACGAGGTCGGCGTCGAGCACCCCATGACCGTGCCGCGGCGCCGACGTCGATCGCGGCGTCAACCCGTCGCGTTCGATCTCGTAGGCGGCCGCGACTTCGACGAGCTGTTTGTGGGTGAGCGGGCGGCGGGCCGGGGCGAGGAGGCGGAGGACGCGCCGGCATTCCGGGGTCCGCAGGGCGAGTCGCCGGATGACGAGGTCCTCGAGCGTGCCGGTCAACGACGCCCCGGACAGCTCGCGGCGGGCCGCGACGAGCTCCTCGGCGACGAGCGGGCTCCCAGCCGACCGCTCGGCGACGAGAACGAGCTCGGACGCGGATGGCCGCTCCCCCTCGATCTGCTCGATCAGCGCCGCGAGCTCGCCCCGGTCAAGGGCCCCGATCTCGATCCGCTCGGGCGGCCGGGTCGATTCGGCGATCCCGGCGAGCGCGGCCGAGAGCGGATGAGCCCGGGTCAGCTCGTCCGGCTGCCAGGTCGCGATGAGCGCGAGGCGCTGCCCACGCGAGATCCGGGCGAGGAACCTGACGAGCTCGCGCGTCGCCGCGTCGGCGTGGTGGAGGTCCTCGAGGATGAGGGCCACCGGGCGTCGCTCGCCGACCCGGCTGAGGACGCCGAGGATCGCTTCCAGGACGCGCGCCTGGCGACGCTCTGGCGACGCGATCGTCGGGCGCGCGGGCAGCAGGCCGAGCGGCGCCAGCCGCCGACCGAGCTCAGGCAGGAGCCGGACGATGTCCTCGGCCCCCGTCGACACGAGCTCGGCGAGCTCGTCATCGGGCACCTCGGCGAGCAGCGGGCGCGCCGCGCGGACCACCGGTGCATACGGCTCGTCGGCGCCGGCCGGCACCGCGCGCGCCCGGAGCACGACGAACGGAACCGCGAGCGACGCCAACCGCGACTCCGCCTCCGTCAGGAAGCGCGAGGTCCCGAAGCCGCCGCTCCCGGCGATGAGCAACGTCGTCGCGTGGCCGTCGGAGGCAGCGTCGAGGACGGTCGCGAGCCGGGCGAAGGACCCCTCTCGCCCGACGAACCGCGGACTGCTGAACCTCGCGGGCATCGCCCATTCTAGGCATGCCCGAGCCGGGCCCTTTCGCTCCATCCGCTGGCTGCGACCGTTCGAACAGGTGGGTGCGGGGGAAGGTCCAACGCGGCCGCGCCAGATCATCCGGCCGCACGACGCCACCCGGCCGCCCCACTGCCCAACGGCACCCGGTACCGGAGGATCGAACCATGGAACGGCGTGAGATTCGGAACGCCCAGCTCGACCAGGGCTGGATGACCCTGGCGGGTATCGTGCTCGTGATCGTCGGCCTGCTCGGCTTCGTCAACAACCCGCTCGTCGGGTCCGCTCCCGGCGCCCTCGTCGCCACGGACTCGGTCCACAACCTCGTCCACATCGTGACCGGGCTCATCGCCCTGTACATCGCGTTCGGGCTTCGCGGCCTGACCCAGGCGAACGCGACGATCGGGTTCGGCGTCCTGTACGTGATCATCTTCGTGGCCGTCCTCATCAGCCCGACGCTGTTCGGCCTCTTCAGCGTCCGGGCGAACACGGCCGTCCACCTCATCCACGCCGTGCTGGCGATCGTCAGCCTCGCCGTCGGCTACGTCGCCCGCAGCTCGATGCTCGAAGCTCCCGCCGCCTGAGGAACGCGCGGCGTGCACGCCTGGCACGAGCTGCTCGACGACGTCGCGGCGGCGATCCTCGTGGTCGGTGGCGCGATCTACCTCGTGCGAGCGGGGCGTGCCTTCCGCGATCTCCACCGACCGAGGCTCCCGCCGGGGGCCCGAAGCTCCGCAGCCCGCCCGGCGGAGACGGACGCACCCGAGGCCGTGGCCGGGGCGGGGACGGTCGTGGTCGCGGCGTTGTCGCTCGGGGCCGCCGTCATCCACCTCGCCGCCGCGCCCCCGCATCTGGCGGAGCTCGGGGCGCTCGGTGCCGGGTTCCTCGTCGCGACGGCGTTCCAGGCGGGGTGGGCCGGCGCGTGGTTGCGCCGCCCCTCCCGAGCGCTCGCGTGGCTCGGGATCGCCGGCAGTCTCGCGATCTCGGCCGCCTGGGCGTGGACGCGAACGATCGGGCTGCCGGTCGGTCCAGACGCCTTCACGCCCGAGCAGATCGGAGCCCCGGACGCGGCCACGACGACCTTCCAGCTCCTCATCGCCGGGCTGCTGGTCCTCCGCGGGAGCGGGCTCGGGCGACGGCTGGCCCGCGAGGTCCGCGGCGCGCGGTCCCTCGCCACGATCGCGGTGGTCCCTGCGATCGGCGTCGTCTTCCTCGCGACGACCCTCGCCGTGACGGTCCTCGCGGCGGACGACCACGACCATCGCGCCGGCGACAACGCCGACGCGACGACCGTGCACGACCACTGACGACGCCGCCGGCGCGACGCGCGTCCGCGTCCGCTAGGCTCTCGGGCGATGACCTCGCCCCGCCGCGATCCCCACCCGGCCAACGAGCTGAACGAGCTGCCCGGCGAGGAGTGGCTCTACTTCACGAAGTCGGTCTGGTCGACCGCCTACCCCTCCGAGCTCGGTCACGCGCTCCGGAAGCGCCACGGGGCGAACAAGCCGCCGCGGCTCATGGCCCGGCTGATCGAGTTCTTCACGCGGACCGGGGAGCTCGTTCTCGACCCGTTCGCGGGCGTCGGTGGCACCCTGCTTGGTGCGGCGATCGCCCGCGGGCCGCGGCGCGCGCTCGGCATCGAGCTGTCACCGGCGTGGGCCACGATCTATGAGGAGGTCGTCCGCGAGGCGCTGGCCGAGCGCGACGGGCTCGGCCCGGTCCTAGCCGATCTCGGGCCGAACGACCCGGGCGGGCCGCGCGGCTTCGACCCCTCCGGGCTCGAGCTCCGGGTCGGCGACGCGCTGCGGATCCTGCCAACGATCCCCGCCGGATCGGTCGACTTCGTCGCCACCGACCCGCCGTACAACGTCCAGCTCCCGATCACGATGGCCGGCGGCCCGCTCGCCGAGCGCCACGCGAACCGGCGAACCGACTACGCCATGGTGACCGACGATGCCGCCGACCTCGCAAACGCGGCCGACTACCCGGCGTTCCTCGAGCGCATGACCGAGGCGCTGGCGGAGCTCCACCGCGTCCTCCGCCCCGGCCGCTACGCGACGCTGATCGTCCGCGATGCCTACCAGGACGGGCGCTACCTGTTCACGGGCGCGGATCTCGCCGATCGCTCGACGCGGGTCGGCTTCGTCGTGAAGGGCGACCTGATCTGGTACCAGGCCGGCACGCGGCTGCGGCCGTACGGCTACCCGAAGGCGTTCGTGCCGAACATCACGCACCAACACATCCTGGTGCTCCGAAAAGAGGCCAAGAGGGCCTAGGGGCGACCGCCCGAGGGTTTACCGGCCGCGGGCGGCGATGAACGCGGCGAGGACGTCCGGGTCGACCTCGTCCTCCTCGACGGTGGCGGTCGCCCACATCTCCTGCGCCGTCGGAGTCGCCGGCTGCCCGACCACGTCGCCGAGGGTCATCTTGTGGATCCAGCCCTGCCGCCCGTCCGGGCACAGGACCCGCCAGTAGGCACCCGATCGCTCGAGCAGCTGGACCTCGTCGCCGTTCGTCAGTGCGCCGATCTCGGCGGCCCGCAGCTCGTCCGGCGCGTCCAGCAGCTGGACGACGTGGTAGCGGATCATCCGCCGCTCGTAGCCGTCCATCGCACCGACGAGCCCGTGATCGAACGACAGGCGCTGGATCTCGCCGGTCGACCGGAGCGGGTCCGCCTTCCGGGCCTCGAGGAGCGACGGTCGCCGCCAGCGCGGCATGAGCGAGTCCGGGTCGACGGGTGCCGGGACGGTCGCCACGGTCGGGACCAGCTCGTTGGTCGGGGGCGGCGGCGTCGCGCGTGCCGCGTCGTTCGCGAGCACCTCGTCCGGCGCGGGCGGTTCACCGTCGCGACGGCGCTTGCCGAAGAACCCGAACGCCATTGCCATCGCCACGGCGCCCGTCGTCGTGACCATCACGGGGAGGAGGCGGAACGTTGACAGCCCGCCGCGATCGAAGGCCATCAGGTAGCGGGTGAGCTCTCCCCACCCGCCCTGCTCGCGTTCTCCGGCGAACGGGTGACCACCGCGGGGACCGGCATCGACGGTACCGGCGCCAGGCGGGGTCGGCGTCGTGACGGGGCCGCCGCCGCTTCCGGCGCTCGATCCGGCCGTCGGATCGGGCATCGGGGCGGTGGGCGTCGCGCCGTCGGTCGCGCCGGACGGCGGGGTCGCGGTCGGCGTCGTGGTGGCGGGCGGGGACGTGGGCGTCGGGTCGGCCGTCGACTTCGGTGTCGGGGTCGGCTTTGCGGTCGGCGTTGGGGTCGGCTTCGCCGATGGAGGCGCGGTTGGCTTTGGCGTCGGGGGTGGCGGCGGGTTCGTGACCGTGATCGACCCGCCGTCGAGCTCCACGCTGAACTTGTCGCGCGACGTGGCGCGGAAGGTGACGGCGTGGACGCCGATCGGGAGCTTCGTCGTGTACGTGAACCGGGCACCGGACTTCCAGCCGGTCCCATCGCCGGTCATCGCGTGGGCGGTACCGCCGATCTCGACGACCACGCTCTCCGGCGCCGACCCCTCGCGATTCCGGTAGGTGACGGCGAAGGTGAACTGCGTCGCCATCGTTCCGGAAGACGGTCCGACCGATGGATCGAGCAGCCGGGTTGGGCCCTCGGTCGCGGCGGCGGGAAGGATCGCGACGAGGACGAGGAGGAGCGCCGTCGCAAGGGCGCCGATCGAGATTGGGACCAGCCGTCGCGGCCTCGCCCGATGAGCAACGAGCACGAACACAGCCTCTGCCGCGGGCGCGGAGCGCCCGGCGTGGCCCGAGGATCGCCGTCCACGGCGTGGGCCTTCAATGGTACGGGCGTCCCCCTGCCGGGCGTCGTCGGTCCGGCCTGCGGCGAGACAGCAGCGCACCAGCCGGTGCGGTCCGGTGCGTTTCGTGGTCGAAGGTGGTCCCGTCAGACCGCCCTACCTAGGCCGATGCGGCCATACCCAGACGCCCCCATGCGCGCGAGGATCGGCGCATGCAGGTGATCGTCTCGCGTTCTGCCCCGCCAGCCCGCCGTGGTCGGATTGCGCTCGGGGCGCTGGTCGGATCGACACTCCTCCTCGGCGGGCTCCTCGTCGGGTGGCTCACGTTCGGCACGCCGTTCATGTCGTCGTTCATGCCGACAGGCCGTGCCGACACGACCCAGATGATCTCGGGCGCCCTTGCCTGGTCGTTCGCCCTGATCGCCCCGGCGTCCTTCGTGATCGCCGGACTCGCGCGGATCGTCGCCGTCGTCGACTCCGTGGGGATGCCACGACCGAAAACCCCGGCATCACGTCTCGCGGGCGCGCTCGGTGACGAGTACGTCGTCGCGAGCCGGCTCCGCATGCCCGATGGCCGCCGAATCCCCGAGCTCGTCCTCGGCCCGTTCGGCGCGGCCGTCATCGCGGAGATGCCACCAGCCGGCGCAGCCCGGCGCCACGGCACGGCGTGGGAGGTCCGGATGAGCGACGGCCGGTGGATGCCGCTGGAGAACCCGCTCGAACGGGCCGCCCGCGACGCCGAGACCGTCCGCCGGTGGTTCGCCGACGACGATCGGGACTTCCTCGTGAAGGTCTACGCGGCGGTCATCGCGCCCGACCGATCGATCCAGCGAACGCCCGCGTGCGCCGTGATCACGTCCGACCAGATCCCCGCGTGGCTCGCGTCGCTGCCCGCGCAGCGAAGCCTGACGGCAGCTCGGCGCGAGCGTCTGGTCGAGCTGCTCCGGGTGACCGCGGGGAGCTGAGCGAGCCTCCTCGCCCGGCGTCGGTTCGTCCCCGGCGCCGCTCACCCATGCGACGCCGGTGAGTCCTGGAGCGCCGCGCGCGCGGCCGCGAGGTCTTCGACCAGCGCGCGGTATCCCTCCTCGCGCTCCTCGGGTGTTCGCGACCGGAGCACCGAGGACGGGTGCTGCGTCGCCACCATCCGTGGACCGCCGGGCGTGAGCGGCGGAAAGACCAAGCCGTGCTGCTGCGAGACGCGGAACGTCGACCCGAGGATGGCCTGAGCGGCCGTCGCGCCCATCAGCACGAGCACGTCCGGGTGAATCTTCTCGAGCTCGAGCTCGAGCCACGGTCGGCAGGCCCGGATCTCCGCCGGGTTCGGGCGCTCGTGGAGCCGTCGCTTGCCGCTCGGGCGCCATTTGAAATGCTTCACGACGTTCGTGATGAAGACCTGCTCGCGATCGATGCCGGCTTCGGCGAGGGCACCATCGAGGAGCTTGCCCGCCGGCCCGACGAACGGGTGGCCCTCGATGTCCTCCCGGTCGCCCGGCTGCTCACCGACGAGCATCATCGACGCCTGGGTGGCGCCCTCTCCGAACACCGTCTGCGTCGCGTTCGCCCAGAGGTCGCACGCACGGCAGCCCGCCGCCATTACCCGGACCTGCGCGATGTCCGCGTTGGGCGGCAGCTCTGCAGCGCGGTGCGGCTCGATCGTGATCTGACCGTTCTGCACCCGCCGACCGTAGCGCGGCGCGCTCGACGGCTCAGTCACGCGGCGCGACGGTCGCCTTGCAGGTGAGCGACGACAGCCCGGGCGGATCGGCGTGTGGTCTAGTGCAGTTGCGCGAGGGCCTTTTTCTCCGAAGGTCCCGGGGGGCGCGACCGGTCCGGGGGATGGTGCCAAAGGGTTCAGCCCGGGAAGATCGCTCCATGCTCGAACCCGCCCCATCCCGGTCCGACTGGCGGACCTTCCTCTCCTCTCGATATCGCCCATTTCACGCCGTCGGAATCGGGCAGGGCGCAGTCGGCGCCCTCGCCGGCGGCGCCGTCACGATGCCGCTCCTGCTCCAGCTCGGGGCCCCGCCTCCGGTCGCCGCCGCGGTCGGCATCCTGCCCGGAATCGGGGCGCTCTCCCAGCTCGTCCTGCCTGGGATCCTCCGGCGCACCGACGGAAACCTCCGCCGGCTCACGCTGCTCGTCGCCGCGCTCGGCGACACGCGCGGTCTCTGGCTGGCTGCGATCGTGACGCTCGCCGCGATCGGGATGGTCCCGCACCCGCTCGCAATCGCGCTCATCGCGCTGACGACCGTCGCCGCGTCGACGCTCGGCGGCCTGTCCGGCACCACGCTTCTCGCCTGGTACCACGCCGTCCTCCCCGAGGACGAGCGGCGGCTCGTGTCGCCGCGGCTCGGGACCCTCGGATCGGTCGTCTCGGTCGCGCTGCTCCTGCCGACCGCCGCGCTCGTGGCGAACCGGGACCTCGGGCTGTGGGCCTACGTCCCGCCGCTGCTCGCGGCTGGTGGCGCGTCGCTGCTCGGGATCGCCGGTCTCACGCGGCTGCCGCGACCCGGCCGCGTTCGGATCCCCGCCCGCGCCCAGGTTCGGGCCGAGCGGCCGGCCAGCCTCGACCGCTTCGTCCGGGTCAGCTGCATCGGATCGTTCGGGTTCGGGATCGGGCCGCCGCTGTCCGTGTTCGCGATCGCGATCCTCGGGATGTCGCCCGGGTTCACCGTCGGGCTGTCTGCGTTCGGGACCGTGGCGTCGCTCGTGTCGTCGGCGGTCGTCGCAACGCGGCTGGGCCGTGGGTCGGCGTCGCGGCTGCTACGCGTGTCGCACGTCGTGCGCGGCGTCGCGATGGCGAGCGGCCTCTCGTCGCTCATCGCGGGCCCGTTCGCGCCAGTGCTGCTCGTCGTCGCGGTCGCGCTCGGCGCCGCGGGCGATGCCGCGGGCCAGCTCGCGGGCACCGAACGGCTCCTGCGTCTCGCCGTCGGACGCGCCGCGATCGCCCACCAGGCGGACTACGTCGCCGCGACCTCGCTGACCTCCGTCGGAGCGCAGCTGACCGGGTCGGCCGTGCTCGCCGTGGGCGCGGGAGCCGGTCCGCTGCCGTTCGCGGCGCTGTTCATCGCGTCCGGAGTGGCTCGGGCGATCGTGGCGGTCCGCCTCGAGGTGTCGCCGCGAACCACCCCGCGATCCCTTTCGGCCGGTGGATCAGTGCCGAAGGCCGCGTCGTTCCGGTGAGGCGGGAGGCCGGCGGCGTATGATCGGCGGCCTGGGGGAGTAGCCCAGTCGGTCAGAGGCGCCAGGCTTATACCCTGGAAGTCGGTGGTTCGAGTCCACCCTCCCCTACCAGACCTGCGCCGAGAGGGACGGTCTAGGAGTCCCCGCCGAGGAGGCGCCCCGCGAGCGCGCGCAGGCCGAACGGCCGCGGCCGGAGCTCGTGACGCCCATTCGCCGATGCGGACTCGATCTGCTTCCCGAGGACGACCCCGCCGCCGGGCGCATACGCGCGCGCGGGGAGCGAGGCGAGGAGCTGCCGTTCGTCGTCGGTCTGGGCTGCCGCGATCGGGAGGTCGTCCGGGTCGAACGGTCGTGGCACCTCGTCGACCTTCGCCGTCGGCCGTGCGTAGGCTGGCGCGCCGTAGAGCTTCGGGAGGGCGACGTGCTGCTCGTCGGTGGACACCTGGGGGACTCCGGATGACTGATCCGGCCAATGAGGGCCGGCGGATCAAATACCGGTGGCGATGATATCGGCAACAGGGTACGTGGGAATGGTACCGATGGACTATGCCGCAACAGGTTTCTCGCACCACAAGTGGTGTCTCGAAGCCACACGCAGCATCGAAAGGGGACCTCAGCGACCGACCAGCAGCGGCTCGAGGATCTGCGTCACGACGACCATGACCAACCACGCGATCGGGACGGCGGCGAACAGCCCGAGCGCCGCGCTCCACCAGCTCCGGACGGCCCGCGTCCCCGAGCCGGTCGGCTGCGGGACGATCAGCCACGTGACGACGCTCCCGACGACGAGCACGACGACGGCGTAGGCGGCGAGGAACAGCACCCGCAGGTCGCCGCCCGGCAGCCGCGCGCCGCGCGCGAGCGTCACGTCATACCCGAGGTAGGCGACACCGAGGACGACGGCGACGACGAGGCTGCTGAGGACGGCCCGCACGACCGGCCGTGGCGCATTCCGGAACTGCCGCCAACGGACCTCGATCTCCGACCGCCGTCGGGGGGTGGAGGCGGGCGCGTCGCGCCCCGTCATGCGTCCTGCCCGAGGATCGCGAGCCGGCGCTGCGGCGGCAGCGTCTCCGGCGTGTGGCGGGCGAGGAGCTCGACGCCGTCGCGGAGCCGGTCGAGCTCGGCCTCGGTATTGAACCAGCCGATCCCGAGCCGGATCGCGTCGACCGCGGGAACCGACGACGCGAGGAGGAAGATCCGGCGGCCGAGCTCCTCGAGCGCGGTCACGGCGGACCAGCCCGCGACCCGGAAGACGAGCGTCGTCGCCTGACGGTCGGCCGGCGTGAGGACCTCGACGCCGTCGATCGCCCGGAGGCGCTCGGCCGTATGGGCGGTCAGCTGCGAACCCCGATCGTGGATCCACCCGAGCCCGACGTACATCGACAGCCAGCCGGCGCTGCGGGCGAACCCGACCACGGACGGGAGGTGGAACTCGTGAGCCACGGCCGACCCGCTGCCGCGGCGCCCGACGGTCACGAGCGCGCCGAGCCCTTCGGGGCCGAGCAACCAGGATTGGGCGGGGACCGCGTACCAGTCGGCCCCGAGCTCGTCGACCGCGACCGGGATCGCCCCCGCCGCCAGCGAGCCGTCGACGAGAAGGCGCGCCCCGACCGCATGGATGAGCCGGGCGATCCGCTCGATCGGGAGCAGCGTCCCGGTCGCGGCCGAGACATGCGGCACCGCAATGAGCCGCGTCCGATCGTCGATGACGGACTCGATCGCCGCGAGGATCGCCGCGTCATCGCCAGAGGGCAGCTCGACCACGCTCTGTTCGACACCGGCGGGGACGACGATCTCCACGACGCGCTCCCCCTCGACGACGACGATCCGGTCGCCCGGCCGCCACGCTACGGCCGCGACCGCGCACCGCAGCGCATCGCAGAGGCCGTGGGTCAGCTCGACCGCGTCGACGTCCGTCGTCAGGATCGCAGCGACCGCGGCCCGTGCCTCGTCGATCCGGCCGACCACCTCGTCGCGCCGGTCGCGCCCGACCCGTCCCGTGGTCAGCTCCCAGCCCTCGAGATCTGCCACTGCCCGGGCGGTCTCCGCGGGGAGCGGCCCGGCGACCGGGGTGTCGAGATAGATTCCGGCGCCGACCGCCGGCAGCGCCTCCCGTACTGCCGCCAGCTTCTCCGCGTCCGGCATGAACGGGGCGACCACGGCCGTATGATACCGACGATGCCCATCACCCCCGACCGCCGCAGCCGGCGATGAGCGGCTTCGCGCGCCCTGAGCTCGTCGCCTCGACGGAGTGGCTGGCGGAAAACGCCGGCCGACCGGAGCTTCGCGTCCTCGACGTCCGCTGGCGGCCCGACGGGACCGGCCGCACGACCTACCTCAGCGGTCACGTGCCGGGCGCGGCGTATCTCGATTGGCACGGCGAGCTCGTGACCCACGACGACGAGCTGCCGGCGTTCCTTCTCGCGGGTCCGGAGCAGGTCGCGGCGGCGATGCGACGGGCCGGTGTCGGCGACGGCACGACGGTCGTGATCTACGACGACACGCTCAGCCTGTACGCGGCCCGGACATGGTGGAGCCTCCGAGCCTACGGCTACGAGTCGGCCCGCATTCTCGACGGCGGCTTTCCGGCCTGGCTCGACGAGGAGCGGCCCCTCTCCAACGCCGACCTGCCGCCCGAACCGGCGGCCTGGACCCCGCGCGCCCAGCCGCGGCTGCGCCTGACGACGGCAGACGTCCGGGCGCTCCTCGGCTCACCCGACGTCACGCTCCTCGACGCGCGGGCGCCGGCCGAGTACCGCGGCCTCGAGGGCAACACCCGCCGGCTCGGCCACATCCCCGGCGCGATCAACGTCCCGGTGGCGCCGATGACGCGCCCGGGATCCCAGCGCTTCCGGAGCGGCGAGGAACTGCGCGACCTCCTCCATCGGGCGAACGTCAGTCGCGGCCGCCGAATGGTCTGCTACGACGGGTCCGGGATCGCGGCCGCGAAGCTCGCCTTCGTCCTGACCCTCCTCGGGCACGAAGACGTGGCGGTCTACGACGGCGGCTGGGCGGAGTGGGGCGACCGGCTCGATCTGCCGGTCGAGCGGTAGCGACCAGCGGTTCGATCGCCGGGACGCGGGCTAGCGGCTCGGTTCGCCGGCTCCCGACGTCTCGTGCTGGACCCCCGTCGCTGCGGCTCCGCGGTCGAGGCCCTGCCACGGGTCGACCTCGCGGTGCGGTGCCAGGATCTGGGCCCGGGAGTGGTTGATCGCGACCATCGGGGCGGTGACGCGCGGCTCGCCGACCGTGTCCGACCAGTAGGTCGCCTCGGTCACCGGGAGAAACCGCCCGGTCAGCTCGTGGAGCGCGTCGCTGAGATCGCGCTCGGGAAGGAGGTGGATCCGACCGACGACCTTGAACGGGGGGATCGAGACCAGCGCCTGCTCCGGGATCTTCGGCGTCCGCAGCTCGGGAACCGGTTCGACCGCGGTGTCGGCCACCGCGAAGAGGACGCTCGCGAGGTTCACCTGCGCGTACTCGGCCTGAAGGCTCGCCGCCCGCGTGCCGAACTCGTCGAGGACGACGTCGTGGAGGACGAGGAAGTCGTGCTCCGCCTGGTTGAGCATGTCCGTGACCCGGCGCTGGCGGGTTCGCAGCAGCCCGCGGATGACGTGGGCATCGGTGTACAGCGTCAGCGAGACGCCCTGCGCGTCGCCGACAATCCCCATGAGCATGGCGGCAGTCTACGGGACGCCAATCGGCAACGGCACCATTTCCGTGGCGCCGCCGCTACTTCCTGGCGCCCGCCGTCACCAGATGCTCGGCGCCGTGCTGGAGGCCCTCGTACAGCTCGCGCACCGTCTCGAGCGTGTCGATCTCGTCGGGGGTCTTGTCCGGCCGCAGCCGGGCGATCCGGGGGAAACGGAGCGAGTAGCCGGAGCCGTGGCGGTTCGAGCGGACGATGACGTCGAAGGCAACCTCGACGACGATGGTCGGCTCGACCTGCCGGAAGCGCCCGAACCGCTGGACCGTGTGCGCCTCGAACCACTCGGTCATCTCGGCGATCTCGGCATCGGTCAGGCCGCTGTACGCCTTGCCGATCGTGACCAGGCGGCCCGTCTCGTCGTCACGGACGGCGAACGTGTAGTCCGACAGGACGCCGTGGCGCTTGCCGTGGCCGACCTCGACGCCGACGACGACGCAGTCGATCGTCGCCAACGCCTTCTTCATCTTCAGCCAGCCGAGCCCGCGGCGGCCCGGTGAGTAGCCGCTCCGGGGGTCCTTGACCATCAGGCCCTCGTTGCGCCGCCCACGGGCGTCGGCGAACGCCGAGTCGAGGTCGCCGACGGTGTCGACGCTGACGAGGTGCGACAGCGCGAACTGTCCGCCGTCCCCCGCGAGCGGCAGCATCAGCGACTCGAGCCGTCTCCGCCGTTCCTCGAGCGGCACACGAAGAAGCGGCTCCACCTCCGCCCCGCCGCCCGCCCCGATCCCGAGCAGGTCGAAGGCGACGAAGACGACCGGGACGTCCGCGATGAGCGACGCCGGCGGCGCCTTCCGACCGAGCCGGGCCTGGAGGGCGATGAACGGCAGGACCGCCCCGTCCCGCCAGGCGAGGACCTCGCCGTCGAGGATGCCGTCCCACGGCAGGTCGACGGCCGCCTCGACGATCTCCGGAAATTGCCCGGTCACGTCGTGGAGGTCACGCGAGTAGAGCCTGACGACGCCATCCGCCTTGTGCAGCTGGGCGCGGATCCCGTCGTACTTGTCCTCGACCCAGACCGGCGCACCGAGCCGGGTCATGATCTCGTCGGCGTCCTCGGCTGGCGACGCGAGCATGAACTTGATCGGGTGGAACAGGGTGAGCGCGACGTGCTCGAGCTGGTCGTCTCTCGCCAGCGCCGCGGTCCGCCCGATATCGCCGGTCAGCATCCCGGCCCACTTCACCTGCTCGAGCAGCCGGTCGAACGCCTTCGCGAGCGCTGCCTCGACCAGCCCGTCGCGGAGGCCGATCCGGAGCTCGCCGGTCAGGACCTTCACGACGTACTTCGCGGTCAGCGGGTCGCATCGCTCGAGGAGGGCGCCCAGCAGCGCGGCCTTGCGCGCCGGACCCGAGGCGCTCTCGATCGCGGAGTAGGTCGCCTCGACCTCCTGGAGCGACGGCGAGCGAGCGGGATCGGGCTCGTGCTCGGCCGCCGTCAGGACGTCCGCAACGGCGAGGCCGAGGTCGGACCAGCGGTCGTACGCCTCTCCGATCGCGGAGCGCGGCACACCGGCGAGCGCCGCGACGGTCGTCGCGATCGCGGCCCAGCCGAGCCCGGCCGCGCGCTGATCGGTCTCGGGGAACGGCCGGCCCGTGAGGAAGACGGCCGCGATCGGGAGCTCGTCGCGGGAGAGGCTGCGGAGATAGTCGGCGAGCAGGGCGGTCTTCTCGGATGTCCGAGTCGTTCCGGAGACGCGCTCCGCCAGCTCGCTCCAGCGGCGCATGGCGGCGATGGTATACCGTCACCCGACATGGCTTCGGGCAGCTGGTTCCCCGATCGGATCGAAGGGACGACGGTCGTCCTCCGACGGCACGCGCCGGAGAACCTCCGGGCGTTCGAGCGCTGGTACGCCGACCCCGAGGTCGCCCGGCTGACCCGTTACCAGGACGGCCCGATGCGGCGCGACGAGATCGAGCGCTTCTTTGCCGCCCGGGTGGTCGGCACGGATTCGCTGGCGCTCGGCGTCCATGAACGCGCGACGGGCCGGCTCATCGGGACGTGTGCGTTCAGCCAGCTCGACTCGGACAACGGGTCGGCGCTCTTCCACATCACGATCGGCGAGAAGGACGCCTGGGGTCGCGGGTACGGCACCGAGGCAACCCGGTTGATGCTCCGCCACGCGTTCGAGGTCCTCCGGCTCCACCGCGTCTCACTGGCCGTGTTCGAGTTCAACGAGCGGGCGATCCGGGCCTATCTCCGGGCCGGGTTCACGGTCGAGGGCCGGGCACGCGAGGCGATCTGGCGGACCGGCCGGTGGTGGGACGAGATCACGATGAGCATCCTCGAGCCCGAGTGGCGGGCGCTCGTGGAGCGTGAGCGGGCGAGCGGGTCGGAGCCACGGGGTGGCGCCCGGCGGGGCGACCGGCCCGCGACGTACCCGGCGGGGCCGGGCCCCTCGTGAGCGTCGCCGGATCCAGCGGGCCTGCCGCCGACGCGGCTCGGGCCGCGTTTCGGGAGCGACTGGACGCGAAGGGCCACGCCGTCGACAACGCCCGCGAGGCGGCCGCGGGGCTCGAGGAGGCGTTTGCGGCGGGCGTGCTCCAGCGGACGCCGGCGCTCGACCGGATGCTCGTGGACCTCAGCGTCGCGCTCGAGCAGGACGAGGGTCAGAAGCTCGGGGGCAAGAGTGCCGAGGCCGCGCGGTTCATCCTCCGCGCGATCTCGCGCGAGCTCGACAACGCCTGACTGCCTGACTCATCGGCGGAGCAGCCGACTGGCGAAGCCCCGCTCGCGCCGCCCGAGAAGTCTCCCGGTGATGGGCTCAGACCACTAGACTCCGGGCAATCACCCGCCGCGGAGGCCCATCCATGCCCGATCTCAAGCTCGGCATCCTGCTCTGGAACCAGGCCACCGACTGGCCCGAGTACCGCGACACCGTCCGGCGGATCGACGAGCTCGGGTACGACCACCTGTGGTCGTGGGACCACCTCTACGCGATCTTCGGCGACCCGTACCAGCCGATCTTCGAGGGCTGGACGAGCCTCGCGGCCGCGGCGGCATTGACCGAGCGCGTCCGCCTCGGGCTGCTCGTCGGCGCGAACACGTTCCGCAACCCGGGCCTCGTCGCGAAGTCGGCGGCGACGGTCGACCACATCTCGGGCGGTCGGGCGATCCTCGGGCTCGGCGGTGCGTGGATGGAGCCCGAGCACACGGCCCACGGCATCGACTTCGGGACCGGCTTCGGCCAACGGCTCGACTGGCTCGACGAGGCGGTGGCCGCCTGCCGAAAGCTCCTCGACGGCGAAACGGTCACGAGCGATGGGACGGGCCGCTACGACTTCCGCGACCTCCGCCACAACCCGCTCCCGATCCAGGAGCACCTCCCGATCATGATCGGCGGCTCTGGGGAGAAGAAGACGCTCCGGACGGTCGCCCGCTATGCCGACATGTGGAACGCGATGGGCACGGTCGACGTCCTCGCCCGCAAGGTCGACGTCCTGCGCCGCCACTGCGACGAGGTCGGCCGGAACATCGACGAGATCGAGTTCACGCTCGGGGTGAAGGTCACGATCCGCGACTCGCAGGAGGAGGCCGAGCGGGTCTGGAAGGCGGCGATGGAGCACAACAAGACGCCGCTGTCCGAGGTCGAGGACGACGACACCTTCTGGAACGGGACCCCCGAGCAGCTGGCCGAGCGGCTGTGCGAGTACACGGAGCTCGGCTTCCACACGGCCATCTCCGAGCATCCCGCGCCCTACGACACGGAGTCGCTCGAGCGGTTCATCGGCCAGGTCAAGCCGCTCGTCGAACGCGGCTGAGGCCAGCCGTCCAGGCGCCCGAACGCGTTCTCGGC
>Ga0255338_1003218_pt1 | contig 20325 bp, 18 predicted proteins | sample MeOH1_35cm_T4_19_FD_203715 | JGI IMG/M metagenome (GOLD analysis project Ga0255338, IMG submission 203715) | Sandy soil microbial communities from University of British Columbia, Vancouver, Canada - MeOH1_35cm_T4_195 | ecosystem: Engineered > Artificial ecosystem > Sand microcosm > Unclassified ...
CCCTCCTCCCTTCCCCTCTCCTTCCCCCTCCCCTTCCCCCTCCCCCCTTCCCTTCCCCCCTCCCCTTCCCCCCTCCCCTGGCGACTTTTGCGAGGTTCCGGTCGCGATCCACAACCGCTGCCTCGCAAAAGTTGGCGGACGCAGTGGTGGGGAGCGAGGGGAGCGAGGGGAGCGAGGTCGGGGGGCCGCCGTGGGGGGTGGGTAAGGGGCGGCTAGACGAGGACCGTGGTGAGCGGCATGGACGAGTCGACCGGCAGGTCGAGCGACGACGGCGGCAGGTTGCGGCGTACCACCGCCGAGCCCAACGCGGCGATCATCGCGCCGTTGTCCGTGCAGTAGCGCAGCGGGGGCAGCCGCAGCGCGATCCCCGCCGCCGCGCACCGCTGCGCCGCCATCTCGCGCAGCTGCGAGTTGGCGGAGAACCCGCCACCGACCACCAGGGTGTCGATGCCGTGCGCCCGGCACGCCGCGATCGTCTTGGCGGTCAGCACGTCCGCCACCGCCGCGGCGAAGGACGCCGAGACGTCCTCGAGCGGGATGTCCAGGCCGGCGTCCTGGCGCGCCTCCACCCAGCGCGCCACCGCCGTCTTCAGTCCCGAGAACGAGAAGTCCGTCGCGTGCGCCGCCTGGTCCTTGGGCGCCGTCAGCCCGCGCGGGAAGCGGATCGCCTCCGGGTCGCCCTCCCGCGCCAGCCGGTCGATGTGCGGGCCACCGGGGTAGGGCAGGCCCAGCAGCCGCCCCACCTTGTCGAACGCCTCCCCCGCGGCGTCGTCCAGCGTGGCGCCGAGCTCGGTGACGTTCACCGTGTCGTCGAGGAGCAGCAGCGACGAGTGTCCGCCGGACACGACGAGCGCCATCACCCGCTCCGGGAACGGCCCGTCGACCAGCTCGTCGACCACCGCGTGGCCGATGACGTGGTTGACGCCGTACAGCGGCTTGCCCAGGGCCAGCGCGAGCGCCTTGGCGGCGGCCGCGCCGACGGTCAGCGGCCCGACGAGCCCGGGCCCGGCGGTCACGGCCACCGCATCGACGTCCGCGAGGCCTACCCCGGCGCCGTCGAGCGCGCGCTCGATCGTCGGGACCATCGCCTCGAGATGGGCGCGGGACGCGATCTCCGGGATGATCCCGCCGAAGCGCGCGTGCTCGTCCACCGACGAGGCCACCGAGTCCACCAGCAGCTCGTAGCCACGCACCAGCCCCACGCCGGTCTCGTCGCAGGACGTCTCGATGCCCAGCACCAACGGCTCACCACTCACGGCGCACCACCCTAGGCGTCCCGGCCGCCGGCCTCCCGCGCGGGGCGCGCCGCCGCCGATCGCGCCGCCGAGTGTGCATCTCCACGCCGGATGGGCACCAGCAGCTGCGCACCTCGCGTGGGGGTGCACACCGCGCTGTGAGGCACGTCACCGCGCCGGGTCGGAACACCGTCGAACAGTTGAATGTTCGACCACCCGTGACCATCGAGCTGTACGACACCACACCCCGTATCGACGACGCCACCGCGGACCTGCTGTTCCGCGAGGCGCGCACCGCCGGGGCCTGGACCCCCGACGAGGTCACCGACGAGCAGCTCGAAGCTGCCTACGACCTGGCGAAGTGGGGCCCCACCGCGATGAACGCGACGCCGCTGCGCGTGCTCGTCGTGCGCAGCACCGAGGCCCGCGAGCGCCTGGCGCGCCACATGAACGACAACAACCGCTCCCGGGTGCTGGACGCGCCGGTCTCGCTGGTGCTCGCCGCGGACACGCGGTTCCACGACCACCTGCCGACCCTCGCCCCGCACCGCGCCGCGATGGTCCCGCACCTGGAGGCGGTCCCCGACCAGCGCGAGGCCATGGCCCGCAGCAACTCGTGGCTGCAGGCCGGCTACCTGATCGTCGCGCTGCGCGCGGTCGGGCTCGCCGCCGGCCCGATGGGCGGAATGGACGCGGCGGGGCTCGACGACGACCTGCTGGCGGGGACCGGCTGGAAGTCGTTCCTCGTGGTCAACGTCGGCCAGGTCGAGGGCGCGGAGTACCTCTACCCGCGCGCGGCGCGCCTGGACTGGGAGCGCGCCACCCGCACGCTGTGACCGGACGGCCCCGCGGGCGAGGTCAGGGCCTCTCGCCGCGCGACGTCACGGCTTCTCGCCGATGGCCACCGGCCGCGCCGGGTCGGACGACCACGCCGACCACGAGCCGGGGAACAGCGCCGCGTCCACGCCGATCGCCGCGAGCGCGGCCACCTGGTGCGCCGCAGTGACCCCCGAGCCGCAGTACACCGCCACCGGCCCGGCCAGGGCGCCGAACCGGGCACGCAGCTCCTCGTCGGGCAAAAACCGGCCGTCCGCGCCGAGGTTCGCCGCGGTGGGAGCCGAGACGGCGCCCGGGATGTGGCCCGCCCGCGGGTCCACGGGCTCGACGAGCCCGGCGTACCGCTCGGCGGCGCGGGCGTCCAGCAGGGTGCCGGTCCCACCGGCCCAGGCCGCGGCCTCGTCGGCCGTCACCGTCGCGAGCGCACCCGGCCGCACGACGAGGTCGCCGGGCTCGGGCAGCACCTCCCCCGCCTCGAGCGACAGGCCGGCTGCCGTCCACGCCGCGAGCCCGCCGTCGAGCAGCCGCACCGACGCCACCCCGGCCCACCGCAGCAGCCACCAGGCGCGCGCGGCGGACAGGTCACCGAGGTCGTCGTACGCCACCACGGCCGCGCCCTCGCGCACGCCCCAGCGCCGGGCGGCCGCCTCGAGGTCCGCGACGTCCGGCAGCGGATGCCGGCCCCCGGTGGGGCTCGGCGGCGCGGCGAGCTCGGTCTCCAGGTCCACGTACACCGCACCGGGAAGGTGGCCGGCGAGGTAGCGCTCGTGTGCGTCCGTGCGGCCGAGGGCCCAGCGCACGTCGAGCAGCACCGGTGGCTCGTCGTCCGCCAGCGCCGCGGCCAGGTCGCCCACCGGCACCAGCACGTCCGTCCTCATCGGCCCTCCAGCACCAGCAGCATGGTCCACGCGTCGACGTTGCCCGGCTGGTAGTAGCCGCGCCGTCGGCCCAGCCGCCGGAACCCCGACGACTCGTAGAGGTGGATCGCCGGGTCGTTGTCGACCCGCACCTCGAGCAGCACCCGCTGGGCGCCCAGCTCGCGAGCCCGGGCCACCAGCGCGTCGAGGAGCCGGCGGCCCAGCCCGTGGTTCTGGTGCGTGGCGTCCACGGCGAGGGTCATCACCTGGGCGTCCTCGCCGTCGAACCACAGGCCCGCGTAGCCGACGAGCGCCCCGCCCGGACGCCGCGCCCCGACGTACCACCGCTGCTGCCCGACGATCTCGTCGGCGAGCGACTGCCGCGACCAGCGTGCCGGCCCGAACAGCTCGCCCTCCATGCGGTCCAGGTCGTCCAGGTCCGCGCCGGTCAGGGGGCGGATCACGGCGTCGACCTCGCTCCCGGGGCCCGCCCCGGGCACGGCCGTCACGCCAGGACCCTCTTGGCACCGGCCGGGGGAACGGCGTCCGGACGGCGCAGGTACAGGGGCTCGGTGGGCAGCGGCTCGCCCGCTGCGGCGCGGACCAGCGCGAGCCGCCCCAGCTCGGCGGGGTCCGGGTCCCGCAGGGCGGGCTCGTCTGCCAGGCGCAGCGTGGCGGCGTGCAGCGCGGCCCCGCGCCCGACGACCAGCGCCCCGGTGGCCGCCTCGCGCAGGTCTCCCGGCGCCGCGATGTCCGGTCCGCCGCAGGCGACGAAGCCGCCCTCGCCGGTCGCCTCGTAGGCCGCCCAGTAGACCTCGTGGCGGCGGGCGTCGGTCACGACAAGGATGCGCGTGCCCGCCGCCGAACCGCGCGCGGCGGCGGCCGCCAGCGCGTCGGTCGACGGCACTCCCCAGGCGGGGACGCCGAGCGCGAGCGCCAGGGTGCGGGCGGTGACCAGCCCGACGCGCAGGCCGGTGAACGGCGCCGGACCGGTGCCGACGGCCACCGCGGTCAGCGCGCGGCGGTCCACCCGGGCCTCGTCCAGCACGGCGGCCACCATCGGGGCGAGCAGCTCGGCGTGCCGGCGCGACTCGTCGGCCGCGCGCGCGGCGAGCGTCGCCCCCGCGTCGTCGAGCACGGCGACGGCGACGGACGACGAGGTGTCCAGGGCGAGGATCGGCACGGCCTCAGCCTGCCACGGGCTGCACCACGCCGACCCGCGGCAGCGCGACGCCCGCCCAGCGCGCGCCGAGCGCGCGCACCTCGACCACCCGCTCGCCGGCGTCCGCCGGCTCGTCGCCGGACGGGTCCACGGCGCCACGCGGCCGGTGCAGCACCAGCTCGAGGCGGTCGTCGGACAGCCCCTCCACCCAGCCGCCGCCCCACTCGACCACCGTGACGGCCTGGTCCATCTCCGACTCCAGGTCGAGCGCCGCCACCTCGTCGAGCGAGCGCAGGCGGTAGGCGTCGACGTGCACCAGCCAGGGGCCGCGACTGCCGTCCTCGCGGACGAGCGGCGGGTGCTCGCGCGCGATGATGAACGTCGGGGACGCCACCTGCCCGCGCACGTGCAGGCCGGCGCCGATGCCCTGGGTCAGCGTGGTCTTGCCGGCGCCCAGGTCGCCGGTGAGCACGACGAGGTCCCCGGCGCGCAGCACCGCCGCGAGCTCCCGGCCCCAGGCCCGTGTGTCGTCGGGCACCGCCAGCGTTAGCGTGACCGGCCTCACGCTCACCGGCCGGCCCCCTGGTACTCGCGCGGCACGCGGGCGCCGAGGCGCGTGGTGATCTCGTAGGAGATGGTGCCGGCGGCCCGGGCCCAGTCCTCCGCCGTCGGGGTGCCGTCCGCACCGGTGCCGAACAGCGTGACGACGTCGCCGGCCCGCTCGGTCGCGTCCGGTCCCAGGTCGAGGACGAACTGGTCCATGCACACGCGCCCCGCCACGCCGAGGCGACGGCCACCGGCCTGCACCGGCCCGCCCAGCGCCGGCCCCCGGCCGGACGCGTGGCGCGGGACGCCGTCGGCATAGCCCAGGGGCACCACCCCGAGCACCGTCTCACGGTCGGTGACGTACTGGTGGGCGTACGAGACGCCCTGGCCCGCCGGGACCCGCTTCACGGTGACCAGCTCGGCCTCGAGCGTCATCGCCGGTGTCAGCCCGAACGTGCCGGGGCCGCCGAGCTGCGGCACCGGCGAGAGCCCGTACACCGCGAGCCCTGGGCGCACCAGGTCGTAGTGCACTGCGGGGCGGGTGAGGGTCGCCGCCGAGTTGGCCAGGTGGCGCACCTCGAGACGGGCACCGGCCGCCTCGACAGCGGCGACGGCGGCCGCGAAGACGTCCTCCTGCGCGCGGACGGTCGGGTGGTCCGGCTCGTCGGCGAACGCCAGGTGCGACCAGACGCCGACGACGCGCACCGCACCCTCCGCCTCGGCCTTCAGCAGCGGGCGCAGCACGTCGTCGAGCGCGGCGGGCAGCACGCCATTGCGGCCCAGGCCGGTGTCCACCTTGACGTGCACGCGCGCCGTGCGGCCGGCGGCGCGGGCCGCCGCGACCACTTCGTCGGCCGCCCAGGGGGCCCCGACCGACAGGTCGACGTCCGCCTCGACCGCCTCCCGCAGAGGTGCACCCGGCGCGTACAGCCAGGCGAGGACGCGCGGCCCGACGAGGCCCGCGGCGCGCAGCGCGAGGGCCTCGGACACCTGCGCGGTGCCCAGCCAGGAGGCGCCGCCCTCGACCGCCGCCCGCGCGGAGGGCACCAGGCCGTGGCCGTACGCGTCGGCCTTCACCACGGCCATCACCTCGGCGGTGCGGGCGAAGCCCGCCAGCGAGGCGACGTTCCCCCGGATCGCGGCGAGGTCGATGACGGCGCGGGCAGGGAACTGGCTCACGCCCGCCATCCTCCCACCCGTCCCCGCCGGCCCCCCGCCCGACCGCGCCCGCGGCCGGCGCGTCAGTGCAGCAGGGCGGCGATCGCCGCCGGGAGGGCGTCCGCCACGGCCGTCGCGCAGACCGGCCCGCCCGGGTTCGCCGTCACCGCCGCGCGGCCGTGGACGGCTGCGGCGACGCCCGCCAGCAGCGCCGCGAGCGAGGGATCGGCCAGCACCTGCGACGAGCGTCCCGCCAGCAGCGCGCCGAGCAGGCCGGCCAGCACGTCGCCCGCGCCCGCGGTCGCCAGCCAGGCTGGCGCGCCGGCCTGCGCGTACACCCGGCCGGGCCCGACGACGATCGTCACCGCCCCCTTGAGCAGCACGGTCGCGCCGGTCAGCTCGTGGGCGCGGCGCGCCCACGCCAGCGGCGCGGCCACCACGGCGTCGCGCTCCACGGTGACCCCCCGCGCCGCGAGCAGCCGCACCAGCTCGCCGGCGTGCGGCGTCAGCACCACGTGCGGCCCGACGCGCGCGGGCAGCAGCGACAGCGCCCCCGCGTCCACCACGGCCGGCAGCCCGCCGGCCAGCGCGGCGGCGATCCGCGCCGCCTGTCCCTCGTCGGCCGGGTCCACGCCCGACCCGAGCGCCCACGCCTGCACGGTGCCGGTCCCGACGATCACCTCGGGATGCGCAGCGACCACCGCCGCCCCGACGTCCCCGGTGTACCGCACCATGCCGACCCCGGCGCGCACCGCGGCCCCGGTGACCAGCCGGGCCGCCCCCGGGTACGCACCCGTCCCGGCCACCACGCCGAGCACGCCGCGCGTGTACTTGTGGTCCGCCGGCCCGGGCACCGGCCATGCCGCCGCGAGGTCCGCGGTGTCGAGGCGCGCCACCGCGGCCTCGTCGGGCGCGAGTGCCAGGCCGACGTCCACCACCTCGACCCGGCCGGCCAGCAGCGCGGCGGGAGGCAGCAGCAGGCCGGGCTTGGCCCCGCCGAACGTGACGACGAGGTCGGCGGGGAGCACCGGGGCGTCCGGCAACGTGCCGTCGTCCACCCCGATGCCCGACGGCACGTCGACGGCGACGACGAACGGCCGCGGGTCCAGCGCCGCGACCGCCGCGACCAGCTCGCCGGCCGTCCCCCGCGCGCCGCCGCGACCACCGATGCCCAGCAGGCCGTCGAGCACGGCGTCCGCGCCGCGCACCAGCACCGCGCCGGCGTCCCCACCGGACGCGCGCACCACGCGTCCGCCCGCCGCGCGCAGCGCCGTGAGGCCGGACAGGTGCACCCGCTCGTCGGCGAGCAGCGCCGTGACCGCCGCGCCCCGCCGCGCCAGGCGCGCCCCCGCGAACAGCGCGTCCCCGCCGTTGCCCCCCGCGCCCACCAGCAGCGCCACCCGCGACCCGGCGACCCGGCCGCGCCGCGCCCGCAGCTCGCGCGCCACGCTCACCGCCAGCGCGAACGACGCACGGTCCATCAAGGGCACCCCGGCCGCCAGCAGCGGCTCCTCGGCGGCCCTCACCCGGGCCGCATCCCACGCTGAGAGCACGACTCCCATCCAACCGTTCCCGCCGGTAGCGTGCGCGGTATGCGCTTCGGATTCTTCATCCCCCAGGGGTGGCGACAGGACCTCACAGCAATCGATTCGCGGCAGCACTGGCCGGTGATGCGGGACCTGGTGCAGCACGCCGACGCCGTGGCCGGCTGGGAGTCGGTGTGGGTGTACGACCACTTCCACTCGGTCCCCGAACCCAACGGCGAGGCGGTGCACGAGGCGTGGAGCCTGATGAACGCCTTCGGCGCCGTGACGGACCGCGTCCGCCTCGGCCAGATGTGCACCTGCATGGCGTACCGCAACCCCGCATACCTGGCGAAGGTCGCCACGACGGCAGACATCGTCTCCGGCGGCCGCGTGGAGATGGGCATCGGCGCCGGCTGGTACGAGCACGAGTGGCGGGCCTACGGCTACGGCTTCCCCCGCGCCGGTGAGCGCCTGGGCATGCTCGACGAGGGCGTGCAGATCTTCCGCGACATGTGGAGCACCGGCACGGCCACGCTCCACGGGAAGTACTACGACGTGGACGGCGCCATGCTGTCGCCGCTCCCGCTGCAGGCGGGCGGCCCGCCGCTGTGGATCGCCGGCGGCGGCGAGAAGGTGACGCTGCGCATCGCCGCGCAGTACGCGCAGTACACCAACTTCGACGGGGACGTCGAGACGTTCACCGCCAAGTCGGCCATCCTCGCCGAGCACTGCCGCGCCGTCGGCCGCGACTTCGGCGAGATCACGCGCTCGGCGAACTTCAACGTGGTGATCGGCGAGAACCAGGCCGAGGTCGACGACCTCCTGGCCCGCATCGAGGCGCACTACGTCAAGACCGTGCCCGGCTCGATCGAGAAGGTGATGGCCGAGTTCCGCGGTGGCCTGATCGGCACCCCGGAACAGATCGTCGAGCAGCTCACCGAGCGGGCGAAGCTGGGGCTTGAGTACACCATCGCGTACTTCCCCCTGGTCGCGACCGACCGCTCCGGCCTGGAGCTCTTCGAGCGCGAGGTGCTGCCGGCTCTCGTCTAGGTGTCCGATCCCGGTGGGACAACGGGCGGGGGTCGCGCCGGCCGCGCGGATCCGGCATGATGAGTTTGGAAGGATTCCAAACAAATCAAGGGATGCGCGATGGTCCTGCCCTCCTCCCCCGACGTCCGCGCGGCGGTGGTCCTCGCCGCCGGGCACGACGAGCCGTCCCGCCGGCTGCTGACCCAGCCGCTCGGCGAGGCGACCGTCGCCCAGCTCGCGCTCGCCACCGTGCGCGCGGTGGTGGCACCGGAGCGGATCGTCGTCGTCGTCGCGCCCGGCGACCAGGAGATCCGGCGGCTCCTCGGCGACGACCTCACCTACGTGGAGCAGGCCGACCGCCTCGGCACCGGCCACGCCACGCTGGTCGCCCGCGCCGCGATCGAGCCCGACGTCGCCCGCGTGCTGGTGGCCCACGCCGACACCCCCCTGCTGCGCCCGGAGTCGCTGCTCGGCCTGCTCACCCGCCACGAGCTCAAGGCCGCGGACCTGTCGATCCTCACCGCGCACGTGGCCGGCGCCGACCCCGCCTACGGCCGGATCGTCCGCAAGGACGGCGCCATCGCGGCCATCGAGCAGGACGACGAGGCCGACGCGGACGGCCCCGCCGAGATCAACGTCGGCGCGTACGTCGCGTCGCCGGCGCTGCTGTTCGGCGAGCTGGAGCAGATGGCGCAGGCCGGCGAGCACCGGCTGACCGACCTGGCCCGCCGCGTCATCGCGCGCGGCCGGCAGATCACCGGCTACCGGATCGACGACACCAGCGAGGTGCAGGGCATCAACACCCCGCAGGAGCTCGCGATCGCCGCCGACATCGTCCTGCAGCGGCTGTTCGTCCCGAAGAAGAACACCGACACCCGCATCGTGTTCGGCACGGGCGGGTGGCGCGCGCTGATCGGCGAGGGGTTCACGCTGGCCAACGTGCGCCGCCTGTGCCAGGCCGTCGCCAACGAGGTGGTGCGCGCCGGGAGGGAGGAGCGCGGCGTCGTCGTCGGCGGCGACCGGCGCTTCCTGTCCCGCGAGGCGGCGGTGGCCGCCGCCGAGGTGTTCGCCGGCAACAACATCCCCGTCACGCTGCTGCCCGACGACGTGCCGACACCCCTGGTGACGTTCGCCGCGCCGCACCTGCAGGCGGCCTACGGCGTGATCGTCACCTCCAGCCACAACCCCCCGCAGTGGAACGGCCTCAAGGTGTTCCGCTCCGACGGCTCGCTGCCGCTGGACGACGAGACCGACCGCTACCAGGACGAGGCCAACGCGATGAGCGTCGCCGACGTGATCACCCTGGACATCGACCTGGCCCGGAAGGCCGGCGTGGTGGTCGAGCGCAACCTCGCGGGTCCCTACGTGGACGCGATCGAGAAGATCGTCGACGTCGAGGCGGCGCGCGGCTCGGGCCTGCGCGTCGTGGTCGACCCGATGTACGGCACCAGCCAGCTGACGCTGGGCACCGTGCTGTCGGACATGCGCGTCCAGGCGGAGTTCATCCACGCGGCGCACAACCCGCTGTTCGGCGGCATCGCACCCGCGCCCGACCTGGAGCGGCTGTCCACGCTGATCGAGATGATCAAGGCCGGCGGCGGCCGCTACCACCTCGGCCTGGCCACGGACGGCGACTCCGACCGCATCGGCATCGTCGACGAGACGGGCGAGTACATCTCGTCGAACGACCTCCTGCTGCTCCTGTACTGGTACCTGCACGAGGTGCGCGGCGAGGCGGGCGGCGTGGTGCGCAACCTCGCGACCACCCACCGGCTGGACCGGCTTGCGGCGCACCTCGGCGAGCGGTCGCTCGAGGTCAAGGTGGGCTTCAAGCACGTCACTGCCGGCATGGACCGCATCGGCGCGCTGCTCGGCGGCGAGTCCTCCGGAGGCCTGACCATCCGCGGCTGGCTGCTGGGCAAGGACGGCATCTTCGCGTGCGCCCTGGTGGTGGAGATGCTCGCGCGCACCGGCCGCACCATCTCCCAGCTGCGCGCGGACCTCGACGCGATCACGGGGACGCTCGTCATGCTCGAGGACGGCGTGCCCGCCACGCCCGAGATGCGGGTGGCGGTGCCCCGCCGGCTGGCCACCGAGCCGCTCACGCACGTCGGCTCCTACCCGGTGGTGGGCGTCAGCCACCTGGACGGCACCAAGATCCTCCTCGAGGGCGACAACTGGGCGCTGCTGCGCTTCTCGGGCACCGAGCCGGTGCTGCGCATGACCGCCGAGGCCGACACGGCGGACAAGGCCCGCGAGCTGCTCGACTGGCTGCGCGGCTTCGCCACCGCCGGCCAGTAGCCCCGTCGTCCCCCGCTGCCCGACGAAGGGAGCACCCCCGTGCGCTACGGCCACTTCGCGCCCGACGAGTACGTCGTCGACCGCCCCGACGTGCCCGTCTCGTGGACCAACTACCTGGGCGGGAAGGACTTCTGCACGGTCATCGGCCACAACGGCGGCGGGTACTCGTACTACCGCTCGGCGCAGACGGGCCGCATCACGCGGTTCCGGCAGAACGGCGTCCCCCTGGACCGGCCGGGCAAGTACGTCTACGTCCGGGACGACGAGGTGGACGACTTCTGGTCCGTCTCCTGGCAGCCGGTGGGCAAGCCGTTCGTGCCCGACGAGGCCGCGCCCGTGCCCGACGACGGCTCGGCCGGCCGCTGGATCGCCCGCCACGGCCTGGGCTACACCACCTTCGAGTCCACGTACCGCGGCGTCGCGGCCACCCAGACCGTCTTCGTCCCGCTGGACGACGACTGCGAGGTCTGGGACGTACGCCTGACCAACCTCACCGACCGGCCGCGCAGCCTGACGGTCACCGGCTACGTCGAGTTCAGCTTCCACACGATCACGGTGGACAACCAGAACCTGCAGATGTCGCTGTACTCGCAGGGCGCCTCCTACGCGGACGGCATCGTCGAGGTCGACGCGTACTACGAGCCGTGGACCTTCCACTACTTCGCCTCGTCGGGCACCCCCGACTCGTTCGACGCGATGCGCGACGACTTCGTCGGGCCCTACCGGGACGAGGCGAACCCCCTTGCGGTGGCCCGCGGCCGCGGGAGCGGCTCGCAAGGGACCACGCAGAACCACTGCGGCGCGCTGCTGCACCGCGTGACGCTGGCTCCCGGCGGGACGGCGCGGCTCGCGTTCGTCCTCGGTTACGGGTCACGGGACGGCGCCGGGCGGGCGATGAAGGCCAAGTACTCGTCGCCCGCCGCGGTGGACGACGAGCGGGCGCGCCTGGCGGCGCACTGGCGCGACAAGCAGGACCGGCTGCGGATCGACACGCCCCACGCGGGGATGAACACGCTGATCAACACCTGGACGCTGCTGCAGGCCGAGACGTGCGTGGTGTGGTCGCGGTTCGCGTCGTTCGTCGAGGTGGGCGGCCGCAGCGGGCTCGGGTACCGCGACACCGCGCAGGACTGCATGTCCGTCATCCACTCGAACCCGGCGAAGTCGCTGCAGCGGATCGTCGAGCTGCTGCGCGCCCAGACGGAGGCCGGCTACGGGCTGCACCTGTTCGACCCCGCGGACTTCGACCCCGACGCACCCCCGCTTCCGGACGTGCCCAGCCCGACGATCGTGCCGCGCGGCTCGCGCGCGTCGCTGGTCCACGGCCTGGAGGACACCTGCTCCGACGACCACCTGTGGCTGGTGCCGACCGTGGTCGAGTACGTCAAGGAGACCGGGGACCGCGGGTTCCTGGAGCGCGAGATCCCGTTCGCCGAGGGCTCGTCGGGCACCGTGTACGAGCACCTGCGGCGCGCGCTGGAGTTCACCGCGAAGCAGGTGGGCGCCGACGGGGTGGCGCTGGGGCTGCGCGCCGACTGGAACGACGGCATCAACCTGGGCGGCGGGCAGACCGCGTTGGTGACGTTCCTGCACGCGTGGGCGATCCGGGCGTTCCTCGAGGTGGCGCGGCCCGCGGACGTCCCCCGTTGGGAAGCGGAGCTGGCGCGGCTGGAGCGGGTGGCCGACGAGGAGCTGTGGGACGGCCGCTGGTGGCGGCGCGGCATCACACGGGACGGGGTGGTCATCGGGTCGGCGGCGAACGACGAGGGTCGCATCTTCCTCGAGCACCAGGCGTGGCCGGTGATCGGCGGGATCACCACCCGCGAGCGCGGCATCGCGTCGATGGACGCGATCCACGAGCTGCTGGCCTCGCCGTACGGCAACCACCTCAACGCGCCGTCGTTCACGCACGTCGACGACACCGTCGGGTTCCTGACGCGCGTCTACCCCGGGATCAAGGAGAACGGGGCGATCTTCAGCCACCCCAACGCGTGGCCGATCATCGCCGAGGCCCTGCTGGGGCGCGGCGACGAGGCGGTGGCGTTCTACGACGCGATCTGCCCGTACCTGCAGAATGACCGGATCGAGGTGCGACACGCCGAGCCGTACGTGTACTGCCAGTTCGTCTACGGCCGGGACCACGAGCGGTTCGGCCTGGCCCAGAACCCCTGGCTGACCGGCACGGCCGGCTGGATGTACACGGCCGTGACCAAGTACGTGCTGGGGATCCGGCCGGGGTTGGACGGGCTGCTGGTGGACCCGTCGATCCCCCGCGACTGGGACGGCTTCACGGTGCGGCGGGTGTGGCGCGGGGCGACCTACCGGATCGCGGTTGCCAACCCGGCGCACGTCTCGCACGGCGTCGCGTCGGTGGTGGTCGACGGGGTCGTCCTGGACCCCGGCGCCCGGGTCCCGGCGGCGCCGGCCGGCTCGACGGTCGAGGTGTCGGTCACGCTGGGGTGAGGTTCTGGGTGGGGATTCCCGCGCGAGGCGCGGGTCTGTCCACCCACAGGGCGCCCCGCTCGGGGCGGCGGCCGTTGCGCGCGGGGCGAGAATGCGCGGTGGGTGGGGTTCGGGTCGCCGAGCGACCCGAACCCCACCCGATCCCGCGCCCCGAGAGGACCCACCCGTGCCCGTCGACATCACCACCGTGCCCCCGCACGGTCAGTTCTCCCTGGCGGTCCACGGTGGCGCCGGGCCCGCGCCGGCCGACGAGGAGCACACGGCCGCCCGGCGCGACGGCCTCACCCGCGCGCTCCTCGCCGGCCGTGCCGTGCTGGAGCGCGGCGGTGCGGCACTGGACGCCGCGTGCGCGGCGGTGGTGGTGCTCGAGGACGACCCCGCGTTCAACGCCGGCGTCGGTGCGGCACTGACCCGCGCCGGCACCGCCGAGCTCGACGCGTGCGTCGCCGACGGCGCCACCGGCCTGGCGGGAGCCGTGGCGGTCAGCCGGCACGCCCGCAACCCGGTGCTCGCCGCGCGCGCCGTCCTGGAGCGCACGCCGCACGTGCTCCTCGTGGCGCCGGGCGTCGAGTGGCTCGCGTCCGTGGGTGTCGACCGCGTCTCCCCCGCCCACTTCGTCACCCCGGAGCGGCTCGAGGCCCTGCGGTCCAGCCTGCCGGACCCGTCCTCGCCGGTGCTCGGTCACGGCACGGTCGGCGCCGTGGCCCGCGACCGTCGCGGCGGGCTCGCGGCCGCGACGTCCACCGGGGGCGTCACCGGCCAGTGGGAGGGACGGGTCGGGGACACGCCCGTGGTGGGCGCCGGGACATGGGCCGACGAGCGGGTCGCGGTGTCCGGGACCGGCATCGGCGAGTTCTTCCTGCGCGCCGCACTGGCCCACGACGTCGCGGCGCGTGTGCGCTGGACCGGCGCCACCCTCCCGGACGCCGTGCGCGAGGCGATCGAGGAGCACCTCGTCGGCCGCGGTGGCGACGGCGGCGTCATCGCCGCCGGCGGCGACGGCACGATCGTCGTCGGCTACTGCTCGGCGGCGATGCTGCGCGGCTACCTCGGCGCGGACGGCCCGGTCGTCGTGGTCTGAGCCCGGGACGGCGGGCCGCCGCACGCCCTCGGGCGCCGCGGACCCGCGCCGCCACCGGCGCGGCCGGCGCCCGATCAGGCCTCGGCCACCACCACCGCGGCGGCGATCCCCGCGTCGTGCGAGATCGACAGGTGGAACCGTGCGACGCCGAGCAGGGCCGCCCGGGCGGCGACCGTCCCGGACACGTGGAGCTCGGGTGGGCGCCCGTCGCTGCGCGGCACCCAGCAGTCGTGCCAGTGCAGGCCGCCGGGCGTCGCCAGCGCCTTGCCCACGGCCTCCTTGACCGCGAACCGCGCCGCGAGCGAGGCGGCGGGCAGGTCACGCTCGTCGTCGGTGAAGAGCCGGTGCAGCAGCCGGGGCGAACGCTCGAGCTCGCGGGTGAACCGCGCGACGTCCACCACATCGATGCCCACGCCGACGATCACGGGGCCTTGTCTACCATCGCCCCGTCCGGGACGGCGAAGCGCGGCGGGCGCACAACCGCCCGTGACTCACTCCACCGTCACGGACTTCGCCAGGTTGCGCGGCTGGTCCACGTCGAGGCCCTTCGCCGTCGCCAGCTCGCACGCGAAGATCTGCAGCGGCACCACGCACACCAGCGGCGCCAGGAGCGTCGGCGTCGGCGGCACCCAGAACACCTCGTCGGCGAACGGGAGCACCGCCTGGTCGCCCTCCTCCGCGATGACCAGCGTGCGGGCGCCGCGCGCCCGCACCTCCTGGATGTTCGAGACCACCTTGGCGTGCAGGGAGTCCCGCCCGCGCGGCGAGGGCACGACGACGAACACCGGCTGGCCGGGCTCGACGAGCGCGATCGGCCCGTGCTTCAGCTCGCCCGCGGGGAACCCCTCGGCGTGGATGTAGGCCAGCTCCTTGAGCTTGAGGGCGCCCTCCATCGCCACCGGGTAGCCCACGTGCCGGCCGAGGAACAGCACCGTCGGCGTGTCGGCCATGAACCGCGCCACCTCGCGCACCCGGCCGGAGGTGTCGATGACGCGCTGGATCTTCGCCGGCAGGGCGCGCAGCTCGCCGAGGATCGCGGCCACCTCGTCGGCGAACATGTTGCCGCGCAGCTGGGCGAGGTAGAGCCCCAGCAGGTACGCCGCCGTGATCTGCGCCAGGAACGCCTTGGTCGAGGCGACGGCGATCTCCGGCCCGGCGTGCGTGTAGAGCACCGCGTCGGACTCCCGCGGGATCGCGGAGCCGTGCGTGTTGACGATCGCCAGCACGCGCGAGCCCTGCTCCTGGGCATGACGCACCGCCATGAGCGTGTCCATCGTCTCGCCGGACTGCGAGATCGCCACCACCAGGGTCCGCTCGTCCACCACCGGGTCTCGGTACCGGAACTCGTGGGCCAGCTCCACCTCGACCGGGATGCGGCACCAGTGCTCGATCGCGTACTTCGCCACGTGCCCGGCGTAGGCGGCCGTGCCGCAGGCGACGACGACGATCTTGTCCACCGCGCGCAGCACCGACTCGTCGATGCGCAGCTCGTCGAGCGTCAGGCGACCCTGGCGGTCGGTACGGCCCATGAGGGTGTCCGCCACGGCGTGCGGGTCGTCGTGGATCTCCTTCTCCATGAACGACCGGAACCCGCCCTTCTCGGCGGCTTTGGCGTCCCAGTCGACCACGAAGCGGCGCGCCTGCGCCGGGCTGCCGTCGAAGTCGGTGACGGCGACGTCGCCGGCGGTGATGGTCACCACCTGGTCCTGGCCCAGCTCCATCGCGTTGCGGGTGTGCGCGATGAACGCCGCGACGTCCGAGCCGAGAAAGTTCTCGCCCTCCCCCAGCCCGACGACCAGCGGGGAGTCGTGCCGCGCGCCGACGACGAGGTCGGGGGCGTCGGCGTGCACGGCGAGCAGCGTGAACGTGCCCTTGAGGCGGCGCGCCACCGTCCGCATCGCGGCCGGGAGGTCGCCGGTCTCGTCGTAGGCACGCGCCAGCAGGTGCGCCGCGATCTCGGTGTCGGTCTCGGAGGTCAGCTGCGCCCCGGCGGCGGTGAGCTCGTCGCGCAGCTCGACGAAGTTCTCCACGATGCCGTTGTGGATCACCGCGAGCCGCCCGGCGACGTGCGGGTGCGCGTTGACATCCGTCGGTCCGCCGTGCGTCGCCCACCGGGTGTGGCCGATCGCCGCCGTCGCCGGTGGCAGCGGGTGGGCGTCGATCTCCTCGACCAGGTTGGCGAGCTTGCCCGCCTTCTTCGCCACCGCCAGGGCCGCGCCGGGCGCGACGAGCGCCACCCCCGCGGAGTCGTAGCCCCGGTACTCCAGGCGCCGCAAGCCCTCGAGGGCGACCTCCAGGGGCCTGACCGAGGGTGTGGCGCTGCCGACGTACCCGACGATCCCGCACATGGCGCCCAGGGTAACGGCGCCGCTCCCGCTCCCCGCGTGGGCACGGGCGCGGTGGCGCGCATGGAAGGATCGGGCACGTGCAGCACCAGCCCGCACCGTCGCCCTACGTCGACCTGGACCGTGCGGCGTGGGTGCGGCTGGCCGAGTCGACGCCGCTGCCGTTCACCGGGGAGGACGTCCAGCGGCTGCGCGGGCTGGGTGACCCGATCGACCTGCCGGAGGCGGACGCCGTCTACCGACCCCTGACGCGGCTCCTGGACCTGCACGTGCAGGCCACGCGCGGCCTGCACCAGGCGGCCTCGACGTTCTTGCGGGAGCGGCCCGACATCACTCCGTTCGTCATCGGCGTCGCCGGGTCGGTCGCCGTCGGCAAGTCGACGGTCGCCCGCCTGCTGCGCGAGCTGATCGCCCGCTGGCCCTCGACGCCGCACGTGGAGCTGGTGACCACCGACGGTTTCCTGCTGCCCAACGCCGAGCTCGAGCGGCGCGGGATCATGCAGCGCAAGGGCTTCCCCGAGTCGTACGACCGGCGGGCGCTGCTGCGCTTCGTGCAGGAGGTCAAGGCCGGTCGACCCGAGGTGACCGCGCCGGTGTACAGCCACCTGACGTACGACATCGTGCCCGGCGAGGCGACGGTGGTGCGCCGGCCGGACGTGCTGATCGTCGAAGGCCTCAACGTGCTGCAGCCCGCGCGCATCACGGCACAGGGCACCACGAGCCTCGCCGTGAGCGACTTCTTCGACTTCTCGATCTACGTCGACGCCCGCGAGCGCGATGTCCGGCGCTGGTACATCGAGCGGTTCCTCGGGCTGCGCGAGACATCCTTCGCCCGGCCGGAGTCGTACTTCCACCGGTACGCGGCGCTGTCCGACGAGCAGGCGGTGGCGGTCGCCGGGCAGGTGTGGGACTCGATCAACGCCCCCAACCTGGAGCAGAACATCCGCCCCACCCGCGGGCGAGCCACCCTGGTGCTCACCAAGGGACCGGACCACTCGGTCCAGCGCGTGCGGCTGCGCAAGCTGTAGGGCCGCGACCCGTCGGGGTCAGGACGCGTCGGGCGAGGGCGCGACGAGCTCCACCGGACGGTCCACCACGCCGGTGACCGCCAGCCGGTCCAGCGCGGCGAGCACCGCGGCCGAGGGCGCGCCGCACGCGTCGACCGGAACCTGCGGCCGGATCGCCCGGTCCATCGCGTCCACCAGCCAGACGACGACCGGCGCCGCCCGCTCGCACGGCGCGTCCGCCGCGGGCCCGGGCGCGGCCAGGGCCGTCACCACCGCCGCGAGGTCGGCCGCCGATCCGTCGCGCGAGGTCGCGGTGACGGCGGTCCAGGTACCGGCGCCGTCGAGCATCTGCCCGCCCACCTCGCACACCAGCACCCCGGTGGCGTCGAAGCCGGCGGGCACCGTCCCGGGGACGGCCGCCGTCTCGCGCGAGGACGCCGTCGCGGCCAGGCTGGCATCGAGGCGCAGGCCGAGCGCCTGGAGCACCTCGGGCGCCAGGCAGTCCGCGCTCGGGACCACCACGGCGGCCTGGGCCTCCTCGGTGTCGGCGGCCGGCGACGCCGTCGCGCCCGACGAGCCGCACGACGCGAGCAGCGCGACGAGCGCGAAGGCGGCCACGGTGCGCGCCGTCGCGGGCGCGCGGCCCGTGCGCTCGCGGCCGGCCCGGCCCATCGACGCTCCTCGTGTGCGGGCATGGCGCGCCCGACCCCGGGAAGGGGTCCACGCGGACATGCGGGGGATGGCGTCGACGTCGGCGCCACGTTCGAGGGTACGGGCGTCACTCTGCCGGGTGATCCGCTGAGACCGGATCGTTAGCGCCGGTCACCGGATCGTTAGCGAGGGCGCGGGAATCGTGAGCGGCTCGTGACCTACCGGCCGTCGCCGTCCACCGGCGTCGCGGGCCGGCCGGGAGGGGACGCCGCCGGCTCGTCGGCCACGGCCAGCGGGTCGGGGCCCGGGGCGCCGCGGGGCGGCACGCGGCGCGCCCAGCCGCTGAGCACCTTGTCGACGAGCAGTCCGATCACCATGCCGCCCGCGATGCCGAGCAGGATCGCGTACACGGGGTGTCCCTTGAGCAGGTGCCCGGCCCCGACGCCGATCGCGGTGGAGTAGCCGGCCCACGTGAGGCCCGCGAGTGCGGCGAGGCCGACGAAGCGGCGCCGCGGGAAGCCCAGCGCCCCGGCGGACATGTTCACCGCGACCCGGCCCACCGGGATGTAGCGCGCCGCGAGGATGAACGAGGCGCCGCGCGTGGCCAGCGCGCGCTGCGCCCAGTCGAGCGCGGCCTGCGCCCGTGGCGCCCGGAAGATCCGCAGCGTGCGGACGTTGACCCGCCGCCCGATGGTGTAGGCGATCTGGTCGCCGGTGAACGCGCCCGCGGCGGCGACGAGGATCACCGCCCACAGCGGCGGCTTGCCGGAGGCGATCGAGAGCGACGCCAGCGCGATCACCACCGACTCGCTGGGGATGGGCGGGAAGAACCCGTCGATGGTCGCGAACAGGTAGAGGCCGACCAACACCAACGGGGACCCCGCAAGGCCCAGCAGCCACGCCTCCACCGGCACCGCCCTCCCGTACCGCCCGGCAGGCCCGGGCACCGCGCCCACCGTACGGTCCCGCGCCGACCTGTGGAACAGCCCGCGGGATGATTCCGGGTCGGCTCAGGGTCGCCGGCTCAACGTCGCACCGGCCTGGCGTGCAGCTCGACGAAGCGGCCGAGCAGGTTCGGCGGCGCCGTGATCCCGCTGGCCCGGGCGGCGGCCACCACCGACTCGACCTCGTCGGCCGGGAAGTAGCCGTCGTCGCGATACGCCCGCACGCGGCTGACCAGCCCCTCGAGGTCGAGCTCGGGGTGGAACTGCGTCGCGTAGACGTGCCGGCCCACCCGGAACGCCTGCACCGGGGCGCGGTCGGACGTCGCCAGCCGCACCGCGTGGGGCGGCAGCACGCTGACGGCCTCCTTGTGCCCGACGAACGCCCCGAACTCGGGCGGCGCGAGGCCGAGCAGCGGGTCCTGACGACCCTCGCGCGTCAGCCGCACCCGGATGCCGCCCGCGGGCTCGCCGAACTCGCGGCCCACGGTCGCTCCCTCGTGCGTGCCGAGCGTCCCGACGCCGTAGCAGGCGCCGAAGAACGGAAAGTCCGCCGGCACCACGGCATCGAGCAGCCGCGACAGGTCGGCCTCGATGCGGCGCTGCACGCCACTCTTCGACTCCGGCGGGTCGCTCGACTGGAACGGCCCGCCGCCCAGGATCACGCCCGACCACTCCTCGAGGTCCACCGCCGGCAGCGGTCCGCGCTCCAGGCGGACCCGCCGCAGGCGTGCCTCGTCGAGCCCGGTGCAGCGCAACATCGCGGCGTACTCGTCGTCGGCGGGGCCGTCCTCGGGGCGGACGGCGAGGAAGAGGAAGGGTCGCATCGCGCACCAGCGTAGGACCCACCCTGAGCATGCCCGGGGACGGGTTCAGGGTCGGACCAGGGGAAAGGCCGATGGCGACGGGCGTGGCGGTACCGCGACGATCGTCGTCGGACACGTTCCGACCGACCCAGGAGACTCCACCATGGCTCGCCCGATCGTCCTCGTCCCCCTCGCCGTGCTGAGCACCGCCGGGCTGGTGAGCTGCTCGATGTACCTCGAGGCGAACGGCGGCGACCGCGGGCCCACCGTGACGCAGGAACGCGAGGTCTCGGACGTCGCGGCCCTCGACTTCGACGCCTCGGGCGACGTCGTCCTGTCGGTCGGCGAGCCGTCGCTCACCCTCACCGGGGGCGAGAACG
>Ga0255338_1003219_pt1 | contig 20324 bp, 29 predicted proteins | sample MeOH1_35cm_T4_19_FD_203715 | JGI IMG/M metagenome (GOLD analysis project Ga0255338, IMG submission 203715) | Sandy soil microbial communities from University of British Columbia, Vancouver, Canada - MeOH1_35cm_T4_195 | ecosystem: Engineered > Artificial ecosystem > Sand microcosm > Unclassified ...
GCGGATGCACCGCACCGCCACGAACAACATATCGCCCGCCATATTGGGCGATGATCCGGGGAACCTGCGCGAGATATTCGCTAAAGCGTTCCGGCTCGGTTACCACGACATTCCCCAGCAAATAGCACTTCATCTTCCACATCTTCCACCTTCTTTGAGCGGGTGTGACATCGGACGAATCCTATGCCATGGGCTACTCCGCACGCCATAGTTCATCGATTAGGTTTGCCTTTCTTGCAACCTTACTCGGGCAATCCATCAAACGCAATGAAACGTTTCATATAATCAATGTTCCGTCACCGAATACAAATTGCCTCCATTCCTCGCGCATTCGGTGCGCGTAATGAACAGATTAATGATAAAGCAAGGGGGTAGTTCTTCTCACAACGAAATGGAGTTCGGCAGGCAATCTCGTCGGGCGAGACACGGTCCCATCTTGTCCTGTCCGGGGACATGCAATCATCCATGATGACCAAGCGTGAGAGAAGCGCTGGACGATATCATATGCCTTGGAAAGCGACGTGCCGCCCTTGAAGGTCTATGGCCCGCAAGGTCCAGCGCACGAACCCAGCGCTGCAAGGTCCAGCAGACTCCGCAAAAAATTCCATAATATCCTTATTTTCCAAACAATTATGGCGGATAATAATGAGCATGACGCCAAACCTATTGCCTATCGGAAGTAGCAACCTGAATAAAAGTTGATCTTGTTCGGTTCATCGCAAAATTTCGCCATAGGATTCGCGCTACCCGGAGGTTCTGGCTTGCAGGGTGGCAGTCGTCGTCACTTCATCGATGATGCCTAGACCTGGCCGCATCCCCCGATGTTGCGCCACGCTTTGGCTTCCATGTTCCCGCCGCTCTGGAAGTTCATATCCCTGGGGTTGCCCACCGGCATGCTTTCCGGATCGAAGCCAGCCCGAATGAGCGAAGGGATCAGGTAATTGCCGTGGACCCCAGTGATCGCGTTCGTGTACAAGATATCTGCCGCCGAGCTATCGACGATCATCTGCTTGTAATCGGGGGTGGCCGTAGCCTTGTCGGTCGCGATGAATGTCGATCCCACATATGCCAGGTCTGCCCCGGAGGCTTGGGCCGCAAGGATCGACGCTCCGTGCGTAATCGCTCCCGACAGCACCAGCGGTCCATCGAACCAGGTTCGTATTTCGCGCAGGAGCGCGAACGGTGACAGCATGGCCCGCCCGCGCCAGCCGCGACCCCTATGAGGCCGGTCGCTCCACGCTTTATCTATCGCCTTGCGCGCGAAACGTCGTTAATGACGTCGTGGAGGGCGATCCCGCCATATCCCGTGATCGCCTCGTTGACGTCAAGTCACGATCCCAGCGACGTGATGACGATGGGATCTTGCACTTCACACAGAGCTCGACGTCGTGTTCAAGGCGATCGTTGCTCTTGTGGACGATCTGGTTGACCGCGAACGGGCGTCGTCCCTCCGGGATAGAGACTCCTTCGCAGATTTCTGCGTCGGGGATTTTCTATGATGTCGGGAACGACCGATTGCCGGTTGTGATCGTGTCACACCGGGAAGAAGTCGGAAGACTGATAGGTTTCAAATGAGGACTGATGGTGCCGCTTACGTGACTCGAACACGTGACCCTCGCATTACGAAGGCCTCTGACGCATTTCTGGAATAGTCAGGTTTTCCGCCAATTTTTGGACGAAATGGAGAGCCACTTCCGCCTTATCCCACGGCAGACCCAAGCGCAGCGGAAATCCGGTTTGGGCGGCTTCCTAGTGAAAGCATTTTGATAGGAAGCAACGTCGAAATTCGACCTGCGCTATACCTGCGCAAAGCATACGCCCCTACGCTAGAAGATTAATCTCTTTCAGTATATTGGCATGATTCGGGAGATGAATGGGGGATCATCAGATGTTCAAGAAGGTCATGCTTATCTGCCTTGGGTTAGCAACGATTGCTGCACCAGCCCACGCGGAATGGGTAAGCATTGGCTCGGCGACGAACGGAACCGAATGGTTCATGGACGCAAACAGAATAAAAACGGTCGGCAGCAAAAAACAAGCGTGGATTCAGTTGGATCATTCACGAAATAGATCCGTTTCATGGCGACAAACTTTACAACTCATTAGCTTTGATTGCTCTGCCAGTAAGTATAGAACGCTTTCAATCATCGCGTATGATGCATATGGAAAAGTTGTTTCTAGTGAAAATTACACAGATTATAGCTATAGTGTCGGATACGATCCTCTCGTTCCCGAAAGCATGGCCGAGTCAGCATCGCTGGTCGCCTGCGCCTACGGCCAGGAATAACATTGGTGCTTACGTTCGGAAGAAAGCGATGCCCTCAATGTGCCGAAAAGGTTCGAAATGAGGCGCTGGTTTGTCGCTATTGCAAGGCTGCCCTTTCCGCTGACGTTAGCCAACATTCGCGAGGAAAGTGGGGTGGCAAGGCTATCATCACCGCATCGGCTCTTGCCTTCGGCTTAGCGGGCGCTGTTGCCTTAGGGATGTGGTCTGCACCCAAACCCGTCGCCAAGGAGAACACGCCTCGCAAATCTCAAAGGCCAGCCGCCCCGGTTGAAGCACAACTCCCCTCCCCTGATCTCGCCCCATTCCCTGTCGACTCTGTCGAATGGCGTGCGGATACGTATCCAACTGCAACTTCATGGCGGTTGGGTCCCATGGTCGTAACTGCCTCCGCTCGCCAGGAAGGCGAACTCTCCGCGCCGGTCATCGACATCGAATATGCTGGAACCAAAGTCTCTATGGAGGGAGAAATGGTTAGCAGTTCATATACTCATCGGCTTAGCGCGATCGCCAACCGCGCGGGCGCATATCCCGTCATACTGCTACAAAGCTTCAGCGGCGGCGCACATTGCTGCAATTCCGTCCAAGTCGCGGGACTTTCTGATGGAAAGCTCAAGGTTGTTAACTTAGGTGCTTGGGACGGCGACCAGATAGAACTGCCAAAAGACATTTCGGGCGATGGGTTTGCCGATTACATCTTTTACGATAATAGCTTCCTGTACGCCTTTGCACCTTATGCATATAGCTATGCACCACCGAAAATCCTCAATGTCCGGAACGGCCGGGCGATAAATGTATCTTCAAGTCGGGCGTTTCGACGCTTGTTCGAGAAAACCTTCCGGGAGACTGAAGGGCTGTGCGATCCCAGCCAAGATAGCTTCACCCGCAATGGGGCTTGTCCTGCTTTTGTAGCGGCGGCAGCGAAATTGGGGAAGATCGACTGGGCATGGAGCAAGATGGTAGCGTCTTATGATGCTTCGGCAGACTGGCAGCTACCAACGGGATGCCGGATTCAGACGAACGATCTTTGTCCAGAGAACTTGCAAATTCAGTTCCAAAGCTATCCTGATGCACTTCTACATTTCCTTAAAGAAAATAAATATATAGCTCAGAATTGGTACCCGAAGTCAGATAATGAACTATCTTCGCGCGGGTTTCTCTAAACATAATACTGTGTTCTCGGCATTCTCAGGTTACGGGAGAACTTCCGGTGGCAGACGATTTAAAGCAGATTATGGACCACGTGATTGCCGTGCTTGGGACCAGCGAAGCCCGCCTCTACGATGAGGTGAACTCCAGCTTTAATTGGCTTCTGGCGACCCTATTTGCTGCGAATGGCGGTGCGGTTGTGGCGATTGTAAGCCGCGACACCCTCGCCTACCATATTCCGTTGACGTTCTTCGCGGTCGGCGTAATCTTCAGCATCCTAATGGGCATGGGGAAAGCATTTTACGCAGCGAAAGCCATTATCCCAATGACCGACCTCAAGATGACCTTCGCGACGTTCGTAGCAGGGCAGGCATCGTTTGAGCAAGTGCAGGAGAAAATGTCCGCCCTCGATGATTTCGGTTCGTACAAATGGGCGATGTATTCTGCGGGCGGCCTCTCACTAGCTGCGCTGATCGGCGGGATGCTCTCCTTCGCTTGCGCTATGTAACGACAGCGTTTGGCTTGGATGGAAAGCTACCTTACTTCTAATTTTCACCAGTATAAGCTAGCTGAACACGATGCCAGAACTGGAATACAGCCTGAGCATAGAGTCCTAGACGTTCTTCGCTTACCTGCAATCGCTCGGGCAATTCATCATCATCCTCGTGTGCCGGACCATCATCGAAAATGGGAACCGGAGCGAACAGAAACGGATAACGCTCATACGCTTGTCGTGCAGATGGCCCATCCCCATGCCGAACCACATTGCCGATCAACGCAAGTTCAAGAATTATCGGCCCTTCTATCACTTCGGCGAAATGAACCCCTCTTAAGGCGGCCATAATAGCACCTAGATCGCGCCGAGGCGTATTTGGATTGGACCACTGAGCCTTGACAATATCGTCATCCGTTATTGCACTGTTCTCGACAAATTGCAGGCTATTCCGTAGCCAACGTCTAAAAGCCTTTTCAAAATGGCCCTGTACCGCCAACGTGAGCAAGTTATATATTTCTTGTTCGATTGGCTGAAGGATAAGGTGTGCTGCACCACCAGTAATCTTTTTCATTTTATTTCTGGCCTTCAGGCTTTTCTGCTCAAAGCGTGACATTGTAGCCTTTATCCCTCGAACAGCACTCCCAACCCCGAAGTTGAATGTCAGTTGCATATCGTTACGATACATGCGTGCCGCCATGTCGCTCTCCAGGGTTTGCCAGCCTTCACATGGTGGCGCGTCGAAAGAACCGTCCGGCGGAGCGATACCGATTGCGGTCGGTTCAGGCAGCCGATTTAGACCGAAAAATCTCAAACCAAACACAGCCAACCCTCTAATCTAGAATCGATTTTCTGCCATCAGAATAGCAGGAAGCCGATGCCACTTGGCAGCCTCCCCCCCCTTCGTCCCCATCTGATCGAACCCGTCCAGGCATATTCCCGCGCTGCTTCTGGCAGGCAGGGCGATCGAGCTAACGATACAAAGCGCAGTTATCGCGCTATATGTGAGCATCACGATCCAGAAGATCCCGAATTGTTTCGACCAACATAAGCGGAATGAGGCCCGGCTTATCTGAAATAACGCTGGAAATCATGTGCTGCATCAACTTTCCGGCCTGCTGCTTAGATAAAGCCTGGAGATAAGGGAATGCTGTAAGAATTTTACTCTCTAGGGCATGATCATCTTCTTCGAGCCATCGTTTATCCAATGAGAGAGAAAAGCCCCCCCAGTACTCTACCACCGCTTGCTGTGTTGCAGCCTCACCAAAAACCTTTTCACAAACGGCATCAACGACAACCTGCAAAGTGGCAGGCTCTTTCTCGATGAACGCGGGATATCCGATCGATTCATCAATCCCAATATCGCCCTTTTGAGTCGACGAATCGCGGCAGATCAACGCAGCTATTAAAAGGGGATCAAAGACGAAGTTTTCTAAACCGTTGCGCTCACACTGACCCAGAACAGCAATACGATTAGTGCTTACGTGATGACCATCGTAGTCAATAAGGCCGAAGATGGACTGATTTCCTGCTTCAACGAGCGACGCCACAAGCCTCTTAACTACATCACATCCAACATTAGTTAAACCTCCAGTGGCCACAAATTCCAATGACCTCTCTGATACTATTCTATTTTTAATTAACTTATAAATTGCATCATAGGTTTTGGCATCAGCCGGACTTTCTACGAACACCTGTCTTCTACCATCAAAGGATATCGCCAGAGTTGGGACACCGAAGGTCAGGATATTGAGTGCTTCTGATTTTGTTATGTGCTGTAGACCCGCTTTACCCGGCCGCATGATAAACATAGCTTCAGGGGGTGCCATGGCAACTGTCGATGGCGAATGAGTGGTTGCCATGACCTTGATCCCAAACTGCCGAACCAAGGTTCCAGTGATAGTATCTACAAGACTTCGTGTCATCGACGGATGCAAAGGAGCATCAATTTCATCGAATAAAATAATCTTTGGATAAACCGCCAATTGTCTACGATCATTTGCATAGTATACACAAAATGCAAATGACATCAGTATTTTTTCTCCCGACGACAAACTGGAGAATGGGATGATAGCGCCACTAGAATTTTTTGTTAGTTGCGGCGTGTAGGGCGAGAAGTCGTGCAATCTCGGACTATTGATGGTAAAATCCAGCCCTGCACTTTGAACGGTTTGGTTGACGAAATCCCAAGGAGGTGGACCGTTCTTCTCGATAAAATCGGCTTCTGTTAGATACTCTGTCGTAGAGTGACCCCTTGATGCCTCAAACTCCGCCAACAGATTAGTTAATCTGGCATCACGATAAGCGACAAAGAGTCGGGCGAAGGATTGCTGAAAAAGGTCGGACCTTCCCCAGTTTGGAATACCCGATGCCTCGATATCCTTCGCCTCTAACAATATGAGCGGCCGCTTCGCCGAGGCACTCACCGCCATCAATGTTGCCTTGGTGTTATCATCCGCTTGCTGGAGTATCCATTGGCTTGCCGCCTCCGTCGCACCGGAAATTTCATCCATCACTGATGCAACATCGCCATGTTCTGGGATCAGGGCCTGGAGTTCCGTTCGTGAAACGGCCGCCAATTTTACAGGATTATCGATGAATTCGGCTGGCAGATTCAACTGCCGACCTATAGCACGTAATGGCTCGGCAGCTTGATGATGTTGCCGCCAATTAATAAAATTAGTGCGAGCCCCTTCCCTTTCGTTTCGAAGATTTTCGCTAGAAAATACACCCGTATCTTGAGGAACTAGAGTGTTCCAATCAAATAATCTTATTTCTTGCCCCGGCGTATGAGGCTGTGCGATATTAGATCGAATGCAGCCATTGGTTATTGCTTGAAGCAAATGACTTTTCCCTGCGCCATTTGGTCCCGTTATCAGGGTGAAATCTGGCACGTTAATTGTAGGAAAACTCGTAATCGATAGATGCGTTTTCTGAAAAGTCAGTTCCATCTTTAAAACCCACCGCCCACTTCATCAGCCTAGATTAACTTACACGACCCACTCACTATATTACCGCGCCCCATTAGAAGGCCGCCAACCAAAGCAGTGATCGCTCGCACGTCCCATATGATGCCCCCCAAAGCTGCCCCGGAGACAGCTTTAATTGATGATTTTAGAAGAGTAAATTCCGAGCATCTTTCTTGCGACTGGCTCAATGTCGGCTATAGCATCCAGCTCATGTAAAGACGTAGCCGGTTCAGAATTTGGATACCGTCAGCCGTTAGTACCATTCGCATAGCCTGTTTGGGGGAAACGCATCATGGTCCGATCAGCCGCAATCTTTATCGCCGGAGCACTGGCAACAGGCACCGCCGCAGCGGCCCCGCTACACCTTGTCTGCATAGGCAATGGCTCTGCAAACCGGATCACCAGCACCTACGGCTCCGCGTGGTCCAGCAATGGCACGTCAGCATGGGGGCAGGCGATCGGTAATAAAGATGTGCCGTTTGATGATCAGGTGAACATCGAGTTGGGCGACGATGAGCTGGGCCGCATCAGAATGCCGCGCGCCATGCTTCCTCCGATCCGAGGCGGCAAAGATGGCTGGTTTGAGGTCAAGGACGTGGTTAAGGGTCAGGACGAGATCACAGGAACGGTCCAGGTGAACGTCTTCAACTCGCCCAAAATGCGGATTGATCGAATCCGGGGCCATATCAGCCTCAGCGGCAAGGCGGGCGACTATGCAGGGGTTTGCCAGCCCTATGATCCAACAACGGTGCAACGAGCATTTTAGGCATGGGCGGCTATTTGAAACTCGCTCTCTTTGCCGCCTTGCCTGTATCTGCGGCATCAGCGCATCCCGGTGGCCTCAACGCTGAAGGATGCCACAACAATCGCAAGACAGGCGATTATCATTGTCACCGCGCGCCCGCCGCACCCGTCCGACGACAATCACTCTTGGCAGGCGGTGGTGCATTCCCTAACTGCACTGCCGCTCGGGCTGCGGGGGCAGCGCCGGTCAGGATAGGCGATCCAGGCTACGGCCGCCATTTGGATCGCGATGGTGACGGAATTGGATGTGAATAATGCACCGCCCTACCCGGCATGAACTGGAAGGCGTTTTGCTGGAAAATGGCCTTTATCCCATCCTGCGAATGCCCGACGGTGGGGAGTGGCGGCTGGAAATTTTGAAGCGTCATAGGCATTTGTTCGGCACCCGCGTCAAAGTCATCGGCACTCGCGACGGGTTCGATCTGCTGGCCGTTGATCGGATCGAACCGGCGTGACCCGTGATCAGGAGCTGTGGGGCATGGCCTCCATGCTGTTGCGTCAACATGGCGAGCTTGCCCCATTGAGGGTCGCTGCGCGTATAGGCGAATTGGCTGCCTTGGGCGAAATGAACGGCGTCACCCTCTGGCGAGAGGTTGCCCTGCGCCTGGATGCACTGATGGCCCAAGCCCACAAGGCCTGAACCTCAGCACCACGGCTCCCGCTGACCTGTCCAGGTTCGGGCCAGCCCTTCGCTTACCAGCACGTCGCCGAGCGATTGGCCGCCGCGAGTCAAAACGCGGAGCTTTCGACCATATTTGTCAGCTTCGCGATCCAGCGTGGTCACGGCGAATGGCCCGGCATTGACCAACTCATGAAGGCGATGGGTCGCCCGAGTCCCAAGGTCAGCTTCGAGCGCGCACCGGGGCGGATGGGTCTCGGGAGCATCTATATCGGCAATGCGGATTTTTTGCCCGTCGAGCCAGATCGTATCGCCATCGACCACGCAGTTGGTGCCACCGCCTGTATGGCAGAGCGTGAACACGCGAGACACCTCATCCTTGGCGGTCGCGCGATCAGGCATCGATAAAGAGGCAAGCCCACCGGCGACTCCCAAGATTGCGAGGCTCGCCAGCAGGATAGGCGAACGTGACGCCTTTTTACGACGGCGGAATTTTACGACGTTAGACATTGCAGCGGCTTAGGACTAAAGCGCCCGTGGGTAAATCACCCATCGCCGAGCGCCATCAACTGACTTGGATAGGCGCAGGCCAGTGATAGTGCATCGTCAACGTCAGCGTGCAACCAGCGGTCATAATCTTCCGGGTGGAGGATGACGGGGCAAGCCTTGGGATGGATCGCGCCAACGACGTGCGCAGCGGGATCGCCCTCATAACCACAAGTGAGGAAGGAATAGACGGGCACCTTTTCTGTCGGTCGCCATATGCCCGAAAAGGCGAAGACCGGCTGGCTGGGGACGTTGAACCAGAAGGGCTTTTTCTTCCCCGTGTCGGGCATCGGCTCAACTGACCATTCCTGAAACTCGGTGACGGGCACAAGGCAGCGCCGGGATGGGTTCGCCAGCGCCGATTTCCAGAACGGGCTGGTATAGTTGCGGACGTTGGTGACGGGCCTGCCCTGAAAAGGAAAGCCCCAGTTCATGGCAGATAGGAGGCGCTGGCCTTGCTCCTCCCGCACGACGTGACCCGGTTTACCGGGGGCGACATAATCCTTCTCGACCGCGATCTGGTCGGCCGGATCGGGAACCGCACCGAACAGGCGGGCCATCTCTTCGGCGCTGCTCCGGGCCTTATAGAGATTGCACATGATGCCCCTCTAATTGAGCTTCGTTCGACTCACTCCCAGCATATCCAGCAACTGGTCGCCTGTCGTGTCGTTGCCATTCTGCAAGATGGCCGCAAAGCCACCGATCAGCTTGCCGAAATGCTCTCCAGCCATCCGAATGTCGCGGGGCGTCTTGTTGGTCTCGTCGGCCGTGATCAGCATGGCAACACCCATGGCTAACGCCTCCGCCAGCATCGGCATGGCGATCGAAGCATGCCCCTCCTTCACCTCGCGTGAACCCATGGCATAGGTGACAGCCTGAATGGCTACCTGCGCGCAGACATGGCGATATTCGCCCGGCGAAAGATTGTCGGGAATATCGAATAGTTCTTCGGGGACGGCCTTGTAGCTCATTGTCCTATCCTCTGAAACGACTCACCGCGCGCTTCCATTCCCGCTCATCGGGCAGGGGAAAGCAATGGCGCGGTGGTTTGTTGCTTGTTTCAATGATGACCGGACGCACCTTCCGACCGTATCGCTGCGAACACGACTTGCAATAAAAGCGCCGTCGTGCGTCCCTGAAATCATCACTCCAGCCCATCCGCTGAAATTTCCACCACAGACCATGGGCCTCGAACAGCCCTTCTTGTCGGCATCGGCATTCCACCCTGACGGCATAGTGCCAGGCCGCCGCCTCGAAGATGCAGGTCGCCACCTTCAGGCCATCCCGATAGCGGGCCACGGGTCACAACAATGAGCCCTGCTCAACCGGCTGGAAGTAGCGGGCTGCGGCAACGGCATTACGATAGTGGATGGTCTGAAGGCGCTCGGCTTCATCAAACGGCACCGGCGTCCATTCTTCTGACGGATACACCGTGTCGTAAATCGCTCGGGCGGCACATCGCAGAGGAGTTTGTTGGGGGGTCTGCTTCATCATCGCAGAATCACCTTTCCTACATGAGAACAAATATGGAACATGCCTCACAGGAAAGGAGTCGGCAATGGTCATTATCGACGGTGCATTCTTGGTCGGGGTCGCGGCGGTCTTGACGGGCGTGGCGACGCTATGGCGGGCTGTTCGGGGGCGCTGATGACGACGCCCCATCCCGATGCTCAACATCTCGCCAAAGTTGGGATGGGGCTCGCGTTGCTTAGTTCAGGAGGCTGTAACGCCCCGACGAATCTCGCTGCCATCGATAGCGGCTTGGATCGCAGCCCGTGGCCTCATTCAATATCATCGCGGCATGAGCGGTGCTGAATCCGAGATGCTTCATCGCACCTATAATTCGCGGGCGTGTGTTGAGTCCCTCATCAATGCAAGCAGCGATGACAGCAATCGCTTGGTCATGCTTGTTCGCCTCGGTGCCACAGGCCTGGATAAGTCCGCGCAGCCTGTCGAAAAGTTCGGCATCATGGACGGGCGGATCGATTGCGGTAGTCATGTAATTTCCTTGGTCGAAAAAATAATAGGAAGTTGCCCCATCCACGCGCCAGCCGCTTGGGCCAGAACATGGATGGGGTGAGGCCCGGTTAGGCCCGATTGAGTTGCATCTTCTTCGCCCCGGCCTCTACGGCGGCCAGCAGCGTATCATGGGCGAGGTGGCTGTAGCGCATCGTGCTCTTGTGATCGGCATGACCCAGCACCCGCCCAACGGCAAAAAGATCAATGCCCGCGTTGACCATCGCGGAGGCCGCACTGTGACGCAGATCATGCAACCTCAGCCCCGGCAGCTTCGCTTCATCCCGCGCCGTCTGCCATGCGTGTTTGATCGACACGAAGGGCAGCTTGGTTTCGGGATTCGGCAGAACATAGGGGCATTTGTCAAAGCGAGGAACCGCTTCCAAGATCGCGATCGCTGGCTGCGACAGTGGAACATGCCGGGCCTTGCCGGTTTTGGACATGGGGATCAGCCATTGCCGTTTCGCCAGATCGACGTCCCGCCATTGCGCGTGCAGCAGTTCCGACAGCCGTGCGCCGGTCAGTAGCAGCAATCCGACGATATGCTTGAGTTGGGGGTTCAGGGAGGCCTCACAGGCCGCCATCAGCCGCTTCGTCTCGGCAGCGTTCAAATAGCGTTCGCGGGCATTGTTGATCGGCTTGCGGGGAATGCCCTTGATCGGATTCTTGGTGATGCCGGGCATGTCCCAGCGCAAGGCGAGTTCAAAGGATCGGCTGAATATCACCCTGATCTTTTCGACGGTCGCGGGAGCAAGCCCCTCCCCTGCCTTCTCAGCCAGCCATTTCGCCACATCCTGTTGCGTGATTTCCGACAGTCGCAGCTTGCCCCAGCGAGGGGTGATGTGGTTTTCGATGTAGCCCCTGATGGTCGTATAGCTGCGCACATAGGTCTTGGCATGGTCGAGATGCTGCTGGGCGAGCGTCGCATAGGTCGGCACCGCCCGCTTCTCTTCACGCTTCCCGGCTGGATCACCGCCCAGGACCACCTCTGAACGTAGCCGTTGGGCCTCCTTCCGGGCCTTGTCGAAGCTGATGTCACCATAGGCCGCGATCTTGTGCTGCCGCTGGCGACCATGCTCGTCCTGATAGCGCAAATAATAGCTTTTCCCGCCGGAATTTCGGCATTCCAGCACGAAGCCGGTGATGGCGGTATCGTAATAGTCGGTCTTCTTCTTGCCCGGCCCACACTGAGCGAGCAGAGCAAATTGAGCATCAAGCCGATGTTTCGGCATAATAAGGTCCTTTTCGATTTTTGGAGTTTGAGGCACCGCCAGCGCGCGAGAGGCGGCGCGCATGGGTCAGGTCCGGAAATTGGGCGATCGGCGCTCTGGCATTACGCAAATCGCCCGGAATGATGCCCCCCACAGCCTCACCTCGCCCCCGACCGGGGCGACGTCACAGCGGATGCCAGAGGACAGCGGGTAGTTGGTGGGGGCGGGGGCAGCGGATTTTCCCACATTCTATTATAGCTCATTTTATTTCAGCCATTTTTGAGGGTTTCCCCTACCCCTCCCCCCACCGGGCCGGTCAGTATTCGTCCGGCTGTTTGGTCGTGATCGACTTCATGATCTCGACGGCGTGGCCATGAAGATCGATGAGCGGAACAGTCCATTTTTCGCGGCCCTGGATGCGTTTGGGCGGCCCCAGCAGTTCCCTGAGCAGAGTACCGCACTCTCGGCATTGGGCATTATTCGGCCGTTCGATGCCCGCGATCTTCAGCATTTCCGTAGCCGTCAGCTTCTGATTGGACTTGTGGCCCAGCCGGTCCAGGTCGATCCAGGCCATGACCATGTCGTCAACAGCGCTTACGATCTTGTGGCGGCTGTTCCATGCTTCCAGTTGTGTTTCTTCCGCCTTGGTCAACCACCACTGCCCGCCATCGGCCAATTCGACCGCCAGTTGGGCATAGAGTTGCTGCATGTCGATGCCGTGATCCTTCCGTAGCTTCCTTGCCGCGATCGTCCACCAGCGCGTGTTCCCGGTCGGATCGACAAGGAACTTGCAGTCGTTGACGGTTGCGACAAACACGGTCCGGCGGGGATATTCCGATTCAGCCCGCGCATAGGGTCGTCGGACGCGATCGGAGTCCGAGGTCAGAAACCCCTTCAACCGGGCGATATCCTTGCGGAAGGAACTGTCGAGTTCACCGATTTCCACGATCCAGTTCGTCACCGCACCGATGATCGAGTCCTTGTTGCTGCCGTCGAGATGGTGGTCGAGCTTGATCACCGCCTCCCGGAGCACCGGATCATCGATCAGCGACCGGACCCAACTGGTCTTGTTGATGCCCTGCGGCCCCTGAAGGGTGAGGACACCCCGGCAATGGAACCCGCTGGGGACCATCACCGCCGCCACTGCGCTGAGCAGCCATTTATGCAGCAGCGTCTCCTTGAGGCTTTCGGGATAGTCCTCTTCGGTCCAGACGGTCGCGTACATTTCGCCCAGCCGGTCCTCTCCATCCCAGGGCTTGCTGTTGATCCAGTCGGCGACCGGATTATAGGCATTCTGGTCAGAAATGGCCTGCACGAATTCCGGCACGAGTCCGGTTGCAAGTCCATATTGGGCGGCAAGGCTGAGCACCTTGGCCATGGTCACATTGCTGCGATTGTCCGAGGTGCCGCTATGGCCGGGGATGATGATTTCATCCTTCTTTTTTATGATGTTGTACCGGGGCACGATGCCAGCGTGGTTCAGAATATGTTCGACGTTGGCGATCGTGGTCGGCGGCTGATTCTTCATATTGCGGGGCTGGTCGGGAAAGCCCGCCGACACCGCATCTTTGCTATTAAACATTCAATTTATCGCATTCTTCCGGGTTGGTTATACCGCCCGGCGGACGATCCGGGCACCGAAGGAGCAGACAAAAGGGTTAGGCGGCCATTCCCGTCTTGACGCCAAAGATGCCGCATCAGGTCATCGCCGCAAAGCAAGCCAAGCATACGTTTCACGGTGACGGGATTTGAAGGCGGCAATTGGTGTGACCGTTCAACAATGCGATCCGCATTCCCTTCTCCGCCGTCGATCAGGGCAAAGGCGATGGCTACGGAAGCGTCGAGTTTGGACCAGAAGGCAGGCTGCGTTCCCTGGAGTGCTGCCCTACCGAGAGTCAGCAGGCGGCGATGGTCGAATAAATAATCAATCATGTGAGTTCCTTTGATTTGTGCGTTTTGGTCGGCACATGCCGAAGGAACGGAGGCCCGAAGGCCCAAGGCTCAATGGGATGACGGAGAAAGGGGCTTACCTCCTCCCTCCGCCGAATTGTTCAGTAGTGCAGGCGGTAGTGCAGGATGTTCGGCGCTACCTCGCGGGTGAACCAGAGATGTCGGCTCGGGTCTGTTCCGACATATTCATCGAGGGTCTGCCCGACCATTCTTGAGGTTGACCCACAGACCTTACCGGCGGTTTGCAGCAAGTCTCGGCGTGAAACCAAGCCATGTTGGATGCAGGCCGCGATAGCGCCTATCTCGAGAGACATTCGCGTCCGTCCCAGCAATGCCTCGTCACAGGTTTGCCGAGTGGCCAGATAGCGATCCAGGTACATCTCGCCCTTCCGGAACAGATGGGCCTTGTGATTGATCATAGCGTTCTTTTGCATTTCATTTTCCATTTCCACAGCGCGAGTGGGCTGAGAAAGAACCGTCCGGCGCGCGATTCCGGATGGGCAACGGAATGCGGTCGTTGCGGCCGGATATCAGCATGCAGACGGGGAAAATGCCCGAGGTTCAGACGGAAACAGATTGGGAGAGCGCGCTTTGATCCATGACAGCGAATCCCTCATCCCAAGCCGCTCAGTCGAGCCAGCATGAAGATATCGATGGGGTCAGCACTTGCTGAAGAAACCGCTGTTGACAGCCTGCCCGGAAGCCCACTGCACTTGGATCACTTTCGTGACGTGGCGCTCGTATAGACGCCCGCGATGTAGTCGGTCAAGACTTCGTGATGCATTTGCAACATATTGTTGCCTATAAGCCAAGCCCGAACCGTTCTACCAACTGATCGCCGCCGCTATTGCCGTTGCAACGAAACCCACCAGCGCAATCCACGGATGCGCCTCAATCAGCGAGACGGTCGCCAGCATCAGCATGAACCCAAACGCCTCACGCGGATGCCTGATCGTCACGGCCAGCAGCCATAGGCCAAGGATGATCAGCAACGCCATAACCGCCAGTTTCATCACCGCGAACGCCGTGCAGATGACAAGCAGGGTGCCGATCAGTCGCATGGGATAAGTTCCCGGCACATTGCGCGCAGCACCGGGTCGATCCCTTCGCTGTCCGACACCAGCATGATAAAGGCGAACCCATCATTGCCAACCGTGCGGATGAACTCCCACCCCCAGCCGTCCAGGCGATCGGCCCAGTCCCAAGGCGGAATATGGGCAGGATCACCGAAGCGGGTTTCGGACAGCGGGTTCCAGAAGGGCGAGAAGGCCGCTTCCCTTATGAAGTCGCCCTCCTCATCGCCGGGCATGACGACGATAAGATGGGTCAATCCTTCCAGCCCACAGGCGATGGCGTCCTTGATGTGATCGGACAGCAGGCAATGAAGGGCCGGATCGAGCGGCAGCAACAGGGCCGCTTTCATGGTATCGATGTCGTAAAGTGACAGCATAGTCGGATTCCTTTGGGCAAAAAGAAGGCGCCCCGGAGGACGCTTCGTTGGGTTTTGAGCTTCAAGAGGGTGGCCGGACGGCCTTGGCTTAATTACCCTCTGCCCTGTCAGTTGAATCGCCATTCGGCTGATCGGCATAGGCGCGGCACAGAGCAAGTAAGGTAGGATCTATGCCTTCTGCATCGGGGACGATCAGCACATGCCCTGCCCCTGAATCGGACAGCACAAAGGGCATTTCAAATATGGTGCCATGCCGCTGGACCCATTCAAAAGCTGGGATGCCGTCTATCAAGATCGGCCAACCGACTGCCTCTTCGATCGCCGTCATGGTGTCGCCCGGCTGGACGATGACGAAGACGCCCAACTCGGAAAGGTCGCCATATTCCATCAGCTGGTCATGGCGGGTTTGCAGAAGGCATTTCAGATCGGAGGCAATGGGGGTATCCAGATATGCGGCTAGTTCCTGCCACGTGTGGATAATGTGCATGAGGTAGCTCCAATAAAAAAAGCCCCCGACCGTTAGGCCGAGGGCGCGTTGCGTTTGAATAATGGGTTGGGATCAGGCGGGCTTGGTCATCGCCTTATAGATGCCGATCAGTACCAGGATGCCGATAGGAATCCCCGCTGCGAGCGGATAGTGCAGGAGCAGATGCCATCCGCCCAGCACCAGCAGCAGACCCAACGTTTCCTTGGTACGGAAGATCAGACCAGCCAGGATCAGGAGAATGATCGCCAGCTTCAGGGCCATCATTATTGCCCCGAATAGTAGCAATGCCCCGATAACCCCTGCCATCAGGCGTCTTTGGGATTGGGTCCGAAACGGTTCTCGCCGGGCGTCCCATCGATCACCATCATGACCAGCACGATTAGCGCGCCGATGTAGGGAATGAAGTTCAGCAGGACGAACCAGCCGGACCGATTCTGATCGTGGAACCGTCGGGCCTGCACCGCCAGTTGCGGAATCAGTAGACCGAGCAGTCCCAGGACCAACACCACCAACATGAGGTTGCCGATCAATCCGCTTTCGCCAAAGTCGTTCTGATCGATGGCTGCGATCGTCACTGTCAGCAGCACCAATGCGACCGACACCAACTGGAACATCCAAAATTCCTTACGGCTCGCGCGGCCGGTGAACTGGGCGTACCGCTTCAGTGGCAAAATCATCCAGCCGACATGGTCGTCCGGCGCAAGATTACCCGATGACGTGGGTTGCGCTGGTTTCCTTTCAGTCCGGCCAAACAGCAGCCGTTCCTTGGACCGTTCGAACTCGGCGTCGGAAATGATGCCGTCATTCTTGAGCTGATTCAGTTTTTCGAGATTCTGCAAGGCCTCAGTATCGACCATCTGCGTTTCCTTTATGCATGAGGTAATGAAACCGAACCCGAACGGGCACGGCTGAACAGGCAGCATCGCTATGGCTGTTGATGATTCACTGCTCGCCCCCTCACGCCTTGGAGAGCGACCTTCGGCTTCAACCTCACGTCGCCCTATGTACCTCTCGGAGCGACGGCCGAAGCCGGATGTTCAGAACCTGTGGAAACCGCAGGCGCGCACACCTTTACCGTCACCGGCTGGACATACGTGTACGCCACCCGGCCTCCGAATTTCGGCGACCGAGCTGTTTCCAAATGAGGTTCTGACGCCCCACCCTCCGGCTTTCACGGAAGGCAGAGCTTTTCTGACGGGATTAGAGCAGCTTCGCAATAGGCGTTTGCTTCCGCCTGTTCATATAAGATGCCGGATTTTGCGCGATCGCCACGTCAACAAACTGATCAGCCTAGAGCAGGCGTGTTCCTCAAAGCGCAGGCCAGGGGCACAGCGAATGCTTAGGGTAAACGATTGAGATGATTGAAGCTCGATGCTAGGCAATGCCGCAAGCAAGTTCTAAGCCGCATGGAGATTGCATTGGATCGTATTACCGAAGCCTTGCTGGCCGGATTCTCAAAAGAACATTCCCTAGAACATTTGCCTGAAGACAAGCGCTTTGAACATCTTACTGCGTTCGCGATGATTCGTCGTCACTACAATAGATCATTTTCAACTGCAGATGTTGTACTCGGCGGTGGCGGCGATACTGGTGTCGATTCAATTGCAATAATTGTCAACAACCGCCTCGTCACCGACGCTGATACTGTACACGAACTAGCCGAACAAAATGATTATATAGAACCAACCTTTATTTTTGTTCAAGCAGAGCGAAGCTCATCTTTTGATGGTCAAAAAATCGGAAATATCTCCTTCGGCATTGTGGACTTTTTCAGCAAATCCCCCAAAATTCCTCGATCAGTTGAGGTAAGCAATTTGTCTGCGATCACCGACGTCATCATCGGGGAGTACGCGGCTATCCTTAAGCCTCCCCGGTGTCATGTTTACTATGTCACCACCGGGCAATGGGTGAATGATCCTCACCTAGTAGCACGCAGGGACGCAGCGATCCAAGACATCAAGAATTTGTCGATTTTTGAGAATCCCGACATTTTTTGCATGGGAGCCACTGAGCTACATGGCGCTTATCGCCGTACAAAAAGTCCGATCAGTCGAACATTCCTTTTTGACCGGCGGGTCGAAATCCCCGCCACGGCGGGAGTAACTCAAGCAGCGATCGGTTTTCTTCCATTCGCTGAGTTTGAGAAATTACTATTGGACGAGAGCGGCACTGAGATGCTGACCAGTATATTCGAGGACAACATCCGAGATTGGCAAGGGTACAAGACCGTAAATTCAGGAATACGTGAAACCTTGCTTTCAGAAGCAAAATCGAATTTTGTTCTCATGAACAATGGGATCACTATTATCACGCGCAACTTAAACAGAGTTGGCGATATATTCACGATTTCTGACTATCAAATTGTAAACGGATGCCAAACGAGTAACGTACTTTTTGAACAGAGAAAAAATATCGATAATAGCGTTACAATTCCCGTGAGATTAATTCATACTTCTGAAGAAAATATTAAAGAACTAATTACAACCGCTACAAATAGTCAGACTGAAATAAAGCCAGAGCAGTTCGCTTCCAGTAAAAATTTTGCTCGTGGATTAGAGCAGTTTTTTCTTACTTTTCCTGACGACCGAAAACTTTATTACGAGCGGCGGGACGGTCAGTATGACCGAGGCTCAGAACCTAAAATCCGTATAATCGATATCGCTACGGTGCTGCGGAGTTTTGCAGCGATCTGGATGGAAATACCTCATACCGCCACCAAAAATTATAAGTCGATCCGGGAGGAAATCGGGGAGAAAGTTTTCGCCGATGGGCATAAGTATGTAGCATATTATTATGCTGCGTATGCTTATTTCCTTTTGGAAGGGCACTTCCGCGCGAAGACTATCGATCCGAAATACAAGTCCGCTCGCTTCCATATTCTCATGACCGTAAACCTTATGTTGGATAGCACATATCCACAACGCCCAAACTCGAAGGATCTCGAAACCCGATCGAACAAGGCACTGGAAGCTTTATGGGACACGGAAAAGGCAGACGCCCTGTTTGCGGGTGCCGTCGCAATTATAGATGAGGTCACGGAAGGGAATCTCGATCGTGATCACGTTCGCACAGAGGCAATCACCCATGCGATTATTACGCGATTTCGTGCGCAAGTATCGCGCGCGCCTGCCGACGCCGCCGCGAAAGCAGCGCCTTCCTAAGTACTGGACAGGGCAACTGAGCGCCTTAGTTGGCGCTTGGTCCACTGCCGCCTAAACCATCCGCTGCGCAAAACATGATCGTCAACACATCAGCCACGCGCTAGAGGCAATCGCATGGGCGGCTACCTAGACGAACTCGACGACCTGCTGATCAACCAGTTCGACCAAGGCATGCTGCTGTCGGAGTTAGACGGCTTTCTGACTGGCATCATCGTCAGCCCCGACATGGTGCCACCTTCGGCTTGGTTGAAACAGGTGTGGGGACCGGACACGCCAAAATTCGACACACCAGAGGAATTGCAGCGCTTTTTCGACCTTGTGATGCGGCATTATAATGAGATTCTCGCCAGCCTTGACGAGCCGGACGGGTTTGCGCCGATCCTGGAAGTCGACACCAGAAGCAATGAAACGCTTTGGGAACTGTGGATTGAAGGCTTCTCCAAGGCCATGAAGATTGCCCCTCGCGGCTGGAACCGCGTGCGGGCAAGCGATGACGAAGGGCCGAAGTCAGCAATCGCGGGTATCTCTGAGCTAGCGGCGTTCGCGGACGGCCGACATCAGCTAACCGAGGAGGAAGAGGATCGCTGGGATCGGGAAACCCCTGACCTCATCCCCATCTGGGTCCAGATGCTCCATGAATGGCGCTTGGATAACGATCAGCACCGACCAACGTCCGCCACGGGCGGAAAGCTCGGCCGCAACGATCCATGCCCCTGTGGATCTGGCAAGAAATACAAGAAGTGCTGCGGTTTGAACTGAGGGGGCCTTTCCTTCAGTCCCGCCGAATCATAAGCCCAAAGTACCTCCCATAGGGAACCCATGACGGACCCATGTTTAAGCGCTTTCAGTAGGGAAAATTCGGCCGATAAGGCCAAGGTACTGGTGCCGCTTACGTGACTCGAACACGTGACCCTCGCATTACGAATGCGATGCTCTACCGACTGAGCTAAAGCGGCGTTGGGGCGGGCAGATAACAGTGCTTGGGCTGGAGGACAAGCCGACAAATGCGATTCACCCGTCCCATCCCTCATCAAACCGCATCGGACCATCATTTCGCCCCGCCTTTACGGCCTGTTTACCATCCCGTGGCACTGTCGAGTCTGAAGGAAAAGCTTTTACCTGGGCTAAGGACCGATTGATGGACACTCTGCGGGGGCATGAAGTCGCGGATGACGAGGATGATTT
>Ga0255338_1003220_pt1 | contig 20320 bp, 18 predicted proteins | sample MeOH1_35cm_T4_19_FD_203715 | JGI IMG/M metagenome (GOLD analysis project Ga0255338, IMG submission 203715) | Sandy soil microbial communities from University of British Columbia, Vancouver, Canada - MeOH1_35cm_T4_195 | ecosystem: Engineered > Artificial ecosystem > Sand microcosm > Unclassified ...
CCTATGACTGGAGCCTCGGCGACGAGGCGGTTGTGGCGGCTTCGCTGAAGCAGGCCGCCCATGTCACGCGGCTCAAGCTCATCAACAATCGCATTGTCGTCAACGCGATGGAGCCGCGCGCGGCGCTGGGTGTCTATGACGCGACGCGTGATCACTACACGCTCTATAGCCCGAGCCAGGGCGTCCATTCGATGCGGAACTTCATTGCGCAGTTCTCGCTCAAGATCCCGGTGGAGAAGCTTCGCGTCGTCACCGAGGATGTGGGCGGCGGCTTCGGCATGAAGACTTTCGTCTATCCCGAATATCCGCTGGTGCTCTTCGCATCGAGGAAACTCGGCCGTCCGGTGAAGTGGACGGGCGACCGCTCCGACGCCTTCCTGACCGACAGCCAGGGCCGCGACCATGTGACGGAAGCGTCGCTCGCGCTCGACAAGGATGGACACATCCTCGGCATTCAGGTCGACACCATCGCCAATCTCGGCGGCTACCAGAGCCAGTTCGGGCCCTTCATTCCGTCGCTCGCTCCGCGCAATATGCAGGTTGGCGTCTACAAGGTGCCGGCGCTCTATAACCGCGTGCGGGCTGTCTATACCCATACCGTTCCGGTCGATGCCTATCGCGGCGCGGGCCGGCCTGAGGCCTCGTATCTCATCGAGCGCTTGATGGATCAGGCTGGGCGTGAAACGGGCCTCGGCCCGGTTGAGATCAGGCGGCGCAATTTCATCCCGGCGAGCGAGATGCCCTATCACGGCGGCGCGTCGCTGCCCTTCGACTCGGGTGATTTCGAGCGCAATCTCAATGACGCACTGGTGAAGGCCGATGTGGCGGGCTTCGAGGCGCGTCGCGCTGCGGCGGCGAAAGAAGGCAAGATCCGCGGTCTCGGCCTGAGCTATTACGTCGAGCGCACCGCGGCGGGCATGTCGGACTATGCGCGTATCGCGATCGATGGCGAGAATGGCACGGTCCATGTCTGGACTGGCCAGCAGACGAACGGGCAAGGGCACGAAACGGCCTGGACGCAGTTCCTGGCCAATCGTCTCGGCCTCGACGTCGAAAAGATCAAGGTGCATCTCGGCGATAGCGATGTGCTGCCGGGTGGCGCGGGCACGGGCGGATCGAAGGCGATCTATCTCGTCACCGGCGCCATCGGAGATGCCTCCGACAAGCTGATCGAGAAGGGTCGCGAGATCGCCGCGAACGAGCTCGAAGCGGCGAAGGCCGACATCGAATATCGGGGCAGCGAGGGCGAGCCCGTCTTCGCTGTGGCGGGCACGGACCGCAAGATCGACCTCTTCGCGGTGGCGCGTCTCGCCGAAGGCCAGGCCGATGTCGGCGAGCTTTCCGGCGACGGCGAATATAACCAGAAGGGAAATACCTTCCCCAATGGCGCCCATGTCTGCGAAGTCGAGATCGACCCGGAGACGGGCGTGTACAAGATCGTGCGGTTCACGGCGGTGGACGATTTCGGCCATATCCTCAACCCGCTTCTTGTGGCGGGTCAGGTCCATGGCGGCATCGTGCAGGGCCTTGGCCAAGCGATGGGCGAACATGCCGTCTTCGACAACGAGACCGGCCAGCTCATTACCGGTTCCTTCATGGATTATTGGTTGCCGCGCGCCGATGACGTTCCCTTCTTCGACATCAGCTACAACGAGATTCCCTCGACCTCGAATGCGCTGGGTGTGAAGGGAGCGGGCGAAGCGGGCACGGTTGGCGCGCCCGCAGCTTTCATCAACGCGGTGATCGACGCGCTCAAGCCCTACGGCATCGAGAGCGTCGATATGCCTGTGACGCCGCAGAAGCTCTGGGCACTGATCAACGGCGCGCGCCGCGCCGCCGAATAAGGCGGGATTAGGGTCCGGACCCTAACATTTTTGTCAGTTTGCGCGGATGTGCCGTTGACAATTTGTCACGCGGTATCGAACATCTGTTCATGATGACGGAGGAACCAACGTCCAGGACGGATAAGGCCACAGAGATGGCTGTTCTGGATACCGAGGAAGATGTTGCCACCCGCTCTGGCGCTGGCGGTGCGCGTGTCGGCGTCTCTCGAAGAAAACTGGAAAGCCGGCGGAAGCTGCTTGCGGCAGCGCGAAAGCTTTTTGTCGAGCGCGGATACCACGAAACCCGTCCGCAGGACATTTCCCGCGAGGCAGGCGTCGGGCATGGGACGTTCTATCTCCATTTCGAGGACAAGCTGGCCTGCTTTCTCGCCTTCACGGACGAGGCAGCCATAGAGCTTGAATATTTCCTTGCGCAGCATGTCGGGCGCGTCGGGCGTCTCGAGGATTCGGTGCGCGAGATCCTGCGCGGCATTTTCGAATATTCGGTCGCGCATCCCGGCGTCATCTCGGCGGCGCTGACAGATGCGTCCGTGCTGTCCACGAGCGACATCGGCAAGAAGATGCCAATGACGCGGTGGGCGGAGGGCTGGGCGGTTCTCATCGAGAAATGGAAGGCGAGCGGCGAGGTATCGCCAGACATCGACAGCAGGCTCGCGGGCCATCTTATCGTCGGCGCGATCAAGCAGGGCGGCGGCTACGCCGCACGTGAAAATCTCGATACGGAAAAGATCATCGACGGCATGACGATGCTTTTCGTCAGGTCGCTGAAAAAGCAATAAGGCCGCAAGAGGCCGGCACCGGGAGGAGAGGATAATGGCGCAGCTCCAGTACACATGGGACGAGCTGATGGCGTCGCACGACTATGCGCGCCCTCATGAAGAGGCAGGCTACCGGCTGCATGGCGGCTTCGACGCCAAAGGCGAATATATCTCGCCGCGCACACTCAACCGCTGGCCTGCGGTGAAGGCATGGGGTGCGCAGTTGACGGCGAGGGGATGGCCGCTCATCGACGCGACGGTGGAGCTTCTGAAGCGCGGGCATTATCCCAATATCGAGCAGCAGAAGCTGTTGCTGAGGAACGGTTATGGCGAGACCTTGTGGAATTCGCTGACCATCACCGGGCTCGTCGAGGCGCGTGGCCGCGCGCTCTGCGAATTCGAGGCACCGGATTTTCAGCAGATCATCGTCGAGGACATCTCCAACATGTGTACGGGGCACCTTCACAAGGGGCTGCTCTATGCGCATGGCGTGGACGAGGGCGGCGATCCGAAAGATGAATCCATCGGCGCGCATGACCAGATGTGGTTCGCCGCGCGCGATCTCGTCTTTGGCAAGAACCGCTATCCGGTTCCACAGGTGCCGGACAATATTTCGCGTCCCGATAGCGGTCGTTTGATGCCGCAGATCCCGGCCGGCTTCGAACAGCTCATTCTCCTGCTGATGAACGTGCTGATGATCGAGGTTCGCGCCGAAGCGGGCTTCAGTTTCAACTGCAACCTGCTGCGCGATACGGCGACTTTCCCGGACAAGCGGGCGGAGGCGGAACTTGCCGCCGATATGATCGAGCGCATACGCACGGACGAGGCGATCCACGTCGCCTATCTTCAGACGGCGATTTCCGAGATGCGGAGCCTGACTTTCAGAACAGTCGATGGCGGCACCATTGAGGGCCGGAAGATGATCGATCCGGTCTGGGAAGGCATGGTGCAGTGGCATTCGGTGACGCAGGCTGACTTCAGCCATACCCAGACGCATGAGAGCATTGCGCGCAGGCTCGCCGACAAGCCCGCTCTTATGACGGAGTTCGAGACGCTCGAGGATCGGGCGCGCGCCGCCTGATCTGAGGAAAACAAAAAACAAAAACGGGGAGGACAGAATGCGGTTCGGGATTTTCTATGAGCATCAGTTGCCGAGGCCCTGGAACGAAGGCGACGAGCTGAAACTTTTTCAGGACGCGCTCGATCAGGTTGAGCTTGCCGACAAGCTTGGCATCGATCACGCTTGGGAAGTCGAACATCATTTCCTTGAAGAGTATTCGCATTCCTCGGCGCCGGAGGTCTTTCTTGCCGCCTGCTCGCAGCGCACGAAGAACATCCGCCTCGGCCATGGCATCACGCTGATGCCGCCGAACTACAATCATCCCGCACGTGTTGCCGAGCGCATCGCGACGCTCGATCTCGTTTCGCGTGGCCGCGTGGAATGGGGCACCGGCGAAAGCTCCGCATTGCTCGAACTCGGCGGCTTCAATGTGTCCGTGGGCGAGAAGCGCAGCCAGTGGCGCGAAGCGGTGGAGCAATGCGCCAACATGATGGCGATGGACCCTTACCCCGGATATGAGGGCGAATATTTCTCCATGCCATGCCGCAATATCGTACCGAAACCCGTGCAGCGCCCGCATCCGCCGCTCTGGGTTGCCTGCTCGAACCGCGAGACAATCAAACTCGCGGCGCGGCTCGGCATCGGCGCGTTGACCTTCGCGTTTGTCGATCCCTCGGAAGCGAAGCAATGGGTGGATGACTATTACCGCATCTTCAAGGAGGAGGCTGTTCCCATCGGCCATGCCTGCAATCCGAATGTTGCCATGGTGACGGGCTTCTCGCTCAATCGGGATGCCGCGGTGGCGAAGGCGCGAGGCATGGATGGCTTTCGCTTCTTCGGCTACGCGCTTGGCCACCATTACATCTTCGGTGAGCACAAGCCGGGCCGGACGAATATCTGGGACGCCTTCGAAAAAGCGCGCCCCGGTCTGCCGGAAGAAGGTGGGAACCGCGGCATCGGCACGCCGGACGACATGCGCAAGCATCTGCGTGGTTTTGCAGAGGCAGGTGTCGATCAGGTCGCGTTCATCCAGCAGGGTGGGCGCAATCGCCACGAAGACATCTGCTCGTCGCTCGAGCTTTTTGCGAGCGAGGTCATGCCCGAGTTCAAGGAACATGAGGCCGAGCGGCAGAAGAAGAAGGCAGAGGAACTGGCGCCTTATATCGAGGCGGCGATGAAGCGAAAGAAATTCATGAAGCCGCTTTCGGATGATGAAATCCCGAATGTCGTCGCGCTCGGCCGCCAGATTGCCGAGACCTCCAAGGCGGTATCGGCCGATTAGGCAGATCGAATTCTCAATGTGACAAAGCGGCGCCTCGAAAGCGGCGCTGCTTTTCACTAAGCTGAACTGTCGATCGGGAGGATCGTCTCAGGAGGAGGGAAGACTCGAATGAGAAAGTCAGTTCGTTTTGCCGTATCGCTGATCGCCGCCGTCGCCGCAACTACAGGCGCGTGGGCCAATCCCGGCGAGGATATCAAGACAGGCGCCGATCTCGTCGCGGCCTGCAATGCATCGGTCGCCAAGGACACATCGGAAAAGGGTCAGCTTTCCGCTACCGCCTGCAACCAGTTTCTGGCGGGCATGGTGGTTGCCGTTTATAATGCCACAGAGGCCGGCATGCCGACCAAGCTCCACCGCCTCGGGCCGAAGAAGGACGAAGAAGTCTGCTTCCGTCTTCCTGAACTTCTGAAATATGAGGAGTTCGCCGCGCTCGTCATCAACTACGACAAGGCGCATCCCGGACTTGCGGGCAGTCCCGCCGCCGAACTTGCCGGCCGGAGTCTCGCCGACAAATTTCCCTGCAAGGAAGTGAAGTGACGTTGCGCTGAGCGGCGAGATACGCGGTCTGGAACGGAACGGTCATTCGCTCCGTTCCCGATTGCCTATGTCGCGCCTCGCGTGGCGCTAAGGCGCCGGATACGGAAGGGGACGGGCTTTGCGCGGAGCACCTGTTCCAGATTTGCTTTCGCGGGGACTTCGCCCTCGGCGAGAGCTTCAATTGAGATGCGCGTCGACGGTCCGTTCGCTTGAGGCAACGGCACGGAAAAGGTGAGGCGCGTTTCGGGAGTGAGGGGCGCCAGGCGGGCGCCGAGACGTGCAATCGGCACGCCGTCGGCGGACATGTCGAAGCGGAAGCGGCGTGCGATGCGCGGCCTCTCGAATTCGATTTCGACGACGAGGCGGCGCGGCTCAGGCAATTCGGTACTGTCGATATTGAATTCATGGCGCAGTCTCGGCTCGCGCGCGGTTACCGAAAGTGCGACTGCGGCTTTGCCCGGTGTCGTCAGGCGAGAGCGACTTATGCGTGGCACGACGCGCCGTTCGGGCTCGAAATCATTTTCGGGCCTTTCCGCGAGGAGCGTGGCAAGGCGGCGCAACGGCGCGCCGAGGGCGGAACCTTTTGAGCGCGCAAACAGGCTGAGGGTTTCCCGCGCATCGATGCCGCGCCGCTCCAATGCACGGATGATCTGCTGTGCATTGTCGAGAGGCACAAGCCTGTCGAGATAGAGCAGGCAGGCGACGCAGGCTGCCACGGCATCAAGTGCGACGGCGCTTTCGATGATCTTCTCCGGATCGGCTCCGCCTTGCTTCAACAATGAAATGAGATCGAAGGCCCAGGCAGCGCTTACTTGACGCGCTGTCGCGGGCCGCGCCGCATGGGCCGCTGCAAGCGCGATCATGTCGGCATGGGAGGGAATAAAGACCGGGCGACCATGAAACCGGGTGGGCGTCGCGCGCGCCCAGAGTGCGTCGAGAACGGTATCGGCCAGCCGGGGGCCCGGCACGGGCTGGTGATGAACATCGATGTCGCCATGAAGCCCGCGCCGCAGATTGAGGCCGGAGCGAAAACGCCATGAGCTTTGCGCATATTCACTCGAATCTCGCGACGACCATCCCTCGGCGTAAAGAAGGGCGATGGCGCGGGGATAAAGCGGGCGAGGCACCAGAATGTCGAGGTCGCCACTGATCCGGGGACCGCTTCCCCCGAGGCCCGCAGCGTGTAGCGCGCCGCCTTTGAGAAGCATGACTGGAACGTCGTTCGCGATCAGCGTGTCGAGCGCTTCGGCGGAGCCGCGCAGCGTGAGCTGCGAATTCGTCCAATGCGCCTTAGCGAGGCCCTGCACGCGTGGGCGATAGGAGCAGTCAGGTGCAATGACGGGAAGACGCGAGGCAATGGGTGCGAGAAGTTTGTGCTCCTCCCATGTCACATCGTCGAGATCGTGATGCGCCTTCCAGCGGTCCCAGCATTTTGCGGCCTCGCCGTCCGGCAGCAGGGCGACCCTCAGCAGGAGATCGAGGTCGCCCCGCGGCCAGGACTGACGCAAGAGGAAATGGGCGACCCTATTCATCGGAGACTGTGTGTGTTGTGGACCTCGCGGCGGCAGCGCGCTTACGTTCCAGCGCGCGCTTCACCGTGAGGAGATAGCCGCGATCCTTCTCGGCATCACGGCCATAAGAAAGGCTCCCGGGCCTGATGCGGCGCATCGCAAGCACTTCGTTCATCTGCTCGAAGGCATACCCCAGCTCACGGCCGCGGGCGATCCAGTCGACCATGTCGCCTCGTCCGCCCGGCGGGTCGATGATCTCGCCGATGTTCATTGCGGCTTCCGTGCGCATCATCAGCGTAGTGCGTCCCCACACATCATTTGCCGGGCCGAGTTGCGGCGACTGTGTAGAACCTCTGAATATCTGGGCTTGCGCGACCAGCGCGGCGACCTCCGTGCGCTCGGATAGGCGGACAAGTTGGCGCTCCGCTTTATTAGGAAGCCAGAGGTCATCGGCATCGAGAAATGCGACAAATGGAGTCGTTACAGCCGCTATGCCGGTCGTGGTTGCCGCCCCACAGCCCTGATTGGTCTGTCGAATGACGGAGATACGTGAATCCAGCTGGGCTGCACGCAAGCCCGTATCGTCGGCGGAGCCATCGTCTACCAAAATGATCACTTCGGGTAGAATAGTTTGGGTGAGGAGGGAATGAAGTGCCTCTTCGACGGTCTCTGCAGCATTATATGCGGGAACGACCACGCTGTAGGAATTATTCATTCCCGAAAGGCCTCCTCTGCCGATCCACGTCGCTTGAATAGGTCGCCGATTTCCATCGATCCACCGCCCGCTCGCCGCCGATTGAGCGATTTGCGCAGCGCATCAACGAAGCCGCGACGCTTCTGCGCCGTATTGTTAGTCATATTAGTAGAATGGCGCCGGTAGAACACGGCAACGACCGTTTCGAGGATATAGGGTGTCTGCGCCTCAAGCAGGCGCATGAAGAAGTCTGTGTCCTCGCCCTGCAGCAATTCTTCGTCGAAGCCACCTAACCGATCGAAGACCGAACGGCGAAAAAGTGCCGCAGCGAGTTGAACGCCCGCCACTCTTACTGTTCTCGATCCCTCGATGACCCTGCTCGTCTCTTCGTCGATTTCTTCGAAGAATTGTACGAGGCCGATGACGAATTCAATGTCTGCATTATCCTTGAGAAGCCGGAGCTGTCGTCCGATCCTGTTTGGGGCAGAGTGATCGTCCGCATCAAGAAAGGTGATGTAGCCGCTGTTGGGCGGAACTGCCGCGAGCCCTGCATTGCGGGCGCGGGAAACACCGGCCTTGGGGCCGGGGATCAAGCGGACACACGGATGCGAGGCGGCGAGCCGGCGCACGATTGCCGCCGTGTCGTCGGTCGAGCCGTCATCGACGACAATGATGTCGAGATCGACCCCCGGTTCGCGCAGCAGCGAGAGCAGCGCGGGCTCTATGAAGCGGCCGGCGTTGAGGGCGGGCATGATGACGCTGATCTTGTCGCTCATGCTGGCAATCCTTCGATGAAGCGCCTGATGGTTCCAGCGATATCTTCGGCGTCTTCCGAGAGTAGCAATTCATAGCAGGGAAGTTTGCGGCAAAGTGCGGCCGCAAATTGAATGCCCCGCGCTTCGTCGTCGGGCAGCTGGAATACGCTGGACGGCGCGAAGGCGCGCATGGCGACGCCGGCAGATACCGGGCGCAGTTCGCTCCGCGGCGCCTGCGCCACCTTCGGCAGAAGCAGCGCCTTGATCGTCAGACGGTCGACGAAGGGCGAGGGCGACAGGGCAGAGGCGTGGATTTCATATTTACCTTGCCAGTTCAGCGCACCGAAGCGCGACGAGGCGGCGGAGCCAAGCGCGCGGGCGACGCCCGCCGGGTCCTGCTTCAGGATGCGGTAGAGCGGGTGTGCCGAAGGACCATCGCCCAGAGTGAGCAGGCAATAATCATCGCCGACGGTGGAAAGCCCGCCAGCTATTCCGGCAAGCGTGGTGCCTGATTTACCGGAACCGCCCGCGCCGGAGAGCAGGACGCCCTTGCCTGCATGCCCAAGCGTTGCGGCGTGGCAGAGCCGCGCTCCCCCCATTGCGGCCGCCCAGTGGAGGAAGACGCGCAGGGGGCCGCCTGCTTCCCAGTCGGGCGTTGCGCCGGGCTCGCGGATCATCTGGACCCCGGCGCGTTCTTTTGGCGAGAAGAACTGCCAGACGCGCGGATCGTGCAGATAGGCGCCGTGGAGGCCCGCCGCCGCCAGCGCTTCGTTGAAGGCCGCGCGGTCGAATGTGTTCTCGCCCCAGCGGGCGGGGGCGGGCGCGCCGATGGAGGCGGCGTCGAGGAGGAAAAGGGTGATCTTCGCAGCGCTCGCGCCCGGCGGCGTCTGCGCGATATTACGGGTGCAGAGATCCGCGTAGCCGGGATCGCTAAACCAGGCGTCGATATTGAGGCCGTATATGCTCAGCTGTCGCAAATGGAGCGACGAGCGCGAAAGGTCCGCCGCCTCGTGAATAAGGCGCCGTCCATAGGCTGGGAGGCTTGCGACGTCGATGCGGACCGGTGGCATTGCAGATTCAGGCAGTGGGCGCGGGATCCCGCTTTACGGGCCAGCCGATATCCTCGTCAACGTCGTGGATCGGGTCGGCAAGGATGAGTTCGGCCATATCGTCGAAAGATTCCATGGGCGGCACCTCTTCGCAGGCGAGCAGGGCCGCCGCCGCGCTTGCCGCTTCCATCGGGCTCGCGCGGCCCTCCGAATCGGTCAGGGGACGGACGAGCCCTTCGGAGATCAGGCCTGAGATCAGCGCGGCGACGGCCTCTCCGAGGGAGGCGCGTGCGGCGGCTGCATAGTCGATGAGATCACGCGGCTTGTGACCCCGAGCGAGATCGCGCCAGATATCCGCAGAAACACCCAGAAGGCTGAAATAGCGCCCATTTGCCAGGTTCAGAACGACAACTTCACCACCAAAATCCTCGGCCACCACGTCGGGCGTGGACACTTCGTAGACCGCCTCAAAATGCATGAGTCAAAACCTCTCGCGCTCAACTCCGCCCTCCGTCGAGGGCGTCCGCCGCCTCTTTGTGAACGATAGTAAGTATTCATGAAAATCACACAGTCCAAGGTGCCGCAAAATCTTCAAAGATGCCATTCCTGTCATTGATAAAACGGTAATTTTATCATTAGGAGGGGCGGTGGTGGGGTTATCCGGGGGGAGGCAATGCAAGATGTTCAAGGCGACCCGATGCCTCTATTCTCGAAGGCACGGACCTAGGGGAGAACGACAATGAATTTGGTAATGGAGAGTCTTGAAAAGGTGGCCGAGCGCGTCGGCGATCCGACGCCGCTCGTCTATGCGAGGCTCTTCGCGCGCAACCCGGAGATGAAAGACCTCTTTGTGCGCGATACCAACAACCTGGTGAAGGGTGAGATGCTCGCGCAGGTCATAGAGTGTCTGGTGGACTTCACCGGCGACCGGCGTTACGCGGCCAACATGATCCCGAGCGAGCTGCGCAATCACGAAAACCTCGGCGTGCCGCCTGCGGTCTTCGCCACCTTCTTCGGCACCGTCATGGAAACCTTCCGGGAGGTTCTGGGCGAGGATTGGACGCCGGAGATGGATCAGGCCTGGCGGCGCTTGCTGGCGGGGCTTGAGGATCTGATCGGAGAGCTGGCGGCGGCGCACGCCTGAACTCCCCTGCTGTCAGCCGGCCTGCTTGCCCCCTGAGTCGTAAACCGAATTTTCCCACGCAATCGCTTCGTCCACGGTGGTCATGACTGCGTCGATATCGGCATGGGCATTGGCGATCTGTTCCCAGGCCGCCTCGGCGCGGTTGAGTGTGGCGCGATAGAAATAGCCACAGAGCCGCGCGATCTGGAAGAAGTGGTAATAGGTCTGCTTCGTGTCGTTGATCATCTCGACCAGCGCCATCGGCGCGCCCTTGCGGAACAGGATGTTCGTCAACCCCGCGCCATGCGGGCCCACCACAATGCTCGCGCGAGAGAAGAGTTCGATCTGCGCCGAAAGCGGCGTCGTGCCCGGATCGACCACCTGAAAGCCGAGCGGCGTGAGCCGCGCGACGAGTTCCTGCTCGTTGAGGATTTGCCGGATTGTGGCTGCCTGACTGTTCCGCGAAACATATAGGCGGAGGCGGGACTCCGGATCGGGTTTGCCCCCGAACCGCTTTGCCGGGAAGCTCAGTTGGCGCTCCGAATGGCGATCGGGCCTTACGACATAAAGGCGGCGCGCTTCGATCGTCTCGTCTTCTTCCTGAACGACGATGGGCCGGTCGCCGAACAGTCCGAGCGCGGAGGCCTGCTTGAAGAAGGACAGCTCGGTGAGGCTCCGCGGCACGATGGCGGGAATGGTGGGGGCAAGGCCGGCGCGCTCGATGATTTCCATCTTGGCCACGAACTCGTAGAGGAAGTGATAATAGCCATCGGCCCACAGTCCCGTGAGCACGATCGCTTCATCGACGCGTCGCCGTCTCCGGCGAAGTGTGGCGTAGAGCTTCGTCGCCGGAAGAAATTTGGTGTAGATGTCGTCCGTCGACCGATAGATCGGGCGGAGGCCGGAATAGATGAGACCGGTCGTGGATTCCAGCCGCAGCTTTCCTGTGAACAGGCGCACCCAGCCATTTGCCCGCTCGTGGCGAAATTTGATCGGCCGCGTGTCGAAGGGCGGCAGGTCGTAATCTGGATGGACGGGGCCATATTCATCCGCTGCGCCGAAGATGGTCGTCGCAAAGCGTTCTGCGGTGGGGAGCAGCCGGAACCGGGCGAGCTTGCGCTGCCAACGAACAGTCAGATTCAATCTGGGCATGACAGAGAAAATCCTACTCCGCTCGCGCCGCGACGCTAGGATCGCGCAGCAGATTGTCGAAATACGCGATCGTTTTGGTCAGCCCTTCGCGCAATTCGATTTTCGGCTCCCAGCCGAGCTCCGTCCTGGCGCGCGAGATATCCGGCTGGCGCTGCTTCGGATCGTCCGAGGGGAGCTCCTTGAGGCAGATCCGGGATTTGGAGCCCGTGAGGTCCACGACCATTCGCGCAAGTTCGAGAATCGTGAACTCGACCGGATTGCCGATATTGATCGGGCCGGTGACCTCGGCCGGCGTTGCCATCATCCGCATCATAGCGTCAACGATTTCGTCGACATAACAGAAGGATCGAGACTGGCTGCCGTCGCCATAAATGGTGATGTCATCGCCCTTCAGCGCCTGAACCACGAAGTTCGACACGACGCGCCCGTCATTCGGATGCATGCGTGGGCCATAGGTGTTGAAAATCCGGACCACCTTCGCGGGCAGCTGATGCTGGCGAATATAGTCGAAGAAAAGCGTCTCGGCGCAGCGCTTGCCCTCGTCATAGCAGGCGCGGATGCCGACGGGGTTCACATTGCCCCAATATTCCTCCCGCTGCGGATGCTCGACCGGGTCGCCATAGACCTCGGAGGTCGAAGCCTGCAGGACTTTTGCCTTCAGGCGCTTGGCAAGGCCGAGCATGTTGATCGCGCCCATCACGCTGGTCTTGGTCGTCTGCACGGGGTCGAACTGATAGTGAATGGGTGAGGCCGGGCAGGCGAGGTTGTAGATCTCGTCCACCTCGACGTAAAGCGGGAAGGTGATGTCGTGCCGGAGGATTTCGAACGGCTTCCGGTCGAGCAGATGCGTGATATTGCGCCGGCTGCCGGTGAAGAAATTGTCCACGCAGAGCACCTCGTGGCCGGTGTCCAGAAGGCGTTCACAGAGATGAGACCCGAGAAATCCTGCGCCGCCCGTCACCAGTATCCGCTTCAACATTCGTCTCGCTCTTGATTCCGTTCGGCCTCGGCACGATTGCCGGGCGGCCCCCGGCTGGCGGGTCATCTTACAGGCTGAAGCGCCAGCGGTATCTCAATTGATCTCATGCAAGGCGAGGGCAGGGTCAAGGCCCGGTGCCCTCGCTTCGGACGATATTGCCAAATCCGAATGCAATCTGCACACGGCGCGAAACGTTAGACGGCACATGTTATTGCCCCGGATCCGCCCAAACTTGCGCTGCACTGCAAGAATTCCAGCGGTTTCAGCGCCTTTTGCCGGGCTTCCCGGTACGGCATGTGAATTGCAGTTCATGTTCCTCGTATACATCTTCCGTAGTTTTGCCTGCTTTGCGGGCAATTTTAGTGAGGGCGAATAAGTGAGGCGTATTTTCATAAAGCGGGCGACGCGATTCGCCATTCCGCTGCTGATGGGGCTGGCGAGTGCTTCCGCGAGCCAGGCTGCCGAGAAAGTCTCCTATGGCCTCAGCTGGCTGCCGCAGGCCGAGCATTGCGGCTTCTATCAGGCGAAGGCCAAGGGCCTTTATGCCGCGAAGGGCCTCGACGTCGACCTCGTTCCCGGCGGCCCGGAGACGAACATGTCGCTTCTGCTGGCGACTGGCCGGCTCGACATGGCGATGAGCAGCACGCTTGGCCAACTCAAGATGACCGCCGAGAAGATTCCTGCGGTCACCGTCGCGGCCTATTTCCAGAAAGATCCGCAGACGCTCGTCGCTCACCCCGACCCGAAGGTGAAGGATCTTTCCGATCTCAAGGGCAGGCCGATGCTCATCGGCACCTATTCGCGTCAGGAGTTCTGGCAATGGGTGAAGGCGAAATACGGCTTCACCGACGAGCAGCTTCGTCCTTACACCTATAGCGCGGCGCCCTTCCTCGCGGACAAGGAGGCGGTGCAGCAGGGCTATGTCACCAATGACGGTTTCATGCTCAGCAAGCCGCTCGGCGCCGAACCGAAAATCTTCCTTCTCGCCGACTATGGTTATCTGAACTACCAGACGACCGTTCAGACCCTGGCGAAGACCATCGACGAGAAGCCGCAGGTCATCAAGGCGTTCCTGGAGGCTTCTTCCGAAGGCTGGAAGCAGTGTCTCGCGGGCGACTATGCCGCCGCCGAAGCCGCCGTGATGAAGGCCAATCCGGACCAGAGCAAGGAGCTCTTTGAATATTCGATCAATGAAATGGTCAAGCGCAAGATCGTTACCGGCGAGGAAGGGTTGTCGCTGGGCGCGATGACCGACGCGCGGTGGAAGAGTTTCACCGAAACCATGGTGGCCGCGGGCGTCCTGCCCAAGGACATCGACTACAAGTCCGCATACACGCTGAAATTCGTTCAGTAGGGGGCGGGGGCCCCTGCGAGCCCGGCGCGGCGACACTGCTGCGCACGCGCCGGGCTCGCTCTGTCATTGCGTCATGTAACGAGAGCGACGACCATGCTTGCCGATATTCCAGTTGTGGATCTCGCGGATTTCCGCTCCGGCGACCTTGAAAAGCGCAAAGGCGTTGCACGAATCTTCGGCAGGGCGCTGGAGGAGGTCGGGTTTGTGACCGTGACAAACCACGGCGTTCCCGATGAAACGACTGGCAATCTCTATCGCCTCACCAAGAAATTCTTTGCTCTGCCTGAAGGCGTCAAACGTAGCTACGTCCTTCAGTCGGATGCGAAGACGAAGGGATACATTCCCGTCGGTGACGAAGCGGTTGCGCTGACGCTGGATGCGAAGGCGGCCCCGGATCTCTGCGAGGCGCTCGTCTTCCCCAATCCGCGCATGCCCCACAACAGGCCGGACGGTCCGGAGAAGCAATTCTGGCCTGCTGAACCGGCAGCGCTGACGCCTGCCGTGCTCGAGTATTTTGATGCGTGTACGGTTCTTTCAGGCGATCTTTATCGCCTCTCGGCGCTCGCACTCGACCTGCCGGAAGATTATTTCGTCGCCTTCTTTACCGAAGGATCGTTCGTTCTGCGGCTGGTGCAATATCCCGATCAGATCGAGCCGCCGCTCCCCGGCCAGCTGCGCTACGGTGCGCATCACGATTACGGCGGCTTCACCATTCTCCGTCAGGACGACGCTCCGGGTGGGCTACAGGTGTTCGATCGTTCGGGGCAATGGCGCGATGTGCCCAACGAGCCGAAGTCATTCGTTATCAATGTCGGCGATCTCCTCGCGCGCTGGACCAATGATCGCTGGCGCTCGACGCTTCATCGCGTCGTGAATCCTGGACGCGAGCTCACTGGCTCGACCGAGCGCCTCTCGATGGTGCTCTTCACCGGCCCGAATGCCGACGCCGAAATCCTGCCTCTGTCGACCTGCTGCACGGGAGACCGCCCGTCGAAATATCCCGCCGTATCCGCCGGCGCCTATATCCGCGGCAAGATCGCGGCGTCGCACCAGGTCTAGAAATCCGCGCAATGCCTCAGACCAACGTCAGCACCACATCCGGTCGGTCATGATCGATCCTCATTCCGATTTTAAGGAGGATTGGTGGAGGTAAATAATCTTCGATGCACAGCCCGTCACGCGGCCAGCGCATCCCTGGTCGGCGTGGTACGAGACGTGGCCGGACAAGCAGACAGGGCGTAAGTTTCGCCTGAGCCGCGCAGGTCGTAAGAAATCACAATTCGAGGGAAGGATTGGCAGTTGGCGCAGGCCTTCACCGCGTAAGGCCAAATCCAATGACCCTCTTTCTATGGACTTACGGAAGTGGGAATGCAACGAGCCTTCTGTTCAATGTAGGTCCTAGGCATACTCACTCTGCATGTCTGAATGTGCTGCCCATGCGTAGATTCCGACTCTGTTCGCCTCCATCTGACGATGCCTATATTCATTACATTGGATCGGGAAGTCGCGAGGGTTTCCTCGATTTTCGGTAATCAATGGTCGACTCTGACGACGCAGGTGCTGACGCGGAGAGCGTAGCGTCTACCGCGATATCGCGGGGAGTTGATGCAGAGCCGCAGGAGGCATAGCCCATCATGAGCTCGAACGCCGTTTGGAACAGTCAACGCGCGGCGGTATTTGGAGCGATCCTTGGGGCGGCATATGCACTCTGGATAAGCAATCTCGCCAACATCATCACTCTACCGCTGATTGCGGTCGTTTTACTGGCGATTGGCACCGGCGCAGCTTGCGGTGCCGCGCTTCTTGGCGGCGTTGCAAGATTTCTCAACTACGCAAATGCAGTCGATCGCCGCAAGGCCTTGCGCTTGGCGCCGATCACCCGTCCCCAAAGCGAGCATTCCGCGCAAGCGCCGATGGCGGACGGGTTCTGAGTTGCCATTTTCCCCTTTCCTGAAATGACGGCGGATTCATATTCGCCGCTCATGCCGCCGGTCTCTTCCCCCCGAGCCCCCCGCGACCGGCGGCTCCACCTTTTCCCGATCGACGAGCTTTGTATCTGGACGTCGGAGAAAACCGGGAGTCGGATGAACAACAAGGCCCCGACAGCTTTTGCTGCGGGGCCTTGCGACGTTCAAGCGAATGATGCCGGTGGGCGGCTACATGCCGGGCCCTGTCGCGTCAGGGCTTCAGGGAGTCCTTCACCGCGCCGACCATATTTTGAACTTTGCCTTCGGCTTTGTCGGCCTTGCCATCAACCTGCAGCTTGGCGTCGCCGACAGCCTTGCCGACGACTTCCTTGATCGCGCCCTTGATCTGCTTGCCCGATCCGATGATGCGATTCTTGTCCATGATGTTTGTGGCCTTGTGTTAAGTGCCGACGCTCATTGCGCCCGTTCGGAGATGCTTGTGCGTACCAAAACGCCGGGTCAGAGCGATTATCTGTCTACGCACTTCTTGATGCTTCAGCGGGTTTCGGAAATATACCAACCAGCTCGCGGCGTGCTGTGGCAGGCCTGGAGGATTGGTGAGGTAGCCAGCAGCGCGAGCATGATGAAGGCCAGTATCGTGGTTCTCGTGCGCATGACGACGCCCTCTGTCAGCAGTGCACCGGCTCAAATCCGGCCCATGAGCAGCAAGATGACGACGATGAGAAGAACGAGGCCCAAGCCACCAGACGGGAAGTAGCCCCAGTTCGTGCTGTGCGGCCAAGTCGGCAAAGCGCCGACCAGAAGCAAGACAAGAAGGATCAGTAGAATGGTACCCATGCTCGTGCGTAGCTCCTCTGTGATTTGAGCTGCACGCTAGCGAATGGATGTGGCGCGCCGATAGACTCGGAATCTACCTAGCGAGATTCAATGTGTGACCGACTGAATTTCAATTGCCGGAAACAGCCTCTTCAGCAGCGTTTGACGCGGCTGCGAGCGCCAATCTGGCCAAGGCCGGCAGCGATCTGGTGCCTGTCTTCTTCATGATCGATGCTCGATGGTTTTCGACGGTACGCTGGCTGATGCCGAGATCGGCTGCGATATTCTTGCTGGGGTGCCCTGCCAGAACCATCTCCATGATCTGGCGTTGCCGCGATGTGAGCGCCGCCAGGTGGTCAGCCGCCGTCTGCCGCCAGGCAACGAGCTTTCTGGAATCCCGCGACTGTTCCAGCGCGCGCCGGACTCCGGCAAGGAGGTCGTCGCGGCTGATCGGCTTTTCGACGAAGTCCGACGCGCCCGCCTTCATGGCCTGAACGGCCATCGATACGTCGCTGCTGCCTGTGATCATGATGGACGGCAGCTGATACCCCTCATCTTTCATTCGTTGCAGCAATTCAATGCCGTTCATCCCGGGCAGATAGGCATCGATCACAAGGCAGGCCTCACCGCCCCGACGATAGGCTGCCAGGAACGCCTCGCAGCTCGAGAAGTCCTCAACGGCCAAACCATCATCTTCAAGCACTGTGCGTATCGCCTCACGGACGTGGTTGTCGTCGTCGATGACGAAGACGACAGGCGTTGTAGTACGACCGACCGGTTCGCTTGGGGGCGGCGACGCCTGGACCGTAGTGGCTGATGTCGTGAGCAGATTCTGGAGGAGCTGCGTCAGCTCTCTCGGCTTTACGGGCTTGTTAAGCTGTGTGCAATTCTGAAGCGCGATGTCACGCAAGGTGCTCGTCGAAATGTCACCGGTCAGGATTATCACCGGGAGAGTGGTATGGAGTCTCTCTCGTAGCTTTCTCGCTATCTGGAGCCCATCCATGCCGCCGGGCAGATTGTAATCCGCGAGAACAAGATCGGGGTTGATCGTGCCTCGCGCAACCAACTCCAGTGCCGAAGAGCCATCGGGCGCAGTTGCCACGCGGTGGCCCTCGCTCTTGAGTAGAAGTTCCATGAGTTCCCGCACCTCGGGGTCGTCTTCGACGATCAGGATATTGCCCGTATGGTGTGCTGATGCAGCGATTGCCGCATCAGCACCGTGCCAATTATGTTCGGGGTGCGGCGCCGTTCCGCCGGCGCCTAGCTCGATCTCGATAGCAAAGGCGGAACCTTTTCCCGGACGTGAACGGACATGTATCCGATGACCAAGCAAATCGCTCAGGCGTTCGACGATGGAAAGGCCGAGACCAAGTCCGCGGGCACGTTCGCGGGCGGCATTGTTGAGCTGATGATATTCCTCGAAAATTTTCTGCAGCTCGCTATCGGGAATGCCGATGCCGGTGTCCCAGATTTCGATGCTGAGTGTGTTCGCATGCCGACGACAGCCGAGCAGAACTTTGCCGTGCTTGGTATATTTCAGTGCATTCGAAAGCAGGTTGCGGATCATCTGTTCGAGCAGGCGCGGGTCGCTTTCTATCGAAAGACCGCATGGAACCACCCGCAAGCTGAGACCCTGAGCTTGCGCATGATAGGTAAACTCATCCCGGAGGCGGCTGAACAGATCGTTGATGGGGAAGCAAACGACTTTGGCACTCACATTGCCTGCGTCGATCTGGTTGATGTCCAGCAGCGCGTTCAGCATGCCTGAGATCGCAGCCAGGGTTTCATCGAGCCGCTTGACCAGCGTCTGTGCCCGCTCGCCTTCTACAGTCATGGCCAGCATGCCTTGCAACAAGGCTAGTGTCTGAAGTGGCTGGCGGAGGTCATGGCTCGCGGCAGCGAGAAAACGTGACTTGGCTGCGTTCGCCATGTCTGCCTGGCGTTTGGCATCCTCCAGCGCCTGCGCGGCGCGCTTCCGTTCGGTGATATCAGTGAATGTGATAACGACGCCCTGGACCGCATTATCCTGGGTACGGTAGGGCAATATCCGGCGCATAAACCAGGTGCCGTTTTGCGCCTCGATCTCGCGGTCGAGTGGCGCGAGGGTCTGCAGGACCGTGCGGGCGTCTGCCAGGAGAAGGCCATCCGATGCCAGCGAGCTGAGGTCGGCAAGCGGACGGCCGATATCGTTCGGAATAAGGTTGAAAAGCATCTTTGTAGCTGGCGTGAAGAAGCGGATATTCATCTCGACGTCGAGAAAGAGTGTCGCGACATCGGTGCTGTAGAGCACATTCTGCAGATCGTTGGAGGTCGTGCGTTGTCGTTCCAGCGTTTCCTGAAGTTGGTTATTAAGGGCAGTGAGCTCTTCGTTGAGCGACTGTAATTCCTCCTTGGAGGTCAGTAGCTCCTCATTCGTGGACTGATATTCCTCATTGATGGATAAGGCGTCTTCGGTGATTGCCTTCTGTTCCTCGCTTGCTATTTCGAGGTTGCGAATAGCGCCCTGAAGCTCAATTCTCGTGGCCTTCAGTTCCTCTTCCAGTTCGACGACCCGAGCGACATTCGTGGGCGCGGCTTGCGTTCCCTGCTGATGTGCATGCTGTGGCTCGTCTATGAAGCTGATGAAAAAGAGCTCTTCGCCGTTGCTCACGACCGGCTGTACGGCGATTTTGAACGAAGCCTGATCGCCGCCGCGTTTTGTTCGTCCGCCCGGGACGACAATGCGTGATTTTTCCTGGCCTGCCTGATGAATGGCCGCGCGAATCTTGATGCGCAACCCGTCGCTCACCATTGCGAGGAGATCATGTGTCGGTCGCCCCGGCGCCACGTGCAGGTAGAGATCCGTGGGCCCAAGCGAATAAAGGCACTCATGCTTGCTGTCGATCAGAGCCGACGCAGGCGCATAATTCTCCGCCACCAGCTGCCTGCAAAGGTCGGCGAGCGCGGCCTGACGTGAGATCGCGGCGCCTTGTCCTGGACGTGCCGGGATGCGCACGCCGTCTGTGGGGCTTATCGAAAAAGCCAACTCTCCCGGTCGGCTGCGGCCAATATGTCGAAAGAGCCGCGCCGGCTTGGAGATCACCGCAAAGCGGCCATCGTCATTGCCAACGGTCTCTGAGTTTCCCAGCAGGAGGATGCCACCCCCGCGCAGCGCGAAATGGAAAACAGATATGGCCTTTGCCTGCGCCTCGGGGCGCAAATAGATCAGGAGATTGCGGCATGCAATCATGTCGAGGCGAGAAAATGGCGGATCGACCAATAGATCCTGAACTGTGAATACCACGGCCGTGCGGAGTTCGGGCGATACTCGGTAACCTCGATTATCCTTCAAAAAGAAGCGTGAAAGCCGGTCCGCCGACACATCTGCGTTGATCGCTTCCGGATAGAGGCCTTCACGGGCTTCTTCTATCGCGTCCGGATCGACATCGGAGGCAAAGATCTGAAACTTGATGTCGAGATTCGCAGCGGCGATTCCCTC
>Ga0255338_1003221_pt1 | contig 20309 bp, 20 predicted proteins | sample MeOH1_35cm_T4_19_FD_203715 | JGI IMG/M metagenome (GOLD analysis project Ga0255338, IMG submission 203715) | Sandy soil microbial communities from University of British Columbia, Vancouver, Canada - MeOH1_35cm_T4_195 | ecosystem: Engineered > Artificial ecosystem > Sand microcosm > Unclassified ...
CTACAGGGACTTCTACAGGGACTTCCCGCTGAGTCAACCAATCATGTTGGTGGTTTCTTCCTTTGATTCGATATTCATTCCTCTCGCGACAGTGAGTGGGACGTATTGACCGAAGGCGCCACCATGCAAGGACAGACTGCACATCTACAGGCGGGCTTGTTTCGGTGGTGTTCACCGAGGCCCCAGATACGAACCGCTCAGCAGGGCTCCATTCGGTCGTCGTGGTCGGGGTTTGAGGCCTGCCACGCACGAGTTATCGAGTTCACCTGCTGCCGGTCTGACCTGTGGAGAGCATCTTCGAGCGCACGTCCAGTGGGGAAGGGAGACCGTTGCTTGGATGTGTGTAGCGGCTCAAGCCGCAATGGGCACATCCTGCAGCGCCGCCCGCTCATGCGGTGCCAGTGGCACGTGTTCGGGGTCAAACGTTTCACCCCGCGTGAGCACGGCCCACAGGATGCGCGCGTTCTTGTTGGCCAGAGCCACCACGGCCTTTTGCCAGCCCACGCGCTCCTTGAGCTGCACCAGCCACTGGCTGATGCGGTCACTGCGTTTGCCGGCCGTCATCACGGCCGACTTGGCGCCCTGGATCAGCAAGGTGCGCAGGTACTCGTCGCCTCGCTTGGTGATGCGCCCCAGGCTCGCCTTGCCGCCAGTGGAGTTCTGGCTGGGCACCAGGCCCAGCCAGGCGCCGAACTGGCGGGCATTGCGGAACTGAGCGAAGTCGCCCACGCTGGCCACCAGGGCCGAGGCAGTGATCGGGCCGATGCCATGCAGCTGCGCCGCTGTCTGGGCACGCGCATCGCTTCGGACATGGGCGCCGATGCGCTCATCGCACCAGGCGATCTGCAGATCCAGGTCGATCCAGTGCAGGTGGGCTCGCTGCAGGGCCATGCGGGCGATGGTGGGCAAGGCGTTGCTGGCATCCTCGATCACGTCGGTCAGTACCCGGCGCAGTGCCTCGGGGCTTTGCGGGAACACCAGGCCAAACTCGGCCAGCAGACCGCGAATGCGATTGATGCAGCCGATACGCTCCTCCTTGTAGCCCTCGCGCAGGCGGTGCACGGCCAACTGACCCTGCTGCTCGCAGCTCTTGACCGGCACGAAGCGCATGTGCGGCCGGCCCGCAGCCTCGCAGATGGCGGCGGCATCGTTGGCGTCGTTCTTGCCTCTCTTGCCGGCCATGCGGTAGGGCGTGACGAAGTGGCCCGCCACGAGCCGCGCGTCCAGACCCAGCTGGCCAAGCCGCCGGGCCACATGGTGTGCACCGCCACAGGCCTCCATGGCCACCAGACAGCCCTGGGGCAACTCAGCGCACCAGGCAAAGAAGCGCTCCACCGGGAATGCCTTGGCCTGCACCACACGGCCCGCGCGATCGACCGCATGGACCTGGAAAACCCGCTTGGACAGATCCACCCCTACCCGCGCCACCGGCGCCCGTGTAATCTCGCTCATGGACTTCCCCTTTCCTGTTGCAGATTGACTTCGACACATCAATCTTGGCGCTATGACGCCGTCTCGGGATTGCGGGAAGTCCCTTCGTATTCGGTCGAGGCGCGGCTTCGCCGCTGGGACGCCGTGCCGGCGGGGCCGGCCCGGCGCCCCTCACCTTCACGTTAGCCTGCATGAACCTTCGCGCCCTTTCCGTCGCCGCAATCGCCGCTCTCACCGCGATCGGAGCGGTATCCCTTACTTACATCGCAGCATTTGGGATGACGCGCTCCTCTGACCCGGCGCATTGGGGCCAATTTGGCGACTACTTCGGAGGAGTTCTGAATCCGTTGTTCGGCCTTGCTGCGTTCCTCTCGGCACTTTGGTCCATAAGCGTGCAACAGCGGGAGGCACGAGCGGCGGCAGAGCAACTGGCGGCCCAGACCGAGATCGCTCGAAAGGAATTCGAGGCATTTGGCTCCGAGAGGCTCGGAGAAGAGTTCTTGCACGTCATTCGAGACATCGACCAAAGACTGTCAACTCTCCTCCAAAGCGTCATTTCCCCTCCGGGAGCGGCACAGACGGTGACGATCTCTCAAATGGTGGCGGAGGCAGATCGCCTAGCAACCCTTGGTGGGTCTTCTGCTTCCTTCACGCAATTCCTGCACCATGCAAACGCACCTGGCTCTGTGGTCGAGGCGCCGGTGCGAGAGATCAAGTACTTGGTCAATAAGCTTCGGGAGATTCTGGGGCACTATTCCAAGCACAAGGCCACTGGCTTTGCCCCCGTTCTCTTGTATTACGCTGACAAGGCGTACCAGTTGATGAACATGTTAGAGGCCGTTGGTGGAATGCCGGCAGACACACGGGAGTTCTTCGCCACTGTTAGTGACCTGCATGGCTAACAGGTTTTCGACACGGACACGCAGCGGCATTGCGCCGCAAGACGTGCTGGTGAGCGTACGCCCCGCGGCGCAATGCCGCTGCGTGCCGGTCAACTACCGCTCTCGCTTGGACACACCGACGCAATACTTGGAGGAATTTGAAATGTCACAGAGTCGCCGCGCGCAAAATTTGCACCTGGCTCGTCACCTGTGTGATGGTTTGGGAAACTTGGTAGCAGAACTGGCACCCAGCACCAACGAAGCGGAACTGATAAGAATGGGCCAGGGAAAGAAGGATATTACGAACGCCGTGTCGCAGACCATCGAACAAAGGCTAAATCTTCCTCCAGAATGGATGGACCGTGACAACGAGGGCCTTCTCAAAATGTCGCCGCTCGACTATGCCATTCACAAAAAGATATCGCTACTTCCAGGAGAGGCCAAGGAGGCTCTTCTAGCGTTTGTCGCTGCACTGCCGGCACAACACAGGCCTTGAGAAATCAGCGACTTATGAGGCGCAAGTACGCGGAGCAACGTGCCATGGCTAACTTGCCATTCGAGCGGACCGCCAACGGCGTCCGCTCAATTTCACGTTGAGCCTCCGCTTCGACATCACGCCAATGCCTGCTCCTGGATAGTGACCTCATGACGTCAGTATGGTGCCGGACCCAGCGTCGAAGTCCTCCGCAACGCGCCCTTGCATCGCCGCCTACACGCGTAGCGTGGCCCGGCAGTTGGGCCTACTGTCGATCAACACGCTCGCGTGCTGGGAAACCTTGAGTCCAGAGCCAATTGAGCACGACAGCTGCTTCGCTGCCTGCATCAACGAACAGACCCCACCGAGAGCGAGCGCGCATGACTGACGACCGTATCGAACCCGACCACCCGCCCATCATCTGTACCGTGGACGTGGTGCTGCTCACGCTCAAGGACCAGGCCCTGCACGTGGTCCTGCTCCGGCGGGACCGGGCGCCGTTCGTCGGCGCCCTGGCGCTGCCGGGCGGCTATGTCCACCCCCAGGAGGACAGCGCGGCCTGGGACGCGGCCGCCAGGGTGCTCCGAGAGAAAACCGGCATCGTCGGCCCCTACCTGGAGCAGCTGGCGACCTACTCGGGCGCCGACCGCGACCCGCGCGGCTGGTCGGTGTCCATCGTTTACTACGCCCTGGTGCCGGCCGATCTGCTGCCCACGGACCATCCGGGGCTGCAGCTCGCGCCGGTCAGCCGCCTGCCGTCGCTGCCTTTCGACCATGCGGACATCGTCGCGCTGGCGGTCTCCCGGGTCCGCTCGAAGAGCCAGTATTCGTCCCTGCCGGTGTACCTGTGCGGCGAGCGGGTGACTCTGCCGCGCCTGCAGTCGGTCTACGAGGCGGTGCTGGGCGAGCCGATCAACAAGGTCAGCTTCCGGCGCAAGATGGACGAGCTCGACATGTTGGAGCCCGTCGAGGGCGAGTTCGAGACCGGGGCCGCCCACCGCCCCGCCCAGGTGTATCGGCTGCGCCAGGCCTTCCGGCGGGAGCTGTCCGTGGTGCCGCGCGGGATCAACGCGGGGTGATGAGCGCGATCCGGGGCATCACGCGCCCGTGCGCCGCCCGCTATCCGTTTTTCTTCTAGCAGCTAGACGGTGCCCGGTCATGGGGCGACAAGAAAACTGCGCACAATCATGGACTCTCGTGGCGGTCATCCGGCATGGCCGCCTTTCACAGGCCTTGTGAAGGAATTCCCATGTTGTCTCGTCGTCAATTCGTTGCGCGCAGTGTTTCGCTGGGCGCGGCGTCCAGTCTGTCGCTGGGCGCCTCGGCGCAAGCCGCCTTTCCCGCCAAACCGATCCGCATCGTGGTGCCGTTCGGCGCCGGTGGCGTGGCCGACCTCACGGCGCGCACCGTGGCGCAGAAGATGGCCGAAGGCCTGGGCCAGAGCATCGTGATCGAGAACAAGCCCGGCGCGGGCGGCGTGGTGGCGGCCGACACCGTGGCCAAGGCCGAGCCGGATGGCCACACGCTGTTCCTGATGAGCAACGGCACGGCGGTGAGCGAGGGGCTGTTCAAGAAGCTGCCGTTTGATTCGCGCAAGGACTTCGCGCCGGTGTCTGTGCTGGGTTTCTTCGACCTGGTGATCGTCGTGTCCGAGAGCTCGCGCTTCAAGACGCTGGCCGAGCTGGTGGCCTTTGCCAAGACCAGTCCGGGCAAGTTGAACATTGGCACGGTGGCGATCGGCAGCACGCAGAACCTGGCGGCTGAGCTGTTCAAGAGCAGCGCCGGCATCGACGTCCAGGTCGTGCCGTTCAACGGCACGCCAGCGGTGGTGACTGCGCTGCGTGGCGGCCAGATCGACGCCGCGGTGGAGATCCTGGCGCCGGTGTCGACCCAGATCTCCGCCAAGGCGCTGCGCGCGCTGGCCGTGATGGGCGACGAGCGTGCGCCCTCGCTGGCGGCGGTGCCGACCGTCAGGGAGGCCGCCGGCCTGGCCCGCTTCAGCGTGGCCTCGTGGAACGCGCTGGCCGCGCCGGCCAGGACGCCGCGCGAGGTGGTGCTGCGCCTGAACCGTGAGGTGCAGGTGGCGCTCAAATCGCCCGAGGTGAAAAAGCGCCTGGCCGATCTGGGCGTGGAGGCACGCCCCAGCACGCCCGAGCAGCTGGCCACGCTGCTCGATGACGAGATCAAGCGCTGGAGCGCGGTCATCACCCGCGCGGGCATCCCCCGTCAATAACGCCGACAGAGACATCCATGCAACTCGAACGCATCGGCCTGATCGGCTATGGCGAGGTCGGCAAGATCTTCTGCGCCGGCCTGAAGGAAAAGGAAGGCGTCACCGCCGTCAGCGCCTGGGACCTGAAGCTGGCCGCCCCGGCCACGCAGGTTGCCGAGCAGGCGCACGCCGCGCAGGCCGGCGTGGCGGCGCAGCCCTCCATGCCCGCGCTGTGCGCGGCCAGCGACTTCATCATCTGCGCCGTCACCGCGTCCAGCACGCTGGCGGTGGCCCAGGAGGCGGCGCGGCACATCCGGCCCGGCACCGTGTTCCTGGACCTGAACTCGGCCTCGCCCGGCACCAAGCAGCAGTGCGCGGCGCTGATCGACGCCGCTGGCGCTCACTATGTGGAGGCCGGGGTCATGACCTCGGTGCCGCCTTACGGCATCCAGGTGCCGATGCTGCTGGGCGGCGCGCACGCGGCTGAGCTGGCCGGCGTGCTGACCGGCTGGGGCCTGGACGCCAAGGCGGTGAGCGACCGGCTCGGCGTCGCCAGCGCGATCAAGATGTGTCGCAGCGTGATGATCAAGGGCCTGGAGGCGCTGGTCATCGAGAGTTATGCCACGGCGCGCGCCTACGGCGTGGAGGACCATGTGCTGCCCACGCTGCAGGAGACTTTTCCCAGCATCGACTGGAGCGGGCAGGGCGCCTACTTCTTCAGCCGCGTGGTGCAGCACGGCCAGCGCCGCGCCGAGGAGATGCGCGAGGCGGCCAACACGGTGGGCGAGGCCGGCTTCGAGCCGATCATGACCACCGCCATCGCCGCCAAGCAGCAGTGGGTGGCCGACCAGGCCAAGGCCGGCGTGTTCGAGGGCGTGGCCAAGGGCGCCCTCTGGCAGGACTATGCCGACCGGCTGCTGGCCGCGCGCAAGAGCTGACGGAGCGCCGATGCTGGACATCCTCTCCATCACCGGGCCGATCTACCTCGCCATCGCCGCCGGATTCCTCGCCACCCGCTTCGGCCTGTTCGCCAAGGCCGACATGCGCGTGTTCGGCAAGTTCGTGGTGCAGATCGCGCTGCCGGCGCTGCTGTTCAACGCCCTGTCGCAAAAGCCGCTTCGCGAGGTCCTGAACGCCGAGTACCTGGCGGTCTACGCGCTGGGTTCGCTGGGGATGCTGGGCGCCGGCCTGTTCTACGCGCGCGTGCTCGCCGGCAAGAGCCTGAGCTATAGCAGCTACTTCGCCATGGGCGTGTCCTGCCCCAACAGCGGCTTCGTCGGCTACCCGATCGTGCTGCTGACCATGGGCCCGATCGCCGGCGTGGTGCTGGCGCTGAACATGATCGTGGAGAACCTGCTGCTGATCCCGTTGCTGTTGGCGCTGGCCGACGCGCAGCCCGACGCCAGGGGGCAGTGGCTGCGCTCGCTGCGCCAGACGCTGCAGCGCCTGCTGTCCAACCCGATGATTCTGGCCATCATCGCCGGCGTGGCGCTGTCGCTGGCTGGCTGGCAGTTGCCTGGCGCGGTGGCACGCACGGTGAACATCTTCGCCCAGGCCAGCGGGGCGCTGGCGCTGTTCGCCATCGGCGGCACGCTGGTCGGCCTGCCGGTCAAGGGCCTGCGCGCCGAGGTCGCGCAGATCGCCTTCGGCAAGCTGATCCTGCATCCGCTGCTCACGCTCGCCGTGCTGCTGTGGGTGGTGCCGATCCAGGACATGCAGCTGCGCGAGGCGGTGCTGATCACCGCCGCGCTGCCGATGCTCAGCATCTACCCGGTGCTGGCGCAAAAGCACGGCCACGAGGGCGTGAGCGCCGCCGCGCTGGTGGTGACCACGGCACTGGCGTTCTTCACCCTGAGCGTCCTGCTCTGGGCGCTGCGCGGTGGCCTGATCTGGAGCGCCTGACGCGCTCGCCGGTCACATGTTCCAGCTGCGTGCCTTCTCGACCAGGAAGTCGATCAGGGTGCGCGTGGCCAGCGTCTGGTAGCGGTTGGGCAGGCGCAGCAGGAACATGCGGGTGCCGAAAATACTCAGGCGCAGGTTGTCCAGCGCCGTGACGACATGGCCTTGGGCGATGTCCTCGCGCACCACGTAGTCGGGCACCACGCCCACGCCCAGGCCGGCCAGGATGGCTTCGCGCAGGAACTGGAAGTTCTCCGACATCAGCGTCGGCTGCAGCGTCATTTCCTCCCGCTCCTCGCCCTGGTAGACCGACAGCCGCAGTTCCCGCCCCACCACGGTGGAGGTGATCAGTGGCACGTTCTTCAGGTCGGCCGGCTGACGCGGCAGCGCCTGCGGGTCGTAGCTGCTGGCGGCGCAGGCCACGTAGCGCACGGCGGACAGCTCGCGCGCCACCATGTTCGGCGGCGGCTCGGACATGACGCGGATCGCCAGGTCCACCTCCTCGCGCAGCAGGTCTTCCACCCGGTTCTCGAACAGCAGTTCCAGCACGATGCCGGGGTAGCGGCGCTTGAACTCGATCAGCCAGTCCGACATGACGAGCTGGCCGAAGCCGGTGGGCACGCTCAGCCGCACCGCGCCGTGCAGTCCCTGGCCGAGCGTGGCCACCGACTCGCGCGCGGCGGCCAGTTCATCGCGGATCACCAGACCATGCTGGTACAGGCGCAGACCGATCTCGGTCGGCTCCATGTGCCGCGTGGTGCGGCGCACCAGTTGCAGGCCAACGGATTTTTCCAGCTGGTTCAGGTGGTAGCTGACGTTGGCGCGCGTCATCTTCAACTTGCGCGCGGCCTGGCTCAGGTTGCCGGCGTCGAGGATGTCCACCAGCAGGGTCAGCGAGGCGATGTCCATGCGAGGCCTTTCATTGTCTAAAATCGTTTGACAGATTGTCCATGGTTTCTACGGTTCCCAAAACCATCAGTACACTGAACAATGCGCCCCAGGCCGCGGGTGCGGCCCCGATCAGACGATCGTTACAACGACAACGCCCCGGAGATCCGCCATGTCCCTTGCTCAAGCCTCCTTCAATCGCCGCCAGCTGCTGGCCCTCTCCGCCGTCGTCTCGCTGCCGGCGCTGGCGCAGACCGGCTATCCGGCCAAGCCCGTCACCGTGCTGGTGCCGTTCTCCGCCGGCGGCACCACCGACATCCTGGGGCGCCTGATGGCGCGCCACCTGGCCACCCGCCTGGGCGGCACCTTCGTGGTGGACAACAAGCCCGGCGCTGGCGGCAGCATCGGCGCGGCCATGGTGGCCAAGGCCCCGGCGGACGGTCACACGCTGCTGATGGGCACGATCGGCACGCACGCCATCAACCAGTACCTCTACAAGAAGCTGGCCTACGACCCGTTCAAGGACTTCGCCCCGATCGGCCTGGTGGCGCTGGTGCCCAACGTGCTGGTGGTGCACCCGTCGCAGCCGTTCAAGACGGTGAAGGAGCTGATCGCCCACGCCAAGGCCAACCCCGGCAAGGTCACCTACGCCTCGGCCGGCAACGGCACCTCGATCCACCTGTCCGGCGCCATGTTCGAGCAGATGGCCCAGGTGGACATGCAGCACGTGCCGTACCGCGGCAGCTCGCCGGCGATTGCCGACCTGCTTGGCGGCCAGACGGCCTGCATGTTCGACAACCTGCCGTCGGCCATGCCGCACATCAAGTCGGGCGCGCTGCGCGCGATCGCCGTCACCTCGGCCAAGCGCTTCGTGGCCCTGCCCAACGTGCCGACCATCGCCGAAAGCGGCGTACCCGGCTACGACGCCACCTCCTGGTTCGGGCTGTGGGCGCCGGCCGCCACGCCGCCCGCCCTGGTGGCCCGCCTGAATGCCGAGCTGAAGACCATCCTGGCGCAGCCCGACGTGAAGCAGGTCATGCTGGAGCAGGGCGCCGAGGCCGCGCCCGGCACGCCCGAGCAGTTCGCCGCCTTCATCCAGGCCGAGGCCGGCAAATGGTCCAAGGTGGTCAAGACGGCGAACGTCTCGCTCGACTGAGGAGGCCCGAGGAGGCGGTGCGATGCACCGCCGTGAGCGGCCTCATCCGCCGGATGGCGGCCTCAGGACGACAGCGTGGCGGCCACCGGTGCGTCCCATGCGAGGTCCTGGCCGTCCGTGCCGGCGACGGAGTAGAGCGCGCCGGGCGCGTTGCGGGTCTGCTGAAACGCCTCCAGGGACTGGCCGCGCATCGCGGCATAGATGTGCAGGTTGGAGACGCCGACCACGGCCCCGAGCTTCTCCAGCATGAAGAAGATGACCCCGTAGTGGATGAGTCCGCGCCAGTCGCGGCGCTGTACGAGGTCTCGCTCGGTGTCGCTGAGGTCCGCCTCGCGCAGGCAGGCCGCCTCGTCCGCCAGGAAGCGCTGGCGATGCGCGGGGACGATCAGGTCGTGCAGGAAGCGGTTGAGCCGGTAGGCCTTGACGCTGCGGTCCAGGGTGAACGGATAGGTGCCCTGCAGCGCCTGCGCGCCCGCCAGCTGGAGGCCCATCCTTGCGCGATGGCGTTCGGCCACGGCGGGGAGGACCGCCTGCTCGGTCGGCTCGTAGATCGCCGTCGCGATGCCGGTCATCGACGGCAGGTAATAGCTGCGGTGCCGGCAGTGCACCTGGCTGGCCAGCGCGCCGCGCATCACCAGCCACATGATGACCTCGGCCCCCTCCATCCCGCCGAGCGTCGCGTACTCCGCATGGGTCATGTCGGCGAGCTGCTCGGGGTCGCGCTCGAAGAGGTCGAGGAAGCGGGCGTCCCACTCGGGGTTGTTGAAGCCGGCGCGCTCGCCATGGACCTGGTGCGACAGGCCCCCGGTGGCCACGACGGCCACGCGCAGGTCCTCGGGGTAGCTCTCGATCGCGCGGCGCAGCGCCTGGCCGAGCTTGTAGCAGCGGCGCGCGCTGGGAATCGGGAACTGCAGCACCCCCATCTGCAGCGGCACGATCTTCGTCGGCCAGGCCGGCTCGTGCGGGCACATCACCGACAGCGGCGAGAAGCAGCCATGGTCCAGCGGCTTGTCCTGGAAGAAGGACATGTCGAATTCCTCGGTCATCAGCGACTGGCCGATGTGGGCGGCCAGCGCCGGGTGGCCGCCGATCGGGGGCAGGTCCCGCGCGCCGCCGCCCTCGTCGGCGACCGACCAGCGCTCACCGACGCCCAGGGCGAAGGCCGAGTAGTGATCGAAGAAGAAGGAGGTGACGTGGTCGTTGTAGATCATCAGCAGCACGTCGGGGCGCTGCTCGGCGATCCACGCCTGGATGGGCGCGAACGACTCGAAGATGGGCGCCCAGACCGGGTCGTCCTGCTTGTCGCGGTCGAAGGCGAAGCCGATGGTCGGCGTGTGAGAGGCGGCGATGCCGCCGATGATGCGTGCCATGTGAAGATCCTTTGTGTTGCGGTCATCCGCCGATCGCGAGGCTGCTGGGGCGATCGACGCTGGCCTGGGGTGGATGGGGGCGACTTGCCGTCCGCGTGCCGGGCGATCAGGGTTGATCCAGGGCAAACGGTGGCGCGAAGTCTAGGGACGCTCCTGCGTGGCGTGGAGATGTTTCCTTCGATGGCGCGATAACCTGTGGTTATCATCGGCCGCATGAAGCTGCTTGCCTTGAACGCCCTCGTCGCCGCGGTGGAGGAGGGCAGTCTTCGGGGTGCGGCGAGACGGATGAACCTGTCTCAGCCGGCCCTCACCAAGATGATTCGCGAGCTGGAGGTCGAGCTGTCGGCGACGCTGCTGACGCGAACGACCAAGGGCGTGCTGCCCACCGCGCAGGGCAAGGTGCTGGTCGAGCGGGCGATCAAGGCGTCGCGGGAACTCGGCGCCGCGGTCGACGAGATCAAGCAGCTCGGGGGGCAGATGACCGGCGAGCTCAGGATCGGCGCTGTCCCCCTGGCGGTGATGCTGCTTGTTCCGGAGGCGCTGCGCACCTTTGGCCGGGAGTTTCCCGAGATCCGTTTCCGGGTCAGCGAGGAGCTGTTCTTTGCCCAGTTCCAGCTGCTTCGTTCCGGTGAGGTCGATATTGCGGTCAGCGGCATCCCGCAGGGGCTGTCCTCCGGGGAGTTCGTGATCGAGCCGCTGACGACGACCTCGATGGTGGTCGTGGTGCGCAAGGGCAGCCCGTACGCCAGGGTCCGCTCGCTGCGGCAACTGGCCGGTGCCAAGTGGGTCTACACCCGGGCGCTGGGCGAGTCGGGCTACGCGAAACTGCTTTTCGAGCAGCATGGCCTGCCGCCTCCGCCCGTGGGCGCGGTGGTCAATTCGACCCTCGCCTTGCTCTCCCTGGTGACGTCGGGCGATTTCGTCGGGCTGCTGCCACGCCAGATCGCCGCGCACCCCGTGGCCGCCCAGTTCCTGACGGTCGTGCCGGTCGAGGAGGGGGACCTCCTGCTGAGCGTGGGGGCCATCGTGCGCAGCGATTCCGTGGTGTCTCCGGTCATCCGGCATTTCATCGCTCATCTGCACCGGGCCGCACACCACCTGTCGCGCGCCGCGGCATGACGCCAGGGGGAGTGGTTCGACGCGGCGCGACAGGCGCACCGGGCCCGTGACGGACAATCGCCCGGGCGGCACGGGGCCGCCGCGACGAGGTGAGTGATGGGAATGTTTTCGCTGGAAGGCCGCGTGGCGCTGGTCACGGGCAGCGCGCGCGGGCTTGGGCTGGAGATGGCCCGCGGGCTGGCGCAGCAGGGCGCGCGGGTGTTCGTCAACGGCCGCGACGCCCAGGCGGTGGCGCAGGCGGTGCAGGTGCTGCGTGCGGCCGGCGCCACCGCCGACGGCCTGGTGTTCGACGTGGCGCGGCCCGAGGCCGTGGGCGAGGCGCTGGCGCGGCTCGATGCCCTGGCGGGGCGGCTGGACATCCTGGTCAACAACGTCGGCATCCGCGACCGGCGCGGCCTGTTCGAGTTCGCGCTGGACGACATGCGCCGGATGCTGGAGGTGAACCTGCTCGCGCCCTTCGAGCTGTGCCGCGTGGCAGCGGGGCGCATGATCGACGGCGGCCGGGGCGGGCGCATCATCAACGTGACGTCCATCGCCGGCCCGATCGCCAACACCCGCGACGCCGCCTACACCAGCGCCAAGGGCGGCCTGGCCGCGCTGACGCGGGCGCTGGCGGCCGAGCTGGGCCCGCACCGCATCACGGTCAATGGCGTCGCGCCCGGCTTCTTCGCCACCGAGACCAACGCCGTCATGGCGGCCGACGCCGCGATCGCCGAGCACCTGCAGCGGCGCACCTCACTGGGCCGCTGGGGGCAGCCTGCCGAGATCGCCGGCGCCGTGGCCTTCCTGGCCTCGGACGCGGCCTCCTACGTGACCGGCGAGATCATCGCGGTGGATGGCGGTTATCTGGCGCACTTCTAGCGCAGGCCGAGCGCGGCTGTTCAGGCCGGCGACAGCAGTGTCGGCGCGATCTGCCGGATCAGCGCCAGCGTGGCCTGCTGGGTCAACGTGGCCGGGCGCAGCGAGCTGGTGGCGGTGGACAGGCGGATGCGCAGCGGTGGCTCGGTGATGGCGCGCAGCGTGAAGGCCGAAGGCTTGGTCGAGCGCGCCACCGCATGGCGCGACAGGATCGCGCAGCCGGCGCCGTCGGCCACCAGGTCCAGGATGGCCGAGACGCCGTCGATCTCCAGCGCGATCTTCGGCCGGCAGCCGATGCCGGCCATCTCGGACTCCACATGCATGCGGATCGCGTTGGGCCGGCTGGGGATGACCAGCGGCAGCCGCGCCACCTCGGCCAGCGGCAGGGCAGGGGGCGGGGGGTCTTCCGGCAGGCCGGGCGGGCGCGCCTGCACCAGCATCAGCTCCTCCTCCAGCAGCGGCTCGATCTCCAGGCCGGCCGTGGGCTGGGCGTTGTAGAGCACGGCGATGTCGAGCCGGCCGTGCAGCAGGCTCTCGGCCGTGGCCACGGACAGGCTTTCGCTGATCGAGAGGCGGGCCTCGGGCAGCTGCTGGCGGAAGGCGCGCGTCAGCGGCACCGTGAGCACGCGCGCCACGCTGGGCGGCAGGCCGATCGCCACGCTGCCGGCCAGGCCGCCGCGCATGCGGCCCAGCTCCTCGCGCGTGTGCTCCACCTGGTGCAGGATGCCGCGCGCGTGCTCCAGCAGCAGCTTGCCGGCCTCGGTTGGCGTGGCGCCGCGGCCGTTGCGCACCAGCAGGTTCTGCCGCAATTCCACCTCCAGCAGCCGCACCTGGCGGCTCAGCGCCGGCTGGGCCACGTTCAGCGCCGTGGCGGCCCGGGTGAAGCTGCCCAGCTCGGCCACGCGCACGAAGTATTCGAGTTGCTTGAGGTCCACAGTCTTTAGCGATTCAATATACCGGCATCATAGATATAAAAGAATGATCTAGCTGCTAGAGCGCTGCCGTGCTGGTGACGGGCCCGCCGGCTTTGCACAATCGCGGGGTATCCCCTAAGGTTGACGCCACCAGGGCGGCGCCCCTCCCCGGCCCCGCCGGCATGCCGAAGCCGGGATGCCGCCGGCAGCGGCTTCCCCGTTGAACACAGAGAACCAGGACCAGGAGAAACCCATGAAGAAACCCATGATCATCGACGTGCACGGTCACTACACGACCGCGCCCAAGGCGCTGGAGAACTGGCGCAACCAGCAGATCGCCGGCATCAAGGATCCGGCCCTCATGCCGAAGGTGTCCGACCTGAAGATCAGCGACGACGAACTGCGCGAGACGATCGAGACCAACCAGCTGGCCAAGATGAAGGAGCGCGGCTCCGACCTCACCATCTTCAGCCCGCGCGCGAGCTTCATGGCGCACCACATCGGCGACTTCAACGTCTCCTCCACCTGGGCCGCGATCTGCAACGAGCTGTGCTACCGCGTCAGCCAGCTGTTCCCCGACAACTTCATCGGCGCCGCCATGCTGCCGCAGTCGCCCGGCGTCGATCCGGCGACCTGCATCCCCGAGCTGGAGAAGTGCGTCAAGGAATATGGCAACGTCGCCATCAACCTGAACCCCGATCCCTCCGGCGGCCACTGGACCAGCCCGCCGCTGTCCGACCGCCAGTGGTACCCCATCTACGAGAAGATGGTCGAGTACGACATCCCCGCGATGATCCACGTCTCGACCAGCTGCAACAGCTGCTTCCACACCACGGGCGCCCACTACCTGAACGCCGACACGACGGCCTTCATGCAGTGCCTGACCTCGGACCTGTTCAAGGACTTCCCGACGTTGAAGTTCCTGATCCCGCACGGCGGCGGCGCGGTGCCCTACCACTGGGGCCGTTTCCGCGGCCTGGCGCAGGAGCTGAAGAAGCCCCTGCTGCAGGACCACCTGCTGAACAACATCTTCTTCGACACCTGCGTGTACCACCAGCCCGGCATCGACCTGCTGACCAAGGTGATCCCGGTGGACAACATCCTGTTCGCCTCGGAAATGATCGGCGCGGTGCGCGGCATCGACCCCACCACCGGCCACTACTACGACGACACCAAGCGCTACATCGAAGCCAGCACCATCCTGAGCGAAGAGGACAAGTTCAAGGTCTACGAAGGCAACGCGCGCCGCGTGTTCCCGCGCCTGGACGCCGCCCTCAAGGCCAAGGGCAAGTGAGTTTCTCCTGCCCCCCGCAAGGGGGGAGGAGCCAGAGCAGTTTCATCAGGAGTCCCCACATGTACGAACTCGGAGTCGTTTACCGCAACATCACCCGCGCCGACCGCGAGGCCACCGACCGCCTGGCGGCGCTGGGCTCGGCCACGGTGCACGAGGCCATGGGCCGCGTCGGCCTGCTCAAGCCCTACATGCGCCCGATCTTCAGCGGCGCGCAGGTCTCCGGCACGGCCGTGACGGTGCTGCTGCACCCCGGCGACAACTGGATGATGCACGTCGTGGCCGAGCAGATCCAGCCCGGCGACATCGTGGTCGCCGCCATCACCGCCGAGTGCACCGACGGCTACTTCGGTGACCTGCTGGCCACCAGCTTCCAGGCGCGCGGCGCCCGCGCCCTGATCATCGACGCCGGCGTGCGCGACGTGAAGACGCTCAAGGAAATGAACTTCCCGGTCTGGAGCAAGGCGATCTCGTCCAAGGGCACGATCAAGGCCACGCTCGGCTCGGTGAACATCCCGGTGGTCTGCGCCGGCATGATCGTGAACCCGGGCGACGCCATCGTCGCCGACGATGACGGCGTGGTCTGTGTGCCCGCCGCCAGGGTGGCCGAAGTCGCCGAAGCCGCCGCCAAGCGCGAGAGCTTCGAAGGCGAAAAGCGCGCCAAGCTCGCCTCCGGCGTGCTGGGCCTGGACATGTACAAGATGCGCGAGCCGCTGGCGGCCGCCGGCCTCAAGTACATCGACTGACTGTTATTTCAAGGAGACATTGGATGAAGAACACGCAAACCCTGCGCCGTGGCGCGCTGCTGTCCGCCGCCCTGGCCGTGGCCGGCCTGAGCCTTTTTCCCGCCGCTGCGTCGGCCCAGCAGGAATGGCCCACCAAGACCGTGCGCCTGATCCTGCCGTACCCGGTGGGCGGCGGCCCGGACGGCGTGGCCCGGCTGCTGGCCGACAAGCTGGCCCGCAAGTGGGGCAAGCCGGTGGTGGTGGAAAACCGCCCGGGCGGCAATGGCTTCATCGCCATCGACGCCTTCAAGCGCGGCGCCAAGGACGGCCATGACCTGCTGCAGCTCGACAGCGTGCACCTGGCGGCCTATCCGTACATGTTCAAGAAGCTGCCCTACGACGTCGAGAAGGACTTCGACCCGCTCGTGCCGCTGTTCCGCACCTACCTGTTCTTCACGGTGGCCCAGGACAGCAAGTACAAGAAGGTGTCCGACATCATTGCCGACGCCAAGGCCAATCCCGGCAAGCTGAACTACGGTTCCTGGTCGATCGGCAACCCGGTCCACCTGGGCATGGAGGAGTTCCAGCAGCTCACCGGCACCAAGGTCGAGCACGTGCTCTACAAGGAAACCACCCAGCTCTACACCTCGGTGGCGACCGGCGAGCTGTCGTTCTCCATCGGCTCCGCGGCCACCGCCGGCCCGATGCAGCGCGCCGGCAAGCTGCGCTTCCTCGCCGTGGCCGGTCCCAAGCGCACGACGGCCTATCCGGATGTGCCCACCGTCGCCGAGTCGGGTGGCCCGGGCGCGCCGTTCGAGGTCAGCGGCTGGAACAGCATCGTCGGCCCCAAGGGCCTGTCGCCGGCCGTGGCCGACAAGATCCGCAAGGACGTGACCGAGGCCCTGGCCAGCCCCGACGTGAAGGAAAAATTCCTGTCCTTCGGCTATGAGCCGCTGACGCTGGACCGTCCGCAGTTCGCCCAGTTCATCCAGTCCGAGGCCAAGCGCCACGCCGCCATCATCAAGCGCTCGAAGATCGAGCTGGAATAAGAAAAGAAAGCGTTTGAGACACCCATGACCCAGACATCCTTCTCCGTTTCCCGTCGTGTCGCCGGCCTGGCCCTGGGCCTGGCCGCCGTCTGTGGCTTCGTTCCCGCCGTGGCGCAGGCCCAGCAGTTCCCGAGCAAGCCGGTGCGCATCATCACGCCGTTCCCGGTCGGTGGCGGCCCGGATGGCGTGGCGCGCCTGGTGGCCGACAAGCTCTCGCACGAGTGGGGCCAGCCGGTGGTGGTGGAGAACCGCCCGGGCGGCAACGGCTTCATCGCCATCGACGCCTTCAAGCGCGGCGCCAAGGACGGCCATGACCTGATCGTGCTCGACAACGTGCACTTGGCGGCCTACCCGCACCTGTTCAAGAAGCTGCCCTACGACACGGAGAAGGACTTCGAGGCCCTCCTGCCGCTGTTCAAGACCTACTTCCTCGTCAACGTCGCCACCAACAGCCCGTACAAGACCATGGGCGGCCTGCTTGCCGATGCCAAGGCCAACCCCGGCAAGCTCAACTACGGCTCCTGGTCGGTGGGCAACCCGGTGCACCTGGGCTCGGCCCTGCTGGAGAGCATGACCGGCACCGACATGGTCCACGTGATCTACAAGGAGACCACCCAGCTCTACACGGGCGTCGCCAACGGCGAGCTGTCCTTCGCGCTGGGCTCCAGCGCCACGGCCGGCCCGCTGCAGCGCGCCGGCAAGCTGCGCTTCCTGGCGGTGGCTGCGCCCAAGCGCCTGGCCGCCTTCCCTGACGTGCCCACCGTGGCCGAGGCGGGCGGGCCGGCCGGCTACGAGGTGACGGGCTGGAACGCCATCGCCGTGCCCCCGGGCCTGCCGCCGGCGCTCACCGACAAGATCAAGCGCGATATCGAGAAGGCCCTGTCCGGCCCCGACGTGAAGGAGAAGTTCGCCTCGTTCGGCTACGAGCCCTTCCCGACCACGCGCGATCAGTTCAAGCAATTCATCCAGGCGGAATCGACCCGCTTCGGCGCGGTCATCAAGAAGGCTGGCGCCTCGCTGGATTGACCGCCGGGGGGGCGCCAGCCCCCCTGAAAGTTCAACCTCTACAACGCACACAACATGTCCAAACCGACGACTGGTGACTTCACCAAGACCCCCGGCTGGCTCGACTGGTACACCGGCCCGGCCAAGCCCACGTTCAAGCTGCCCGCGGGCGCCGTGGACGCGCATTGCCACGTCTTCGGCCCCGGCGCCGAGTTCCCCTACGCGCCCGAGCGCAAGTACACGCCCTGCGACGCCACCAAGCACGAGCTGTACGCGTTGCGCGACCACCTGGGCTTCGCGCGCAACGTGGTCGTGCAGGCCACCTGCCACGGCGCCGACAACCGCGCCATGGTCGATGCCTGCCTGTCCTCCGGCGGCAAGGCGCGCGGCGTCGCCACCGTCAAGCGCAGCGTGACCGACGAGGAGCTGCAGGCCCTGCACGCCGCCGGCGTGCGTGGCGTGCGCTTCAACTTCGTCAAGCGCCTGGTGGACTTCACGCCCAAGGACGAGTTGCTGGAGATCGCCGGCCGCATCGCCAAGCTGGGCTGGCACGTCGTCATCTACTTCGAGGCGGTGGACCTGCCCGAGCTGTGGGACTTCTTCACCGCGCTGCCGACCACGGTGGTGGTGGACCACATGGGCCGCCCCGACGTGAGCAAGCCCATCGACGGCCCCGAGTTCGAGCTGTTCCTCAAGTTCATGCGCGAGCACAAGAACGTCTGGAGCAAGGTCTCCTGCCCGGAGCGGCTGTCCGTCACCGGCCCGAAGGCGCTGGACGGCGAGCAGGCCGCCTACCGCGACGTGGTGCCGTTCGCGCGCCGCGTGGTCGAGGAGTTCCCGGACCGCGTGCTCTGGGGCACCGACTGGCCGCACCCGAACCTGAAGGACCACATGCCCGACGACGGCCTGCTGGTCGACTTCATCCCGCACATCGCGCCGACGCCTGAGCTGCAGCAGAAGCTGCTGGTGGACAACCCGATGCGCCTGTACTGGCCGGAAGAAGCGAAAGGCTGACACCATGGCACTCGACAAACCGTACAAGGACGTGCCCGGCACGACCATCTTCGACGCCGAGCAAAGCCGCAAGGGCTACTGGCTGAACCAGTTCTGCATGTCGCTGATGCAGGCCGCCAACCGCGAGAAGTTCAAGGCCAACGAGCGCGCCTACCTCGACGAGTGGGCGATGACCGAGGACCAGAAGCAGGCCGTGCTGGCGCGCGACCTCAACCGCTGCATCGCGCTGGGCGGCAACATCTACTTCCTGGCCAAGATCGGCGCCACCGACGGCAAGAGCTTCCAGCAGATGGCCGGCTCCATGACCGGCATGACCGAGGAAGAGTACCGCGACATGATGATGAAGGGCGGCCGCTCCGCCGAGGGCAACCGCTACCTCGGCGAGGACGGCGACGCGCAGCCGCAGCACCAGCCGCAAGGCTCGGCCGGCAAGAACAAGGGAGCCTGAGCATGGCCAAGATCACCGCATCCGTTTACACCTCGCACGTGCCGGCCATCGGCGCCGCGATCGACCTGGGCAAGACGCAGGAGCCTTACTGGCAGCCCGTGTTCCAGGGCTACGACTTCTCCAAGCAGTGGATGAAGGACAACAAGCCCGACGTCATCTTCCTCGTCTACAACGACCACGCCACCGCGTTCAGCCTGGACCTGATCCCGACCTTCGCCATCGGCACGGCCGCCGAGTTCCAGCCGGCCGACGAAGGCTGGGGCCCGCGCCCGGTGCCCAAGGTCATCGGCCACCCGGCGCTGGCCTCGCACATCGCGCAGAGCGTGATCCAGCAGGACTTCGACCTCACCATCGTCAACAAGATGGACGTGGACCACGGCCTCACGGTGCCGCTGTCGCTGATGTGCGGCCAGCCCGAGGCCTGGCCCTGCCCGGTGATCCCGTTCGCCGTCAACGTGGTGCAGTACCCGGTGCCGAGCGGCCAGCGCTGCTTCAACCTGGGCCAGGCGATCCGCAAGGCGGTCGAGTCGTTCGACGCCGACCTGAACGTGCAGATCTGGGGCACGGGCGGCATGAGCCACCAGCTGCAGGGCCCGCGCGCCGGCCTGATCAACCGCGAGTGGGACAACGCCTGGCTGGACAAGCTGATTGCCGACCCCAAGGCCGCCGCCGCCGTGCCGCACATCGATTACGTGCGCGAGGCCGGCAGCGAAGGCATCGAGCTGGTGATGTGGCTGATCGCGCGCGGCGCCATGGCCGACGTGGCCGGCGGTCCGGCCCCGAAGCTGGCGCACCGCTTCTACCACGTGCCCGCGTCCAACACGGCCGTCGGTCACGTGATCCTCGAGAATCCATAAACCAACAACGGAGTCATCCCATGACCATCAAAGTCGCTCTCGCCGGCGCCGGTGCCTTCGGCATCAAGCACCTGGACGGCATCAAGAACATCGACGGCGTGGAAGTCGTCTCGCTGATCAGCCGTGACCTGGCCAAGACCCGGGAAGTGGCCGACAAGTACGGCATCAAGCACGTCACCACCGATCTGGAAGAGTCGCTGGCGATCAAGGAAGTGGACGCCGTGATCCTGTGCACGCCCACGCAGATGCACGCCTCGCAGTCCATCGCCTGCCTGAAGGCCGGCAAGCACGTGCAGGTGGAAATCCCGCTGTGCGACGTGTACAAGGACGGCCAGGAAGTGGCCGCGCTGCAGAAGGAAACCGGCAAGGTCGCCATGGTTGGCCACACCCGCCGCTTCAATCCCAGCCACCAGTACGTGCACAACAGGATCAAGGCCGGCGAGTTCAACATCCAGCAGATGGATGTGCAGACCTACTTCTTCCGCCGCACCAACATGAACGCGCTGGGCCAGGCCCGCAGCTGGACCGACCACCTGCTGTGGCACCACGCCGCCCACACGGTGGACCTGTTCGCCTACCAGGCCGGCAGCACGATCGTGAAGGCCAACGCCATCCAGGGCCCGATCCACCCGACGCTGGGCATCGCCATGGACATGAGCATCCAGCTCAAGGCCGCCAACGGCGCGATCTGCACGCTGAGCCTGTCGTTCAACAACG
>Ga0255338_1003222_pt1 | contig 20305 bp, 18 predicted proteins | sample MeOH1_35cm_T4_19_FD_203715 | JGI IMG/M metagenome (GOLD analysis project Ga0255338, IMG submission 203715) | Sandy soil microbial communities from University of British Columbia, Vancouver, Canada - MeOH1_35cm_T4_195 | ecosystem: Engineered > Artificial ecosystem > Sand microcosm > Unclassified ...
AAGACGCCCCTCGTCGAGCAGGACAAGAGGACTATAATCTATAGGAATAAAAGGTCAAGAGGGATAGGAAAATATTTCCGATCGCCGCGCGCAAGCCCTCACCCCTTCCGGTCGTCCGGCTCGGCCAGGATGAGCGCCCAATAGACCTTGTACTTCGAGCCCGGCGTATAGACCGCGGCGATGCCCATGCGGGTCGCGCCCTTGAGCAACATGTTGGCGCGGTGCGGCGGTGAATCCCGCCAGCCGGAGAAAGCTTCCGCCAAGGTGTGATAGCCGGCGCTGATGTTCTCGGCCGCGGTCTTGGCGTCGTAGCCCGACGCCTTCAGGCGCGCGACAAACGGCTTACCGGCGGCGTGGTCGAGCTTGTCGCGCTTGGCCATAACCTCGGCCTGCACCTGCGCGAGCCGAGTCAGCTCGGGATCGAGCGCCACCGCCGGCAGGCCGTTGTTGGCGCGATAGCCGGAGATCATCGAGGCAGCGGCAGCGTCATCGAGGTGCGCGCCCGGCTGCGCCAGGTTGCGATAGAAGCTCGGTTCCGCCTTCGGCACGTAATTATCGGTGCCGGCGCAAGCGGCGAGGAGAGCGAGCGCCACCAGCGCGACGAGGGAATGCACGAGCCGCATGAAGTCCAATCTCCGAATCGGGATGCCAATATTATCACTGAGTGAAAAGACCATGGCCGAATGGTGGTGAACGAACCGCTATGTGCGCCGCGCGGCGAAGTTCCGCTAGCGCGCGCCACATTGCTCTTCTAACATCGACTGCAAAAGAAAAACGATACGTTGCACAGGGAGAAAACGCCGATGTCGGACGTCCCCGCAGCACGCACACCGGGCGCCAAGCGCGCCGGCCCGGGCGAGTATCTCTTCAATCTCGGCACCGTCGCGGAGATCATGGGCGGTCCGGCCTATTCCACCGCACAGGGGCCCTGCGTCGAAGGCGACCGCATGATGGTTGGCCTCATGCGCATGAAGGCCGGCACCGGCGCCGAGCCGCACTCGCATCCGAACGAGCAGTGGATCTACATCCTGGAAGGCACCTTCCGCGCCACCGTTGGCGGCACACGCGTCGACGCGGGGCCGGGCTCGGTGGTCTATGTGCCGGCCAACACGATTCATGACGGCCACGCGACGCCGGAGGCCGACGTCGTCTTCTTCACGGTCAAGGACGCCTCGCACAACCTGCACGGCATCAAAGCCAAGTAACATGAATCAGAATGCTCCGTCGGATCGAAACGCCTCGGCGCAAATTCTGATCGAGAAAGACGTCGCCGTACCGATGCGCGACGGCGCGATGCTGATGGCCGACGTGTTCCGGCCGAAAGACGGAAGCCGCATCCCCGCCATCCTCAATCTCGGCCCCTACCAGAAAGACAAATTGTGGGTCACGCCCGACACGTTGGGCGAGAAACAGAACGAGTGGATGAACTGGGAAACCATCAATCCGCTTTGGTGGGTGCCGCGCGGTTACGCGGCGGTGCGCATCGACGGTCGCGGCAGCGGAAAATCACCGGGTCAATGCGAGCCGTGGTCGCAAGCCGAAGCGGTCGACTTCTACGACGCCATCGAATGGGCTGCGGCACAGCCCTGGTGCAACGGCAATGTCGGCCTGCTCGGCATTTCCTATTACGCCATCAACCAGTGGTTCGTCGCCAATCTGCAACCACCGTCGCTGAAGGCGATCATCCCCTGGGAGGGTTTCGCCGACATCTACCGTGACGCGCTCTACCACGGCGGCATCCTGAGCGTGTTCATGACCAACTGGTTCACTGCGCACATGATGCATCACAAGCTCGGCCGCGCGTCACAACAATTTCCCGATGCGTGGAAGGTGAACACGCTCGATTTCTGGCTCAGCCGCAATCTCGACTCCGGCGCATTTCATGGCGCACAGGCGGAGTGGGATAAAATCACAGTGCCGTTCTTTACCGTCGGCAACTGGACCGGATTCGGCCTGCATCTACGCGGCAATACCGAAGCCTTCATGCGCTCGGCGTCGAAGCACAAGAAAATGCGCATGCACACCGGCAGTCACGTGCATCCGTTCTACACCGAAGAGGGCCGGCAGGATCAGCTTCGCTTCCTCGACTACTGGCTGAAGGGCATCGACAACGGCGTGATGGACGAACCGCCGGTCAAGCTGGCCATCCGCCACGGCGACGACAAGATCGAGTGGCGCGAAGAGAACGAGTGGCCGCTTAAGCGCACGCAATGGACCAAGCTCTATTTCGATCTGTCGCCGACCGCCAAAGGCGCGTCGGAAAATTCCGGCAGGCTGGTCGCCGAAAATCCGAAAGAGACGCATTCTCGCACTTACGTCACCTCGATGCTCGGCACCATGGGGTCGACCTCCGCGGCATCGTCGCAGGTGATGGGTGGCGGCGGCATCAAGCCGGGCATGGGAGTCGCACTCGAAACGCCGCCCCTGCCCCATGACATTGAAGTGACCGGACCGCTCGCGGCCACGATCTGGGTGTCGAGCGCGAGCGAGGACATGGACCTGTTCCTGACGCTGCGGAATTTCGACGCCGACGGCAACGAGATCATGGAAACGGGGCAGCAGGGCTCGCCGGTGCCGGTGGCGAAAGGCTGGCTGCGCGTATCGCACCGCGAGCTCGATCCCGAGCTCACGCTGCCCTACCGGCCCTATCACAAACACCAGCGAAGGCTTTACCTGAAGCCGGGCGAGATCGTGAAGGTCGACGTCGAAATCTGGCCGACGTCGATGGTGTTCAAAAAAGGCCATCGCATCCGGCTCGACGTGCAGCCGCGCGACGGCGCCGGCAGCCAGGGCTACATGCACTATCACGCCGACTACAACACGGGCGGCAACACGATCTACGCCGGCGGCGACAAAGAGTCGTATCTGCTGCTGCCGGTCATTCCCGCGCGAGACGGGTAATTATCGCGCACGTCCACGGAAGCATAGAAATTCCGGGATCATCTAAACCAAAAAACCCATGGGAGAGACAAAATGAAGCGCCTCTGCAATTGTCTTGGCATGGTCTTGATTTCGTCAGTCCTGCTCGCAATCGGCATGCAGGCGGCCTCGGCGCAAGACAAATATCCGAACCGCCCGGTCAAGGTGCTGGTGCCATACGCACCCGGCGGCGCTACCGACATCACCGCACGTATCGTCGGCGACGAATTCCAGAAGATCACCGGGCAGCCGTTCGTCGTGGTGAACAAGCCGGGCGCCTTCGGCCTGCTGGCGATCGACGAGCTGGTGAAATCGCCGGCCGACGGCTACACCCTCATGATCGGCAATGTCACGACCAACACGATCACGCCGATCCTCTACAAGAACAAGATGGCGTACGACTACGCCAAGTCGGTGACGGCGGTGACCAATCTGGTCGACGTGCCGGCCTTTTTGCTGGCGACGACCGCGAACGATTTCGCCCCGAAGACGGTGAAGGAACTGGTCGATTACGCCAAGAAGAACCCGGGCAAGCTCCGCTACGGTCATGTCGGCAGCGGCTCTTACCCGCATTACGATTTCGCCTACTTCGCCAAGAAGGCGGGCGATCTTGACGTGGCGGCGCTGCCGAACAAGAACGGCGCTTCCGGCGTGATCCAGGACCTCTTGCGCGGCGACGCCCAGGCGGCCTTCCTCAACACCGGCTCGAGCGCCGGCAATGTGCAGGCCGGCAAGTTCCGCGCGCTCGCGGTCGTCAACCACACGCGGCTCGCCGACTATCCGAACGTGCCAACCATGAAGGAGGCCGGCTTCCCCGACGTCGGTACCATCGCCTGGAACGGTATGTTCGCCCCGGCCGACACGCCGAAGCCGGTGCTCGACGCGCTCTACGCCGCCGTCGCCAAGGCGCTGGTGTCGCCCGAAGCGCAGGCCAAGTTCAAGAAGCAGAACTACAACATCGTGCCGAACAAATCGGTCGGCGATGCGCAGAAGTGGCTCGCCAACGAACTGAAGCAGTGGCAGACCATCACCACGGCGGTGAAGATCGACGTGGAGCCGTAGTTCGTCTCCTCTCGCACTTTCTTTTCTTCCCCCTTTTCAAGGGGAGGTAGGAGAAGAGCGCAACGCCTTCCACACGCGGTCCGGCGTCGCCGGCATGTCGAGTTGCGTGCCGTTTGGCAGCGCGTCGAGAATGGCGTTCATTAGCGCCGGCGGCGCGGCGGTGGTGCCGGCTTCGCCGGTGCCCTTCACACCCAGCGGATTGGTCGTGCAGGCGATGGCGTAGTGCTCGACTTGCATCGACGGCATCGTATCGGCGCGCGGCATGCCGTAATCCATGAACGAAGCGGAGACGAGCTGGCCGCTGTCGTCGTAGACCGTGTTCTCGACCAGCGCCTGTCCTAGACCTTGCGCCACGCCGCCATGCACCTGGCCTTCGACCACCACATCGTCGAGCACGTTGCCGCTGTCTCCGACCGCGACGTAGTTGACAATCATGAGCGCGCCGGTCTCGGCATCGATCTCGACCTCGGCGATATGGCAGCCGTTCGGGAACGACGGCGGCACCTTGATGGTGCCGGTGGTGTCCAGGCTTTCCGGGATCACGCCTTGCTTGGCCAATTCGGCGGCACGCTCGGCCACCTCGAACAGGCTGACCTCGCGGTTCTTCACTGCGAAATCGCCGTCGCGGAATTCGACCTCGCTCTCTTCGGCCTGCAGCAGCATGGCGGCGACGCGCTTGCCTTTCTCCAGCACGAGATCGGCAGTGCGCGCGATGGCGCCGCCGCACATCATGGCGGAACGCGAGGCAACTGCGCCGAAGCCGGGCACGTCGCGCGCCGAATCGCCGGAGAGCAGCTTTACGCTGTCGAACGGCACGCCGAGCCTACGCGCGACGACCTTGCCGAAGACGGTCTGGTGTCCCTGCCCGCTCGCGCCCGCGCCGATGCTGACATTGACGCGGCCTCCGCCTGGGAAAGTAACGCGGGCAGCCTCCTCCGGCCAGGCGCCGGCGATCTCCAGATAACAGCCAAGCCCGATGCCGCGCAGCTTGCCTTGCTTCTTGGCGGCCTTCTGACGCGTGGCAAAGCCATCGTAGTCGGCGAGCTTCAGTGCGCGCTCGAACACGGCGGGGAAATCGCCGCTGTCATAGGTCGCGCCGAAGGCGGTGGTGTACGGGATCTGCTCCGGCTTGATGAGATTGCGCCGGCGCAATTCGGCGGCATCGATGCCGGTCTGTTGTGCTGCGGCGTCGATCACGCGCTCCAGGAGATAGCTTGCTTCCGGACGGCCGGCGCCGCGATAGGGGCCGGTCGGCAGCGTGTTGGTGAAGACGCAGCGCGTGTTCAACTGCGCGGCCGGGATGTCGTACACCGTCGGCAGGCAGCCGGAGATGTGCAACGTGACGCAGAAATGCGCGACGCCGGTGAAGTAGGCGCCCATGTTGCCGATGCAGTCGACACGCAGGCCTAAGAACTTGCCGCGTTTCGAGAGCGCCAGTTCGACCGTGTAGAACGAGTCGCGGCCCTGGTTGTCGGTGAGGAAGGCTTCCGAGCGCGTCGACACCCAGTGCACCGGCTTCTTGAGCTTGCGCGACGCATAAAGCATCGGCACGTATTCGGGATAAAGCCACCCCTTCATGCCAAAGGCGCCGCCGACGTCCTCCGCAACGATGTGCAGCTCTTCCGGCTTGATGTTCATGGCGCCGCAAATCTGCCCGCGCAGTGACGCAAAGCCCTGGTTGCCGCAGCGCAGCTCATAACGGTTGTTCGCGGCGTCGTAGCTGGCGGTGGCGGCGCGCGGCTCCAATGACGCGACGACGAGCCGCTGGTTGACGAGCTCCACCTTCACCACGTGCGCGGCTTCGGCGAAGGCCTTCTCGAGCGCGGCATTCTTCTTGCCGTCAGGATCCTGCGGCGCGGTCCAGTCGAAGCCGATGTTGCCGGGCGCGTCCGGCCAAAGCTGCGGCGCGCCGGGCTTGATCGCATCGCGCGCGTCGGTGACGGGCGCAAGGATTTCGTATTCGATCGTGACCTTCTCGGCCGCGTCCTGCGCCAGCGCTGCGGTCTTGGCGACGATCATCGCCACCGGCTCGCCGATATGCATCACGCGTTCATGCGCCAGCGAAGGCCGGTGCGGCGAGTAAGGCATCTTGCCACCGCGGCCGGGAATCGGATGCGCATGGGAGAGCGAATGGAAGTGCTCGCCCTCCAGATCGGCACCGGTGAGCACCGCCACCACGCCGCGCGCCGCTTTCGCCGCCTCGACGTCGATGCCCGTGATCTTGGCGTAGGCATGCGGCGAGCGCACGAAGCAAGCGACAAGCGCTTCCTCCGGCTTCAGATCGTCGCCGAAACGGCCGGCCCCGCGCAGCAGCGGGTCGTCCTCGACGCGGCCATGCCAGTCGGCGCGATCGGTCAAGCGGGCGACGGTCGAAGAAGAAGACATTCCATTCTCCACAAAAAATCAGAGCTTACGATCGGTGATGCCGGCCTTGGCGTAAAGCGCGTTGATGTGCGCCCTCACCTCCGGATCGGTGGTGTCGTTCTCGGGGACATGGGCCCAGCCCACTTTGGCGCGGGCATAGACCGCCATCTCCTCGTCCTGCTGCGACGTCCCACCGGAGATGCCGTAAGCGCCCACCATGTCGTTGCCGCGGAAGACCGGCGCGGCGCCGCCGGAAGCAGCGATGCGGCCGTTGGTCATCGCCGCAAGGCTGACGAGGAGCTGCGGGTTGCGCTCCTTGAACCATTGCTGGATGACGAGGCCATCGGGGAAGCGCGGGCTCATCGAGCGAAACGCGGCGACCGTATAGGCCTTGGCGATCGCGGTCTCCGGCGTGATGAAGCCGGCCTCGTCCATGCGCTCGACGGCGATGATGTGGCCCTCGGGACCCACCACGGCGATCGACACCGGTACGCGCATCGCGTCCGCCTTTTCGACCACCGCATCAATGAAGCTGCGGCATTCCGCCGCTCGCAATTTGCCCATCGCTCCTGCGTCCTCCCCGACGCCCTTAATTTTTGCTTAACCCGTCGCCACTCGCAATTAACCGCAAAACAACCGATCCGGGAATACCGTCCGGCCAGCCCGGGATAAGGACAATGGCCGAAGATTCCCCCGCACCCGCCGCCGCGCGCGATTTGCGATTGATCATGCTGTCCGGGGGCATTTGCTTCGCGGCGGGCCTCGCCCTTCTGTATGTCGTCGTCCCGACCGGCTTTGCTCCCTCACCATCCGACTTGACGTTGTACGCGATCCCGCCCGCCCTGCTGGCGATGGCGGCCGCGGGCCTTATCCTGACGTGGCGATTGCGCAAGCACAATCGGCGCATGCACGTGGCGCTCAACAATATGTCGCAGGGCCTGTGCATGTTCGACAAGCACGAGCGGCTGGTGATCTGCAACCAGCGCTATCTGGACATGTATCAAATGCCGGCGAGCGTCGCGAAACCGGGCGTTACCCGTACCGATCTGCTGAAGTACCGCGCTGCCCACGGCACCTTCGACCTCGACGTCGCCAACTATCAGCGCGACATCAATTCCGCCATGGCCCAAGGCAAAATCACGACCACCGAGGTGGTCTCCCACGGCCGCCGCATCGTCATCGTCAACCGCCCAATGGCCGGCGGTGGCTGGGTCGCGACCCACGAGGACGTCACCGAGCGGCGGGACGCCGCCCGCGAGCGCGCGGTCATGCAAGAGCAGGAGCAGCGGCGCGCGACGATCGAACAGGCGATCACGACGTTCCGCGGCCAAGTGGAGGCGCATCTGCACAGCGTCAGCAACGGCGCCGAGGTCATGCGCGCGACCGCGACCACATTGCTCGCCAATTCGGGACAGACGGCCAAGGGCGCGGAGAGCGCGGTCGGCGCCTCCAATGAGGCCTCGGTGAACGTCGATACGGCGGCAGTCGCCGCCGACCAACTCGCCGGCTCGATCAACGACATCGGCCGCCAGCTGGCCACGACCACCGACATCGTGCGCGCTGCCGTCTCCGAAGCGCAGGGCACTAACGCCCAGATCACCGCGCTCTCCGACGCCGCCAAGAAGATCGGCGACGTCATCAAGCTCATCCGCGCGATCGCCGGACAAACCAACCTGCTGGCGCTCAACGCCACCATCGAGGCGGCGCGCGCGGGCGAAGCCGGCAAGGGCTTCGCGGTGGTGGCCCAGGAAGTGAAGTCGCTGGCCATCCAGACCGCGCAAGCGACCGAGGACATCTCCAGCCTGATCCTGTCGGTGCAGAACGCGACCGGCACCGCGGTGCAGGCGATCGGCCGCATTTCGCAGCGTATGCAGGAGATCGACACCTACGCCGCCGCGGTGTCCTCCTCGGTCGAGGAGCAGAGCGCGGCAACCGCCGAGATCTCGCAGAACGTCGCCAGCGCCGCCGAGGGCGCCAAGGTAGTGGTCAATGTGCTCGACGAGGTCGCCGGCGCCGCCACCGAGACCAAGGCTTCGGCGGAAAGTGTGCTCACCGCTTCGCAGGCCGTGGAATCCGCCGCCGCCGAGCTGCGGCGGGAAATCGAGGGATTCCTCGGCCGCGTGGCGGCGTAGTTGCAGCCCCTAGAATAACCCAGGCATCCAGTAAAACACTGCGGCGATGAAGGCCGAGGCCGGGATCGTCACGATCCAGGCGAATACGATATTGTTGGCCACGCTCCAGCGCACCGCCGACAGTTTGCGCGAGGCGCCGACGCCGATGATCGCACCGGTGATGGTGTGTGTGGTCGACACCGGGATGCCGAGCCAGGTGGCGCCGAACAAGGTCACCGCGCCGCCAGTCTCCGCGCAGAAGCCCTGCATCGGCGTCAGCCGGGTGATCTTCGACCCCATGGTCTTCACGATGCGCCATCCGCCGAACAGCGTACCGAGCGCCATGGCGATCTGACACGAGATCACCACCCAGAACGGCACATGGAATGTCGGGCCCAGGTGTCCTTGCGAATAAAGCAGCACGGCGATGATGCCCATCGTCTTCTGCGCATCGTTGCCGCCATGGCCGAGCGAGTAGAGCGACGCCGAAATGAACTGCAGACGCTGGAACGTGCGGTCGACGGCAAAGGGCGTGGTGCGGACGAACAGCCAGGACAGGATCAACACCAGCACCAGCGCCAGCAGGAAGCCGGTGACCGGCGAGGCGACGATGGCAGCAGTCGTCGGCACGAGCCCCTTCCAGACGATGGCGCTGACACCGGCTTTGGCCACGCCGGCGCCGACCAGGCCGCCGATCAACGCATGCGACGAACTCGACGGAATGCCGAGGCCCCAAGTGATCAAATTCCACAGGATCGCGCCCATCAACGCACCGAACACCACGCGTTCGTCGATGATGCCCGCTTCGACAATGCCGGTCCCGAGCGTGTTGGCGACGTGCAGGCCGAAGAATAGGAAAGCGATGAAATTGAAGAACGCCGCCCAGGCCACCGCATATTGCGGGCGCAACACGCGGGTGGAGACGATAGTCGCGATAGAGTTGGCGGCGTCGTGCAGGCCGTTGAGAAAGTCGAAGGCGAGCGCGACGACAATCAATCCGACCAGCATCGGCATCGACAGAGCGGCGTCCATGGTTAGCGCCCTGCCTTCATGCAATGATTAAACATGCTCGATCACGATGCCATGCATCACGTTGGCGACGTCGTCGAAGCGGTCGACCACCTTCTCGAGATGGTCGTAGACCTCGTTACCGACGAAGAAGCCCATGGGATTTGACTGCGCATGCGTCTGATAGAGCGCTTTCAGGCCGACGTCGTGCAATTCGTCGGCCTGTCCTTCGAGCGCTGAAAGCTGCTCGGTCAGCGTGCTGATGCGCACCGCATGCGTGCTGATGGCGCTCAAAAGCGGCACTGCCGTCTGCACCAGCTCGGCGGATTTCACGATGGCGTCGCCCATCTCCTTCATCTGGGGCGTGAATTCACGCACGTCGAAGAGGATGACGGTCTTGGCCGTCTTCTGCATCTGGTCGATGGCATTGTCCATCGAGGTGATCAGCTCGCGGATGCTGCCGCGGTCGAACGGCGTGATGAAGGTCCGACGCACGGCAATCAACACCTCGCGGGTGGCATTGTCGGCGGCGTGCTCGTGATCCATAACCAGCTTGCAGTTGGCCGCGATGGCGTCGCCGCCCTCCATCATGGCGCGCAGCGCCTTGGCGCCGGCCAGCACGGCCTCCGAATGGCGAGCGAACAGCTCGAAGAAGCGTTCCTCCTTCGGCATCAAGGCGTGAAACCAGCGCATCATGGTCGAGCCCTCCCAGCAGCGAATCGCGCCGGCAGCCTAATCGCTCCCCGCCCGGCTGGGAAAACGGCCGGAAGCGAAGCCTGCGGAAAGCGGGAACAACATACCAGGATCGCCGATTGCCCCTTGCATAATACACATCGCGGCCGGGTGTTTTCGCCCGTTCGAAGAGTCGCCGTGAGCCGATTCGACAGCCGAAACGGCATGATGCAACCGAAGATTTGCTGCATCTTGCGCCGGGCTCGGATAGTTTGCCCGGCAACGAGAAGGTGAATGGCGGAGAGACGGATGAGGCTGGGTTACTTCACGATGCCGGTGCACCCGATGGGACGCTCCTGGGTTGAAACGCTGCGCGAGGACCGTGAGGCGATCATCCTGTGCGACAAGCTCGGCTTCTACGACGCCTTCGTCGGCGAGCATCTGACCGACGCCTGCGAGAACATCACCAACAGCCTGCTGTTCCACGCAACGCTGATCAACGACACCAAACAGATCAAGCTTGCGTCAGGCACCTGCAATCTTTCGCAAATCCACCCGACCGTCATCGCCGCCAATTGCGCCATGTTCGACCATCTGTCGCAGGGGCGCTTCATCATGGGTGTGTCCGCCGGTGCGCTGACGTCGGACGCCGAATCGCTCGGGCTTCTCGAAGAAGACCGCAACAAGATGTTCGCCGAAGCGATCGACGTGATCCTCGCAATCTGGGAGCGCGATCCGCCCTACAAGATCGAATTCCCCAACAACCGCTTCAAGGTTTCGACCGAGCGCACGCAGGCTTTCGATCTCGGCGTCGGCATCATGCCGAAACCGTTCCAAAAGCCGCGGCCGGAGATCGTCGGTACCGTGGTGGCGCCGTTCTCACCAGGCGTCGTCCTGATGGGCAAGCGCGACTTCCATCCGCTGTCGGCGAACTTCCTGCTCGCCAAGCACATGAAGTCGCATTGGCAGAATTACGCCAAAGGCAAGGCCGAGGTCGGCGAAAAGGCCAAAGTGTCGGACTGGCGCGTCGCACGCACCATCTTCGTCGCCGACGACGACAAGACGGCGCTCGCCTACGGCCGCGAGGACGCCAAGAGCCCCTATCGATTCTACTTCTCGCAGATGCGCGGCAAGATGAAGCGCGGCGGACGGCTCTACGTGTTCAAGAGCCACAAGGAGCAGCCGGACGAGGAGATCACGCACGACTTCGTCATGGACCACTGCGTGATCCACGGCACCGTCAACAAGGTGGTCGACGAGATTCTCAAGATGCGTGAGGAGATCGGCGACTTCGGCGAGTTGGTCTATGCCGGCATGGACTGGGTGGACGAGAAACTCGCGCGCCGCTCGATGCAGCTGATGGCCGAAGAGGTCATGCCGCGCGTGAACGCGGCGATCGGCAAGTCCGCGGCGGCGGAGTAGTTTTCCGTCATTCCGGGACGGCCCAAAGGGCCGGGCCCGGAATGACGAGATTAGAATGTCGAGGCAATCATTTTCCCCACCGCCTCGCCACCCTTTTCCAGCTCATCCACCTTCACGCATGCTGCCACATAACGGTCCGGCCGCAGCAGCAGCACGTGATCGCCATACGCCGCAAGACGCGGGTTGGGCGACAATTCTTGCACCGCAACGGCCCCGGCCGGCGCCTTGCCGCCCATCACCACGATACGTGCACCAAGATCGCTCCACGGCTTCTGCTGTAATAATGGCACCACCGTCTCCGCGCGCGGCGAGCGCACCAGCAGGGCGAATCCGGGACCCAGCACGTCGTCGAGCAATACGTCTTTGCCGTCTGCGCGCACGCACGGCTGCGAAATCATGCGTCCGATCAAGGTCTCGCGCGCGGAAGTCGCATCCGCCACGATGAAACCTTTGGCAAAGCGCGGCGGCGGCTTGAACTTCATCTGCGCGATGTAGTCGCGCGCCTTCGGGACCAAGGCGAGAGCACGGAAGCCCCATTCGATGACGAAGGCGGCGAGCTTGTTCGGCGGCGCCAGCACGCGGCCGATGTTGAGCGCGAATTCGATCATGGCCCAGACGTGATCACGCCGCTCCGGTTCGTAGCTCTTGAGCAGGCCAGGGCCGAGACGCTTTTGCGTCACGGCGGCGAGCTTCCAGGCGATGTTGAAGGCGTCGCGCACGCCGCTATTCATGCCTTGCCCCGCGAAAGGCGGCGTCAGATGCGCGGCGTCACCGGCAAGATAAACACGGCCCTCGCTCCAGCGCTCGGCCAGCCGCGCATGGAAAGTGTAGACCACCGTGCGCACGATGCGGCTTTCGGGTGCTGCCTCATGCGTCTCCATCAGATGCTTGACCATGTCCGGCGCAAGCATGTCTTCGTCGCGCTCGTTGTCGTGGAGCAGAAACTCATAGCGGCGCGTGAGGTTCGGTCCCGGCAGTGCGATGCAAGGGCGCGCCGGATTGGAGAACACCTTGGTATGCGGCGACGGCACCGGCGAGTTCTCGAGATCGACGATCAGCCAGCGTTCGCGGAAGGTTGAGCCTGACAACACGATTCCGAGAGTCCGGCGTATCAAACTCGATGCGCCGTCGCAGGCAACGAGATAGTCGGTCGTCAGCTCGCTTTCACTGCTACCCTGCTTCACACGCAGCGTGACTCGGTTGGCACTTTGCGTGAAGGACAGAAGCTCGTGCTCGAACAGCGCGGTAACGTGCGGAAAGCGAGCGAGACCTTCGTTCAGCTGCCGTTCCAGGATCGGCTGGCGAAACGCATTCCGCCGCGGAAAACCGTAGGGCTGCTCGGTCGGCTGCACCTTGGCGAAGCACCGTCCGCGCGCCGAATAGTAATGTGAGCCGTAACCGGCGACGGTCTCCGACATCACCGTCTCGACCAGACCGGCCGCCTGCATGGTGCGCAGCGACTCGTCGTCGATCGACACCGCACGCGGCTCATGCACGGTGGCGGCATTGCGCTCGATGAGCACGCATTGAATACCGTAGACGCCGAGCAGATTGGCGAGCGTTAAGCCCGTCGGCCCGGCGCCGACGATGGCGACTGAATAGTGCGAAACCTGTGTCATGCTTCCGTTCCCGATCCGCCGCGGCCGCGCAGACGTTCTATCTCGCGCGTGGCGCTATGCACGTTCACCCGCAGTCGCGCGACGGCGCGTTCGTTGGCGCGCGGCGACAACAATACAAGCGTGAGACTGCCGATCACGCGGCGGCTGGCGTCGAAAATGGGCGCGGCGATGCCCATGCGGCCGGGATCGACTTCATTGGCGCTGACGTTCACCGCCTCGCGCCGTAGCACGCGCAGGTTCGCCTTGAAGGCGTCGAAACTGTCGCCCAAGCCGGCGGTGACGATCTCGCGCTTATGCTCCTGCCAGAGATTGGCGATGGTGCGCGGCGGCAGATGCGCCAGGATCACCTTGGAGGTGGCGCCGCGAAACATCGGCCGGCGCGTACCACGCTCGTAAGACGACACCGGCTCGCCGGTCTTGTTCGTCTCCTGATGGATGCACATCACCATGCCGCGGTAGTAGCGGCACAACAGCACCGCGGCCGGCTCGCGCACGCGCTTGAGCAGCCGCTCCATCACCGGGCGCGCCTGGCGCAACACCGGATCGGCATCGCGGACTTGACGGTCGAGCTCGACGATCGCAGGACCGAGCACATAGCGGTTGCGCTGGAGCTTCTCGAGCAGACCGGCGGCAACGAGCGTGTTGAAGTAGCGGTAGCTGGTCGCGAGCGAGACGTTCAGGCGTTTGGCGGCGCGTTCTGGCGACCAGACCGGCCGCTCGGCGGTGAACAACGCCAGCACGCCGAGCACTTTCTCGGCGCTGGTCCGTCGCTTGTCGCCGCTCCCGCTCATCGGCAGATCGGATGCCACAAGAGCAAGACAGGGTCAAAAGCCGCTGACGAATTTCTCAATATGTGCGAAATCGGTTGCAGCGCAAAAGAAAGGCGGGCCGAAGCCCGCCTTTCTTCGCGACACGTAAAAGCGGTCAGCGCGGCGCCGGCAGCGGCGCCGAGGTGATGCCCGAGCCGTGGCTGGCGGCGTTCGCGTTCGGAGCCGCAGCGGCGGGCGCGCCGGACGGCAATGGTGCGACAGGCGCCGGGGCCGCCGTATTGGCGACCGTCTGTGCCGGCGGCCGGCCCGGCAACACCACCACGCGGGTGCCGGTCTGCACGCGGCTATAGAGATCCTCGATGTCCTCATTCAGGAGGCGGATGCAGCCCGACGATACGGTCTGCCCGATGGTCGAGGGCTGGTTGGTGCCGTGAATGCGATACAGCGTGTTGCCAAGATAGAGCGCGCGGGCGCCGAGCGGGTTGCCCGGACCGCCGGCCATCATGCGCGGCAGATAAGGCTGGCGCTCGATCATCTCGGTCGGCGGGAACCAATCCGGCCATTCCTTCATGCGCGAGACACGCTCGGTGCCCGCCCAGGTGAAACCCTCGCGGCCGACGCCGATGCCGTAGCGCATGGCCTTACCGTTGCCGAGCACCAGATAGAGGTAGGTGTTCGGCGTATCGATGATGATGGTGCCGGCCGGCTCCTTGGTAACGTAGTCGACCAGCTGCTTCTTGAGATTCTCCGGCAGCGCCTTCGGCTGCCCGGTCTCCGGCTGGTCTTCCGGCGGCAGGGTCATGACGCTGGCGTTGGAGCCCGGCGCGCCCTGCTGGGCAGCGCCCGGCGCAGCCGCCGGGGCGGCGCCAACGGCGGCGGGCGGGCGGGCGACGTCCTGCTCTCTGCCGCGCTGATCGAGCTGGTGGCCGTAATACGGGGGACGCACGTCCTGCGGGGCGAGGCCGGGCGGCGGCAGCGGCGCGGCATCGGCCTCCTCGGCCGGGTACGGCAGGATGCGATTCGGAGCGCCGGCTGGGTTCTGGGTCATCTGGCGACGATCGCCCCGGCGCACCGGCAGGTCGTCTTCGTCGTCGTTCACCCAGTATCCGGGCGGCACCTGGGCCTCGTAGGCCGGCGCCGCGCTACGCGACGGCGAAGCGGCGCGCGAGGTCTGCGCCTCGGCCAGGCCGATAAAAAAAGCCGCCGCAGCGGGCAGCGTCAGCAGGAAAGCACCGTAACGTCGGACCATTCATCACCTGTGGCGCCAGCAGCCCCCACCACCGCGCGCGCCCTGGATGCCCCGGGATGAAGGCACATTCAAGACAAACTTACGATTTTATTGCCCTCCTGGGGCCGTGGCGGTTCCTCCGGGCGCGTAGCCCCCCGGGGGGAACCACAATCCCGTGATCCTGTGGCCCCGTCCGGCTCACTTCTTGGCTTGGGCTGCCAGCACCTGCTTGGCAATGCGGTGGGCATCGACCGCGGCGGGGAAGCCGCAATAGACCGCGACCTGACGCAGAATGGCGGACAGCTCTTTCTCGGTGACGCCATTGCGCAGCGCGCCGCGGAAGTGCGCCTCGAACTCATGCATGCGGCCCAGGCAGGCGATCATGCCGAGGTTGAGGATCGAGCGGTCACGCGGCTTCAAATCCTCGTCAGTCCATACCGCGCCCCAGCAATACTCGTTCAGGAGGTCCTGGAATTTGCGGTTGAAGTCGTCGGTGTTGGCGACGGCGCGATCAACATACTCGTCGCCGAGCACCTTCCGCCGCATCGCCATGCCGCGGTCGTACAAAGCCTTGTCCATTTTGTTCAGCCTCCCTCAGTGGGTTCATCCCGCGTGATGTTGTATGTTGACAGACTTGAACCACCACGTCGCAGTACCTTGATAAAACAATAGCTTAGTCAGGGTCAGCCAACTGTTTATCCCCGCTGTCCCCATTATCCCATCAGCACAGGATTCCGGCTCGACGTCCGTTTAACCCATAGGTCACGGACTAGAATGGATCGGGATTCCCAAATGGCGGCCACTAGATCCCAATGGATGACAGTGACGAAGCGCTCATGGCTCGGGTCGCGCGCGGCGACCAGCCGGCGTTTCGCGCGCTCGCGCGCCGTCATCTGCCGGGGATGGTCGGTATTGCCCGTCGTATTCTTGGTAACGCCGCCGACGCCGAGGACGTCGCCCAGGAGGCCATGCTGCGCGTCTGGACACATGCGCCGCGCTGGCAGCCCTTGGCGGCATTCAAGACCTGGCTCACGCGGGTGGTGGTCAATCTCTGCCTCGACCGCAAACGTCGCGCGCCCTGGGTCGACCTGGAGGCGGCCGGCGAAATTGTCGATCCGTCGGTGGGCGCCGCCGAGCAGGCGGAGATCGACGAACGCGAACGCCTCGTGCAGCGCGCGATCGAGAATCTTCCCGACCGCCAGCGCGCCGCTATCGTACTCACTTACAGCGAAGGCATGAGCAATGCGCAGGTGGCCGACGTGCTCGACACCTCGGTTTCGGCAGTCGAGACCCTGCTGGTCCGCGGCAAACAAAATTTGCGCCGCGCGCTCGGCCACATCATCGAAGAAAGCGACTGAGAGGGCGAATAAGGATGAATAACGAACAGCTCCAGATTTTCCTCGATAGCCACGGTGCCCATCCTGCGGGCTGGCCGGCGGCGCAACGCGCCACTGTGGAACATCTCATCGCGCGCAATGCCGAGGCGCGTGCGCTGGTCGAAGCGGCGCGGCGTCTCGATGCCGTGCTGGCGCACACGACGTCACGCCTCACCGATGACGAGGCCGCCGCTGCGCGCGTACTGGCGCGGCTGTCGCATCTGCCCGCGCAGAAGAAGCCGGTCTGGCGCTGGCCGTCCGTGCTGCTCGATTGGCAATTCGCGCCGGCCTGGCCGCGCATGGCAGCCCTCGCCTGCTGTGCCGCCATCGGCTTCATGGTCGGCCTGGCCGGGCTCGACCGCACGCTGGAGGGTTACGAAACGTTCCAGACGGTTACGGCCCGTACCGATATCGCTTCCATTTTCGAACCCGAGGCGCTGACCGGAGCACGCCCATGACGATGGCTCAGACTGCGCCATTGACCGAACGACGCTCCACGCGCTGGCTGTTGCTGGGCTCGCTCGCGCTCAATCTCTTCTTCATCGGCATCGCCATTGCCATGCTGATCCGCGGACCGGCGCCGCCGTCAACCTGGGACCGCAACGTCTTCGTGCGCGTCGAGCGCATTGCCGCCACCTTGCCGCCGGCCGATGCCGATTTGTTGCGCGGCACGATCAACAACAATCGCCAGGCGCTGGAGAAAGCACAGACCGATTACCGCAGCGCGCAGGACAAGATCCGCGAGGCGATGCGGCGCGAACCTTTCTCCCTCGACGACATGCGCGCGGAGATGAGCCGGACACGCGCGGCGCGGCAGAGCTTCGATCAGATCTTGCAAGGCGCGTTCGCCGACGCCGCGGCAAAAATGTCACCCTCGGGCCGACAAGCACTCGCCGCGTGGCCCCCGGGTCGGAATTCCACAAGCAAGCCGTAATCGTCTCGCGTAAGGTCATTGTGGTTCACTGTTCGTATTTGAAAGCTTTCATATGCGTTGCGCGAAGAGTTCAAGTGTTGCGGGCACAAAACGTGGGACACGTCCGGCGTTGATCATGCTGCAAACGGTGCAAGCCGCATGCCTGGTTCTGCCGCTCGGCGGCTGCCTGCTTTCCAACGATAAGCCGGAGCCGGGGCTCGACATTCCGCCGGCCTACACCGCCGGACCGAAGAATCCGAAAGCCGCCGAAGCGGCGCTGCCGTCGCTCGACTGGTGGCGGGGATTCCGCTCTCGCGAGCTGACCGAGATCATCGAAGAGGCGCGCGAAGCCAATCTCGACATCGCCGCGGCCATGGCGCGTATCGTGCAGGCCGACGCCAATGCGCGCGTGGGTGGGGCGGCGCTATTGCCGACCGTGGACCTCAATGGCGACGCGACGCGGTCTCGGTCTTCGCAGACGACCAGCAGCGGGTCGACCGGCGGCTCGGAGCGCGACAACCTCAGCACTTCGCTAACGGCGAGTTACGAAATCGACTTCTGGGGCAAGAATCGCGCGGCGCTGCGGGCGCTCGAGGAGACCGCAGTGGCCAGCCGCTTCGATCGCGAGGTGGTGACGCTGTCCACCATCGCGACCACCGCCAATTCCTACTTCCAGGTTCTGGCCGCGCAGGACCGGCTACGCGTCGCCCGCAACAACCTCGCAGCCGCGGAGCGCGTGCTCGCGCTCATCCAGCAGCGCGTGAATGCCGGCACTGCTTCGGCGCTGGAAACGTCGCAGCAGGAAAGCCTGGTGGCTACCCAGCGCGCCGCCATCCCGCCGCTCGAGCAGACGCTGGCGCAATTCCGCAATGCACTTGCCGTGCTGATCGCACGCTCGCCCGAGCGCGTGAGCATCCGCGGCGGCTCGCTCAATTCGATCGCCGTGCCCCGCGTGACGCCCGGCCTGCCGTCCGAACTCCTGACGCAGCGCCCCGACATCCGCGAGGCGGAGGCCCAACTCGCCGCCGCCAATGCCAATGTCTACAACGCGCGCGCGCAACTTCTGCCGAGCATCACGCTCACCGGCGAAGGCGGCTATCAAAGCGCCGTTCTCAAGACACTGCTGCGACCTGAGTCGATGTTCTACACCGCCGCCGCCGGCCTCACACAGCCGATCTTCGAAGGCGGCCGCCTGCTCGGCAATGTGGACCTGCAGAAGGGCAAACAGGACGAGCTGTTACAAACCTATCGTAAGGCCGTGATCTCCGCCTTCTCCGACGTAGAAACGGCGCTGACCGGCATCCGCAACGCCGAATTGCGCGAACGTCTGCAGCGTGACGTGGTGACGGCCTCGCAACGCGCCTTCGACATATCAGAGCAGCGTTTGCGCGAAGGCACCATCGATCTCGTCACGGTGCTGCAGACGCAACAGACTTTGTTCACGGCTCAGGACGCACTGGTGCAGGCGAGGCTCGCGCGCATGCAGGCTGTCGTCAGTCTTTATCAGGCGCTCGGCGGGGGGTGGCTACCGAAACCCGTGGAAGCATTGAATGCACGGTGAACTCCCGAAATACGACGTCGTTGCAAAGACACGCGGCCGCACGCGGCGCTACCTCGCTTTCGCGCTTGTGCTGCTCGCGGTCGGCGGCGCGCTTTACTACGTCTTTGGCACCGGCAGCACGCCACAGCGGCGCGGCCCCGGACGCTTCGCAGGAATGGAAGGACCGGTGCCGGTGTTGGCCGCACAGGCCGTAACGGCTGATATGCCCGTCTATCTCAACGCCGTCGGCACGACCAAGGCGCTCAACACCGTGACCGTGCGGCCGCAGGTCGACGGCAAGCTGATCCAGGTGAATTTCAAGGAAGGCCAGGACGTCAAGAAAGGCGACGTAATCGCGCGCATCGATCCGACGACTTTCCAAGCTACGCTTGACCAGGCGGTGGCCAAGAAGGCGCAGGACGAGGCGATCCTCGCCAATTCAAGGAACGACCTCGATCGCTACGAAAAACTTGCCGCCACCAACGCTGTTAACAAGCAGCAACTCGACACCCAGCGCGCGCTGGTCGCCCAGAACATCGCACAGGTTCAGTCCGATACGGCGGCAATCGAAAGCGCGCGGGCAACCCTAGGCTATACCAATATCGTCGCGCCGATCGACGGGCGTACCGGCATCCGCCAGGTGGACGAAGGCAATATCGTGCATGCGTCGGACTCGACCGGCATCGTGACCATTACCCAGATCAAACCGATTGCGGTGATGTTCAACCTGCCGCAGCAGGATCTGCCGCAGGTGAACACGGCCTTCGCCAAGGCCCCACTCGCCGCCGACGCGCTGCGTTCCGACACCGGTCAGGTGATCGACCACGGCACACTGGTGGTCGTCGACAATCAGGTCGATTCGAGCACCGGCACCGTTAAGCTGAAGGCGGAGTTCCCCAACGCCAACCTGCAACTGTGGCCGGGGCAGTTCGTCAACGTGCGGCTCCTGGTCGATACGCTCAAGCAGGTGACGGTGATTCCGACCGGCGCGGTGCAGCGCGGGCCGAACGGCACGTTCATTTATGTCGTCAAGGAAGACAACAGCGTGCAGATGCGCCCGGTCCAGGTGAGAATGCAGGACGAGACCCAGACCGTTGTCGCCAGCGGCATCATGCCGAACGAGCGCGTGGTCACCACCGGCTTCGCGCGTCTCACCGACGGTGCCAAGGTCACTATCAGCAGCGGCGCGGCAGCGCCAGCGGCGGGTAATTTGCAAGGCGCGGGGCGGCGTGAAGGCCAACGGCCGGCCGGCACTCCAAACAGCGAACGGCGGCAGCGGGGCGGCGAGGGTTCAAGAACGA
>Ga0255338_1003223_pt1 | contig 20304 bp, 23 predicted proteins | sample MeOH1_35cm_T4_19_FD_203715 | JGI IMG/M metagenome (GOLD analysis project Ga0255338, IMG submission 203715) | Sandy soil microbial communities from University of British Columbia, Vancouver, Canada - MeOH1_35cm_T4_195 | ecosystem: Engineered > Artificial ecosystem > Sand microcosm > Unclassified ...
CATAGCGAGTTGGCCCCACCCCTTCCCATTCCGAACAGGGCCGTGAAACGACTCAGCGCCGATGATAGTGCGGACTACCCGTGCGAAAGTAGGACATCGTCAGGCACCCATAAACAGAAACGCCCCAACCAATCGGTTGGGGCGTTTTTGTTTATGAGCTCTCCGGACGATTCCTGCTTGAGCGCAGCGACACTCAGCGATCGAACCCCGCGTGCCTCGCCTCGCTGAGGGCGACGGCGGCTCACGTGACGAGCGCGCTTGCGCAGTGACGGCGCGTCAGCGCCGGCGGGAGCCCCAGCAGGACATCGTCAGGCACCCATGAAACGGAAAAGCCCGGTCTCTTGAGAGGTCGGGCTTTTGTTTTTGCGGCTTCAGAGTTCTACTCGAGCGCAGCGCACGGCGTAGGCCCACCAAAGCAGGACATCCTCCTTCTTTACTCACGCAACGACCGTATGGCCACGGAAACACTCGAATAGGCTAATATCGAAAACGATGTGCGCCAAGTCATGGGGCGCGCAGCTGTTTGCATTCCAGATCAAAACGATCGGCGTAAATCATGTTTTTCCCCATGCCTCCCGTAACGCAAGCGCTGATCGTTGCCAACCTCGTCATTTATCTGCTCGAGCTCGTCGCCGAGCAGTTTCTGGTGGTGCACTTCGCTTTGTGGCCGCTTTCTGCTGGTGCATATGGCCTGCCAGCGGAGATAGGATTTCGTCCATGGCAGGTCATTACTTATAGCTTTTTGCATGGCAGCTCGGCACATCTTTTCTTCAATATGCTCGCCGTGTACATGTTCGGATCCGACCTCGAGCGTGTGTTCGGCTCACGGCGCTATATCGGCTATTACATGGCTTGCGTCGTCGCTGCGGCGATTGCCCAGTTGCTTGTCGCCGGCATGAGCGGCGCGCCGCCTTATCCGACGCTCGGCGCGTCCGGAGGCGTTTTCGGGTTGCTGATGGCGTTTGCGCTCTATTTTCCCCGGCGCACTGTTGTTTTAATCTTCCCGCCTATCCCCCTGCCAGCCTGGCTGTTCGTGACGTTGTATGGCGTGGTCGAGCTTTATCTTGGCGTCACCGGCACCCAGGCCGGTGTAGCCCACTTCGCGCACCTGGGCGGCATGCTCGGCGGCTATGTTCTGCTTCGCTATTGGCGAGGTTCGCGCCGCCGGTAAGGCACGCATTTATAGAGGGAACGCTTTGTGGCATCATCCGAAGCATGCCTCGCAGGCGCGAGGCAACCGTCCGCATCTCGGACAACAACAGGATAACAGGCAGTGATCGTGTATGAGCTTGGCTGCACAAACGGCCATCGTTTCGAAGGATGGTTCGCATCCAGTGCTGAATTCGAACGTCAGCGGAGCGACAAGCTGCTCACATGCCCGATGTGTGCGAGCGACGGCATAGAGCGTTTGCCCCACGCTTCGTACGTCAGCCGCGGCGCGGTGGAGAAGGGCCAGCAGGCTCCGGCACGGGCCAACGCCAAGCACTACGCCAACCTCGCCGCCGACATGATGGCAAAGCTTGTCGACACGATCATAGAGAAGACCGAAGACGTCGGCCAAGCCTTTCCCGAGGAAGCGCGCAAAATACATTACCGCGAGGCGCCCGAGCGGCATATCCGAGGCACGGCCACGCCGCGCGAGGTCGAAGCGCTCAAGGATGAGGGGATCGAGGTGGTTGCCGTTCCGGTTCCTCTGCATCGCCAAGGCAAGACGCACTGATAGTTGTTCCGGCGGGCCCGCGGACCTGGTTTCCCGGGTCGGACCCTTGTGGCATCGCATCGATTGCGGAGACGACATGTTCAAGCATCTGCTTCTGCCTACCGATGGTTCCAAGTTATCCAACCGTGCGGTCGAGTGCGGAGTGGCGCTCGCCAAGAAGCTGAACGCACGTGTCACTGCGCTCCATGTAGTGCCTGAGCTGCGCACCATCGCCGATGAAAGTTTCGTGATGCCGATGGGCGTGGAGTTGCAGCGGCGCTACGACAAGGAAGCGAAGGCGCGTGCGCAGAAAATGCTGACCGGGGTGGCACAGAAAGCCGATGCCGCCGGCGTGGAGCATCGCGAGGAGGTGGTGAATGGAGAGCTTCCATACGAAACCATCATCGCCGCGGCCAGGAAGCATAAATGCGATCTGATCGTCATGGCTTCGCACGGAAGGCGCGGCATCTCCGGCCTTTTGCTCGGCAGTGAAACCGCGAAGGTTCTCACGCATTCCAAGGTGCCGGTCCTGGTCGTGCGCTAGTACGGTGCGCCAGCCAGCAGGCTGTTGCGCGTATCGTTTCCTTCCTGAGTTGCCGTGCCGGTCGGCACGGAGTCATCCATGCACCTTCTGTTCTTGCTGTCTCCTCGGCCGCTCTTCTCGCATATTGGTCCGCACTCGTTACGCCGTAACGGCGCCATACGTTAAACTTGCATGTTTCCGAGCTATCTACCGGGGTCCACATCATGAATGTCGCCGAGACTGCATTGCCCACGCTGACCGAGAAACTCGTAGCCCGCAAAGAAGGTCATATTGGCTGGATCGTTTTCAACAACCCCGCGCGGCACAACGCGGTCTCGCTGGAGATGTGGCAGTCGATCCCGCTCGTGCTCGAGGCTTTCAACGACGATCCCGACGTGCGCGTCATCATATTGCGCGGTGAAGGTGAAAAGGCGTTTGTATCCGGCGCCGATATTTCGCAATTCAAGGAAAAGCGCTCCAGTCCCGAAGCGGTCCAGCACTACAACAGCACCGCCGATCATGCGGCACAGTCCTTGCGCGACTGTCCGAAGCCCACGATAGCGATGATCCGCGGTTATTGCATAGGCGGCGGAACGGCGACGGCAGTGAACTGCGATATCCGCATTGCAGCTGAGGACGCACGCTTCGGTGTGCCGGCTGCCAAGCTGGGTCTCGGATACCGGTACGCGGGCATCAAGCGCCTCACCGATCTCGTGGGTGCTTCGTTCACCGCGGAGATCTTTTTCACGGGACGCCAGTTCACGGCGCAGGAGGCGCTGCAGATGAATCTCGTCAATCGCGTGGTCCCCGTCGAGCAGCTGGAGTCGTATACGCGCGATTACGCGAACACGATCGCGAATAATGCGCCGTTGACGGTGGCCTCGATCAAGCGCGCGCTGCTCGAGTATGCGAAAGATCCGGCCGAGCGGGATCTGGCGCGCTGCCAGAAGATGGTCGAGAACTGCTACGCAAGCGAGGACTACAAGGAAGGGCAGACCGCGTTCATGGAGAAGCGGAAGCCGGTTTTCAAGGGACGCTGATCGGCGCCGGGTGCTCGAGCACGGTGCCGCTTTGATGGATGCAAGAGACTAGCTGGGGGAATTATGGCTTTGGATACGAATCGCCCTGATCTGACGCTGGGCGTGGTGGGAACTGGTGCCATGGGTCGCGGCATCGTGCAGGTCGCGGCGGCCGGCGGCATCAACGTGATGATGACCGACGCTCGGCCGGGAGCGGCCAAGGAAGCCCGGGACTTCATCGAGAAGATGCTGGGTCGGGCGGCGGAGAAGGGCAGCATGACGGCGGCAGACGCAGCAGCAGCCGTGCAGCGCATACGCGTGGTGGACGCAACTGCAGATCTCAAACCTTGTCATGTCGTCGTGGAAGCCATCGTCGAGAATCTCGATGCCAAGCGTGCGCTGTTCGCCGAGCTCGAGGAAGTCGTTTCTCCCGACTGCATACTGGCGACGAACACCTCCTCGCTGTCGGTCACAACCATAGGCGCTAAGCTGAAAAGGCCCCAGCGCTTCGCCGGCTTCCACTTCTTCAATCCCGTGCCGCTGATGAAGCTCGTCGAAGTCATCGACGGCTTGTTGACCGAGAACTGGGTGAGCGAGGCATTGATTGCGATCGGACGCCGCATGACGCGGGAGCCGGTCCGTCTTACCGACGCGCCGGGCTTTCTCGTCAATCAGGTGGGACGCGGCTTCACGCTCGAAGCGTCCCATCTCGTCTCTGAGGGTGTGGCGAGCTTCGTCGATGTCGACCGAGTCATGCGCGACGTATGCGGCTTCAGAATGGGCCCGTTCGAATTGATGGAGCTGACCGGGCTCGACGTGACTCACCCGGCATCCGAGCTCATCTACAACCAGTTCTTCCAGGAGCCCCGTTACCGGCCCAACCTCATCATGAAGGCGCGCTACGAGGCCGGCATACTGGGGCGCAAGAGCAAGAAAGGCTTTTACGATTACGACGCTGAAATGAAGGCGATCGTGCCGCCCGAGGCGCCTGCGCCTGCCGCTCGTCCCGACAGCGTTTGGGTCAGTCCCGTCGAGCGCCAGAGCCACGAGGTCGTCGCGGCGCTTCTGGGCAAGCTGGGCGCGAACGTCGAGACAGGCAGCACGCCTGGTCCGCGTGCGCTCATCGTTGTCACACCGGTCGGCGATGACGCAACCAGCTGCGCCGTCGACCAGGGCCTGGATCCGAGGCGCACGGTGGCGATCGATACGCTGTTCCCGATGGCCAAGCGGCGTACCATCATGACCACTCCCGTGACGGAACCCGCCTACCGCGACGCGGCGCACGGGCTTTTTGCTTCCGATGGTGTGCCTATAACGGTATGCCGGGACAGTGCAGGCTTCATCGCCCAGCGTATCGTCGCCATGATCGTCAATATCGGCTGCGCGATCGCTCAGAGCCGAACCGCTGCTCCTGCCGATATCGACAAAGCAGTCGTGCTGGGCTTGAACTATCCCAACGGCCCGTTCCGGTTTGCCGATGTGGTCGGCGTGGAGCGCATACACCGTGTGCTCGATACGATGTACCGGCTGTACGGCGATCCGCGTTACCGACCCAATATCTGGCTCACCCGGCGCGCGAAGCTCGGCATTTCCGCGCTCACTCCCGAATCCTGATGCAACGCACTAGTCCGATGTCATAGAAAGGAACCGTCATGCTCGATGCTTATATTTACGAAGGTTTGCGCACGCCGTTCGGCCGTCATGCCGGCGTGCTGGCCAAAATCCGCCCCGACGATCTGCTCGCTGAAATCATCAAGTCGGTGATGAAGAAGTCGGCATTCAAGCCCGAGCAGATCGAAGACATCGTCGTCGGCTGCGCAAATCAGTCGGGCGAGGACAGCCGGTGTGTCGCACGTCATGCAGGACTGGTTGCAGGACTGCCCATCGAAACGCCCGGAACGGTGCTTCAGCGCAATTGTGCGAGCGGGCTCGGCGCGCTGGTGCATGCCGCCCATGCGATCACCGCGGGCGAGGGCGACGTCTTTCTGGTCGGCGGCGTGGAGAGCATGAGTCGCTCGCCTCTCATCTTGAGCCGCTCCGAATCCGCGTTCGGGCGCGACGTGAAGCTCTACGACAGCACGATAGGCCCGCGCTTTTCCAATCCCAAGCTGGTAAAACAGTTCGGTGACGATCAGATGCCCCAGACCGCGGATACGCTTGCGCGCGAGTTCAGCATCAACCGAGAGCAGGCCGATGAGTTCGCGTTGCGGTCGCAGCGGCGTTATGCGATCGCGAAGGGCGAAGGATTTTTCAGCGGGGAGATTGCCCCGGTCGAGCTGCCGCCGACCCGCAAAGGTCCGGTGCCGCCGGTTGCCGAAGACGAGCATCCCCGGCCGGCTACGGATATCGCTACGCTCACCAAGATGAGGCCGCTCTATGAAGGCGGCGTAACGACGGCAGGAAATGCTTCCGGCGTAAACGATGGCGCGGTCGCGTTGATCGTTGCTTCGAAAGCGGCGGGTGAAAAGGCGGGCGTCAAACCGATCGCTCGCGTGATTGCGAGCGCTGCAGCGGGCGTGCCGCCGCAGATCATGGGCATCGGCCCCGTTGCGGCATCCAAGAAGGCACTGGCGCGAGCAGGTCTCACCATGAAGGACATGGACGTCATAGAGATCAACGAGGCATTTGCGGTGCAAGTGCTGTCGTGTCTGAAGGGCCTGGACGTCGCATTAGACGATAGCCGGGTTAATCCGAATGGCGGGGCTATCGCCGTTGGACATCCGCTCGGTGCATCGGGCGCGCGCCTCGCCCTGACTGCTGCGCGGCAACTCCAGCGCAGCGGCGGTCGCTACGCGCTCATCAGTCTTTGCATCGGTGGCGGACAGGGCATGACGGCGATACTCGAGCGCGTTTGAGCTGGGCAGATGCGGTTGTTGCAGGAAGAGCCGGCAGGTAATCCTGCCGGTTTTATTTTGCGCGGAACCCGACAATAGACACCATTGTGCGGGCGCCCAGGCTACCCGCTATAGCCGTGCCGTCTTGCGTCTTGCAGGCAGGTCAGATAAGACCTGAAGTCTGGTGAATCGATGGTGATGGCTGCGCCATTGCTGCCGATCAGTCGCCAGCACCAGCGGCGGCCCTGGCGCATATGAAACTCCCATCGCTGGTGTGTCTCGTTCACCAAATCCATGTAAGACGCAAGCGAACGACTACAGGAAGCGGCCGACTTCGGTGTGGGGCAGATGCGGATCATGCTGAGAGGTTGCGACGACGCGGTCTTAAATGTCCGGCATCTCGAACGCTTGATAGCCAAAATGTTTGGCGTGATCCAGGCAGTCCAGGTAAAAAGCGAAGCGGGACCCCGATTCTGCGACCACCAATCCGTCCTCGCCGACGTGGCGCCATTGCCATAAGGCGTCTTCGTTGCAGTAAAGCTGCCAGTTCTCCATAAGGAAGACCGCTCTCCGATCGCTGCATGTGCAGCGGACAGTGCCAGGCACAGCAGGTAGCGTGCCTACAAGTGTGCCGATGGCCGCCGTCGGGTAGCTTCGGGGTCAAACGAGCAAGGTTGGCCACAGGTATGGCGCAGGCGAGCCGGAGGATACGCGAACGACAACGGCATAGCGGGCGATCATGGCTGTTTACCGCTTCGAGGCCGTGCAGGGTTTCGAGGCTGCAATGGGGCAGGGCGCGGATTTCAGCCGGTGTACGTTTACACCCGTCTTGGCCGCAGAATGGCTGGGGCTGTCCACGTGCCTCCTTTATCGGAAGCGCATCGGTCCACGCGCCTGGTTAGAACGAACACGCTGCGCTGCCCGGTCTCTCTCCAGCAAGAATCTACCTAACGCCCCGCAGGGCGAGCAGCACCTGACTGCGTAGCGTCCGCGCCAAGTCCAATTCCTGCTTCGTATACGAATTGAAGTCGCATTCGTCGCGGTCGGCATAGATGAAGCCCAGCGTCTGTTTGTTGGCGACCAAGGGCAGCAGAACGAAGCTGCGAGCGTGGGGCAGCAATCTGCGATACCAGCCTGGCAGGCGCGTGAGAACTTTTTCTTCCGTTGCGTCGCTGATGTGAACGTCCGTGCCGTGCGCGAGCGCTGCGTGGAACAGGTCGGGCGAGTATGTGAACGGAAGCTCGAAGTGCACCAGCATATCGGCGCGGTCTGCGCCGAGCGCTGCGCGGCAGCGATAGAGCCCGCGGCCCGGATCCCGCAGACATCCAATCACGCGCTTGAATTTCATTCCGCGATAGAGAGCCTCCAGCACCAATCCCAGAACCTCCTGTGCCTTCACATTGCCGTTTGCCATGGTGACGGCGATTTCCTGCACATAGTTGAGCAGAATCTCCAGCGTCGTCGGCGGTGTTTCTTCTGCGGGGGAAGCTGTCGATGGTGGATGCGGCGAAACTTTTGTCTTCGGCAGGGGAGCTCCAGCGCGACGGTCCTGGGCCCGATCCGAAGTCGGAGCGTCCATGCGCAATTCCGGAGGAAGATCGGAAGACGGTTCTCCAGCTTCATCGACATCCGCTGCTTCCTCGGCGTCCTCCACGACGTAGCCCAGACCGAGTCCTGCAGTCAGGTTGATGGTATCCCGTCCTACCGTCTCCGTCAGAGTATTCAACGTGGAGCGCTCCAATCTCAACGGCTCGCCATAGCGGCGCAACACCTGAGAGAGCATACGCTCCCGCTGCTGGCCTACGCTGCCTGCAATGCACGCCGCGGTATCGTTTGAAAACGACACGACAATTTGCGCCTGTTGCCTGTTCGATAATTGTGTAACGTCCGCCACTACAACTGGAGCCGGTTCGACAGCCTGCGCAATGCTCTCCGGCATGTCCCATTGCCTCACCACCATTGCGCTCAGCTTTTCGTAAGTCATTCCTATGACTTTCAGGGCCGCCTGGTTCTCGGCGACATTGTCCTCGCGCGCGACTGCGATCACCTCTTCATGGAGTTCGAGATCGAGTGAGACCACGAGGAGCCGTCCGAGATTCTTGAACAGCGCGGCTATGGACACTTCTTCAGCGTTCGTTCCCGGCAGGCGTTCTGCGACTTCACGGGCGAGGATGCTTGCGAAAAACGAGCAAACGAACTCGGACCTCAGACGCGCAATCATTTTTCGGTCCGACAGCTTGTCCAGCATCAAGGCGGTCAGGGCTATCGAACGGACGTTGTCCAGACCGATCACCATGATGGCTCTCGAAATAAGAGTGCAGGGACCCGCCGTGCTTCGGAATTTAGGGGAATTCGCGACGCGGAGTATGCGTTGCGTCAGCGCGACGTCGGAGAGGATGAATTCGGCGAGCTGCTGAATGTCCTGATTTTCAGAAGACGACAGCTCCACGACCTTGGCCACCGACGCGCCCAAGGCAGGCAGATCTGCCTTCTGCTCGAGCAGGGCAAGCACGCGCTGTCTGCCCGCACGTGCCTTTTCAGTCTCTGGAGAGACTTGCTCCATTCGCGGTCCTTGTGGTTGCGCTACGTCTAATAGCGGCGGTACAAACCTAAAGTTGAAGGGATACAGGGAGCCGGGCGCTGTTGGGCGCGCAGCGCACGGGCCGCCCGCCCAAAGGACTCGACTCGGTAGTTACACGTCGAGTTAGTGCTACGGATGGCACAAAGCGGGGATAACCGGGACCGGTCTGCCCGTCTTTATCGATTGGGTAACCATCCGGCAGGACCACCCGAAAGGGGGCTTGCCGGTGCTGAAGCTCTACAGGTCGATGCCGTTCAACCGTCGAGCATGGCCGATTGTGCGGGCCTTGTTACGTTGGGCGCGGCCGGAATATGTGCATATCCCTCGTGCCAACTTTCTCTCAAGTATTTGTGATCCCGACAACGGCGGATGCTGTAGCCATGTGGATGGCGAGCTTCACACTACCTGCGATCGGCATCATGGTCGCATGGGCCGCAGCGAAAATCGCCGATTGGCGGCAGTCCTGAGCGCATGGTTGAAGCGGTCGCGGAACGGTCGGGGCCCCTTATCCCGGCAGCGCGGGCGCTTCGGTGCCGGTGGTGGTTCATACCGGACGAGGTTACCGGGTCGCTGCGGGTGTCAGAGGGACCGGGGTTCTCAAAGGATCAGGCGGTGGATCGTCGACCAATCCCAAGTATAATCCGGCGCTGCGTGCGCCTTAGTTCGTATCCATCCCCTTTGGCGCATGCGTGTGTGGCTCACGGCTCCTTGGCGGAGCCGTTTTTTTGTCGATGACGTTCCAGTGTTCGATGTAGTAGGCGGCCCGCCAGCTGTCGCGCGGAAGTCGTGCGACGCTCTTGACCCATGTCCACACTTCATCCCACGTCCTTGTTGTTGGTATTGGAGTCTCTTTTGAGCGGCCGCATCGGCCATTTGCTGAAGTCGTCGGCGGATACGACTTAACATAATACACAACCGTTGCGGCTCCTGCCGCTGCGATAGCGTTATTCGCGTAGGCTTCCCCGTGTCCGGTGAGTAGGGCGGCGCTTATCAGGCCCGCTCCCGCTAGTGTCTTTCCGGCGATTTGCATTAGCTTCAGCAAGTGCGCCCCTGTCGGGATGCGCCGTCCCTCTACCCAGTCCCTCGCAGTCTCCCATTTCACTCCTGCACGCTTTGCCAGTTTGTAAACGGTCGGCTTCGGCGCCGTTGCGGCAAGGGCTTGTTCTGCTAGTGATTTAGCGTCCATTTCGTGGTCCTTTCGCAGTTGCGTCACTGTGGCGGATATATCTGATCCTTGCAATATCCGATTGATCGGATATATCCTATGTGTCGGTCATAGCTACCGGAGGCGTCATGGTTCGTTGTCAGTCGTGCCAGATGGGGCGGGGCGAGGTTGGGGATACGTGGTTGTGGTGTTCTGCCTTCGGTCATTCGTTGCCTGCTCTATCGTTCTTTACCCGCTGTCCTGCTTACCGTCCTGTCGTTGCTCCCCAGCGCTTAGTCGCTATCGCTGTCGATTTTCATCTAGCACGTGAAGGCACATGTCCAGAGGCGGACGGGGCGCGCGCGCGCGGAGCGCGCGCCGGCGCGTGCGCCTCTTAACTAGTGATACGGACACTTAACGAAAAAGAAAAAAGGGTTCGCTCTTGAGACTCGGCGAGCAATTGTGGACGCGTGAGCATAAGTGGCGTGCGACGTATGACGAGCGGCAGGACCGTCATTACCAGCGTTGCGAATTGGAAGAGCCGTTCGCGTTGACGGCGAAGTTGAAGCAGATGGGGGCGGGGCGCGTTGAGGTCGTCGTGAGAAACACGAATTTGCAAGCGGTGATGGATATGTCAGACCCGGCCATGCGTCCGCGTGGTAAGCGGGTCCAGCGTGGAGAGATGACAGAGGAAAACAAGCAGCGATCGCTTGCGCGGTCGCGTCAGACGGTGCGCATCATTTGCCAGCGTATAGAGGCAGATCGCATGGGCACGTTTGGCACTCGTTCTGTTATTCCGTTGGAAGTGTTGATGACACGATTTCAGCGCTTCGTCGCTCGGTATGAGTATTCCACTAAGACCAAGCTGAAATATTGCGCTGTGCCCGAGCTGCATCCTAACGGGCTGCCTGGACACTATCACTTGCACGTTGCGTTCGCGGGCTGGTTTCAGCTCGGTATCGCTTTACCTATCTGGCATGCGCTCTGCGATGCCGATGACAAGGATCATGAGGTAAACGGGTCTATCAACATCAAACAATTTCGTGTGCGCAGTCTCACGGATGACGTGCCGTCCGTGATTGCGAGCTATATCGCAAAGTATGTTGGAAAGTCTCTCGATGCGGGGTTCAACAAACGGAAGTATTGGGCAACGCGTCTGCCTGCTGTTGAAGTCGATTACAAAATTCTGAAGGCGGCGACGTGGCAGGAAGCGATGAATGAGTTAAGCGCGCTGCTCGGCTTCGAGTTCTCGTCGGTGGTGATGACGCACCGTGGATGCTTTTTCGCGTTCCCTGAGGATCGCGGTTTCTGGTTCAAGCTCACGCCGTCGATGGCGCGCGCTGCGGTTCCGTTTTAGTCGCTGTGCTACCTGCGGCACAGGCAAACGACGCATAGCAGAAGAGGGAGTTTTAAATGGAATTTACAGTGCGTGCGGTGGTGCTCGGCATGAAGCGTTTCAAGGGCGAGGTTGAGGGTAAGCAATACGACAACACGAAAGTGTATGTCGAAGAGTCGTTCGCAAGCGATAACGAGAACGGTCGCGGTTCTGCCGCGGTGGAATATGCGGCGGGCAAGTCCGATGTGTTCGACACGCTGAAGCAGCACACTTTTCCGCTGCAAGCGAACGTGCGTTTCGAAACGTCGAGCAATGGACGTGGGTCGCAAACGGTCGTGCGTTCGATCGAGCCGATTAAGCCGACTGGTGCGCCGACGTTGAAGTCGTAGAGCTATCAGGGGAGGGCGTTTAACTCGTGTCCCTCTCCTGAGCGTTTTACTTTGTGGGGTGTTGCTATGCGTTTAAACGATTCGCAGCTGCGCAGGATCACGGCTCACTGCTACCTTTGGAGCGTTGCGATTACGATTGTTCTGGTGTGCTTCGCTTCGGTGTCGTTTGCTGCTGAATATCGCTGGCAGTCGTCGTGGGGGGTTGTGGCGCGTTCGGACTCGCCCGCGTGTATGGCCGTGGCGGCTGCGTTCGGCTCTGCGGCTGCTGCTGTCTTGCCCGGTCCTATTTCTCTTGTGGGCTGCTCGGCTGATCCTATGAGCGCCGGCCAGTCTGTGAGCTGGCTGGATAAGAACGGTGTTACGCAATCGGTCTCGGTGTCTGCGGTTGAGCTCGTGGACGTGGGCGATGTGCGCACCACATCGCTCCAGGAAATTCTCGGTGCGATCGGTCTCGTCGTGTGTTGGGGCATCGGCTTATTGGCGGGGTTGCAATCGTGAATGGCGATCTCGTTTACTGGATATCGGGCGCGATAGGATCGCTCGCGTTCGGTTACTGCGTGGGGTTGGGTTGGAAGAATCTCAAGCGGTTCCTTGAAGCGATCACTTAAGAAAGGAAGGTGCAACATGCATAAAGGTGCATTCGCTCGCGTCATGAATGCGGGCAAAAAGTTGGTGGGTGCTGCGGCTCTCGGCGTCGGTATGGCTGTGCAGCAAGTGCATGCCGCGCTGCCGACCGGCGTCGATACGTCGATCACGGCAATCCAGACCGATGCGACGACGCTCGGCGGTTACGTCGCGCCGGTTCTGATTGCCATTCTCGGCATGACGGTCGGCTTCAAGCTCATCAAACGCTTCACGAACAAAATCTAGTCGGGGAGCGGCGGCTATGTGGCGGGCAGTAGTTCTCTGCGGGCTACTGCCCGTTGCATTTTCGGCGGGCGCTGCAACGGCGCCCATTCGTCCCGGTCCTGATCCGCAGTTTCTTCCTGTAGAGGAAGAAGTTTCCGCATCGTTTAAACAGCCTACGTTTTCCGGTGGCGGCAAGCGTCTTGCGCCGTGTCCGGGCACGAAAAACGTTTTTTCTTTCGAGTGCTACATCACGCCTCATCGCAAGGCGGTGCGTGAGCTACCGGAGGACAAGCAATGAGGCGTTTACGTTATCTCGTGCTGGTTCTTGCGCTCTTGCCTGCGTGGTCATATGCGCTCATTCCGCTGGGCTTTGGTCTCGCGCTGCTCACGGGTATTTCTGAGTCGTCGCTGATTCTTCCGCTTACTGCGGCGAGCGCGATTGTTGGCGTTGCGCTCACGTGGGTCACGTTGGGCGGCTCGCCGGGTTCGTCCGCAAGTAGTGCGCCGGTTATGGTCCAGATCGAGCCTACAGCGCCTGTAGCGACGCCGCCCGGGTGGACGGCACCAGCAGCAGGGCAGGTTCAGCCGACTCCACCTAGCACGGCCTCGACGCAGACATGCTTTTCCGGCGTGAGTTCTGCGAGCTCGGTCGCTTGTGACGCCAACGCGTCACCATCTGCGCAAGCTGCGGGTGACATAGCGGGCGCGCAGCAGGGGTATCACCGGGGTGATGGTCCGCCGGCCACGGAGACCGGGGGCACTCAGAACGGCGGGCAGTGGTTCGGCTGCGACATCAGCATTAACGATTGTTGGGCGACCAATAACGGCAAGCGCATCGTCAATCTGTGGAAGTCGAATAACTGTCCTATTGGTTATACGTCCAATGGTAGTGGTGGCTGCAATCTGAGCAATGCGAGCGTCGTCAAGAAGCCGACTGATGGGCGATGCTACATCGTTCGTTCGGGTAATTCGTATGGCGCTGATCCGAATGACCCCGATTGCCTCGCCGGTTTACCTGCGGAATGGACTGCTGGTCCTAACTTCGTTAGCTGGGCCGGTAAGGGCAATGGTGACGGTGGCGGTGCTGTGACGATTGACGCAGGGACGAGTCGGGTCACTGTCATCAACAATAAGCAGAACAGCGACGGCACTACGACGACGACGACAGTAGAAGTTGGTGCACCGGATGCTGGTGCTCCTGTGGGTCAGGGCACGAAGGTTATAGGCGTCAAGGAAGAGACTAGGCAAGGGCAGGGGACTCAAGTTGGTGGGACTACTTCTGCGCCTCCGTTGCAGCTGCCGACGGATTACAACCGCGAGGCAACGCAACAGCAGATCAGAGACGATATCCGCTCGATGCAGAGCGGCGATGGTATTGATACGACGTTGTAGACGCAGAGGGATGCTCTCGGCACTGCGGTTGATGTGGTTACGGGTGCGATTAATGGAATTGGTAGCGGTGGCCTTACGACTCACGGGAACACCTGGGACTGGGTTCTCGAGTTGCCGGCGTCGTCGCAGTGCCAACCTTTTCATTTCGAGTATGGCACTCGATCTTATGACGTCGATATCTGTTGGTTCGTTGAGATCGTGCGCAACGTGCTCGGGTGGATGGTCTACATCATCACTGCGCTCGCGTTGCTGAACATCGTCACGGGTCCATCCGCTACTCGGGGAGTATCGCCATGATGTTGCTTGTCGGGGACGTCGAGTTGAGCCGGCCCGGTTCTTCGGTCCCGCGTAGGGACCGTGCTGTTGCGCGCGTTGCGCGTTAAAGGAGTTTTTCATGGTCTGGCTTGCACAGCTTATTGCGTCACTGGCGTCTTTTTTTGCGGAGAAGTTAGTCAAGAATACGGCGCTGATCGTCGCTTCTATCGCGGTGTTCTTAACCCTCACTGGGTTGATGGCGGTCGCTATTAAGGCGCTGCTCGTCGGGATTGTCATGAACATTTCCGATAGTCGCGTGCTGCTCGGTATGTCGTGGATGCTCCCGAGCAATCTCCCGGCGTGCATCTCCGCGTATATCACGGCGCGGATGACGCGATGGGCCTATGACATTGCGCTGTTTAAACTGAATTACTGGAAGTCTCTTACCGGGGGCTATTGATGGCCGACTATTTGGTGACCGGGAAGAAGGGCAACGGCAAATCGCTCGTGTGCGTTGGTCGCATTCAGGATGCGTTGCGCGCTGGCAAGAAGGTCGCGACCAATCTCGATATCACGCTCGAAAAACTTTTGCCCGCGTCGTCGCGTGCCACGCTTGTCCGCGTGCCCGATCGTCTACGCCGTGTCGATCTGGAACTAATCGGGCGTGGACAGCCCGGCATAGAGGAAGAAAAAAATGGACTTCTTGTGCTCGACGAGTGCGCCTCTTGGCTTAACGCGCGAGAGTATCGTGATTCTGACCGCGCAGGCTTTCTGGATTGGCTGGTTCATAGCCGCAAGCTCGGGTGGGATGTTTACTTTATTGCGCAGGATCAATCGATGGTTGATAAGCAGCTTAGAACGGGCCTCGTTGAATTCCTTGTTGGCTGTAAGCGTCTTGATCGTCTCCGCGTGCCTTTTCTTACTGGCTTCGTGAGCATGATTACGGGCGGCGTGGTGAAGATTCGTCCGCCCAAGGTGCATGTCGCGTTGGTCAAGTATGGTCTCGGTTTCAATGATCCTGTGAGCGATCGCTGGTGGTATCGCGGTCGCGATCTTTACGACGCCTACAATACGGAGCAGGTGTTCTGCGAGGATTACCCGCACGGCGTTCATTCGCTGCTGTCGCCTTGGCATCTGGTCGGGCGCTATCATCGCCGGTTCTCGCTGCGTGCGTGGCTGCGCGATCTGTGGGAATGTCCGCCGCGTCCGCGCGTCGGCAAGCCCGCGGCTCGGCTTTCTCCGTTGCTGCGGTTACCATCCGATCTACGATGGCGAGCCGCGCGGCGTCTTGTAATGAAAACGGCCCCTTGATCGGGGCCGTTTTCATTGGGGCGAGTGTGGCTACGCCAGCATTTTTGCGAGTATGCCGACTGATAGCGCGATGTTGAATCCGACCATCCATTTGAGCACGGCTACGTCGGTGCGTATCGGTGCGGTCGCTTCGGTGATGTCGGCCTTGGTCGCGAGCTGGTTACTGATTGCTGCGGCTAAGGCTTCTGCCTGCGCCTCGGCTTGCGTCGCTGGGACGCCTGCTGCTTGTAGGCGTTTGCTGTAGGCGAGGGTATCGAACACGGTTGCGCTCATAGGGTCTCCTGTGGTGGTGATTATACCGGTTTAGGTGGTTGCGGGTTTTGGGCTGAACAGGGGCAGGTGCATTTGTTCGGCGGGTTCGATGGTGGGTGCGGCGTGCGGGAACATGGACCGGAGCCAGTCGCGGCCCTTCGTCACGGCGGGCGTTATCGCTTCGATCACGGCGCGGGCCACGTATCCGAAGTTGAATGCGAGCTGTCGCGCCTGAAACTCTGCGCTAGCCCAGAATTTCGCCGTCATCCCCGTTTTCCGCATCGCCGTGTCTCCCGATGGGGTGCCCTTGGCATACGGGCACCTTCACTTCACAGACAGGGTCCCGAGCGGGCGCAGTGCCAGCGGCTTTATCGCTGGCGCGAGCACCGCTGGACGGTAGTGCAACAGGTGATGGCGACAGGCCGGCGCGGTCGTGGATCGTGTCGGCCAGTAGAATCTTTTCTCGATGGTGGACGGGGCTCGTGCGCTTGACCTATCGACTTGTTTGTTTGCTCTGCTATGATCGAATCTCCTTCTTTTATGCGTTTAACATAACGACAGGGGGGGTATGTTTAAACGTCTGTTTCTACCTGCTGTAGTGCTTTCTGTATTCGGTGCTGACGTATTCGCGGCGTCTCTTTATCAGTGTAAGGCTGCGTCAGGTGGTGGCTACTGGTCGTCCGAATGGTGCAGTAAGTCTGGTGGTTTTACGGTCAACATCGTTTCCGTTCCTAATGTGCCGTTTGATCAGCAGGTGCAGATTGCTGAACAGGGTGTGCAAGCGCGTCAGCAGGCTCAAGCTGCATCGAACAATGCGAGGTCTACGGCTCTAACGTGTGGTGCTATCGATTCTGAGCTGACGGCAATTTGGAGCCGGTATAGCGACGGAAAATATGTTCCGGCTGAAGAGGTGGGATCTGACCGCATTCGGACCCGCGAGTTGGAGGCAAAGCGTTCGCGCCTTGGGTGTCAGTCGCGCTAGAACCGTGTGTTAGGCCGTGATCCGCGCAAGCATTGCACCTATGCGCGATTCTAGAATCAGTGACCGACGATAGAAGGCGGCGCGCTTTTCGGCTTCGATCAGGCGTTGCTCCAGCTCGTCGCGTTCGTGCCTTGCTCGCTTCAGATCGATTTCGAGGCTGGTTACCTGCTGGCAGCGCCAGAACATTGCTCGGAGCTCATGCACGTTGAATCCGCTTCGCCATTCCGCGAGATAAAGTAGGCCGTCGTCGCCCCAGCGCGCTCCGTAGTCCGCCCATGCCTTCGGCACTTCCATAACGTCTCCTGTTGCTGTTTTTTTCGGGCGGGAGTGACCGTGCTTTCATGCCGGGTTCAGGCTCCCGCACAGGAGCGTATTGAGTAGGGTATGCAATCTATCGCGAGAAAAACGGCGGACGTGACGCAGCGCATGAACTTTACATAATACACATTATGCGCATAAGTGGAAACGCTTCATAGAGGCGGTCAGTCGGCATCTACGGACAATATGTCAACTCGGCCGCCTCGCCGCGTTCGCATAGCGGTCCGCGATCGAAGACGCGCCCCACACCCCGCCGAAGACCTCTTCGGAGACATCCTAGTCACCTGGCCCGAGGTCTGGGAGTGGCTAGAAAGCGTCGCTCGCATACCGCGCGACAGCCCGCTCCAACAGTGACGGAGCAGATAATACGCGCCATAAAGAAGCCTCTGGGGGAATGCTTGGGCAAATCACGCGAAGAAGAACGGACCTTTCACTCAGTTGAACGAAACTTCAACTACCGCGTCCGGTACACGTTTCGCGATATTGTCGGCTATTACGAACGACCCCATATCCACAAGTCACGTTACAGCGTGGACGGACGCCGTTCATGCTCTCCGGCGCACGCAATACGGCCCGGCGGAATCGCCCACAGTGATCACGGCTAATTGGCGCCCGATGATCCGACAGGCCGAACGCTCCGCCTTATATACACGTCTCGAAGATGAACAGGACGGTACGACCATCAACAAACTGGCGGATGAAGACATAGCGGGGAAATCCAACGTCACCATCAACGGGACAATAAGTTATCCGGTTCCAGATTCGCAGCGCGGGAACCCGAACTACAACGGCGAAAGCTTTCTCGATTACTATCTTTGTGACGTCTTTTTGCTGATGAATTTATCAGCACCCGGGTGCTGTAGGTTCTACACCAGGAAAAAGAGCTTAAAACGCCACGAACGCATTGCTAGCACGTTGTACGCAGGATGGTTAGAGAATGTTTGGGTAGACGCAATCGACAACGGATGGCCCGCCATAAAATACCTTCCCGTTGAGAAGACTGCGCAATGGTTCTACCGAATTCGTAATGACTGTCGTCAAATCGCAGGCTCAGGGACGGAACGCGCACTATTCGCATTGCTCCACACCGCCACGATAGATACCGTTGAACCCTCCGCCATCATTTGGCTCGCGCACGCCATTGAAGCCCTCTACAACAATGTCGTTGCTTAATCTTCCACAAGAAGTAAAAGGCGCTGTTAAGAAGAAACTTACAGCGTTCTATGATCTACGGAGCGCGTTCGTACATGGCGGACTCCAATTCGCGCATCCAGCGAGCGTCTACCCGTTAGATCAGTATGAACATGACCGCCTTATTGATCGCATCATGCGATGCGCGGACTTCGGCGCGACCATAGTCGTAGCGACCCTGCAGCAACTGATCGAGCGGGAATGGACCGGCATCGACTGGCAAGAGCGGCCCACAGCTCCCGAATGCGCAGATGTAACGAGGTCGACAGCGCACGCGGCGCCCCACGCAACAAAAAACCCGTAGATTGATCTACGGTTTTTTTATCGGGGCGCCTCGCCGGCCGGTGCCGGCCGCTGTCATGACGCTGGGTCAGTGTGCGACGGCCATGGTTTACAGGGTTAGTTGAACATATCCACGATTTTCGCTACGGCCCACGCGACGATGATGCCGACCGCTGACAGTGCGAAGCCCGCCATCCACATGCCGATCAGGTCAGCGCCATTAAGTTGTCCTCTCTCTCCAGACTAAGATTTCGCGTGCGAAACTCGGGCGGAATCTCCCGCTTTTTCTACTCAAGCTGTGCCGGCTGCCGTGGGCATCATGCCCCGGTATGCACGTAGCAGCACCACCCAAGGCCGTCCGCGTCACCCGCAAAAATATCGATGACTGGCTCAAGGCCGTGCCTCGTTTCCATGACACCAGAGCACCAACGCCATACGCTACATCGAACAATGGAACGTGCGCGAGAAGATCAAGCACGCGAAACTGACAGGACGCTGGCCCGCCATCCTGCGCGACACGTAGCAGCTTTGCTAATCAGGAGTTAACCGCCGCACCCTGACCACCAACCGCCACAAAGAAAAATGCCCGCTGAGATCCACGCGGGCGTTTTTGCGTTCTGGTGTCCTATAATGCGGAAAAACAGGGAGGCAAAATGGAAGAGATAACGAAATCCGTCTATACCGATTGGACCTTCTGGTCATTCGCCGTGGCAGGCCTCGCGTTGCTTTTGTCGCAACTACCACCGATAAAATCTTGGTTTCGTGGCGGCCGGTTGCGTATCGATATTTTCGCGAAGATGCATATCACGCATCGTATCGGAAACCCTAACGCTCAAGTTCACATCCTCCTCACGAACGCCGGAAACAGAGCGGTTCAAGTAAAAGCAATTTCCTTAGAATTCGTGCGCGATGGCGGAATGCGATTCGAAATACCGGCCATCAACTACTTAACAACGCCCAGCGATAACAGCCCCACCCTACTGACTGCCTTTACCATACAGCCGCAGAGCGATTGGGGCCATCTCGTCAACTTCATCGGCGCACTTACTAGAGAACAGGAGCGGGAATACAAGCAGCTAGAAGGTCCGCTCCGCGCTGAACTGATTAGACTGCGAGCACTGCCCGAGAATACCGATCGCCTTGTTACCGTTGACCCGCAGTTTTATCAGCAATTTCTCCCTATCTTCAACGCACGATTTGTATGGCTACCCGGTGAGTACCAAGTCCGGCTAAAAGTAAACGCGTATCCCGAGTCCGCCTCAAAAGAAGCAACCTTCCGCGTAACGATATTCGAGTCAGATAGTGCTGAACTCCGCGGCTATACCAACGACTACAACAGCGGCGCCGGTATATCGTGGCACAGTAAGACGCATGTAGGAGTGCTCTTGAACGTTAACGCTACATGAAGAAAGTTAGCTTACGACATATCGCATTCTACGCAGCAGTCCCTAACGCCACCACGCCGGCCTGTCGCCACAACCGCCCACACTCCGACCAACGGCCGCACTGTCTATAGCAAAAAAGACGGCCCGCTCAGGGCCGTGAACCACACACGCATGCGCCAAGGGGATGGATACGAACTATGGCGCACGCAGTGCTGGGTTATATTTCGAATTCGTCGATGGCCCGCCGCCCTGTTCCTTTGAGAACCCCGGCCCCTCAGACACCCGCAGCGAGCCGGTTATCTCGTCCGGTATGACCGCGACCGGCACCGGAGCGCGACCGCTGCCCGGATATGGCCCCGACCGTTCCGATACCGCCTCAACCATGCGCTTAGGACTGCCGCCAATCGGCTCTATAGGCCACGCCGTCACACGAAACGGCTTGCGCCTATCTCCGGCCACTCCTGCCACAGCGCCCTTGTCCGACTTTTACTCCTGCGCCCCAGCCTTCACGAGCACCTCAGCTACGTCCTTCCTGCCGCGGTTTATCGCAAGGCCGAGCGCC
>Ga0255338_1003224_pt1 | contig 20301 bp, 16 predicted proteins | sample MeOH1_35cm_T4_19_FD_203715 | JGI IMG/M metagenome (GOLD analysis project Ga0255338, IMG submission 203715) | Sandy soil microbial communities from University of British Columbia, Vancouver, Canada - MeOH1_35cm_T4_195 | ecosystem: Engineered > Artificial ecosystem > Sand microcosm > Unclassified ...
CTCATCGGGCGATCGACCGCGTCGTCCTCCGAGAACGGCAGCTTGCTGTTGCCGCCGTACACGCTGGAGCTGCTGGCATACACCAGGTGTTCGACGCCCTGCGCGCGGCAGCCTTCGAGCACGTTGAGGAAGCCGACCAGGTTGGCCTGGGCGTAGGTGTGCGGATGCGTGATCGAATGGCGCACGCCCGCCTGCGCCGCCAGGTGCACGACGCGGGGAAGGCGCCGTTGCCGGAACAAGGCGGCGACCGCGGCGCCATCCGCGATGTCCATGCGTTCGAAGGTGAAGCCGGCGTGTGCGCGCAGCCGCGCCAGCCGCGCCTGCTTCAGGGCCGGGTCGTAGTAGTCGTTCAGGCTGTCCAGGCCCAGCACCTCGTCGCCGCGCGCCAGCAGCGCCTGGCACACGTGCATGCCGATGAAGCCGGCCGCCCCCGTGACCAGGATCGTGCTCATGCCGCGAGTGCCAGCGGCGCCGGGGTGGCCAGCGGCGCGTTGCGGCCCAGCGGGTGGTACTCGATGCCGCAGGCGCGCAGCTGCTGCGGCTCGTACAGGTTGCGCCCGTCGATCACCACCGGCTGGCGCAGCAGCGAGCGCACGCGCTCGAAGTCCGGCGCCCGGTAGGTCTTCCACTCGGTCACCACGATCAGCGCGTCGGCCTGCTCCAGCGCCGACAGGGGCGAGTCCGCGTACGCGATTCCCGGCAGCTCGCCCAGCGCCTCGCGCGCCCGCTCCATCGCCTCGGGGTCGTGGGCGACGATGCGCGCGCCGCGCGCGGCCAGCTCGCGCACCACCACCAGGCTGGGCGCCTCCCGCACGTCGTCGGTGTCGGGCTTGAAGGCCAGGCCCCAGAGGGCGAAGCGCAGGCCGCCGAGGTCGGGCCCGAAGCGGCGCAGCACCCGGTCCACCAGCACGTGCTTCTGGCGCTCGTTGGCCCGTTCGACCGCCGTCAGCACGTGCAGCGGCTCGTCCACGTCCTGCGCGCTGCGCAGCAGCGCCTTCACGTCCTTGGGGAAGCAGGAGCCGCCGTAGCCGCAGCCGGCGTAGAGGAACTGCGGGCCGATGCGCGCGTCGGCGCCGATGCCGCGCCGCACCTGCTCGATGTCCGCGCCCAGCTTCTCCGCCAGCAGGGCCATCTCGTTCATGAAGCTGATGCGCGTGGCCAGCATCGCGTTGGCGGCGTACTTGGTCAGCTCCGCCGAGCGCACGTCCATCAGCACCAGCTTGTCGCGCTGGCGCTGGAAGGGCGCGTACAGCGCGCGCATCAGGAAGGCGGCGCGCTCGTCGTCGACGCCGACGACGATGCGGTCGGGCCGCATGAAGTCGTCGACGGCGGCGCCTTCCTTCAGGAACTCGGGGTTGGACACCACCGAGAACGGCACCTTCTGCATGCCGCGCGCCTCCAGCGCCGCGGCGATCTCGGCGCGCACGGCGTCGGCCGTGCCCACCGGCACCGTGCTCTTGTCGATCACGAGCTTGTAGTCGCTCATGTGGCAGCCGATCGCGCGGGCCGCGGCCAGCACGTGCTGCATGTCGGCCGAGCCGTCTTCGCCGGGCGGGGTGCCGACCGCGATGAACTGCATCGTGCCGAAGCGCACGCCCTCGCGCACGTCGGTGCCGAAGTGCAGGCGCCCCTCGGCCATGTTGCGCAGCACGATCTCCTTCAGCCCCGGCTCGAAGATCGGCAGGTCGCCGGCGCGCAGGCGCTCGATCTTGCGGGGGTCGAGGTCGACGCACAGGACGTCGTTGCCCATTTCGGCGAAGCAGGCCCCGGTGACGAGGCCGACGTAGCCGGTTCCGACGATGGTGAGTTTCATGAGGAAGCTTCCGTGGTTCAGAAGTTGAGGGTCATCCCGAGCTCGATCGCGCGCGCCGGGTCCATGCGGTCCGGCGCGAAGGCGCTGCCGGGCTTGAAATGCGACAACTTGAGGGTGAACTCCACCCGGCGCGACTCGCGGATGGCCAGCAGCAGGTCGATTTCGCGCCCGAGGGCGCGGCCGCGGCCGGCGGGTTCGGTGGACAGCTTGGAGCCGGCCAGCGTGGCGGCGGGCCGCACCTGCCGGTAGTGGTGCACCAGCAGTTCGAGCGAGGACTTGCGGCCGAAGCGCAGGCCGGTGCCGGCGGTGAGCACTTCCACGTTGGAGAGCTCCGGCTGCAGCAGCTCGCCGTAGCGCTGCCAGCGCTTGACGCCGGCGAAGCGGTTCTTGTTCTCCTGCAGCCCGGTCTGGCGGAACTGCTCGGAGCCGCGCGCATAACCCAGCGTGAGCAGGGGCTGCAGCGGCAGGTCGAAGACGGCGCTGGCGCCGAGGTCCACCGCGTGGCCGTGCAGGCGCCGGGTCTGCGTGGAGCCGGCAACCAGGCGGCCGTCGTCGTCCTCCTCGAAGCCGGTGACCTGCTCGCGGCCGCGGAAGGCCGCCACGTCGGCCCAGTACAGCACGCGGTCCAGCGCCCCCTTGCCGCGCCAGTCGCCGCTGGCCCGCAGGCCGAACCACTGCGCGTCGAGGTCGCTCGGATCGGTGCGGTCCTCGTCGTGGTAGACGTCGCCCGGCTGCGGCCGCGGCGAGCCGTCGCGCTGCACCATCCAGAACGCATCGAGGGCGTGCCGCCGCGCCCAGCGCCAGCTCGCCTGGCCGAACCAGCGCGTGACACCGCGCGTGTCCGGCTCCACGCCGTGCCCGGCGGAGGACTTGCGCGCCGCCTCGTGCACCACACCCGTATCGAGCTGCCATGTCTTGCCCGGGTAGCGCAGGCGCAGGCCATCCAGGTCCTCGTCCCACCACCAGGCGCGCCGATCGAGCAGCGTGATGCGGCCGGCCTGCAGCAGCCACTGCGTATCCCACAGGCGTTCGCGCTGCAGCCACATGGGCCCGCGCTCCATCGAGTGGTCCACCTGGCTGCCGGGGGTGCCCTGGGTGCGGCGCGCGTCGCGCAGTCCGATCAGCTGCATGAACAGCTCGGTGCGGTCGCCGAAGCGGGTGCGCGCCTCCAGCTGCACTTCGTGCTCGCGCACGACGCGGTCGCGCTCGCGATCGTCGTTCAGGTCGAAGTTGCCGCGCCACTCGCTGGTGAATTCCCAGCTGCCGCCCACTTCTACCGGGTGCCCGGCGATGTCGAGCGTGATCGGCTGATCGGGACGGCGCTCGTCGCGCGTCGCCATCTGCGCCTGCGCGGTGGATGGCTGCGGCGACAGCGCCTCGCCGGCACAGGCCAGCGCCGGCAGGGCGAGCAGCGCGAGGATCAGGCGGCGCGGGCGCAAGAGGGCTCGTCCGGCAGGGAGGAAGGCAGCAGCGCGCGCATGCCGCGCCAGTGCAGGCGGGGGTGGCGCGCGGCGGCGCCGAGCAGCTCGGCGAGGCAATCCAGCTCTTCGCGCGCCATGGCGCCGTGGTGCAGCATCAGGCCCAGCGGCGCGCCGTCGGTGGCGCGCGCGCGCAGGGCCTGCACCAGTGCGGTGGCGACGGCGGCCGCCCCGCCCTCCCGCCAGCGCCGCGACCAGTCGACGTCCACCGGCAGTTCCGCCAGCGCGGCCTGCGCCGGCTGCGCGCCGCGGTCGCGCGACAGCGCCTGGAACCCCAGTCCGGCCAGCACCCGGGGCGCCGCCGCGCTGCAGCGGTTCCAGGGCGGGGTGAACCAGGGCTGCACGCGCCCACCCAGCCAGCCGGCCAGCAGCGCCCTGCCCTGCTCGATGTCCGCGCGCAGGGCGGCGGCGCTGCGCGCGGCGCCGAACTCGCTCTTGCGGCCTGCGAGTTCGTGGTTCGCGTGGGCGAAGCCGTGCTGGTGCACGGCCACCAGGGCCGGCGCCGCGTCGATGCGGGCGCGCAGTTCGGCCGCCAGCTCGGGGCCGATGGCGGCGGGGATCGCGGCCAGGTCGATCGGCACGCCCGCATGCCGGGTCACATCGAGCAGCGCGAGCAGGCGCGCGTCTTCCCAGCCGGCGTCGTCGTCGCGCACGAACACCTGCACATCCGCCGGCAGCGCGTCCAGCGCGGGGGTCAGCAGGTCGCGCACGCGAGCTCCGCGGCCACGCGCTGCGGCTGCGCCGCGGTGCCGGCCAGCTGCGCCAGCAGGTCCGCGCTGCGCCGTGCGCCGTCGAGGCCCAGCGCCGCCGGCCGGGGGCGGAAGCGCAGCAGGCCCGGCAGCGCCGCCGCCAGCGCCGCGCCATCCAGCAGGTGCGGCTCCAGCCACTGCAGGGCGCCGAGGGAGGCCAGGCGGGCCGCGCGCTGCTGCTGCTCGTTCTCGGTGGCGGTGGCATAGGGCACCACCAGCGCCGGCACCTGCGACACCACCAGGTCCAGCGCGGTGTTGTAGCCGCACTGGCTGATCGAAGCGCGGGCGGTGCACATCGCCGCCGCCAGGTCGGGGACGTGGCGCAGCAGGGTCACGCCCTGCAGGCCGGCGGCCTCGTGCCGCAGGGCCTGCCACTGGGGCTCGGGCAGGAAGGGGCCGGCGACCAGCTGCATCGGCATGCCGGTGCGGCGGTGCGCGGCCAGGGCGGCGCGGAACAGGTCCTCGCCCACGATGCCGCCGCCGGCCGACACGATCACGTGCTCGCCGCGGGCCTGCTGCACGTCGAGGCGGCGCTCGGGCACGACGAAGCCGCTGTACAGGATCGGCGTGCGCAGGGGCCGCCGCGGCCGGAAGCTGTCTTCGAGCCGCGCGAACGCGGGGTCGGAGTGCACCAGCACCGCATCGAAGTAGCGGTTCACGAGCCAGCAGGCGCGGTCGTCGTGGTGCTGCTGGTCGCGGCGGCCGTCCACCAGGATGTCGCGCAGGCTGCAGGCCACGCGCGCGCCCTGCCGGCGGGCGGCGCGGATCATCGGCAGGATCTCGTCGGCGAACTTCTTGCGCCCGAAGGGAAAGAGCTCCACCAGCAGCAGCGCCGGCCGCGTGTGCGCCACGGCCTGCTGGATCAGGCGCGTGCGTTCGGCCCGCGCCGTCGCGAGGTCGAAGTCGCCGTCGCGGCTGACCACCGCGTGGCCGTCGTCCATGCCCAGCGGCGGCAGGTGGATGCAGCGCACGCCGGACGGCACGGCCACGCCTTGCGGCAGCCGGCCGCCGTTGAGGAACACCACGCGGAAGCGCTCGCGCAGCGCCCCCGCCAGCGCGAAGCTGCGCGTCAGGTGGCCGATGCCCAGCGAATGCTGGCAGTAGAACAGGAGGGTCGGAAGGTTCGCATCAGCCATGGCGCAGGTCCACCAGGGAAAGGGCCGCGGGCCTGGGCACGGGGGCGACGCGCCCCTTCTCGAGCGTCAGGACGCGGTCGTATCCCGCCAGCGAGGCGGGGTCGTGGGTGATCAGGATCAGGGTGCGGTCGCGGTGCACGCGCCCCACCGCCTCGTGCATCAGGCGCGCCGAGTGCGGGTCCACCGCGGCGGTGGGCTCGTCCATCAGCAGGATCGCCGGCTCGCGCAGCAGGGCGCGCGCCAGGCACAGGCGCTGGCGCTGGCCGCCGGACAGATTGGCCGCGCGTTCCGCCAGCTCGGTGTCGTAGCCCTGGGGCAGGTCGATGATGAACTCGTGGGCGCGGGCGGCGCGCGCGGCTGCCTCGATCTCGTCCATCGTCGCGTCCGGGCGGCCGTAGGCGATGTTCTCGCGCACCGAGACGGCGAACAGCATCGGCTCCTGCGGCACCACGCCGAGCGCGCGGCGCAGGCTGGCGCGCGTGTAGCGGCGGATGTCGATGCCGTCGACCAGGATGCGGCCGGCGCTCGGCTCCGCCAGCCGCAGCAGCAGGTTCATCAGGGTGGACTTGCCGGCCCCCGAGGGCCCCACCAGCGCCACCCGCTCGCCCGGCGCGACGCGCAGGTTCAGGCCCTGCAGCACGGGCTGGCCGGGCCGGTATTCGAAGCTCACGTCCTCGAACGCGATCTCCCCGAGCGTGTGCGTGAGCTCGATGGCGTCGGGGGCATCCTCGGCGTCGGGCGCGATGTCCAGAACCTGCGCCACCCGTTCGGCGCTGATGCTGGCGCGCGAGAACTTGCCGGCCAGCCGGCCGAGGTCGCGCACCGGCTTGTAGAGGGCGGCGACGTAGCTCACGAACACCAGCAGCTCGCCGGGCGTGAGCCGGCCGGCCAGCACCTCGCGCGCCCCGAGCAGCACCGTGATGGCCGTGCCGGCGGCGCTGACGACCGCGATCGCCCGCACGATGGCGCCGTTGACGCGGGCGCTCTTCATGCCGCTTTCGTAGTTGGCGGCGATCTCGCGCCGGAAGCGCTCTTCCTCGGCTTCGTGGCGGCCGAAGGCCTGCACCAGCGCGATGTGGCTCAGCACTTCGTTCAGGCGCGAGGCCATGCGGCCCTCGTGCTTGCGCTGTTCGCGCGCCGCGGCCTTGATGCGGCGGTGGAGCAGGTACATCACCGCCAGCAGCGGCGGCAGCGTGGCGGCGACCACCAGCGCCAGCGCGGGGTTGAGCCAGAACATCACGGCCAGCATCGCCAGCAGCGTCACCGCATGGCGGCCGAAGGTGAGCAGCCAGTCGGAGAACATGTCGCGCAGCAGGTTGGTGTCGCCCGCGACCTTGGTGATCAGCTCGCCGACGCGGGTGGTGCGGTGGTGCGCCAGCGACAGCCGCTGCAGGTGGGCGAACAGCTCGCCGCGCAGCCGCCAGGTGATGCGGTGGCCGATGCGGGCGCTGGTATAGAGCTGCAGGTAGGCCAGCACGCCGGAGGCCAGCGCGATCGCCGCGATCGCCAGCGCGCACACCACCAGGGCCGGCCAGGCGCCCAGTGCCAGCAGCGGCTGCAGCAGGTGCAGCGCGGGCGGCAGCGGCTTGGCCAGCAGGATGTGGTCGAAGATCAGCTTCATCGGCCAGGGCACCAGCAGCTCGCACAGCACCACGCCCAGCAGCGCGAGGGCGGCCAGCACCAGCGCCACGCGCTGCTCGCGCAGGCACTCGCGCACCAGGGAATGCAGGCGCGACCTCATCGCGCGCACTCCGCCCGCGCCTGCAGCGCCAGCGCCTCGGCGCATTCCAGGCGCCGCTGCAGCTCGCCGCGCCAGCCGGGAAGCTGGAACACGAAGGCGCGGCTCGCGCGCAGCAGCTGCTGCACGGCAAGGTGCCAGGCCAGGCGCACCGGGCAGAACTGCGCGGGGGCCTGCAGCGCATAGGCCGCGATCCAGGGCGTGCGCGCCGGCTGCGGCGCCGCCTCGCCCGGCAGCCGCACGAGGAAGGCGGCCAGGTCCTGCATCGGGTCTCCGAGGACGAACTCGTCGAAATCGAACAGCACGATGCGCTCGCCGTCGAACCAGGCCTGGTCGGCGTGGAAGTCGCCGTGGATCGTCACCGGCGTGCAGTGCGGCAGGCCTGCGGCCGCGCGCTCGATGGCGGCCAGGGTGGCGTCGGCGCGCGCGGCCAGCTGCGGCAGCGCGCGGGCGATCTTGCGCTGCCGCCGGCCGGCCTCGCGCAGCCAGTGGGCCGGGTCCTGCACGGCGGGGTCGGCCAGTTGCGCCGGCACGGCGTGGACGGTGGCGATGGCGTACGCGAGCGGCGCGGCCCACGGGCCATTGCCGTCGCGGGCCAGCCACGCGGCCAGCGGCGTGCCGGCGGCGGCTTGCTGCCACAGCGTGCGTTCGGCGCTCGCGTAGTGCAGCGGCCGCGCCACCCGCGGCGCGCGGGCGTCCGCACGCGAACGCTCCCAGAACCAGGCGAAGCGCGCATGGATGGCGGCGCCGCGCCCGTCGCTGAAGGTCTTGGCGTACAGCGCGTCGCGGCCGCTGCGGCCATAGCGCAGGGTGGCGCGGCACTCGGGCTCGTAGCGCAGCACGTCCACGGCCTGCGCCGCCTCGCCCCAGAACGGGCGCGTGGCCTGCGGCTGCAGCAGGCCGGACAGCTGCGGCAGGCCGGCGTCGGCGGGCCAGGGCCACAGCAGCAGCGCCAGCTGCGGCAGCCGCATCGCCCCGCTTTGCGCCGCCAGGGGGGCGTGGGCCTCCACGCCGGCGCGGCAGACCTTGCCGTAGCAGCGCAGCGTGCGCGGCGCCTGGCCGGGGGCGCGCAGGTCGACCTCGTAGAGCACGAGCAGCGGGTGCGGCTCGCGCCGCCGCGAGGCGCTGCGGTGCGCCTTGGCGATGCGCACCTGCGCGATGGCGCCGCCGGGCGCCAGCAGCGGCTGCAGCTGGCCCCGCATCGCCTCGGGGTCGAGGCAGGTCTCGATCGCGCGGTCGACGTCGGGATTCAGCATGCGAGCTCCGCGCCGCCGCTGCGGCCGGCGAGTTCGGCCGCCAGCCGCACCAGCTGCGGTGCGAGCGCGTAGCGCCCGGGCTTGAGGTTGACCACGCAGCGCCAGGCGCGCTGCGTCAGCAGCTGCCACGCCACCGCCCAGCGCAGCGCGGCCGGCTCGGGGCGCTCGCCGCCGGCCTGGACGTAGGCTTCGAGCAGCGCGCGCCACGCCCGTCCTTCGCGCTGCGCAGGGTGGCCCTCGAGCAGGGCGCGGTAGATCGCGTCGGCGATCCAGCTCCCGAGCTCCAGCAGCGCGGGGCCGCGGCCCAGGCCATCGAGGTCGATCAGCGCGACGTGGGGGCCGCGGGCCCGGTCTTCGACCAGGATGTTGCGGCCGTGGAAGTCGCCATGCAGCGTGCTCGATCGCATCCCGAGCGCCGGCCAGGCCGCCAGCAGCGCCTGCGCCGCGGCCGGCACGGCGCCGCCGAGAAGGGGCGACAGCACGCGCACGACTTCGTCCAGGCGCTGGCGCAGGCCCGCCGGCGTGATCTCCCGCGGCGTCGCCGTCGGCGTGGCGTGCAGCGCGGCCAGCTGCGCCCCCAGCGCCGGCGCACAGGCCTCCCGCAGCGCGGCCGGCGCGTCCAGCAGCGGCGTGCCGGGCAGGCCTTCCTGCCAGTAGCTCTCGCTCGGCGCGTGCCAGAGCAGCGCGCGCGGCGTGTGCAGGCGGCCGGCGCGCCAGGCCGGGGAGGCCTGCAGCTGCGCCAGCAGGCCGTGCGCGATCGCCCCGTGCTGCTCCCGGCTGGCCTTGCCGTAGACGCGCCGGGCCTGCGGCTCGCCGCCCGCGTGCCAGCGCAGGTCGGCGCGGGCGCACAGGCGCAGCTCCGGCACGTACTGCACGACCTGCAGCGCGCAGTCGTGCACGTCGGCGGCGCGCGCGCCCAGCGCCGGCATCAGCGCGGGCAGCACCTGCGCGCGCAGCACGGCCGGATCGGACAGGGCCCGCGGCGCGTTCAGCTTGCGGTCGTTGGGCCACCACCAGGTGAGCATGTCCAGCGCGGGCAGCCAGTGCAGCGCCGGCCCGGCCCGCGAAGGCCCCAGCGCCGCCACGCTCGCCCGCACCGTGCGATCCGCGTCGCCCGGGGCGCAGAGGCGGGCGGCCACGTGCTGCTCGAAGGCGTTGCAGCCGGCGTCGCGCAGCGCCAGGCAGTAGGCGACGGTGGCATTGCGCCCGGGCCGGTACTTCACGCGCTCGACGCGGCAGGCCTCCACGCGCACGCCATGCAGGGCCAGCACGCCGGCGAAGGCTTCGGCCATCGCGGCCGGGTCGAGCGCCGCTGCCAGCTGCGGCAGCACGGCATCCTGCGGCCAGGGGCTCATTCGGCGGCCCTCCGGGCGTCGTCCCCGCGCAGGCGCGGACCGAGGGTGCTGCGGGTCCCCGCCGGCGCGGGACTGAGGGCCAGGGCGTTCATGGCGCCACCGCCTGCACGAGGCCCTGCGGCGTGCGCAGCGTCGCCCCGGCGTGCGAGACGGCCCGCAGCAGGCGGCCGTCCGGGCTGCAGCGCCAGTGCAGCCAGCGGCCGCTGAACTCCCAGTCGCCGATGCGCCAGTGCGCCTGCACCGCGCCGTGGGCGTGGAACCAGCCGTCGCGCAGCCCGTCGACGCCGATCTGCACGGCGCTCGCCTGCGCGCCGCCGGCGCCGGTCACCGCGAGGTCGGCCACGCGCAAGTGCGGCGCCGCGTCCTGCCACGGCAGCAGCACGGTGGCGAAGGCGGTGCTGCGGGCGCGCGCCGTCGTGCGCAGCGCCGGCGCCGCCTGCCTGCAGCCATAGTCGCGTGACACCCAGCCGGCGGCGAGCTCGGCGTGCTGCCCGGCGCGGCGCGGCTGCGCGGCCGCCAGCCCGGGGCTCGCCAGGCGCACGCAGTTCGCATCCGCCTGCAGGGCGGCGTGGCCCTCGGCCTGCGGCCCCAGCTGGAACTTCAGCGCGTAGTCGTGCTCTTCGCCCGCCTGCAGCCAGTCGGCGACGATCCAGTAGCGCCGGTCGACGAACACGATGCAGCGCTCGTGCACGGCGTCGTACTCGTGGCTCGCGCAGCGGCCGTGCAGCAGGTCCAGCCGCTCGCCGCTGCAGGATTCGAGCAGGCGCGTGTCCGGCGCGGGGCCGGCGATGCGGTGCCGCACCGAACCCTGCGCATGGCGCGTCCCGTCCTTGACCGGCCTGGGCAGGTAGCGCGTCTGGTTGCACCCGTCCACGCAGACGGTGTTGTGCGCCGGCGTGCCGCGGAAGTGCACGCGCCAGTTGCACGGATCCTCCGCGCTGGTCGCCTCGCTGTAGGTGTAGCGGCCCGGGTCGACGACCAGGGGCCGGCCGAACGCGGCCAGCTCGAAGGACAGGGCGTCGAAGTGCCCGTGGTTGCCTTCGCCGAGCGGCCCGCAGTCGAACACCAGGTGCTGCGCCTGCGCCGAGTCCCAGCCGCTGCGCACGACGTGGTAGCCGCTGGCGGGAAAGTGCGCCACGCGCTCGCGCGGCGGCGTGCCTGCGCGCCCCCCGGTGGCCACGAAGCGCATGTCGGCGCGGCCGAACAGCGCGGCGCCTTGCGCCAGCAGCGGCAGGTAGCCGCGCACGTCGCCATCGGACAGGCTGGGCACCGCGCCGGCCGGCTGGTGCACGTGCAGGCTGAACTCGAGGGCGGCCGCCAGGGCCTGGTCGAAGGCCGCCGGCACCGCATGGCCGTTGTCGGCGGCGAGGCTGCGCACCTGCAGCCAGTTGCGCAGCGCGAGGTGGTGGTAGTCCGTCGACAGCTCGCAGTGCACGCCGTCGGGCAGCAGGTCGGCCCGCACGTTCGCCAGCGTCTCGGCCAGCGCCAGCTCGCGCCAGGCGGCCGCCCGCTCGAATTCCGGGAACACCACGCCGGCCAGGAAGATCGCCAGCAGTTCGAGCGTGCGGTGGTTGCGCTTGGGCGTCAGGTGCGCGCACAGGTACTCCACCTGCTCGTGCAGCGAGTGCAGCAGGCGGCGCCAGAAGGCGGCATCCATGGGCGCGGGCCGCGCCGCATCCAGCACCAGCGCGTGCAGGCTGTAGATCCAGTTCTGCACCCGCCGGCCGGTCACGTCGGCGGCGATGAAGCCGGGCGGCGTGACGCGCATCCAGCCGTCGGCCAGCGCGACCCAGTGCCGCACGGCGTCCGCATCGCCATCGTCGCGCCACTGCAGGGCCAGGCCCACGGCGTAGTAGAACTTGTGCAGCAGGATGTGCCACTCGATGTCGACGCTGGGGTTGGCCAGCCAGTCGACGGGATCCGCGAGCTGGTGCGTCTCGCCGTTGAATTCGAAGCGGCGCGCGCGCACGCCGGCCAGCTTGCCGGGCCGGCACTCCTCGGCGTCGACCACGGGAGAAAAGCGGATGCCGCGGTCGGCGCGGAAGTGCGCCAGCAGCGCCTCGTCGCCGAGGCGGCTCCACGGTGCGCGCAAGAGGGCATCGAGCGGCGCGTCGAGGGGCGCGGCGGCAGGCGCCCCGGCGCGGGCCAGCAGGGTCGTGCTCACGTCGCGGCCTCCCCGGAGGCGGCGGGCACGGCAGCCGCCCCGGACGATCGCAGCTGCTGCAGGAACAGGTCCCGCAGCGCCGCGGTGGTCTGGCGCGAGTCGAAGCGCTCGCAGATGCGGGCGCGGCCGGCGGCGGCCAGGCGCGCGTGCAGGCCCGCGTCGGTCAACAGCCGGGCGATGGCCTCGGCCAGCGACGCGGCGCCGCCTTCGACCAGCAGGCCGTGCACGCCGTCGTCGATCATCTCGGGAATGCCCGAGATCGGCGTCGAGACCACCGGCACGCCCATGGCCATCGCCTCGGCCAGCACGTTGGGGAAGCCGTCGCGGTCGCCGTCCTCCATCACCCGGCAGGGCAGCGCGAACACCGAGGCGCTGCGGTAGACCTCGCGCAGGCGGTCCTGGGCCACGGGCCCGTGCAGCTGCACCCGGTCGGCAAGGCCCAGCGCGGCGATCTGCGCCCGCAAGGCGGGGCCGGCACTGCCCTCCTCGCCCACGATCACGCAGCGGAAGGACAGGCCCAGCCGCTGCAGCAGGGCGCAGGCCTCCACCAGCCGGTCGAGGCCCTTCTTCTCCACCAGCCGGCCCACCGACAGCAGCAGGGGCGCCTGCGCGAGCGGGCCGCGCGGCCGCGGCGCGAACCACCCGGTGTCCAGCCCGTGGTAGATGGCATGGACGTCGCCGGGGCGCGGATGACGGGCCCGCAGCACCGCGGCGTTCGCGCAGGTGCAGGTGGCCACGAAGCGCGCCGCACCGAGCTTGCGTTCGAGCAGCCGGCCGGGATTGAGTTCGGCCTGGTAGATGTCCTTGGCGTGGGCGGTGAAGCTGAACGGAAGGCCGGACAGCCGGCTGGCGAACCAGGTGATCGTCGCCACCCCGTGGCAGAAGTGCCCGTGCAGGTGCGACACGTCGCCGGCGCGCAGCACGGCCTGGGCGATCCAGCCGGCCTGCAGGAACTCCTTGAGGAAGACCTTCTTCAGCGCGAAGCCCGCGCCGGCCTCGCGCGGGCGGTGCTTCCAGGCGAGCGCCAGCGCGGTGGCGAGCGTGGCCAGCCACGGCAGCGGCCGGCGGCGCAGCACGGCCGCGTGCGCGCGCCAGAACGCGGGCAGGTTCTGCCGCAGCCAGGGCCACAGCGTCGTGGCCGACAGGGAAGTCGCCTCGGGCAGGTAGGTCAGCGGCGCGCGGATCGCGCCCACCACCGGGTGCGTCATCGGTTCGCGCTCGTCCTTCACCGAATACAGCCGCAGCCGCAGGCCCAGGCGTTCGAGCTGGTGGATCTCGTGCGCGATGAAGGTCTCCGACAGGCGCGGAAAGCCGTTCATCACATAGGCGATCCTGTCTTGCTGCAGCGCCATCACGCCCCCATCGCGCACTGCGCGCCATGAACATGCGAAGTCGCCAGCAGCTGCAGCAGCGTGCGCAGGTTGGCGTCGTTGTCGAAGGCCCCGGCCACGGTGGCGCGGGCGGCCTGGCCGAAGGCCGCGGCCTGCGCCGGGGCGCGCAGCAGGCGCTCGATCGCGTCGGCCAGCGCGGGCGCGGCATCGGGTTCGACCAGCAGGCCGTTGCTGCCGTCGCGCACCAGCTCGGGGATGCCCGACACGCGCGTGGCCACTACCGGCAGGCCCATGGCCATGGCCTCCAGCAGCACGTTGGGGATGCCGTCGCGGTCGCCGTCGGCGGCGATGCGCGAGGGCTGCACGAAGACGGCGGCGCGCGCGTAGCGCTCCAGCACCTGCTCGCGCGGGAGCTTGCCGGCCAGCCGCACCTGGCCGGCCAGGCCGGCGTCGGCGATGCGGCGCGCGAGCGCGTCGTGCTCCTCGCCATAGCCCACGATCTCGCAGCGCACGGGCCGCCCGCGCGCATGCAGCAGCCGGCAGGCCTCCACCAGGGTGTCCAGCCCCTTCTTGGCGCGCAGCCGTCCCACCGCGAGCAGCAGCGGCAGCTCCTGCGCGGCTGCGGCGCTGCGGCGGCAGGGATGGAACACCTGGCGGTCGACCCCGTGGTACATCAGCCGGATCGGCGCCCGCGGGGCGATCGCCGCCAGCGCGCAGCGGTTGGCTTCGGTGCAGGTCACGGTGAAGCGCGCCGCCTGCAGCTTGCGCCGCAGGTCGAGCGGGCGCGACAGGTAGATGTCCTTGGCGTGCGCGGAGATGGAGAAGGGGATGGCGGCCATCGCGGCGGCCAGCTGCGCGAGGTCCGCCGGGCCGCTGATGAAGTGCACGTGCAGGTGCGCCACGCCGTCGTCGCGCAGCTGCGCGGCCAGCCAGCCCGCGCGCACGAAGTCGCGCCAGCCGGTGTCGCCCCGGCGCAGCGCCAGTGCGAGCGCGCGCAGGTAGCCGATCGGGCCGGCAGCGGCGATCCGCGCGTGCCGCACGAGCGTGGCGTACCGGCCCGCGGCGGCGGGGATCCGCTGCAGCGGGGCGCGCACCCGCGCCACGGCGTCGTGAGCCACGGCATCGGTGGGCGCGTCGAGCGCGTACAGGCGCAGGGCCATGCCCTTGCGCTCGAGGCCGAGGATCTCCTCCAGGATGAAGGTCTCGGACAGCTTGGGCCAGACGCGCACCAGCACACCCAGCAGCGCTGTGGGCTGGGCGTCTTCCGAGGGCGGTGCGGCGTTCACTGCGCAGCCGCCGTGCCGATCGACCAGCCCGCCGGCGTGGCCCCGGCGAGCGCCGCGACGCTCGGCGCGTCGGCGTCGGCCCCGGCGCCGCTCTCGCTGTCGAGCCCCATCAGCTCGCGCAGCGAGCGCGCCACGCCCTCCAGGCCCTGCATGCTCTGCAGCCGCGGCAGGGGCTCGGCGCGGGCCAGCGCATCGAGCTGGTGCTGCACCTCCGCCATCAGCGAGGCGGGCGAGGCCGCGTCGGGCCGCAGCATGCGCAGCAGGCCATGGCGGGCCATGCGTTCGGCGCGGATCAACTGCTCGTGCCCGGGCTTCACGCGCGGCACCACCACGCCGCGGCGGCCGCTCGTGAGCAGCTCGCACACGGTGTTGTAGCCGCCCATGGTGACGGCCACGTCGGCCGAGCCGATCAGGGACATCATGTCGTCGCAGAAGGCCTGCACGCTCACCTGGGGCATGGCCGCGGCCGCGGTCTCGACGGCCGCCTGCTGGTGCTCCGGCATCTCCGGGCCGCAGACGACATGCGTGCGCGGGCGCCGGTGCGCGGGGGTACGGGCCAGGCCTTCGAGCGCGGTGGCGACCAGGTGGTAGCCGTCCTCGCCGCCACCCGGCGTGACCAGCACCAGCGGCTCGTGCGCCGCCACGCCCAGGGCGGCGCGCACGTGGGCGCGCGGGCGGCTCGCCGCCTCGCGCGCGATGTAGCCGCAGTAGCGCACCTTGGCGGCGGCGAAGGGTGGGAAGGCGTACTCGCGCCGCAGGTCGAAGATGTCGGGGCTGCCCACCACGAGCACCTGGTCGTAGTGGGTGGCGATCGCTTCGTAGTAGCCGTTCTTCTGCCAGACGCCGCAGGTGGCGGCGGCGCTGTCGAGGATGTCGCGCAGCAGCAGCACCAGGCGCGGGCGGTGCCGGGCGCGCGAGAACGACTCCAGCGCGCCGGCCAGTTCGTCCTGCACGCCGAAGGGCTTCTTGTCGACCAGCACCAGGTCGGGCGCGAAATCGACGATCGCACTGCGGATCAGGTTGGCCCGCAGCCGCACCAGCATCGGCAGCTCCAGCGGCAGCGAGCGCGCGCTGTAGCGGCCGGCGGTATCGCGCGCCAGGCAGGGCAGCTTCACGTAGTCGATGCGCGCCGGGATGCGGAACGCGTGCAGCATCGGACTGCCCGTGAGCAGCAGCACCGTCACCTCGGGCGAGGTCTGCACCAGGTGGCGGGCGACTTCCAGCATGCGGCGGACGTTGCCGAGGCCGAAGGTGTCGTGCGAGTAGATCAGGACTCTTTTCAAGGGTGGGCCTGGTGCGGAATGCGAAAGATTCGCGGTTCGCTTCCAAGGCAAGCCACGTGCCCGGCGCCAACGCGTTGCCGGGCGTTGATCCATGTGACGGGCTGTTTGCGCGGCCGCTCGCCGGCAACGGCTCGTTGCAGGTGGGGGATCGCGCGCTGGGGGAAGACAACCACCTTGGGGGTGGGTCCCCCAACAGGCGGCACAAAGGTGCCGCCGGCTTCCACCTTTCGTTCCGCTACGACGCGCGGAACCAGCTGATCGGAATGCTGCCGGGCTCGCGGTTCACTTCCATGGTGATCACGTCGCCGTCGCCGTCCTTCGACCAGCAGCCCGTGAACTCGCGGCTGCCCTGCTGCACGACGTAGGCGCGCGGCGGGACCCGGCCTTCGATTTCCAGCGCGCGCGCCAATTCATCGACCGGGCAGGGCTGCGCGCCCAGGCGCATCGTCGCGGTGCCGCTGCGCCAGACCAGGCCCGGCACGGCGTTGCCGGCTTCGGCGGCCTTGACCCGAAGGGCCGGTACGGCGTGGAAGGTCGCGGCGGCCGCGGCGGCGGCGATCAGCGTCACGGTGGCGGCCGAAGCGAGCACGAAGCGCATGGATCTTCCCCAGGGACAGGTAGCGGATGGGGAGCAGCATCGCCCGGACGCGGGGCTTCCCCCTGCCAGCCAGCGCCACGGCCTGGCGCAGGGTGCGGCGCGCCCTTGTGTCGGCTTGCGCTGGCGTCGAGGTCAGGACCGCGGCCGCCTCGGGCCGGCCGAGGCACCGAGGTCCAGGGGCGGGGCGATCTGCTCCAGCGGCCTGCCTTCGGCGTCGACCGCGTAGCGCCAGGCGACGGCCGCCGCCACGATCACCAGGGCAGCGCCGACCGTGTAGCCGATGAAGACGTTCTCGCGGCTGCCGGTCTCGATCAAGGCGCCGAACAGGGCCGGCGCCGCGAAGCCGCCGATGCCGGTGCCCACCGCATAGAAGATCGAGATCGACAGCGCCCGCATCTGCAGCGGGAACACCTCGCTGACCGTGAGGTAGGCGGAGCTGGCGGCCGCCGAAGCGAGGAAGAACACGCCCGACCACGCCAGCGTCTGCGTCGCCGCATCGAGCACGCCAAGCAGGAAGCCGAGGCCGGTGGCCAGCAGGCCGACGCCGGACAGCGCATAGGTCGCCGCGATCATCACGCGGCGGCCGACACGGTCGAACAGCGGGCCGAGCAGCAGCGGGCCCAGCACGTTGCCGGCCGCGAAGGGCAGGATGTAGAGGCCGATGCGGGCGGCGTCCACCGCATAGAAGCGCGTGAGCACGAGCGCATAGGTGAAGAAGATGGCGTTGTAGAAGAACGCCTGCGACACCATCAGCGCCAGCACCATGGCGCTGCGCTGCCGGTAGCGGCGCAGCAGCACGTGGGCCACTTCGCGCAGCGACGGTACGGTGTGGCCGGGCGTCGCTGGTGCGTCGGCGCGCGCGGCGGGCTCGCGGACGGAAGCGGCCGGCCCGCACGCGGACGCGCTGCGCTCGGCGGCCGATGCGACGGACTCGCCTGCGGATGCGGCGGACTCGCCTGCGGATGCGATGGGTGCGGTCGCGACTGCGGCAGGCCCGGCCCTGCTCCCCCGCCGCGCCGCGGCCTGCTGCTCGATGGCCGCCACGATGCGCTCGGCCTCTTGCGCGCGGCCTTGCGCGATCAGCCAGCGCGGGCTCTCCGGAACCTGGCGCCGCACCAGCAGGATCGCCACCGCCAGCACGGCGCCGAGCAGGAAGCCGGCCCGCCAGCCCTGCGGCCCGAGCACCCGCGCATCCAGCAGCACCAGGCTCACCACCGCACCGATTGCCGCGCCGATCCAGAAGCTGCCGTTGATGGCAAGGTTGACGCGTCCGCGCACGCGCGCCGGGATCAGTTCGTCGATCGCCGAATTGATCGCCGCGTATTCGCCGCCGATGCCCAGGCCGGTGAGGAAGCGGCACAGCGCGAAGGAGCCGAAGCCATGGGTGAAGGCAGTGGCCACCGTCGCTCCCATGTACACCAGCAGCGTGACCAGGAACAGCCGCTTGCGCCCGAGGCGGTCCGCCAGCCGCCCGAACAGCAGGGCGCCGACCACCGCCCCGGCCACGTAGACCGAGCCGGCCCAGCCGATCTGGGCCGCGGTGAGACCGAGCGTGTCGGGGCGTTCCAGCACGCTGCCCACGGAGCCGACGATGGTCACCTCCAGCCCGTCGAGGACCCAGGCGACACCCAGCGCGAACACCACGCGCCAATGCCAGGGCGACCAGGCCAGGGCGTCGAGCCGTGCCGGAACATTGCCGTGAATGTGCATGCGGGGACTATGGCGGAAAAGCGTCCGCCAAGGCGGGGGCGGGCGCTGCAGCCCGCTAGCATTGCAGTCCCGACCACCGGAACACCCCATGCTGATCGCGAACCCGCGCGCCACCCGTACGGCCTACCCCGCCGAGCTCCACGCCATCCTGTCGGTGGCCAGGGCCCAGGAGAGCAGGAACTGGCTGGCGCACTGGGACGAGATCCGACGCGGCCCGACCCCGCTCTACGCGCTCAAGGGGCTGGCAAAGGCGCTTGGCCTGGGCCAGGTCCTCCTGAAGGACGAGTCGGTGCGCTCCGGGCTCGGAAGTTTCAAGGTGCTCGGCGCGCCCATCGCCCTGGTGCGGCTGGCGATGCGGCTTTGGCCGCAGGAGAAGATGGACCCGCAGGCGCTTTTCGCCGGCAGGCACCGCGCGCTGCTGCGCGATTTCACGGTGATCAGCGCCACCGACGGCAACCATGGGCGGGCCCTGGCCGCCGCAGCGCGCAGCCTGGGCTGCCGCTGCGTGATCGTGCTGCACGCGCACGTCAGTGCCGAGCGCGAGCACGCCATCGCGGCTTGCGGCGCCGAGATCGTGCGCATCGCGGGCAACTACGACGCGTCCGTCGCGCAGGCCGCGCACCTGGCCCGCGCGAACGGCTGGCACGTGGTCTCGGACACCTCGTACGAGGGCTATGAGGACATTCCCCGCGACGTGATGCAAGGCTACGGCACGGTCGCCGCGGAGATCGTGGAGGCCGTGGCCGGTTCCGCCTCGCCGCCGACCCACGTGTTCCTCCAGGGCGGCGTCGGGGGATTCCCCGCCGCCATCGTGAGTTACCTCTGGGAGGCCTATGGCGAACAGCGCCCCACGATCGTGGTCGTCGAACCCGAACAGGCGGACTGCCTGTACCAGAGCGCGCTGCAGGGACGGCCCGCGAAGGCGTCGGGCGCGGTCGATTCCGTGATGGCCGGCCTCGCCTGCGGCGAGACCTCCCCGCTCGCCTGGCGCTTCCTCGAGCGCGGCGCGGACTGGTTCATGACCGTGAAGGACGAAGAGGCCGTGCAAGCGATGCAGGCGCTCGCCCGGGGCGAGGCCGAAGACTTGCCGGTGGTTTCGGGGGAGTCCGGGGCCGCGGGACTGGCGGGGCTCCTGCAGCTGATGCGCCGGCCCGGGCCCGCATCGCGGGCGGGCCTGGGCCGCGAATCCAGCGTCCTGCTGGTGAACACCGAAGGGGCCACGGCGCCGGCCGTGTACCGCCAGCTGGTCGGCGTCTCGGCCGAGACGGTGTCGTCCCGGCAACGGGAGTTCCTGGGGCGCTAGGGTGCGCCCGGCCCGCGGAATCCGACGATGAACCTGCTGTGGAAATACCTCCGGCCGCAGCGCAAGCTGGCGGCGCTGGCGCTCCTGCTGGCGGCCTTGAGCCAGGTGCTGGCGCTGGTCGACCCCATCATCTTCGGCTGGCTGGTCGACGGCTACGCCAACCAGCGCGACGTGAAGAGCGACGCCGAGCTGGTGCGCGGCGCACTGCGCCTGCTGGCCCTGGCGGTGGCCGTGGCGATCGCCTCGCGGGCCTGCAAGGCCTTGCAGGACTACGCGGCGCGCCTCGTGGTGCAGCGCTTCGGCACCCAGGTCTTCAACGACGGCCTGCGCCAGACGCTGCGGCTGCGCTACCAGGAGTTCGAGGACCAGAGCAGCGGCGAGACGCTGTCGCTGCTGCTGCGCGTGCGGCGCGATACCGAGCGCTTCATCAACGCCTTCATCAACGTGCTGTTCGCGTCCCTGGTGGGGCTGGGTTTCCTGCTGTGGTACGCGGTCACCCGCAGCTGGCTGCTGGTGCCGGTGTTCCTCTTCGGCCTGCTGGTGCTCGGGGGCTTGTCCGGCCTGCTGAGCCGGCAGATCCGCAGCCAGCAGCGCGCATTGAACCGCGAGACGACGCGCAACGCCGGCTTCATCACCGAGAGCCTGCGCAACGTCGCCCTGATCAAGAGCCTGGGCCTGACCTTCCGCGAGATCCGGCGCCTGGAGGCGCAGACGCAGGTGATCTTCGAGCTCGAGATGGCCAAGGTGCGCCGCATCCGCTGGCTGTCCTTCCTGCAGGGGTCCACCCTGAGCCTGCTGAAGCTGTCGGTGCTGTTCACGCTGCTGTGGCTGATCTTCCGCAACGTGCTGTCCACCGGCGAGCTGATCGCGATGCAGTTCATCTCGGTCGGCATCCTCGCGCCGCTGCAGGAGCTGGGCACGATCATCCTGGCGTGGCGCGAGGCGAGTTCCTCGCTGGCCAACTTCGCCGAGCTGATGGCCAAGCCGATCGACCAGCGCCCGAAGGAGGCGGTGCACGTCGGCGCGATCGAGTCGCTGCGCTTCGAGCACGTGGTGTTCCGCCACCGCGGCGCCGGCGAGAACGCGCTGGACGACGTGAGC